>ERZ761602.153-NODE-153-length-168310-cov-10.163407_pt1 | contig 168310 bp, 132 predicted proteins | sample MGYA00512165_ERZ761602 | MGnify/ENA primary metagenome ERZ761602 (study PRJEB28899, sample SAMN02445085) | bioreactor sludge metagenome | biome: EBPR sludge; isolation source: Thorneside wastewater treatment plant | place: Australia: Brisbane, Thorneside... | reverse complement strand
ATCGGTGGCACTTCGCCCACGAATCTTCCGCACGAGCACAGCCAAGGGATCAGTTTGCGGCGTAGGCTCTGCGCCGCTCGTGGCATTCCGCATCCTCGTCCTCGACTGGCTGGTCGCGATCGCCGTCGCCGCGCTGCTGCTGCCCGCGACCGACCTGCTCGCGCCAGCGGCGACGATCCCGATGCCGGGGCATGGGGATCACTTCGTGGCGATGGCGCGCGATCCGTGGGCGTTCGACGGCGCCTTCCCGCACCGCGTGCTGTGGCCGGCCCTCGCGCAGCTCGCCGGCGTGTTCGGCATCGGGCCGGTCGCGTTCTCGCACGGCTGCAACGGGGCCCTGCTCGCGGTGGTGTTCTGGTTCTGCCGGCGTCGTGGTGCTGGCTGGCTCGGCTCGCTGCTGGTCGCCGCCGCGATCGCGGCCACCGGCGCGGTGCTGGTCTACCGGCTGCTGCCGTGCATCTCCGACTCGCTGAACCTGATGCTGCTGCTGTTCGCGGCGCACGCCGTGCGACGCCCGGCGATCTACTGGGGACTGGTGCTGCTGGCGGCGCTCAGTCACGAGATGGCGATGCTGTTCCTGCCGTTCTTCTGGTGGCTGCGTTACCGGAGCGGCGGCACGCCATGGCGCGACGGCGTCTGGTTGGCCGGGGTCGTCGTCTGCTACGCCAGCCTGCGCGCGCTGTTCGTCGCGCTCGGCCCCGAGGTCGTCGCCGGCTCGACGACCGGCAGCTACGACCTCTCGTACTACTTCCGCGAGAACTTCTGGGTGCCGTGGGGGCTGCCGGCGATGTGGGTGTTGTGGTGGATGGTCACGCTCGCCGAGTTCGGCCCGCTGCTGGCGGTCGTCGTCGCCGCTGCGCGTCGCCGAGAATTGGGCCTCGGCGGCCCGTACGGCGGCCTGATCTACCTGCTGTGCGTGCTGTCGCTGATGGCGCTGGCCTACGACATGATGCGCTTCGCGAGCTACGCGATGTTGCCGGTCGTGCTCGGCGGCGTGGCGCTCGTGCGGACGAATGCGGGGCGCTTGTGCCTGGCGGCGCTGGTCGTCGCGGCGGGGTTCTCGCATCGGCTGACGCATCCGGATCCGACGCAGTTCGGCGGTCGTGGCTACCACGAAGCCGCGGTGCACATCGGTGCTCTGCAGCAGCAGGGGTTCTCGCTCGCCACGCCGGGCGATGCGTTCGCGTTCGGCCGCGAGCTGTTCGCCCGCCTGGGCGCGCACGTGTGGCAGGCGGCCGTCGCCACGATCGTGGTCGTCCTGCTGGGCGTGTTCCTCGCGCGCTACGTCGGCACGGCGAGCGCTGCCGGCAGCACGCCGCGCACGCGTCGGAACGCTTCGCCGTAGCCGCGGCCGTGCAAGTGGTGCTGTGAGCGGAACGCGGCGAGACCACTGATGCAGTGGTCGTACTGCGTGTAGGCGATCTGGCTCTGGTGGGCGAGCATCGCGGCGCGCTTCTTCGCGAACGCGGCGCTGACGTCGACGACGACGTCGGGGATCATCGCGTTCCAGACCTCGTAGCCGAGGGCCAGGCCGCCGAAGCCGTGGCGGTCGAGCGCGCGCGTGACCACGAGGTGGGCCGCGTGGTGGTCGGCGTGGCCGTCGTGCTCCCACGGCAGGTAGACGATGTCGGGGCGGAACGCGGCGATGGCCGCGGTGGCGAGCTGCACGCCGAGTTCGAGATCCGCCTCGGCGAGCACGTGGCCGTCGGGGAAACCCCAGAACTGCACGTCGTCGACGCCGAGCAACCGCAGGCCCGCGCGCGACTCGCCGCGCCGCAGTTCGCCGTAGGTCCCCGCCGCGTACCGGCGATCCGGATCGCCCGAGGTGCCGTCGGTGGTGACGACGACGCGCACCGGGTCGCCCTGCTCGCGGTGCATCGCCAGCACGCCGCCCGGGCCGGCGACTTCGTCGTCGGGGTGCGGCGCGAACACCAGCACGCGGCCGCGCGGCACGGCGCGCCAGAGCACGGGGGCGGGAGGCAGTCGCGGCTCGACCATGGTCGGATCTTGCTCTCGACCTCGCCCGAATGGAATCCGCGGCTCACGCCGGCGTGGGCGCCGCCGGTCCACCCGTGAGGCCATGCCCGCCGAGGCAGGCGTGCTGCATCGCGGCCGGCTCGGCAACCGGATCGAACTCGGGGACTTCGACGCGGCGCTCGTGGGTCTCGACGCCGACCACGCGCAGCGGTCGACCTTCGAACTCGGCGCCGATCGCGAACCGGTCCGGCTCGTCCGGCAGCAGCGGCACGTCGTCGAAACCGCTGAGCAACTGGACGACCGGGCGTTCGGGGCAGCCGGTCTGTTCGCGCACGATCGCCGAGGCGCCGCCGGCCAGCTGCAGCCGGGTGCCGTTCGGGAACAGGCCGAGCGTGCGAACGAACCGCCGCAGCCACACCGGATCGAAGTCCTGCTCGTTGCGGAACATGACCGCGTAGGCCTCGATCGGCGTCAGTGCCCGCTTGTACGGCCGTACGGACGTCAGCGCCTCGAACACGTCGCAGACTCGCACCAGCCGACTGGTGCCGCTCGGCGTGATCGGCAGCGACGCCTGCGGATAACCGCGGCCGTTCGGCGCCATGTGGTGGCAGAACGCGGCGCCGATCGTGCGCGGATCGATGCGGTCGTGTTGTTCGAGCAGGATCTCGGCGCCCAGCCGCGGATGCTGCGCCATCCAGTGCCATTCCTCGGCGGTCAGTCGCCCCTGCTTGAACAGCACGTCCTGGGGCACCTTCGACTTGCCGATGTCGTGCAGCAGCGCGGCCGATCCGACGTGCACAAGCTGCGAGCGTGAGGCGCCGAGACTGCGGGCCACCTGCAGCGCGAGCAATGCCACGCGCACCGAGTGACCGACGGTGAAGCGGTCGACGTCGTCCTGCGTCGCCAGGGCCAGCAGGTGGCTTGGCTCGTCCATCGACGCGAGCGTGTGCTCGACGGCGTCGGCGGTCGCCGTCATCTCCAGCTCCAGGTCGCGGTGCGCCAACGCGTGGTTGTGTTGCAGCGCGTCGGCGAGCTCCTGGTAGTGGTGCATCGCGGGCGAGGCGACGTCGAGGGCGACGCGCCGGTCGCCGGGGTCGGCGAGCGTGCGCAGGGAGACCCGCACGTTGCGGATCCCGAACGCGGACATCGAGGCGTCGCGGTAGTCGCGCGAGAGTGCGTCGATGTTGTGCCGCAGCAGCAGCAGGTCGAACAGGCGGTTCGCCTCGGCGACGTCGAGTCCTGGCCAGAACGAGAGCACCGCGATGCGGCGTTCGGCGAGTTGCCGCAGCAGCGATCGTGCTTGCAGGCTCGGCCCGTCGAGCGGCACGCCGTCGTGGTGCAGGCGATCGTCGCTGCACTGCACGCGGAGCGGCATCTCGACGCCGAGACGCTCGGTGTGCTTCAGCGCGGCGACCAGGTCCTCGAGGGCGTCGCTCACCCAACGGCTGTCGCGCTCGTGCAGTTGCCGGTTCAAGGCCGCGACGACGAGCGCGTTGGCGAACGCGAGCACGGCGTCCGCGCGCAGTTCCGTGTGCGTCCGGGACCTCACGAGTCACCTCCGGGTGCCGGCGCTGCGCGGGTCTGCAGGACGAGGATGGCGGCGATGCGCTGGCAAAGCGCCTCGACGGCACCGACGTCGGCACCGGCTTCGCGCAGCGTCTCCGTCAACTGGCCGGCGACTGCCAGGGGGTCGTCGTCGGGGCGGGCGCCGAAGTGCCGCTGCAGGGCGGCTGCCGCGGCGCGTGCCGCTTCCTCGGGGTCGCTGCAGCACACGTCGGTGAGCACGGCGAGGGTCTCGGCGCGCAGGCGGTCGTCGAGATCGGCGGCGCCCGGACCGTCCGCTCCGGCCAGTCGCGCGGGCAGCGAACGCAGTTCGTCGGTCGCGACCGACTCGATGCGCCGCTCGCCGTCCGGGTGCACCTGCACGACCTCGGGCGGTGGCTCGAGCAGGCGCGCGAGCATGCCTTCGGTGCTCTCGGCCAGCTGGGCCTCGAGCGTCGCATCGCAGGCGTGGAACACGGCCGAAGGCAACGAGCTCGTGCTCTTGACCGCGGTCCGCAGCGACAGCTGCCACTGCGCGATCGCCTCCCAGAACGATGGCGCGTCGGCGGGCTGGTCTTGGGGGTGCCGGGACGGCATCGGGCCACGTATCGGCGGACGACGGGACGCCAATGGAGGCGACCGCGCCGTTGCGGTGGCACCGGCCGCGCTCGACACTGCGCCCGATGGAACGCATCGCAATCGTCGGCGGGCTGCGCACGCCGATCGGCAAGTTCATGGGCGGCCTGTCGGCCTTGTCCGCGGTCGAACTCGGCGCTCATGCCGTCGCTGCAACGCTCGCTCGCATCGGCGTCGCGCCGACGGATGTCGAGGAGTGCATCATGGGGCAGGCGCGGCAGCTCGGTTCGGGACCCAACCCTGCGCGCCAGGTCGCGATCAAGGCCGGCTGCGGCGAGGGGTGCGTTGCGACGACGATCAACAAGGCGTGCGGCAGCAGCCTGAAGGCGCTCGACCTGGCGCGGGCCGCGATCCTGCTCGACGGGCGCAAGGTCGTGGTCGCCGGCGGCATGGAGAGCATGACCAACATCCCGTTCCTGCTGCCGGGCTTTCGCAGCGGCTACCGGCTCGGGCACGTCGAGGTGAAGGACGGCAACTACCAGGACGGTTTCACCTGCGGCATCCTCGGCGAGCCGATGGGCATGACCGCGGAGTACCTCGCCGACGACTACAAGATCGGTCGCCAGGAGCAGGACGAGTACGCGCTGCAATCGCACCAGCGCGGCGAGCAGGCGCAGAAGGAAGGACGTTTCGCGGCCGAGATCGCGCCGGTCACGATCGCCGGCAAGAAGGGGCCGACGGTGGTCGGCACCGACGAACATGTGCGGCCGGGCGTGACGCTCGAAGACCTGCAGAAGTTGCCGCCGGTGTTCCGGCCGAAGGTCGGCACCGTGCATGCGGGCAACAGTTCGGGCATCACCGACGGTGCGGCGGCCCTGGTGCTGATGCCGGCGAGCGAAGCGAAGCGCCGAGGACTTGTGCCGCTGGCCTGGCTCGGGGCGTCGGCGACGGCCGGCGTGAGCCCGCGCATCATGGGCATCGGGCCGGTGCCGGCGGTGAAGAACCTGCTGGCGAAGACCGGTCGGCAACTCGCCGACTTCGACCTCGTCGAGCTCAACGAAGCGTTCGCGGCGCAGATGCTGGCGTGCCTGCGCGACCTGCCGATCGCGCGCGACCGGCTGAACCGGAACGGCGGCGCGATCGCGCTCGGCCATCCGATCGGCGCCACCGGTGCTCGCATCGTCGTCACGCTGCTGCACGAACTCGTGCGCAGCGGCGGCAAGCGCGGGCTCGCGACCTTGTGCATGAGCGGCGGCATGGGCATGGCCGTCGAGTTCGAGCGGCCGTGACCCCGACCTGCCGCGGTGCCATTCTTCCGCTCCTCCGCCATCGCATGACGAACCGACGTTCCACCCTCCTCTGCCTGCTCCTGGTGCTGCCCGCCTGCGCGTTCGCGCGGCAGGACGCCAACGAACCGATCGACGTCGCGGCGGTGCGGGCGCTGCAGCCCGGCCGCACGACCGCGCGCGAGGTCGTCGAAGCGCTCGGCGCGCCGACCGACGTGGTGCAACTCGGCAAGCGCAGCGCCTACCGCTACGACGGCTCGACCACGAAGAGCACGGTGTTGTTCCTGCTGCTGGTGAACTTCGGCAACCAGGACGGCCGCAGCGACCGCGTCTGGGTGTTCTTCGACGAACGCGACGTGCTGAGCCACGTCGGCGCCACGTTCGCGACGCACCGCACGCAGTACGCGTTGCCGTGGGAAGACGTGCACGAGGCCAGCGATCACGCTGCACGGGACGCCGCTCGCCCGGGGCTCGCGAAGTGAGACCGCCGCTCTGGCTCGCCGCCGCGCTGCTGGCCAGCTGCGTCACCGGGTCGTTCGACCGCGGCGTCGAGGACGAGCCGATCCTCCCGCAACGGCTCGCGGCGTTGCGCCCGGGCGTCGATTCGCTGGGCAGCTGCCTCGACGCGCTCGGCGCGCCGCACGAGGTGTTCGAGCACGAAGTCGCTCCGGATGGCAGTGCGGGCGTCGGCCTGGTCTGGCGCTGGCGCGACGAGGTCGGCTGGGGCCTCGTCGTCTCGAGCGGCGACGATTCGATTCCGGGCAGCGTGTCGATCGATCGCGACCACGCGACGCACCCGGGCTGCGTGCTCTGGTTTTCCGCCGACCTGGTGCTGCAGCGCTGGCGCGCGGGCGCCGTCGGCGACCCTGCCGCGGGACGCCGGCGGCCGGCAGCCGCCGAAACGCCCGGCGATTGACCGACTATTCGCGCCCGGCACTCCGCGCCACGCCTCACGTCATCCCACTGCAATGCTCCGATTCGTCGCCAGCCTGCTCGTCACCGCACTCACGCCGGCCGTCGTGGCCCAGGAGATCCCTGGCCTGCGCGCCAGCCTGTTCGGCCGGTCCCTCGTCCCCGCGACCGCGAACGTCGAACTGCGGCTCGTGCTGCAGGCCGACGCCGACCTCGAACTGCCCGCGGCGCTGCTGTCCGGCGTCGACCTCGCCGTGAAGTGCGACGACGCCACCGTTCCGTTCCCGGCTCAGCCGGGCAAACCGGGCATGGTCGCGCTGGCGGGGGGCACGATCATCGAACGCACGCTGCGCTTCCCGGCCAGCGCGTTCGTGGTCGGCGTCCCGACCGACCGCATCGCCAACGTGTCCGTCACGGTCGTCGGCCTGCCCGCGGCGGCGTGCGCGTTCAAGATCGCTCCCGACGTGTCGAAGCTCGACGTGTCGACGCTCGATCTCGCGAAGACCGAGGTCGTTCTGGTGACGAACTTCGGCGACATGCGCGTGTCGTTCCGTCCCGACAAGGCGCCGAAGACCGTCGCCGCCTTCATCGATCTCTGCCGACAAGGCTTCTACGACGGCACCAAGTTCTACCGCGTGGTGCGCGACTTCATGATCCAGGGCGGGTGCCCGCTGTCGAAGGACGACACCCAGCAGCAGGCGTGGGGCGGCGGCACCAACGGGGTGCGGCTGAAGGCGGAGTGGAGCGACCTGCGGCACCTGCGCGGCACGCTGGCGATGGCGCGCGGCGATCATCCCGACTCGGCGGACTGCCACTTCTTCCTCGTGCACAAGGACTCGCCGCACCTCGACGGTCGCTACACCGCGTTCGGCAACCTCGAGGCCGGCGCCGACGTGCTCGACCGCATCGCCGAGACGCCGGTCGGCGGGCCCAAGCGCGAGACCCCGCTGCGGCACGTGATCCTGCACGCGGCGATCGTGCTGCCCGTGAAGAAGTAGGCGCCTCGCAGCCCTCTGCGCGGTGGCGCGCGGGTGCTCGATGCGGCAGGATCCTGCCCTGCCATGGACCTCGAACAGACCGACCCCGCCACCGTCGAAGCCGCGATCGTCACCGACCGCGGCGCGCTCGTGGTCACGTTCTTCCCCGAGCAGGCGCCCAAGCACGTGCGCGCCTTCCTCACGCTCGCACAGAAGGGTTTCTACGACGGCGTCGCGTTCCACCGCGTGATCCGCAACTTCATGGTGCAGACGGGCTGTCCGCACACCAAGCCCGGGGCAACCGGCTCGCCGGGCACCGGCGGACCGGGCTACACGCTGCCGGCGGAGTTCAACGACATCCCGCACACGCGCGGCATCGTGTCGATGGCGCGCGCCCGCGATCCGAACTCGGCGGGCTCGCAGTTCTTCATCGTGCACGGCGCGCACGCGAGCTTCCTCGACGGCCAGTACACGGTGTTCGGCAAGGTCGAGGAAGGGCTCGACGTGCTCGACGCGATCGCCAGCGTCGATTGCGACTTCGGCAGTGCCGGCGAGCGCAGCAAGCCCAAGGAGCGCGTCGCGATCCAACGCATCGAATTGCGGCCGCGGCAGGCGCGCACGCCCGTCGCGGAGCAGGCGGCGGAGGGGCCGTGATGGCGCTCGACCCGGCGACGCTGCAGAACGTGCGTCTGCTGCGCGAGGGGTTCCTCGCCATCGTGACCGTCGATCGGCCGAGCAAGCTCAACGCGCTCGACGGCGCGACGATCGCCGAACTCGACGCGGTGTTCACGAGCCTCGATCGCGACCCGGGTGTCGGGGCGGCGATCCTGACCGGCGGCGGCGAGAAGGCGTTCGTCGCCGGCGCCGACATCTCGGTGCTGGCGAAGCAGGGCGTGTTCGACGGCGCGGCCAACGCGCGTGCCGGCCAGGCGATGATGGCGCGCATCGAGGCCTGCACCAAGCCGGTGATCGCCGCGGTCAACGGCTTCGCGCTCGGCGGCGGGCTCGAACTCGCGCTCGCTTGCGACGTGCGGTTCGCGAGCAAGAACGCCAAGCTCGGTCTGCCCGAAGTGTCGCTCGGCATCATCCCGGGCTACGGCGGCACGCAGCGGCTGCCGCGGTTGATCGGCCAGGGCCCGGCCCTGCAGATGATCCTGACCGGCGATCCGGTGACCGCCGACGAAGCGTTGCGGCTGGGTCTGGTGAACGGCGTCGTCGAGCCGACCGAACTGCTCGCGCACTGCAAGGGCGTGGCGATGCGCATGGTGTCGCGTGGCCCGCAGGCGCTGGCGGCGGCGAAGCAGGCGGTGCGGCGCGGTGCGCACCTGCCGCTCACGGATGCCCTCGACCTCGAGGCCGACCTGTTCGGCATGATGAGCAGCACCGCCGAGATGAAGGAAGGCATGGCGGCGTTCCTCGAGAAGCGCAAGCCGTCCTGGCTGCGAGCGTGACGACAGGCGCCGCGGCCTCGCCGTTTCCGGCCCTGCTCGCGGCGCGCCGTTCCGGACCCGTGGCCCTGCTGCACGGTGGTGGCGATGGGTCATCGTACCTGTTCACCGATCCGGTCGCCGCCCTCACCGTGCCGGCCGGTGCCGCCGCCGGCGCGTTGGCGCGGCTCGATGCGTTCCTGCGCGAGCACCCAGCACGCGTCGTGGGCTGGCTCGGATACGACCTCGGCCTCGACGTCGAGGCGTGGCCATTGCGCATCGTCGACGACTTCCCGGTGCCGGTGCTACACGTCGCGGCCTACGGCACGATGCGCGAGTTCGGGCCACACGCGCAACCGCCTGCACCCGAGGTGCCCGCGGCGACGTCGCTGCGCGCGCACCTCGGTCGTGCCGACTACGAACGCCGCGTCGCTGCCGTGATCGAGGCGATCCGCGCTGGCGAGCTGTTCCAGGCCAACCTGACGCAGCCGTTCACGGGCGCCTGGCACGGCGACCCGCGCGCACTGTTCTGGCGGCTGTGCGAACAGAGCCCGGCGCCATTCGCGGCCTATGTCGAGGACGGGGACGGCACCGCGGTGCTCAGCAGTTCGCCCGAGGAGTTCCTCTGCCGCGACGGCTCGCGGGTATTCACCTCGCCGATCAAGGGCACGCGCCCGCGCGGTGCTTCGTCGCACGACGACGACCGGTTGCTCTGCGAGCTGCTGCACAGCGAGAAGGACCAAGCCGAACTGGCGATGATCGTCGACCTGCTGCGCAACGATCTCGGCAAGGTGGCGCAGACTGGCTCGGTGCAGGTCGGACCGTTCCCGGAGTATCGTTCGTTCGCGCAGGTGCACCATCTGTTGGCGACGGTGACGGCGTCGCTGCGGCCGGACGTCTCGGCGGTCGACCTGCTGCGCGCCACGTTCCCCGGCGGCTCGATCACCGGTTGCCCGAAGCTGCGCTGCCTCGAACTGCTCGAGGAACTCGAGGTCGCCCGCCGCGGCGTCTACACCGGCGCGATCGGCTGGTTCGGGCCGGGCAACGCGCTGCACCTCAACATCGCGATCCGCACGCTCGTGCATCGCGCGGGCCGCGTGCGCGCCAACGCCGGCGGCGGCGTCACTGCGCGAAGCGAGCCGGCCGCGGAATGGCGCGAGACGCTCTCGAAGATGGCGGGTCTCGAACGGGCGCTGCAGTGCCGGGTGCAGATCCCCGAGGCGAAGCCATGAACGCGTGGTGTGATGGCGTCTCGGTGCCGTCGTCGTCGCTGCCGGCGCGTACGGGAGTCGCGCCGTTCGAGACGATGGGGGCAGTTCGGGGCGACGTGCGGCTCTGGGATCGCCACCTCGAGCGGCTGCGCCTCGCGGCGGCGCGGCTCGGGGTCGTATGGCGCGAACCCGCGGGCCTGCGCGCGGCCGCCGCCGATCTGCTGCGCGGCAACGGCCACGCCGACGACGTGCTGCGTCTCGCCGTGGTGCCTGCGGGCACGGCCGTGCACACCATCATGCAGAGCCGCGCGCGATCGCCGGTGAAGGTCGTGCAACTGCTGCCGACGGTCGTCGAGCCGCCGGCGAACGGACCGCCCGGCGACGTCAAGGCCGAGCCGCGCGCGTTCTACGACGCGGTGCGGCAGCAGGCGCAGGACGGCGGCGCCGACGACGGCATCGTGGTCGGCCGCGACGGGGCGGTGCTGGAGTGCGCGCTCGGCAACCTGTGGCTGCGCATCGACGGCGCGTGGGTGACGCCGGCGCTGGATGGGCGCGTGCTGCCGGGCATCGCCCGGCGGCTGCTGCTCGACGGGGCGCGCGCCCGCGGCGTCGCCGTCGTCGAGCGTGCGTGCGATCTCGCCGACCTGCACCGCGCCACGGCGATCGCGCACAGCAACGCGGTGTACGGGCCGCGTCCCGCGGCGCTGGTGGGGCAGCCCGGAGCGACCGCGGTGGTTCGCGCCGAACTCGGCGTTTTCTGGGGGAGCGTCACCGGCGCCTGAGTTCGTGTCGGCGCCTCGGGTGGTGACAGGGAACCTGCCCACCCGTGGTGCCCAGGACGACGCCGCCCACGGTTTCCGCCGGTGTCGAGGTTTTCGACACCCGCGAGCGACGACGTTCCGGCGACGACTCCGGTTGGGACGCGCGGGCAGCCGATGCCATCGCCATGACGAAGTCGACGATCGTGGTCGAGAACGCGCCGGCGCTCCGGCGTGAGCCTCGTCCGTTCCTCCACCTTGCTCCGGCAGCGCTGCCGACCAGCGGCGTGACGCACGACGCGCGCGGCCTGCTTCGCCTCGACGACGCGGTGTCGCCGCAGATCCCGCAGCTCGTGCGTTCGCTGGTCGACTGGACGATCGCGCTGCAGAACCGCCGCGCCCTCGAGCGTGGGCGCGTGCAGCCGATCCAGGTCTCGGTGCTGAACCGCCGCCGCCGCGCCGCCCGTTCGTGGCTGCTCGCGATCGCTGCCGGTCGCACCGACGCCGCGACGTGCCACGCCGTCGCGAACCAGTGGCTGCCGTTGCTCGCGGCGAGTGGCCCCGACCACATGCCCACGCCGGCGATGGCCCGCGCGTTGGTCGAGTTCGTGCGCGGCGCGCTCACCGCGTGCGTGTTCGACGACGTGCGGGCGAACCTGCTCGACAACGCGAAGGCGCTGCACGTGCTCGAGACGACGCTCGCTGCGCACCTGGCAGCGGCGTTGCGGCCGGTGTGACGGGCGCCCGCGTCGGATTCGGCGGTCTCCTGTAACCGAACGCCGGGCTCGCGGCACATTCGCCTGCACGGCGCGGTCATGGGGGCCGTCGACCGTGCGAAGGAGACGCGTATGCTGCGGTGCGACGAGCCGACGATGCCGACCCTGGTCCGTACCCGCCGACCGAGCCGACTCCCGCAACCAGGACGGTGGACCTACGCCGACCTGTGCCGGCTCCCCGACGACGGCAAGCGCCACGAGATCGTCGACGGGAGGCACTTCGTGTCGCCGTCGCCTGAGGTTGCGCACCAGCGAGTGGCAACGCGACTCGGCGTGATGCTGGCGAGGGCTGTCGACGGGCGCGGCAAGGGGGAAGTGCTCAGTGCACCGGTCGACGTCGAATTGAGCGTCGGCAGCGTCCTGGTCCCCGACCTCGTCGTGATCGCGAGAGGCAACGAGGGCGTGGTCAAGCCGAAGCGGATCGTCGGTGCACCGGACCTGGTGGTGGAGGTGCTCTCGCCGACGACGGCGCGGCGCGACCTCGACCTGAAGCGGCGGCGCTACGAACGCGCCGGCGTGCGCGAGTGCTGGATCGTCGACCACGAGGCGCGCACCGTGCGGCAGTTCGTGTTGCAGCCGAGCGGCCGTTACGCGCCGCCGGTCGTCTGCACCGCGCGCGTTCGCCTCGCCGCGATCGCCGGCGTCACCATCGACCTTCGGGCTGTGTTCCGCGACCTCGCATGAACCCCTGGGCCACGTTCGCCGTCCTCGGAGCCGCAGCAGTCCTGTCGGCGCAGGAGCCCGCGGTCCAGCCAGCGCCGCGAGTGCCCGCGCCAACCGACGGCATGGTGTGGATCCCCGGCGGCGAGGCCGTGCTCGGCAGCCAGAACGGCGACGCCGATGCACCGCTGCACCGCGTGCGGCTCGACGGCTTCTGGCTCGACGTGGCCGAGGTCACGAACCTGCAGTTCGCCGCGTTCGTGCGCGCGACCGGCTACGTCACCGACGCCGAGAAGCCGCCGAGCAAGGAGGACGTGCCCGACCTGCCCGACGACCAGCGGATCGCCGGTTCGCTGGTGTTCGCGCCGCCGGCCGACGCCGTCGACCTCCGCGAGTTCTGGACGTGGTGGAAGTTCGTGCCGGGTGCGTGCTGGCGGCATCCCGAGGGACCGGGGTCCACGGTCGAGGGCGGACGCCCCACGCACCCCGTCGTGCACGTGAGTTGGCGCGATGCCCAGGCCTACGCATCGTGGGCGAAGAAGCGGCTGCCGACGGAAGCCGAGTGGGAGTACGCGGCGCGCGGCGGGCTCGACCAGAAGCGCTACGTCTGGGGCGATGACCCGCGCAGCCGCGCGCCGAACGCGAACATCTGGCAGGGCACGTTCCCGCGCGAGAACAACCGCCTCGACGGCTACGCCGGGACCTGTCCGGTGGTGGTGTTCCCGAAGAACGGCTACGGCCTCTACGGCATGTCGGGCAACGTGTGGGAGTGGTGCAGCGACTGGTACCACCCGGCGGGCTACGGCGACGGCAAGCAGATCGCGATCAACCCGCAGGGACCGGCGACGTCGTTCGATCCGCAGGAGCCGGGCAGCAGGAAGCGCGTGATGCGCGGCGGCTCGTTCCTCTGCAGCGACAGCTATTGCCTGGGCTACCTGCCGGGCACGCGCATGAAGTCGACGCCGGACACCTCGCTCTGCCACACCGGCTTTCGCTGCGCTCTCACCGCCGAGCCGCCCGCGAAGTGACGGGCCTCAGCGCTGCAGGCGCTGTTCGCCGCAGTAGACCTCGTGCCGATCGCCGCGCGCGAAGCCGAGCAGCGTGGCGCCAGCGGCAGCGCAGAGATCGAACGCGAGCGCGCTCGGCGCCGAGACCGAGACGATCACCGGAATGCGCACGCGCAGGCACTTCACCACGAGGTCGTAGCCGGCGCGGCCCGACAGCACGGCGATCGCCTGCGCGAGGTCGTGGCCGGCGCGCGCCGCTTGGCCGACGGCCTTGTCGAGTGCGTTGTGGCGGCCGACGTCCTCGCCGCTGCCCAGCACCGTGCCGTCGGCGCGCGCGACGAGGGCGGCGTGGCTGCCGCCGGTCCGCGCGAACAGCTCCTGCGTCTGCTGCAGGGCGCTGACCAGCCGGCCGACCAGCGCGGGCGCGAACTTCGGCACGCCGGGCAGCAGGGGCGGGGTGCGCTCGAGGATCGCCTGCGCGTCCGCCGAGCCGCAGACGCCGCACGAGCTGCGGATCTCGTGCGTGCGGGTCAGCGCCGCGCGCACCGTGCCGTCCGGCGGCGAGCGCAAGGACACGTGCAGTTCGTCGGCGCGGGATGCGGTCGGATCCCCGGGTCGGAACTCGAGGCGCTCGACGTCCGCCGCGCGGGCGATGACTCCTTCGCCGAGCAGGAAGCCGACGGCGAGATCCTCGTCGCGGCCCGGCGTGCGCATCGTCAGCAGCTGCTGGCCGTGCACGACCAGCAGCAGCGGCTCCTCGCGCACGAGAAGGTCGTCGCGCCCGTCGGCGAGCACGCGCCGGGCGGCGCCGATCGGGGGCTCGGGCACGTTCTGCAACGCCGCCCATGCTCGAACGGGCCCGCCAGTGCGTCAAGCGGCGCGCGCCTGGCCCTACTGGCCGACCTGGAACTTGGCGGCGTTGCCGAGCGCGATCTCGAGCGGGTTGAGCCCCGGCGACACCACCGCCGGCTGCTGGAACAACTGCGCGCCGAGCAGCGTGTTCACGTTCGGGATCGACAGCGAGAACGTCGCCGCGCCGCCGCCGCCGACCAGCGTCGTCAAGACATCGGCGCTGACGAAGAGGGTGCACCCGGTGGCGCCGTAGGGCGTCGCGTTGAGCGGCAGCGGGCCGAAGACGGACGTCGTGTCGCTGAAGCCCGTGACCATCACGCCGCTGTTGACCGGCATGTTGTTGACGATCACGAACATCGTCGTGCCGATGCGCGGCAGCGTCGCCGGGATCAACTGCGAGGTAGGCAGCGAACTCGGACAGCCGTTGGCGAACGTCGTGTAGTAGGCGGGGAAGGCGTCCTCGCTGCAGGCGCGGATGCAGAAGATGCCGCGGTAGTAGTTCGGGCAGAGCGGGATGATGCCGATCTGCGCCAGCGCGGGGTCGCGCCATCCCTGACCCTGGATCTCGATCACGCTGGTGCGCTGCGGCGTGATCGTCGAGTTGCACCCGAAGCCGATCTGCGACGTCGCGTCGGTGAAGAAGCTCGTGAAGCTCGTCGGCACCGAGCCGCCGTTGCACGAGTCGGGCACGGTATTGATGTCGATGCGGAAGGTGATCGCGAAGCGCCGCACGGCCGGTGTGCCCGTTGGCGGCGCCAGGCCGACGACGATGTTGTAGGGCGAGGTGTCGAAGGTGTTCAGGCCGTGCGTCGCGACCTGCATGCTGCCGCTCGTGTTCTGCGACAGGCTGAACACGCGCGTGCCCATGTTGACGCTCGCGCCGCTGAAGCTCACGCCGTCCCACACTTCGAGGTCGAGCGCGGCGGTGAGTCCGGGGATGCCCGAGGCGCTGCCCCACGGGGCGACGACCTGCGTGATGCGCTGCGCGGACATGTTCGCCGGCATCTCGAACACCACGCCGGCGCTCTCGCCTTCACACATGCCGGCGACCACGCCGACGCTGGCGAGCCCCGACGGCACGATCGGCAGCGTGTCGCGTTTCCAGAACGTGCCCGCACCGGGGCATCCCTGGGCGGCGGCGGGAGCGAGAACGAGGGCGACGAGGAGCGGCAGGCGCAGTGCGGACACGAGGACCTCCGAGGACGAGAGTGGCAGGAGCCGGATGGTCGGCTGGCTCACGGACGTCGTCAAGGCGGGCGGGCGTCGCGGACGACCGAGCGTGCCTTGCCGCCGGACCGTGCGTAGCATCCGCGCCGCCCATGCTGCGCCTCGTCTCGCTGTGCGGAATCGCCGTGCTGGTCGCGGTCTGCTTCGCCTTCTCGAAGAACCGGCGCGCGATCAACTGGCGGCTCGTCGGCATCGGGCTCGTGTTGCAGGCGATCCTCGGCTTCACGTTCCTCTACTGGAGTGCGGGCAACCAGGCGCTGCAGTCCGTCGGCCGCGGCGTCAACACCGTGATCGATCTCGGCCAGGAGGGAGCGCGCATGGTGTTCGGCTCGCTGGCCAGCGGCAGTTCGGGCACCGGGTTCGTGTTCGCCTTCCAGATCCTGCCGACGCTGATCTTCTTCAGCAGCCTGATGGCGGTGCTCTACCACCTGGGCGTGATGCAGGCGGTCGTGCGCGCGATGGCCGTGGTCACCGCGCGCCTGCTCGGCACGTCCGGCAGCGAGTCGTTGTCCGCGTGCGCGAACGTGTTCGTCGGCCAGACCGAGGCGCCGCTGCTGGTGCGTCCCTTCCTGCGCGGCATGACGATGAGCGAACTGCACACCATCATGGTCGGCGGTTTCGCCACGATCGCCGGCGGCGTGTTCGCGGCGTACGTCGGGTTCGTCGGCGGTCAGGACCCGGTGCTGCGGGCCGAGATCGCCGGCCGCTTGATGGTTGCGAGCGTCATGGCGGTGCCGGCGGGACTGGTGTGCAGCAAGCTGCTGTGGCCGGAGACGGAGCCGAGCCAGACCATGGGCAAGGTGACGAAGGTCGAGTCGACGAAACTCGGCAACGTCGTCGAGGCCGCGGCGAGTGGAGCCAGCGACGGGCTGCACTTGGCACTCAACGTCGGCGCCATGCTGATCGCGTTCCTCGGCCTGCTGGCACTGATCAACGCCGGGCTCGGCCTCGTGCACCAGGACCTGAGCCTGCAGTTGCTGCTCGGCTACCTGTTCTGGCCGATCGCCAGCGTGATGGGCGTGCCGTCCGCGGACATCCACGAACTGGCCCAGCTGATCGGCACCAAGCTCGTCGCGACCGAGTTCGTCGCCTACCAGGACCTTGGCACGATGGCGGCCGCGCAGACCGTGTCGCCGCGCACGGTGATGATCGCCAGCTTCGCCCTGTGCGGGTTCGCGAACTTCAGCAGCGTCGCGATCCAGGTCGGGGGGCTTGGCGCGATGGCGCCCGAACGCCGCGGCGATCTGGCGCGCATCGGCCTGCGCGCGATGTTCGGCGGCGCCATCGCGACCTGCATGACCGCGTGCGTCGCCGGCGTGCTCGCCAGCGAGGACGCGTCGTGAGCGAGGCCGGCGAACTCGAACGCGTCGATCGCGCCGCGGCGTGGCTGCGCGAACGGCTCGGCGCGGGGCGCATCGCCGCGATGCGCCTCGGCATCGTGCTCGGCAGCGGGCTCAAGGACTTCGCCGCGGAGGTGAAGGACGCCGTCGAGATCCCGTACGCCGAGGTTCCCGGTTGGCCGCGCCCGCACGTGGCCGGCCACGGCAGCTCGTTGATCGTCGGCACCGTCGCCGGCTGCGGCGTGGCCTGCCTCGCGGGTCGTGTGCACCTCTACGAAGGCTGGCGTCCGGCCGAGGTCGTGCGCACGGTGCGCACGTTGGCGCGGCTGCCCGTGCCGTCGTTCCTGCTGACGAACGCCGCCGGCGGCATCGCCGACGACCTGTCGGCGGGCGACCTGATGGTGCTGTCCGACCACCTCAACCTGACCGGCTGCTCGCCGTTGACCGGCCCGCACGAGCCCGCGTTCGGACCGCGCTTTCCGGATCTGTCGGCGGTCTACGCCCCGCGCCTGCGCAACCTGCTGGCGAAGGGCGGCGCGCGGCTGCGGCCGGGCGTCTACGCCGGCCTGCTCGGACCGTCGTACGAGACGCCGGCGGAAGTGCGCATGTTGCAGCGCCTGGGTGCCGATGCGGTCGGCATGAGCACCGTGCACGAAGCGATCGCGCTGCACGCGATGGGGGCGGAAGTCGCCGGGTTGTCGTTGATCACCAACCTCGCCGCGGGCATCTCGCCGACACCGCTGGCCCACGACGAGGTCATCGCCGCCGGCAAGCAGGCGGCGACCACGCTGACGAAGCTCGTGCACGCGTTCTGCGGCGCGCTGGCGGCGAGCGGCGGGAAGCCCGGGCGATGAGCGCGGGCCTGACCATCCGCCCGTACCAGGCCGGCGACGAGCACGCGATCCTGCGCACGTTCAACCTGGTGTTCCGCGAAGTGTGCGGTCCGGGCTACGTCGATCGCACGCTCCCGCAGTGGCAGTGGGCGTACCCCCAGAACCCGGCCGGCATGCGCATCTCGCTCGCCGTCGCGGACGACGGCACCGTCGCGTCGCAGTACGCGGGCATGCCGATGCGCCACGACACCCCGTGGGGCGAGGAGCTGTTCGTGCACTGCGTCGACTCGATGACGCACCCGGCCTACCGCCAGGGCTTGCAGGCGAAGTCGCTGTTCGTCGAGACCTGCATGCCGTTCTGGGCGCACAGCCGCGCGATCGGCGACGCGCTGTTCTACGGCTTCCCGGTCGACGCTGCCTTCCGCATCGGCCAGCGCTACCTGAAGTACGTGATGATGACCGTCATCGACTACCTGATCCGCGACCGCGCGGCGGGTGCGTTGCCGATGCCGGGCGGCATCGACGTGGCGAAGGTCGACGCCGTGCCGATCGATGTCGACGGTCTCTACGCGGCGGTGCGCGCCGTGAAGCAGTGCCTGCTGCGCCGTGACCGTCGTTACCTGCAGTGGCGCTACCGCGACAATCCGGCGCACGCCGACTACGAAGTGTGGACCGCGCGCCGCAACGGCAGGCTCGTGGGCCTGATGGTGTTGAAGCCGGGTTCGGGCCTGGCCCCGGACAGTGCGACCATCGCCGACTGGCTGGTGCCCGAAGCCGACGCCGCGGCGCGCGATGCGCTGCTGGCCACGGCGGTGCGTCGCCAACTCGACGAAGGCAAGCAGCGACTGATCGTGGTCGTGCCGCCGTGGTCCGCCGAGGCCGCCGCGTTCGGCGCGGCCGGCTTCGTCTGGACACCTTCGGCGAACTGGCTGCAGCGCCGGCTGATCCACAACGTCAACAAGCCGGCCATCACGGCCGAGTTCCTGGCGCGCAACTGGTGGTACACGCTTGGCGACAGCGACCTCGCGTGAACGTCAGCGGGAACTGATCCCTTGGCTGTGCTCGTGCGGAGGATTCCTGGGCGAAGTGCCACCGATGCGAATCTCGGGGCACGAATGCACTGGCGCGTCGGCCTGTCGCCGGGCGCCGGCCAGGCATGCGATTCGATCCGCCGTTCTGCCCGAACACCGCCTGCGAACGGCACCGTGAGCCAGGTGGCAGGTTCTACAAGCGGCACGGCTTCTTCCTGGCCGCGTGCCGGGATACGCCGACGCCGCGCTTCCTGTGCCGCGGCTGCGGACGCTCGTTCTCGAGCCAGACCTTCCGCCAGGACTACCGGGACCGCCGCCCCGAAGTGAATCTGCCGTTGACCGAGCGGTTGGTCAGCAGCACCGGTTACCGACAGCTCGCACGCACGCTCGGGATCGGCGTCAGTGCCGTGCAGAGGAAGGCGCGCAAGCTCGCTCGGCACGCCGGGTTGCTGCATCAGAACCTGAGTCGTCACCTGCCGGTCGGACGCACCTTCGTGCTCGACGAGGAGGAGACCTACGAGCAGGCCTCGATCCGCACCCTGACGATGCCGGTGGTCATCGAGAAGGACTCCTGGTTCGTCGTCGCCACCGCCGTGGGCCCGATCCGGCGCCTGGCTGCCGCAGGGACGGCGCGCCGCCGCTGGCAGGACCATGACGAGAGGAAGCACGGCAAGCGGGCGGACCACAGTCGCGAGTGCGTGGAGCAAGTTCTGCGTGAACTCGACGGCAAGCTGGCAGGCCACCGCCTGGTGCTGCGCACCGACGAGAAGGCCAGCTACGCAACGCTCGCCAAGGAGGTGTTCGGCGATCGGGTGACCCATGAGCGGACCTCGGGGCAGGCCCCCCGGACTCCGCGCAACCCGCTGTTTCCGATCAACACCACGCTGGCCATGACGCGAGACAACTGCGGGCGCTTGCGCCGCAAGTCCTGGTTGGTCACCAAGAAGGCCGAGTTCCTGCAGCTGCACGTGCAGCAGTTCCAGGTCTACCGCAACTACATCCGCAAGCGCTTCAACCGCGACAAGGAGGACAAGAGCCCCGCCGTGCACCTGAATCTGCTCCCGCGAAGCCTGCGGTTTCCCGATGCCATACGTTGGCGGCAGGACTGGGGCCTGGGCAGCCTGCATCCGCTGTGCGTCGCCGGCGTGCGACGCATCCAAGACGGGATCCAGAAGGCCGGGTGAGGAACGAGACTCGCGGTCGAGTCGCGGAACGGCGCGCCTTCGACCTCACGAGCACAATCAAGAGATCAGTTCTAGACCTTGGCGCCGATGTCGGTGCGGTAGTGCATGCCGGCGAACTCGATCTGCTTCAGCGCCGCGTAGGCCCGCGCCCGCGCCGCCGTCGCGTCGACGCCGAGCGCCGTCACCGCCAGCACCCGCCCACCCGCCGTCAGCAGGTCGCCGCCGGCGCGCTGCTGGGTCCCGGCGTGGAACACCTGCAGGTCCTCGCCGCACTGCACGCGGTCGAGGCCGAAGATCGGCACGCCCTTCTTGTAGTCGCCCGGATAGCCACCGCTGCACGCCACCACGCACACGGCGACCCGCTTGTCCCACACCGGCGCCTCCTGCGTCTCGAGCTTGCCCTCGGCCGTCGCGAGGAGCAGCGGCAGCAGGTCGCTCTGCAGCCGCATCAGCAACGGCTGCGTCTCCGGATCGCCGAGCCGGCAGTTGTACTCGAGCACGCGCGGGCCCTGCGGCGTCATCATCAGTCCGACGTAGAGGAACCCCTGGTAGCGGCGGTTCTCGCGGTTCATCGCGTGCACCGTCGGGAACACGATCTGGCTCTCCACCTGCGCCGCGAGCCGCGGCAGGATCGGCACCGGCGTGATCACGCCCATGCCGCCCGTGTTCGGTCCCTTGTCGCCGTCGAACACCGCCTTGTGGTCGCGCGCCGGCTCGAGCGGCAGGATCGTGCGGCCGTCGGTCAGCGTGATCAGCGACACCTCGTGCCCTTCGAGGAACTCCTCGAACACGACCCGGTTGCCGGCCTCGCCGAAGCGCCGCTGCTCGAGGCACTCGGTCAGTGCCGCGCGCGCCTCGTCGTTGTTCTTGCAGACCGTGACGCCCTTGCCGGCGGCGAGCCCCGAGGCCTTCACGACGATCGGGCCGTCCGGGCGGTTGTCGAGGAACGAACGCGCCAGCGCCAACTCCTCGTAGACCCAGAACCCCGGGCCCGGAATGCGATGCCGCCGGCAGAGTTCGCGCGCGAACGCCTTGCTGCCCTCGATCTCGGCGGCCGCCTTGTTCGGGCCGAAGCAGAGCAGCTTCTGCTGCGCGAACTCGTCGACGATGCCCCCGCACAGCGGTGCTTCGGGACCGACGACGGTCAGGCCGATCTTGTTCTGCTTCGCGAACCGCAGCAGGCCGGCGATGTCCTCGGCAGCGACATCGACGTTCTCCGCGATCGCGGCGGTGCCGGGATTGCCCGGCGCGCAGAACAGGCGCGTCACCAGCGGCGACTGCTTCAGCTTCCAACAGAGGGCGTGTTCACGGCCGCCTTGGCCTACGACGAGGACGTTCATGCAGAGAGCCGGGCAGACGCTACGGATCGGCTGGTGCCGAGGGAAGCGCGCTGTGGCCCCGTCGTGGCAGGCGCTACAAGCTGTTGCCGATGTCCTCCGCCCGGCCACGCCTGCTGCTCGCCATCCTGGCGTTCTCGCCGACGCTGATCGCCCTGCTGTGGGTCGCCGGTGTCGCGCGCTTCCGTCAGTTCGACCTGACCGGCAAGGAGTGGGCGGTCGTCGTCGGCTGCGCGTTCCTGCTGCACGTGCTGAGCCGGCGCGCGTTGCGCCAGCGGCCGCTGCCGCCGTTGCCACCCAACACGTCGCCGACGATGGTCGCAGCACTCGCGGCTCTGCTGCTGGCCGTCGTCGCCGCGGTGGTCGGCGGCGTCTTCGAGGCCCTCGTCGACCCCGCGGAGCCCAGCGAAGCGAGCTGGCTGCTGCGCACGACCTGGCACGCGGCGTGCGCCTTCGGCGGCTGCTACTGCGCGTTCCTCGGGCGGCTGGTCATCACCCGGCGCCCCGCCCCACCGGCCTGAACGCGGCTACTCGGCGAGCAGGCGCATGCCGCCCTGGGCGACGCCGATCTGGCCGGTCGTGCGCGTGCGCTCGGCCAGCGTCGCTGCGTCGATGCGGCCCGCCAGCATGTCGCGCCACGCCGCCAGCACCGTCGCGACCTCCGACCCGCTCTCGCGCACGAACTCGACGCGGAACCGCCGCACGCCGCGCGCGAGCAGGGCCGGCGCCCACTGCGCACTCTGCTGTCCGGCGTGGTGGAACACCGTGTTGCGGCAGCCGACGTCGACGATCACCGGATGCTGGGCACCGGTGTGGTCGCGCAGCGCCACTTGGTGCCGTTCGCAGGGTCGCCCGCACGAACGGAAGTCGCGGCCCGCGCTGAGCAAGTGGCTGTAGACGCAGTGCTCGGTGTGGAACGTCGGGATGCGATGGTGCGCAACGACGGCGAGGCGGCTGCCGGGCACGTGCTCGAGCATCGCCATCAACTGCGCCTCGTCGAGATCGAACGATGCCGTGATCGTCGTGAGCCCCTGCTGCAGCAGGTACCGCGCCGTCAGCGAGTTGGTGGCATTCAACGAGAAGTCGCCGTGCAGCAGCAGCCGGTCGCCTTCGCGGAGCCACGTCCGGCAGCGCATCAAGGCGCCGAAGTGCCGGACGAGCACGCCATCGGGCTGCAACTTGCGGATGCGCTCGACCAAGGCGTCCTCGCCGGGCTTGCCGATGCGCGTCGTCGCGACGGTGACGCGCACCCCCGCCGCGCGGGCGCGGTCGAACGCGCGGCCGAGACCGACGAACTCCATCCAATCCAGTTCGACTTCGCCGCAGCCGGCCGCGAGCGCCGCGTCGAGCTGCGCATCGGTGCGCACCAGCGGCACGACGTCCGCGGGCGCGGTCGGCAGTTCCCCGACGTCGGCGAGTGCGGCGGCGACGCGCGGGATCGCCGGCGTGGCGTCGATGACGCGCACCGGGCCACGCTCGATCGCGGGCAGCAACTCGGCGACGAGGCGGCGGCGCAGGTCCTTGAGTTCGCTCGCCGGCACGTGCAGCCCCGGTGCGAGGTCGGCGGCGGTCAGCGACCCGCACCGGAACGGCGTACCGCCGAACGCCAGCAGCTTGTCGCGCAGGATCGCTTCGTCGAGACCAGCCCCACGCGCGGGCTGCAGCGTCGACGTGGTGCTCGCGACGGCAAAGGCAGGGCCCGCGGTCGCGCGCACGCGCAGCGGTTCGCCGGCGCGGCCGGCGACCACGACGTCGACGACCACGCGGCCGTCGGGCTCGGGCGCCTCGTCGCGCGTCTCGCGCGCCGCGGCTGCCGCCAACGTCGGATCGGCGGTGGCGAACACGCGATCGCCGGGGCGCACGCGCGCGAGGTCCGGTCCCGGTTGGCCGAACTGCAGGCGCAGTTCGTTGCCCGAGCGCTCGACGGCGAACAGCGGCCCGCCCGGCTCGTCCTTCGCCTCCGGATCGCCCTGGTCGAACACGACGCCATGACCCGCACGCAGCGCCAGCGGCGCCGCGTCCCCGGCGGCCGGCAACGTCGCGCTGCGTTCGCCCTGTGGACCCGACGGCCGCTGCGGGAGCAGCAGGCCGCCCGTCCACGGCCGGCCGTCGCCGTCGTCGCGCACGACGACCGTGTTGCCGAGCACGGCCTGCACGCGCCCGACGAACACGCCGCGGTGCTTCGGGAAGCGGCCCTCGACCAGCGTCTGGTGGTCGCTGCCGCCGAGGAAGCCGTCGCTGAAGCCGCGCGTGTAGCTCAGCGACATCGCCAGCAGGTCCTGCGCAAGCTGACGTTCGGCAGCCTTCCGGTCGCCGCCACCGGCGAGCGCGTCGACCCAGCGCCGGTAGCCACTGGTCGCGGTCGCGACGTACTGCGGCCCCTTCTGCCGGCCCTCGATCTTCAACCCGTGCACGCCGACCGCCAGCAGCTCCGGCACCGCGCGCGCGCCGGACAGGTCCTTCGGACTCAGCAGGTACTGCACGTCACCGAGCGGGCGACGTTGCCCGTCGACGACCAGTTCGTACGGCATGCGGCAACTCTGCGCACACTGGCCGCGGTTCGCCGAACGGCCGCCCCACGCCTCGCTGGTCAGGCACTGCCCGCTCCACGACACGCACAGTGCCCCGTGCACGAACACTTCGAGCTCGGCGTCGGTGCCGGCCGCGAACTGCGCGATCTCGGCGACCGACAGTTCGCGTGGCACGACGATGCGCGTGACCCCGAGTGCTTGCGCGAACGGCGCCGCGGCGGGTTCGGCGATCGTCATCTGCGTGCTGGCGTGCAGCTCGAGCTCGGGGCAGACCGCGCGCGCGAGCAGGCACACCGCCGGGTCCTGCACGATCAGCGCGTCGACGCCCGAGGCGGCGATCGCGCGCAGCACGCGCTCCATCGCCGGCAACTCGGGCTCGAACACCAGCGTGTTGAGCGTGACGTAGGCACGCGCCCCGGCGCGGTGGATGCGCGCGACGGTCGCCGCGAGTTCGGCGAGCGAGAAGTTCGCGGCGCGCGCCCGCGCGTTGAAGCCGTCCTGCAGGCCGAAGTAGACGGCGTCGGCGCCGTTGGCCAACGCGGCGCGCAGCGCCTGCGGTGAGCCGGCAGGCGCCAGCACTTCGGGTTTGGCGCAGCGAGCGGCCATCGGGGCGGAGGTCGTACCCGCAGCGACCGGAGTCGGCAATCCACCGACACCCGTGCGTTGGTGCAAGCCGTGCGCGATGCTGCCGCGATGGAACGCGTGCTCGCTCTCGTCGCCGGTCTGCTGTTCGGCGGGATGTTCCTCTTCGCCAGCGTGACGGTGCTGTTCGGCCTCGGGCCGACGCCACCCCCGCCCCCCGCGGGAACTCCTACGGCCGCGTTCTTCGCCGCGTTCGGGCCCACTGGCTACCTGACGTTCGTCAAGGTGCTCGAACTGCTCGGCGGTGCGCTCGTGGTGATTCCCCGCACGCGGTGCCTTGGCCTGCTGGTGCTCGGGCCGATCCTGGTCAACATCCTCGCCTTCCATGCCTTCGTCGCCGGCGACGGCATCACCGCGCCGATGCTGCTCGGCCTCGCCGGTCTCGCCGTGTTCCTGCTGTGGACCGAGCGGCGCGCGTTCGGCGGCCTCGTGCGGGCGGGTCGCTGAGAGGCATGGCCATGCACGACCACGGCGAACTCGACCGGCTGCGCGCGCAGATGGACACGATCAACCGGCGCCTCGTCGCCGTGCTGCACGAGCGCGCAGCGCACTGCCGCCGGATCGGCGCGTGGAAGCGCTCCCAGGGCCTCGCCGGCGCCGACCCGGCACGCGAGCAGGCGATGCGCGAGATGATGCTGCGCGACGTGGCCGCCGAGGGCTTCGCGCGCGACGACCTCACGGCCATCCTCGACGTCGTGTTCGCGCGGTCGCGCGCGCTGGTCGAGCGCGCGCCGCGCTGACGCCGCGATCAGCGGAACACGAGCGAGTGCGCGTTCCAGTCCGGTTCGCCGCCAGCGGGCTGCGTCCACGCGCGCCCGTCGACCTCGACCGCTGCGCTTCGCGCCCGCACCGCCTCGATGCCGAGGCAAGAGGCGATGAACCCGATCGCGGCGATGCGCAGCGCGCGTTCGCCAAGCGCGCGCCGCAGCAGCGGGGCCACCACGGCGGCGGCACCGATCGCGACCACCGGCAGGCACAGCGCGCCTTGCCGCGCGTAGCCGAAGAACGCCGCGACGGTGACGAGCCGCAGGCCCGCGAACACGAGCAGCGGATGCAGCGCCTGTTCGCCGCGCAGCCGCCACAGCCCGATCGCGGCGACGACGAGCAGCAGGGCCCGCCACGCGTTCGACCAGGCTCCGGTCGCGGTGACGAAGTCGACCGGGCGGCGTTCGCCCGACAACCCGATCGGCAGCGCGTAGCCGGAGAGACCACCCGTCGCGCCCTCGGCAGCGTGCCACATCTTCGCGGCGATGCGGCCCGCCGCGCCCCACGGATCCGCCGCGAGTTCGGCGAACCCGAGCGAATAGCCGTGCACCATCGCGTGCACGTGCATCGGGTGCCGGAACGAGAACTCGCGGTCGCGCGGCAGGCGCTGCGCGAGGTCCGCGGCATACCGGTCCGCACCACCGAGCAACGGCGGCGGCCGATCGAGCGCGCGCCGCGAGAAGGCACCATCGGCTTCCGGCGTGTTGGCGAGCCAGAAGTCGAGCGGGCCCTGCAGCGTGACCAAGCCCGGCCGCAGCCGTTCGGGCCGCACGCCGAACGCTTCGTGCACGATCGCGAGGTCGTCGGCAGTGACGACCGCGCCGCCGCGCTTCTTCACGGTGTCGCCGACGAACGCGAACAACCAAGGCCGCGCGAAGGCAGGCCAGGCCTCCGCGCCCGCGCGCGCGGCGTCGTCCCACGGCACCACGCTCGGCGGCAGCGCGACCGGCGCGTCGTTGTAGGCGGTGACCAGGCGGTTGGCGTGCAGCTGCCAGGGCACGAGCACGGCGGCGGTCGCGAGTCCGCCGAGCAGCAGCGTGCGCACGTTCGCGCCGGCCCGCCAGGCGAGGACGAGGAACGCCGCGGCCACGAGCACGTGTTCGGCGCGCAGCAGGCACAACGCGCCGTGCAGCGCCCCCCACGCCAACGCCCATGCGCTGCCGCGCGCGCCGGCCAGCCGTTCCTGCACGAGCAGCGAGCCGAGCACCACGGTGAGGTAGAGCGTCTCGACGTGGGGACCGCTCGCCAGCAGCAGCAGGTTGCTCGCCGCCGCGGTGAACAACGCGGCCGTGAACGCGATCACCGGATCCAGGCGCCGACGCAGCCCGAGCCACAGCAGTGGTGCGACGAGCGCGCCGAGGATCGCGAACAACCAGCGCACGCCAAACGCACTCGCGCCTTCCCCGTCCCACAGCAGCGCGATCAGCCACGGCATGCCGGGCGGCCGCAGCGGCAGGACGTCGCGGCCGTCGGAGAGGCCGTGCGCGAGGCGCGCGGCGTGGTCCTGCCAGATCGGGGCGTCGCCCTGGAAGCCGACGTGCCAGCCGTTTCCGCCGTCGGGCGTCGCGGTGGCGAACCACAGCCGCAGTGCGAGGCCGAAGGCGAACAGCACGAGGGCAGGCACGACGCCGATGCTACGGTCGGTCGGGCAGCACCGCCTCCGTGCGCCCGGCGGACCGCATCGTTCGACCCACGACGGACTCGACGCGACCGTGCGCAGATCGGCCCGCTGCCGGGACCGCGCCCGGACGAGTAGGCTTCCCGCCTTCGCCCCGCCTCGTCCGAACCCCCATGCGCACGCCGCTCCTCGCCCTCGCCATCGCCGCCGCCACCGCCCCGGTCGCCGCGCAGGACGTGCTCTTCTTCCGCCAGCACAACCTCGCCGCCGTGCCGCCGTGGCACGCCGACGTCGCCAGCGCGATCACACGACTGTGCGCCGGGCCGACGCCGGCCGAGGCCGCCGCCGGCTACACGAGCCACGTTCCGCCGGGCACCGTGCTGCTCGCTGCGTCGCAGAACGAGGACGTCGTGCGGCTGGTGTTCGATCCGACGCTGCTGCAGACGGCGCCGGGCTGCTCGCGCGAGCACGCCATCGAGCAGATCGACAAGACCGCGTTGCGCGCGCCCGGTGTGCGCGCCGTGCAGATCGTGATCCGCCGACCCGACGGCAGCGAAGTGGACCTGCGCGAAGCGCTCAGCGAAGCGCCGCTGCCGACCGTCGCCACGCCCGCCCCGCCGGCGTTCGCCAGCCTGGTGCCGCCGTTCGGCGCGCTGGCGGGCAAGCGCGTCGCGGTCTCACCGGGGCACGGCTACTACTGGCATTCCACGCTCGGCTGGACCACGCAGCGCGGCCTGATCGACGGCCTGATCGAGGACATCCACACCGCCGAGATCTGCAACCAGTACCTGATCCCGTTCCTCGGCAACCTCGGTGCGGACGTGGTGATGACGCGCGAACACGGCGAAGTGCCGGTCGACGGCGTCGCCGACAACGACGCGGGCGCGCCGGGCTACGTCGAGACGGGCAGTTGGACGACCAGCGCGTCGTCGGGCTGGAACGGCGGCGGCTACCGCTACGTCGGCACCAACGCCGTGCTCGAGACGGCAACGGCGACGTGGACGATCCCGGTGACGCAGGAAGGGCTCTACCCGGTGTTCGCCTGGTTCCGCGCCGGCACCAACCGCACGACGGCGGCCAACTACCGCATCGAGCACACCGGCGGCATCACCACCGTGGTCGCCAACCAGACGCTCGACAACCTGACCTGGGTGCACCTCGGCAATTTCTGGTTCGCGCCGGGCACCGGCGCGCGCGTCACGCTCAGCAACCTGTCACCCGCGCCCGGCGTCGCGATCGCCGACGCGATGCGGCTCGGCGGCGGACTCGGTTCGCTCGTGCGCGGCGGCACCACCAGCCTGCAACAGCGGTGGAAGGAGTGCGCGCGCTACTGGACGCAGTTCGCCGGGGCGCCGAGCACGGTGTGGGACTCGGTCGCGACGGGCCAGGACAGCGACGACGACGTGTCGGCGCGGCCGCGCTTCGCCGAGTGGCGCACCGCCGATGCGTTCGTGTCGCTGCACACCAACGCCGGCGGCGGGGCTGGCACCGACACGTTCATCTACAGCGGCGGCGCCACCGCGGGCTCGTCATCGCTGAGCAACGCCGTGCACACGCAGGTCGTCTCGGATCTGCAGACGTTCTGGAACGCCGCGTGGGTCGACCGCGGCCAGAAGCAGGCGAACTTCGGCGAGGTGCGGTGGCTGTCGAGCATGCCCGGCATCCTGCTCGAACTCGCGTTCCACGACACGCCGGGCTCGCTCGACCACACCTCGATCCACGATCCGGACTTCCGTTACCTCGCCGCGCGCGCGATCGCGCGTGGCGTGCTGCGCTACTTCCAGCCGCTGGCGCCGTTCCCGCCCGAGCCGCCGTCGGCGCTGCGCGTCGTGCAGGACGGCGCGCGTGGCCTCCGCGTCGCCTGGGACGCCGCTGCCGGCGCCACGCACTACACCGTCGAGCAGTCGGTGGACGGCAAGGGCTTCGTGCAGGTCGCATCGGTGGTGACGACGAACTGGTCGACCGGCCCACTGCCCCACCACTCGCTGCGGTCGTTCCGCGTGCGGGCGTGGAACACGACCGGCCGCTCGTTCCCCACCGAAGTGCTGACCGCGGGCACCGACCACCTGGGCGAAGCGCAGGCGCTGCTGGTGCAGGGCTTCGACCGCCTCGACCGCAACGTCAAGGGCCCCGAGAACACGCGCGACTACCTGCGGCACTTCGGCGACGCGATCCGCCGCGACGTGAACTTCTCGCTCGGCTTCGACGCCGCGACCAACGAGGCGGTGAAGCTGCTGCGCGTCGTGCTGCCGGCCTACAACGCGGTGGTCTGGTCGCTCGGCGAGGAGAGCACGACCGACGCGACGTTCGACACGACCGAGCAGACGCTGGTGACGTCCTACCTCGCCGGCGGCGGCAGCCTGCTCGTCACCGGCGCCGAGATCGGTTGGGACCTCGACGCGCAGGGCAGTGCCGCCGACCGTGCCTTCTACCGCGACGTGCTGGGTGCGACCTACGTCGCCGACGACGCGAACGTCTACACGCTGCAAGCGGGCATCGCCGGCACGGTCAGCGCCGGCACGCCGTCCGGCGGCTTCGACAACGGCACGGCAGGCACCTACGACGTGAACTACGCCGACGTGCTGGCGCCCACCAACGCGCTGAGCACCGTCTGCCTGCGCTACGGCAACGGCCTGGTCGCCGGCGTACAGAAGTTGGATCCGGCCAGCGGCGCGCGCGTGGTCAACCTCGGCGTGCCGCTCGACACGATCACGAGCCCGACCCTGCGCGCGCAGCTCGTGCAGCAGAGCCTCGCGTTCCTGCTCGACAGCCAGCCGCTGCGCGCCCCGCGCAGCGCGATCATCGGCCAGGTGACACCACTGCAGTTCGCGATGCCGGCCGAGGCCGGACGCGCGTTCCTGATCGCCTGCAGCGACGGCTTCACGCCGGGCGTGACCCTGCCGCTCGGTTCGCTGCTGCCGCTCAACGCCGGCGCCTTGATCGAACTCAGCCTCGATCCGGCCAGCCCGTTCTTCCTCGGCTTCCAGGGCGTGCTCGCCCCGACCGGCGTCGCCTCGCCGTCGCTGTTCGTGCCGTACCTGCCGGAACTCGCCGGCGTGACCCTCTACTTCGCCGGCCTGACGCTCGTCGATGGCGTGCCGGCCGAACGCGAACTCAGCAACTGGGTGCGCATGACGCTCGTGCTGTGACGCGCCCGCGTCAGGCGCCGTAGCCGAGCCAACGCCCGATCTGGAAGATCGCGACCGCGGCGAGCCACGCCAGCGCGGTCATGTAGGAGAACGTGAACACCGGCCAGCGCCACGAGTTGGTCTCGCGACGGATCGCCGCGAGCGTGCCCGCGCACTGGCTGCACAACGCGAAGAACACCATCACCGCGAGCGCCGTGAGGCTGTCGAGCGTCGGCCGGCCGTCCGGTCCCTTGGCTGCGCGCAGCGCCGTCGACAACCGCGCATCGGGCTCGTCCGCCGACGCCTCGACCTCCCCGAGGCTGTAGAGCGTGCCGAGTGTTGGCACCACGAGTTCGCGCGCCGGGAACGCCGCGAGCACGCCGACGGTCATGCGCCAGTCGAACCCGGCCGGCGCGAACACCGGCTGCACGGCGCGGCCGATGTTGGCGAGCCAGCTCTGCTCGAGGTAGGCGGCGGCCTCGGCGGCATCCAGGCGCGCGCGTTCCTCGTCGCCTTCTGCACCGGCGACGACGGCGGCACGCGCCGTGTCGAACTCGGCGGCGATCGCGGCCGGCCGCGGGAAGTAGCCGAGCGCCCAGACCACGATCGTCGCGACCAGGATCACGGTGCCGGCGGTGCGCAGGAACGCCTTCACGGCGAACCAGGTGTGCACGAGCACGAGCCGCAGCCGCGGCCGTTGGTAGGCCGGCAGCTCCATCACCAGCAGCGAGCCGCCGCCGCGCAGCACCGAGCGCCGCAGCACGAGTGCGACGGCGACCGCGGTGACGATGCCGAGCGCGTAGAGCAGGAACAGCAGCAGACCGGCCTGGTGCGGCGGAAAGAACGCGGCGAGCAGCACCACGTAGACCGGCAGCCGCGCCGAACACGACATCAGCGGCGCAGTCGTGATCGTCGCCAGGCGATCGCGTTCGTCGCCGAGGATGCGCGCGGCGACGATGCCGGGGATCGCGCACGCGAAGCTGGCGGTCATCGGCACGAAGCTCTTGCCCGACAGGCCGACCTTGCGCAGCGGCCGATCCAGCAGGAACACGGCGCGCGCCATGTAGCCGGTCGACTCGACGATGGTGACGAACGCGATCAGCAACGCGATCTGCGGCACGAACACCAACGAGCTGCCGACGCCGTTCACGACGCCGTCGACGAGGAAGCTCTGCACAGCACCTGCGGGCACGATCGCGGCCACGCCGTCGCCGACCCAGCCCTGCACGACTTCGATCCAGCCGATGAACGGGTCGGCGACCGCGAACACGAGCTGGAACATGCCGATCACGACCGCGACCAGGAGCGCCGGCCCGAGCAGCGGATGCAGCAGCACGCGGTCGAGCCGGTCGGTGGTCGAGCGGGCGATCGAGCGCGTGGGTGTTGCGGCGACGGGCGCGGCGCCGGCAGCAGCCTCGGGCGCCGGCGCGACCAGCGGGAGTGCGGCGAGCGCTCGCCGCAGCTCGGCGGCGCCAGCCCCGGTGCGGCCGTCGACGACGACGAGTGGCAGGCCGAGCGCTTGCTGCAGCCTCGCCACGTCGACCGGATAGCCCTCGGCGGTGGCGACGTCGACCTTGGTCAGCGCGACGACGATCGGCACGCCGAGCGTGCGCAACTGCCGCAGGAACGCGAGCTCGACCGCCAGCTTGCCGGCGTCGAGCACCGCGCACAGCAGGTCGGGACGACCGCGCGTGCGCCCCTGCAGGACCGCGAGCGCCAGTTCTTCGTCGCGGCTGTTCGGCTGCAACGACACCAGTCCGGGCAGGTCGACGATGCACAACGCCGTGCCGCCCTCGGTCACGTCGCTCTCGACGCACTCGACCGACGAGCCGGGGAAGTTCACCGGCCGCTGCAGGCTGCCCGTCAGGTGCATCAGCAGCGACGTCTTGCCGGCGTTCGGCCGCCCAACGAGCAGCACGGTGCGCCGGGTCTGCGGTGGCGCGTCCGCGGGCTGGGCTGCCGTCACGTTGCCCCCACCACGCGCACGCGCGCGGCTTCGTCGCCGCGCAGCGCGAGCCGGAAGCCGTGCACGCGGAACAGCAGCGGATCGCCGAACGGCGCCCGCTGCAGCCGTTCGACCACGGCCCCCGCCCAGAACCCGCAGGCGACGAGGCGGTGCGCGAGCGCGTCGTCGCCGTCGACGCCGAGCACCCGGTAGCTACGGCCGGGTTGCGCCTCGCGCAGCAGGCACGGCGATGCTGGCGATGACGGTGGCGGAGAGGGTGGAGGCGCGGATGCGGCGGACACGGAGGGATCGTGGCGAGGACTTACTTGAGACGGAATCTCAGGACGCAGTATGCCGGCGGTGCGCGGCGAAGGGAAGCGCGCCAACCGTCACCGGGCAGCGAGCCTCCACGACGTCGACGCTACCCGACGACGCGCCGCAGACGACGCGTTCGCTTTCGTCCGATGCCGTATGTTCGCCGCCCTCGCCTCGTCCAGGCGACCAAGCAGTTCCATGGCAACCGCACTTCGCGTCGTCGGGATCGGGCAATTGCTGCTGGTGCTCGCGAGCCTCTGGCTGCCGCGGGTCCTGCGATGGCAGCAGCAACTGGCGACGCTCGAGCCGCTGACCCGCCGCATCTTCTGGGTCTACGCCGGCTACATCGTCGGCACCAACGTGTTCCTCGGCGGCCTGTCGGTGTGGGCGCCGGAGTTGCTGCTCGAACGCACGGCCCTCGCCCGCATCGTCGCCGGCTACGCCGCGGCCTACTGGGGCGCGCGCCTGGTGATCCAGTTCGTGTGGTTTCGCGGCGCGGCGCCGAAGGGAGCCGGCTACGCCCTCGCCGACTGGGCGGTGACGGCGGGGTTCCTCGCGTGCACGCTCACCTACGGCGCGATCGTGTGCGACGCGTGGTGAACGCCCGCGCGGTCGCGTGGTTGTCGCTGCCAGCCCTGCTGGTCGGGACCGAGTGCGCCGTCGCCACCGCGACACCGCTCGTGCGCATGCTGGCGTTCGTCGCCGCAACGCTCCTGGCGATGAAGGTCGTCGTGCTCGTCGCGGCGCGGCACGACGGCGTGCGCGTGCCGATCGCGAACCTCGGTTGGTTCGTGCTCTGGTTCGGCATGCACCCGCGCACGTTCGTGCGGCGCCGGCCACCGGGCGTCGAGAAGGCCAGGCGGTGGGCTCGCGTCGGCGCGGCGAACGTGGTCGTCGGTGCTGGCCTCGCCGCCGTCGCGGTGACCGCCTGCAGCGGCTGGTTCGTGCAGGTGCTGCTGCTGGTGGCCTTCAGCATGGTCGTGCACTTCGGCCTCTTCGCGCTGCTGGCGGCGTGGCTGCGCCTGCGGGGCTTCGCCGTGCCGCTGCTGTTCGATGCCCCGTGGCGATCGGCGACGGCGGCCGAGTTCTGGCGCGATCGTTGGAACCACGGCTTCACCGAGATGACGGCGCTGGTGGTGCACCGCCCACTCGCCCGTCGCTGGGGACGCCCGCGCGGCCTGCTGGCGTCGTTCGTGTTCAGCGGCGTGCTGCACGACGTGGCGCTGTCGCTGCCGGTGCGCGGTGGCTGGGGATTGCCGACGCTCTACTTCGTCCTGCAGGGTCTGGTCGTCTTGTGGCAAGGCGAACGGCGATCGCGCGTCGTGACGTTCGCCGCCGTCGTGCTGCCAGCCCCGCTGCTGTTCCATCCGTGGTTCCTCGCCGGCGTGCTCGGCGGTTGAAGTGCCGGCCAGCGACTGCTCGGCACCAAGAGCGGATGGGGCGGGCGCATCGATCGCTGGCTACCTGCTCAGGAACCGCCGCAGCCAGGTGCGCGCGAACAGGTAGTCGCGGTCGACGGTGCGCGTCGTGATGTCGAGCAGCTCGGCGATCCTGGCGATGTCGAGTCCGGCGAAGAAGCGCAGCATGACGATGCGCGCCGGCCGCTCGTACTCCTTGGCGAACGCGGTCAACGCCTCGTCGAGCGCCAGCACGTCGAGCAAGCCGCCTTGTTCGTCGGCGGCAATGTCAGCGGTCAGCGTCGCCGGAACCTCGCCGGCGTTGCGGCGCAGGCGTCCCTTCCGTCGCGCCTCGTCGACGAGGATGTTGCGCATCGCATTCGCGGCGGCGCCGAAGAAGTGCGCGCGCCCGTCGAAGCTCTGCGGCTCGTTGCCGCCGAGACGCACCCACGCCTCGTGGACGAGCGCGGTTGCCTGCAGGGTCTGGCCCGGGGCGAGCCTGCCGAGGCGGGCCGCCGCGAGTTCGCGCAGGTCTTGGTAGACGATCTCCCAGAGCGCTTCGCTGGCGCCCGGTTCGCCGCGTTCGACACGGGCGAGGGCGAGGGTGATGGGCTTCTGGGTCATGCCGGGCCGGCAATCCTACGGGCCGAGCAGTTCCGCGAAGCGGGGTGACGAACGCAAGTGCTCGACGCCGGGCGTGGCGAGCATGGCCTCGCGGGTCGCACCGCACTGCAGCGCCCGCTCGAGCGCGGCGAACGCCCCGGCGCGGTCCTCCTCGCCCTGCGCCGCCGACCGGCCGGGCCGGTCGAGCCGGCGGCAGTACAGGCCGAGCAGTTCGCGGTAGAGGTACTCGTAGTACGGGCCGAGCGCGCCGAGGTCGGCGCCGCGCCGGTAGCACGCGATCGCCTCGTCGAGGTCGCCGGCATCGAGCGCCATGCGACCAAGCCTCGCGTGATTGCCCGGCGTCGCGTTCGCAGCGAGCCAGGCGCGTTCGGCCGTGCGCCGCTCCTCGGGCGAGCCGATCTGGTACTGCGCGAGTTCCTTGCCGTCGAGCCGGCCGACGGCGAGACGACGAGCCACGCCGATCGGGTCGAGTGGAAACCGCTGCACGCGACCGCTCGCGACCTGCACGGCGATCTGCTGCCGATCGGGGCTCTCGGCCACGCGCAGGCCGGCGTCCGGCAGGCGCAGCACCGCGAAGACCTTGCCGGTGACGGTCTCGAGGATGTGCACCTCGTCGTTGCAGACGACCCAGCAGAGCCGGCCGTCGCGGAGGAAGCCGCACGGATAGTCGCCGGAGGGCGCGAGCCCCGTGTACGTGACGATCGGGTGGCTGCTGAGGTCCTCGGCGCGGCTCTCGAGGTCCCAGACGAACGCGAGCGGTTCGCCGAGCGTGCCGAGCAGGAAGCGGCCATCGGGACTGACCGCCGCTTGCAGGTGCATGCCGTCCGGCGGCCGGGAGACGCGGGCACGGACCTCGCCCGTGCGCCAATCGAGCACCTCGAAGTAGCGACGTTGCCAGCCGGCCATCACGACCAGCCCCGAGTCGCCTGCACCGACCCACACCGGCACGCCGCTCGAACGCGGGATCTGCGCGAGCCGCTCGCCGGTGTTCAGGTCGTGGCACTCGAGCAGGTCGCCGGCCGGTTCGCGCGCCCTCGCGTCGCCCTGGATCGTCAGCAGCCGCAAGCCGCTGCGGTCGGTCGCCCAATGCAGGGGCGTCGGCGGTTCGCCGGCGCGCACCGGCAGTTGGATCTCGCGAAGGGTCGCGCCGTTCCGGTCGAGTACGACGAGGCGCCAGCCCCGGGCGCCGTCGGCGGGCACTCCACCGAGCAGCTTCGTGCCGCACGGGCTCGGCTCGAGGAACGACAAGTCGGGTCGCAGCACGCGGCACAGCTTGCGCCGTGCCATGGTGTCCCAGACGTCCCAGGGCCCCGCACTCCGGTTCGCGCCTACCGCCAGCACCACGGCGATCGGCGCATCCCCCCAAACCGGGCTCACGAAGGTGCTCGGCCGGGCATCCGGCACGTCGAACGGCGCGAATTCCGGCTCGAGGTTCCAGATCCGGACGTCGGGCGCGAGCACGGCAAAGCGATCCCCGTCCGGATGGAAGGCGATCGGTGGTCGTTGGCCCTTGTCGGCTGGTCCGAGGAAGCGGCGCACCACCCGCATCGTCGACAGGTCGAGCAGACACGGGTCGCAGTTGTGGTCGATGGCCACTGCGAACCGGCCGTCGGGCGTCGGCACTGCCGACCACAGCCGCAGCTCGTCGTGGCGCTCGACGACGCCGGTCCGCAGGTCGAGCACGCCGAGGCCCGGGTCGAGTGCCAGGAACAGGCGATCCTCGCCGTAGCGACGTGGAAACAAGCCCGTCACTGCCGCGACGAGTTCGCCGGCCGTCGTGTGCACGAGGATCGTGCCTTCGCACGAGCTGGCGATCCGGTCGACTCCCGAAGCGAAGAAGATCTCCGACTGCCGCAGAGTGGCGACGTCGACCGGGTCCGAGCGAGCGGGTGGTGCGCACTCGCCCTCGAGCTGCCCGGTCGCGACGTTCCAGAGGCGCGTGCACCGATCCGCGGCGAAGGTCGCGAGACGACCTCCGCTCGCGTCGAACGCCACCGCGTCGACGGCGCAACCGTGCGGCAGCACGAGCGGCGGCCGGTCATCGATCGTCCAGTACACGCGCGCCGTGCCGTCGATCGACGTGGTCGCGAAACGCAGGCCATCCGGCGCGAACGCGCACGCGCGCAACGCCGCCGTGTGGTCCTGGATCACGCGCAGCACGGCACCGGTCTCGAGGTCCCACAGGTAGGCCCGCCCGTCGTACGACGCGCCGAGCAGCCACCGTTCGCCGCGGTCGATCACGAGGGCGCCGAGCGAGTCGCGTGGGCCGACGAACCGCCGCAACTGCGTGCCGCGCTCCGGCTCCCAGAGCACGGCTTCGGATGCGCCAGAGCTCACCAGCCGGCCATCCGCCAGGTACTGCAGGAGCACACCGCCGCCCTGGTCGATGCCCTGGTCGTGGGCGAACAGCCGCTGCCGCATGCAGTGCTTGGGCAGCGCTTCGTAGATCGAGCGGCGCACGGCCGAGTCGTCGGTCCGTTCGCTGGCCGCGAGGGCCAACAGCAGCGCGAGATTCGGGTCGGCCGGCGCGACCAGCGTGGCTTCGGCGGCGATGCGCACGCCCTCGGCCTGCCGCGCGCGGTCGACGGCCGCGGCCTCGTTGGCCTTCGACTCGACGAGGAACCACAGCGTGCCACTGAGGCCGAGCACGAGCGACAGCAGCACCAGGGCGGAAGCAGCGACCTGGATCCGGTAGCGGCGCGTGAACCTGCGCAGCCGGTAGAGCCGGCTCGGCGGGCCGGCGGTCACCGGCCGGTGCGCGAGGAAGTTCTCGAGGTCGGCGGCGAGTTCGCGCGGCGAGCCGTAGCGGCGGTCGGGCTCCTTCTCGAGCGCCTTCATCACGACCCAGTCGAGATCGCCGTCGACGCGCTTGCTGCGTGCCGCGTCGCCGGCCGCCGCGCGCCGGCGCAAGCGCGTGCTCGGCTTCTCGGGCACGGTGTCGCGCATGATCTTGCCGAGCTGCACCACGCTGCTCGTCGCCATGGCCGTCGCGTCGATCGGCCGCGCCGAGGTCACCAGCTCGTAGAGCATCACCCCGAGCGAGTAGACGTCCGAGCGCGTGTCGACCTGGTGGGCAGCGCCGTCGATCTGCTCGGGCGCCATGTAGTCGGGCGTGCCCAGCAACGTGCCGGCGAGCGTGTGGATCGAGCGGTCGCCGAGCGGACCGCCGAGCGCCTTGGCGATGCCGAAGTCGATGACCTTGGGCATGGCCTCGTCGCCGCTGCCGGCGACGAGCACGTTCGACGGCTTGAGGTCGCGGTGCAGCACGCCGCGGCGGTGCGCGTGGTCGACCGCGAGGCAGATCTTGACGAACAGCCGCAGCCGTTCGTCGAGCGGCAGCGCGTACCGTTCGCAGTGCTGGGTGATCGGCAGGCCGTCGACGTACTCCATCACCAGGAACGGACGCCCGAGCGCGTCGGTGCCGGCGTCGTGGACCGACGCGATGTACGGGTGGCTCATCAGTGCGAGCGCCTGGCGCTCGGCCGCGAAGCGCGCGAGCACCACGTCGCTGTCCATGCCCGCGCGGATCAGCTTGATCGCGACCTCGCGCCGCACGGGCCGCAGCTGCTGCGCACGGTAGACCGTGCCCATGCCGCCGTCGGCGAGGTGCACGAAGTCGGCGTAGCCTTCGATCTGCGGCAACGGCTGCGGTCGCGCGTCGCCGGGGTCGGTCGCCGCCGCGACGGCGGGCTCGGCCAGGAAGCCCGCAAGTGCCGTGGCTTCGACCGCGAGCAGCTCGGCGAGTTCCTGCCGCACCGCGCCGTCGTCGGCGCATGCGCGCGCGACGAACGAAGCGCGATCCGCTGCCGCCAGCTCGGCGCCGGCGGCGAACAGTTCCATCAGGCGGTCCTTCTGGGCGTCGTCGAGCATGGCGCGGCGCCCCGATCCTACGTGTCGGCCGCGGTCAGTAGTTGCTGGTCAGCGCCTGCAGGGCGTTGCTGGCCAGGATCACGTCGTTCTCCAGCGCGGCCCCCTGCAGCGCGATCGGCAAGCCGAGGAAGACGTTGTTGCCGGGCAGCCAGATCGAGAACACGCTCGACGGCGTGGTCGAGACGCCGAGGACGACGCTGTTGAAGCTCACGTACTGGAAACACCCGGGCGCGAACATGGGCACGGGCAGCGGCTGACCGACGCCCGCGAAGTCGATCTCGGCGAGCACGGCGGCCGGGCCCGGGCTGTGGTCGAGGCGAACGTCGAACGACGTGCCGAGCAGGGCCCGGGTCACGCCGGCGAGTGCGATCTCGCGGCGGGCGTTCGTGTTCGTGGCCACCGTCGGCCCGGCGGTCAGGTCGACGCGGCTCGCCGCGTTCGGCGGCGCGAACGATACGCCGTTGTGGAAGCCGACCATGCCATCGTTGGTGAACCAGGAGGTCGGGGCGTAGCGGATGCGCATCGTCGTCGGCTTGATGACGACCTGGAACGTCTGGGTGAGGAGAGCGACACCCTCGTTCATGTTGCGGAAGGTCACGACCGCCTCGACGCCAGGGACGACGTCGACGTGGATGGTCTCGCCGTTGCCCATCTCGAAGTAGTTCCACAGCGCCATGACCCGCGGCACCCCGTCGTTGCCCAGGGTCGTCGCCGACTCGACGTTGGTCGTGTTGCCGATGCCGCCGAGGAAGACCGAGCCGTTCGAGCAGACCGAGATCGTGGTCGCGTTGGGCAGGCCGAACGCTGCGAGGCTGAAGCCGAGCGGGATCAACGGCGACGCCGAGTTGCCGTAGAGGCCGAGGTTGGGGCCGACCGCGGGCACGAGCGGCGTGCTCGGCACCGTGCTCCCGAACGCGCCGCTGCCGGTGGACGTGAGGATCACATCGGTCGGCGTGAGGTCCCACGGATTGGCGCTCGAGAACTGCTCGTAGACCATGTTCGGTGTGCTGCCGCAGGAGGTCCCCACCACCGTGGTCGTGGCGACGCACGGCGACTGCACGAGCGGTGCCGCCGCCACGCCGTAGTGCACGGTGCAGTCGATGCAGCCCATGCCGAAGGCGCCGGCGGCGTCGATCGTCGCACCACCGCGGAAGGTCAGGTTGGCGCCCGCGTCGGCGACGTTCCGGGTCGTGTTCGGGCTGAACTGCATGTGCATCGGGTGGAACGGCGCCTCCCGGATCGACAGGAGGTGCTGGCCCGGCCCCAGGTCGAGCGAGTTCGTCGCGTTCGTGAGGCCGAACCGGATCGGCGATCCGGCGGGCGCTCCAGGACCGCTGAGCTGCGCCACTTCGCACCAGTGCTCCGGGCCGCTGGTCGCCGCGGTCAGCAGCGCGTGGTCGGTGAGGGTCTGGTGGCGGTACAGGACCCCGAGGCCGGAGGTCCACTGGGCGGCGATCACGTCGATGCCGCAGATGCTGACGCCGTGGACCGCCGTGACGTCGAGCGTGAAGCAACCGAGCGCGGCCGAGCCCGTTCCTCCGTTGTTGCCCGTCGTCAGCGAGAACGCGCCGCAGCCCTCGCTGCGACCGAACGCGACGTCGTCGAACTGGGCAGCACCACCGGCCAGGCCAGGCTGCAGGAACAGCAGCAACGCTCGCACGGTGACCGTGCCGGCAGGTGCGGTGGCGACGACGGTCGGCGTGTGCACCCAGGTGTCGGTCGGCATCGTGCCGTCGAGCGCGACCTGCTGCGCGTGGCTGATCACGGCCCCCGTCGCGTCGCAGAACTCGATCTTCTTCTCCGCCCAATTGGCGTTGGGTGCGCCCGCCCCGGTCAACGCATCGCCGCTCCAGTGGCGCGCATGGCAATCGAGCGCGTAGGTCTCGCCGGGCGCCGCCGCGAACACCTGGTAGGCGCCGCTGACGTTGAAGCCGCCGCTGAACATGCCGTACGCCTTGCCGACGCTGTTGCCGTTGCGCGGCACGATGCTCGGGGGCGACGCCGCTTCGGCGAAGAAGTTGCCGAACGTGTCCCAGCCGATGAGCCCGCTCTCGAAGCCGGGGTTCGTGAGCGGCAGCGTCGCGAGCGGCGGATCGGGCGTGAACCGCACGACCAGCGAGTGCGAACTGCTGCTCAGCGAGGTCGCGACACGGATCGGCAGGGTGCCCACCACGGCGATCTGCTGCTGCCACGGCGACCCCGCCGCCTGCGTCCACTCGACGGAGCTGTTGTTGCCGATGTCGATCGACGCCGTGCCGCTGCCGCTGAACGTGACGCTCAGGGTGCCGGTGCGAGTCTGCGGGCTGGACAGCTGCAGCAGGGTCGCGTGCGGACCAGCCGTCGTCGGCGACAGGCCGAACCCGGTCACGCCTTCGTTGACGGTGTAGGCGATCGTTCCGCCGGTGCCGGTGGTGTTGGCCAGCGCGAACGTGGCGTCGACCTGCACCAAGAAGGCGGTCTGGAAGTAGCTCGCGCTGAGCGCGAGTCCACTCGTCAGGTCGAAGCCGATCGGTCGCGTGTCGGTGTTGGTGACCGCGGTGACGCGCAGCTGGGTGGCGGCCGTCACGGTGGCGTTCACGGCCTGGGCGACGACGGGGGTGCTCGCCGCCGCGGCGAGCAGGAGGAAGGAGGCGAGTCGGGGGGAACTGGTCATGGCGTCGTCGGCAGGGTTCGGGATCGTTGTTCGTCCCTGCATCCGTCGTCGGCGCCGGTGGCACGACACGGTTTCCGACGAGGGACGGTTCTTGTTGGCCGCCGATGGCTGGGGAGCCGTCGAACTGTCGTTCAAGGCCGCGCCAACGGCGTGTTCGTGCCTGCACGCCGCGTCGCGTCAGGGCGCCGACGAACTGCTCGTCAGCATCGACGGCTGGCGGGACCTGCTGCGTGCGGTCGAACGGAGCGATGGGCCGCCGCTGCCCGAGGACGTGCTCGATGCCGTCGGCTGGTATCTTGTCGAGCACAGCGACCTCACCGAGGAGCAGGTGCTCATGGCCTTGTCGAAGAACCTCCACCAACCGGAAGGAATCAAGATGACCACGGGACAACGCATCCGTGCGGAGAGTCGTGAGCGCGGCCGTGCCGAGGGCCTCGCCGAAGGCCGCGCCGAGGGCCGCGCCGAGGGCCGCGCCGAGGGCCGAGCCGAGGGCCGCGCCGAGGGCCGCGCCGAGGGCCGAGCCAAGGTCTTGCTGCGCCAGCTGACGCGGCGTTTCGGTCCACTGCCGACGGCGACCGTGCAGCGCGTCGAACAGGCATCGGTGCACGAGCTCGACCAGTGGCTCGACCGCATCCTCGACGCCGCGTCGCTGGCGGACGTTCTTGCGGACTGAGGCAGGCGCGCCACCGCCCCCCCACCACGATCGGATTGCCGGCAGTGACGACTCGGGCGAGTCGCTAACCTGCGCCCCGCATGCAGCCAAAGGCCCACGTGCAAGCCGTGCGCATCGCCGGCACCGAGATCACCTTCGAGACCGGCCGGGTCGCGCGCCAGGCGCATGGCGCGGTGCTGGCGCGCTGCGGCGACAACGTCGTGCTGGCGACCGTCACCGCCGCCCAGACCGCCAAGCCCGGACAGGACTTCTTCCCCCTCACCGTCGAATACCGCGAGAAGGCGAGCGCCGCGGGCCGCATCCCCGGTGGCTACGGCCGGCGCGAGGGCCGCATCAGCGACCACGAAGTGCTGGTCAGCCGCCTGATCGACCGCACCGTGCGTTCGCTGTTCCCGGACGAGTGGAAGTGCGAGGTGCAGATCCAGGTCCAGGTGTTCAGCGCCGAACCGGCCAGCGACCTCGAGAGCCTCGCGATCCTCGCTGCGTGTGCGGCGCTGCACGTGAGCCCGGTGCCGGCGAACGGCCCATCGGGCGGCCTGCGCATCGCGCGTGTGCACGGCCAGTGGCTCGCGTTCGCCGGCAAGGCGCAGCGCGAACATGCCGACCTCGAGTTCGCGGTCGGCGTCGGTCCCGGCGGGCTCGTCATGCTCGAGGGCAAGGCGAAGGAAGCGAGCGAGGCCGACGCGCTCGCGGCGATCGCCACGGCGACCGAGTGGATCGGCCGCTGCCACAAGGCGTTCGCTGCGCTGCGCGATGCCGCCGGCGCGCCGAAGTGGACGCCACCCCCGGCCGCGGTCTTCGTCGAACTGCCGGCCGCGACGCGCGAGCTGTTGCGGCAGGCGCTGCAGATCGCGACCAAGACCGAACGACGTGCGGCGATCGCGGCCGCCGAAGCGGCGTGGCTCGCGACGATCCCTGCCGAGCAGGCGGGAGCGGCGAAGGCGGCGTTCGCGCAAGCGCTGTGGGTCGAGACGCGCGAACTGGCGCTGGCGCATGGCCGCCGCCTCGACGGTCGCACGACGACGCAGATCCGACCGATCTGGAGCGAAGTCGGCATGCTGCCGCGCGCGCACGGTTCGGCCCTGTTCACCCGCGGCGAGACGCAGGCCCTGGTCACCTGCACGCTCGGCAGCCCCGACGACGCGCTGCGCCGCGACGGGCTTGGCGCCGATGGCGAGACCGAGCGCTTCTTCCTCCACTACAACTTCCCACCGTACTCGGTCGGTGAGATCCGCGCGCTGCGCGGGCCCGGTCGGCGCGAGATCGGCCATGGTTCGCTGGCGCGGTCCGGGCTCGCGTCGACGCTGCCGGAAGCCAGCGCGTTCCCGTACACGATCCGCATCGAGTCCGAGATCACCGAGAGCAACGGCAGCTCGTCGATGGCGACGGTGTGCGGCGGCACGATGGCGATGCTGCACGCCGGCGTGCCGCTGGTCCGCCCGGTCGCCGGCATCGCCATGGGCCTGGTCAGCGACGGCAGCCGGCACGCCGTGCTCAGCGACATCCTCGGCGACGAGGACCACCTCGGCGACATGGACTTCAAGGTGGTCGGCACGGCGGCCGGCATCACCGCGATCCAGCTCGACAACAAGCTCGGCGGGCTGCCCGACGCGGTGCTGGCGCAGGCGTTCGAACAGGCACGCGCCGGGCGGCTGCACATCCTCGCCGCGATGGCGACGACGATCGCTGCACCCGCGACGCCGTCGCGGTTCGTGCCGAAGGCGATGGCGCTGGCGATCCTGCCCGACTCGATCGGCGCCCTGATCGGCGCCCGCGGCGCCAACATCAAGGCGATCACCGCGGCGACCGGGGCCCGCGTCAGCGTCGACGACAACGGCCAGGTGCTGATCTACGCGACCGACCAGGACAGCGCGTCCCGCGCACGCACGGCAGTGCAACGCGCCGCCGGCGTGCTCAAGGTCGGCCGCTGCTACCGCGGCACGGTCACCGGCGTGAAGGAGTTCGGCGCGTTCGTCCAGATCAACGCCGTGAACGAAGGGCTGGTGCCGATCGACGAACTCGACCGCACGCCGGTGCGCCATCCCGGCGACGTCGCGCGCGAGGGCGAGGAGATGATCGTCGCCGTGCTCGGCGCCGACGATCGCGGCCGGCTGCGGCTGTCGCGCAAGCAGGCACTCGGCGTCGACGAGGCGCAGATCGAATTCTGATTACGCGGCTCGCTGCGCAGGGCGCCTAGGGCATCACGCCGCGCGGCGCGTGCACGACCAGCTCGGGCAGCACGCGCGCGACGCGGCGCGCGGCCTCGAGCGGCAGCAGGCGGTAGACGTGCGTGATGCCAGGCGACGCCCGCACGATGCAGAGCTGTCCGGCGCGCACTTCCTGGGCTTCGCGCGGCGGCAGTTCGAGCCACGGCAACGAGCCGTCGGGCGCCGTGAAGTAGAACTTCACCGCCCCACCACCCGGCTTCTTGCCATCGGCGAGCAGCGCGTGCACCGCCGCCAGTTCCTCGCTCTTCTTGCGCTCACGATCGATCGCTTCCTGCTCGGCACGAATGCGCGCGCGTTCGCTCGCGCTCATCGCCGCCAGCTCCTGCTGGCGCGCGGCCGCCTCCTGCTCGATCCCCTCGCGCCCCTTGTCGGTGCGTTCGAGGCGCGCCTCATGGGCGAGGCGGCGCGCATCCTTGTCGGAGAGCAGGTTCGCCTTCTTGAACTGGTCGCGCAGGCTCATCGGCCGCGCATCCTACCGCGCCGGGTCGGGGCAGTGCGCGATCGAACCGGCGTCAGGCGCGAGGTGCTGCCGACGACGGCGGCCCCTCGTCGAAGCGCACGGCGATGCCAAAGCGCCCGTTGCCCATCGACTCGACGCGCACCAGCCGGCCCCGCACTTCGCCACGGCCGGCGACGTGCACCGTGACCGGCACCGTGCCGTCAGCGGTGAAGAACAGCCCTTGGTCCGAGATGTTCTGCCCCGAGCCGGCGATCTCGCCGGCCACGAAGCGGATCGCGACCTCGGCGTCCAACTCGCGGCGCGGCGACGAGCGCGGCACGAAGTCCGTCGGCGGTACAGGTTGGTCCATGCTTCTGCTCCGCCAATGCCATCGGCCACCTGCGCCCACCGACTGAACCTCGCCTGCCGCGGGGCTATGGTGCGACCGTGCGCGAGACCCCCTACGAACGTGAGCCCGGCTACGCCACGCGCTACCGCGAGCGGCGGTTCACGAGCGGATCGGGCGACGCCACCGACCGCCGCGAACGGCACGCCCTGCGCACGCTGCTCGCGGTGGCGCCAGCGACGCCCGGCCCGTGGCTCGATGCGCCGGCCGGCACCGGCCGCATGTCGGACGAGCTGCCGGGGCCGGTGGTCCGACTCGACCGCGATCCGGCAATGCTCGTGGCCGCGGGAGCGGCACTGCCACGCGTGTGCGCGAGCGTGCACGCAATGCCGTTCGCCGACGGCGCGTTCTTTGGCGTGCTGTGCCATCGGCTGCTCCAACACATCCCGACGGCGGACGAACGTCGGACGATCCTGCGCGAACTCGCGCGCTGCAGCCGCGGCATCGTGATCGTGTCGTTCTTCGACGCCCGCAGCTTGCAGCACGCCCGCCGCGTCGTGCGGCGGTGGACGGGCAAGAAACACAGCGGCCGTTCCGCCGTGGCGCGCAGCACCTTCCTGGCCGAGTGCCGCGCTGCCGGACTCGAGCCGGTCGCGGTTGCCGCGCTGCGCCGCTTCGTCGCCGAACAGACGTTGGTGCTCTGCCGCGTGCGGCGCTGACGGCGCTACTTCGCGAAGCGTTCGCTGGCGAACGCCTCGATCGCGGGCGCGAGCAACGGCAGCGCCAGACACCACGCCGGCCGCTCCGCCGTCAACCAGGCGACATCGCCTCTCCAGAGGCCGGCCTGCCGCCGCGCGTCGACGAACGCCATCACCGGCGGCAACGTGGTCTCGCCGACGCCGCGGCCCGCGGCGTAGCGCACGGGCAGAGATCCGTTCGCTTCGAGCATCGTGCCCGGCATCGCGCCGGCCCCGACCAGCACGACCCCCGCGAGCTGGTCGCGAAGTTCGCCGAGGCGCAGCGCAGCGATGGCGGCAGCTTCGCGTTCGGCGACGAGCAGCACCTTGCCGACGCGACCGGGCAGCAGGGCGGGCAAGGCCGCCAGCGTCTCGCGCAGACCACGCAGCCAGTCGCGGCCAACGCCCGGCGATTCGAGACACAGCAGGTGCCAGTCGCGGTCGCGCGCGAAGCCTGCGAACTCGAGCGCGAGCCACCCTGGATCCCGCGACCCGGGCGCTGCCGGGCGGCGTGCCCCGGGGTCGTAGGCGGGTGCCCCGGCGGCGACGACCACCAGCGGACGCGGGCCGGTGGCCGCGGCCGCGCGCAGCACAGCCTGGAACGGTCCACCCTCGGCCGACGGCAGCGCCAGCGGCACGTCGTCGCGACTGCCGACGACGATCGGGCGCTGCTCGTCGAGGTCCTGCAACACCCGTTCGAGGCGCGCGAGGTCGCCCACGCCATCGCTCTGGCCGGCCCATGGCTCGCCGTAGAACGCGCGAGCGACCCGGCTGGCAGATCCCTCGGCGACGGCGCGCTCGACGCGGCCAAGGGACGGCAAGGACGACGCCGCCGCGCGCAGCGCCGACTCCGCACGAGCCTGGTAGCCCCGCAGCACGTGGAACCGCCACGAGCACCGCGGATCGTGCGCGCGTGGCGCGGCCTCACCGATGCGCACGCGCATCGTCATCGTGTAGGCGCCGTCGGGCAGCTCCCCGCTCGGAACGCGCGCCAGCGGCCGGCCCATGCCGACCGACTGCTCGTCGGTCTCGTCGGTGATCTCGTGACGCCAGACTTCCTTGCCCGCAGCGTCGTGCACGACGACTTCGAACGCGAGCGGCCCGGGGAACGTCATCGCGAACGGCGCGAAGACCGACACGTTGGTGGTACGGCACTGCTCGTTCTGGCCATCCGGGTCGCACACCTCCGGCAGCACGAACGTGCCGAGCGTGGCGCGCAGCACGAACGCCGCGTCGGCCTCGACGCCGCGCAAGAACGCCAGCGCTTCGGCAACCGGCGCGAACGGCAGGCCTTGATCCGGTGCCGCGAGCAGGCCAGCGACGCGTTCGTGGGCCGCTGCGTCGCGGCCGGCGAGTTCGCGCAGCACTTCGAGGCGACGGCTCTCGAGGTGCAGGAACCCCCAGCGTTCGCGGTAGATCGGCCCCTGTGCCGGCAGCAGCGACGGCGCGATCGCGCCGAGCATCAGCGCGGCGCTTGCAGCGAGTAGTTTTTCTCGATCCATGCAGAGAATGCGCCGTCGAACGACAGCGGCGTGAGACCGTACACCTTCGGCAGCGCGTCCCGCGCTTCCTGCCCACCCTTCACCAGCCGCAGGAAGTCGCGCAGCTTGCCGCCGCCATGCGCCTGCAGCAGGAAGTCGACGAACGCGAACGCGAAGGCGTGTTCGAGGTAGACGAGCTGGTCGGTGGCCTTGGCGGCAATCGTCGCGAATGCCACGGCCTTGCCCTCGTCGATCGCCTTGCGCACGACCGGGCGCCAGCGGCCGCCGCGGAACGTCGCCGGCGACTGCAGCAGGATCTCCTCGAAGCAGAAGTTCGTGCACTTGCCGGTGATCGCGTCCTCGAACCAGTGCGCGATGCCCTCGTCGAGCCAGCCGTGACGGCGGCCGAGGAACATGGCCGGCTGCATCTGGCTCAGCAGCAAGTGCGTGACGTTGTGCACGAGGTTGCGGTGCACGGCCTCGTCGTCGGGCATCGACCGCTTGTCGTTCCACATGCTGTAGACGTACTCGGGGCCCATCAGCTTGAGCCCGACCGAGTTCGCCGTGCCGAGCCCGGTCAGCCGCGGCCCGAGGATCCCGTGGTCGGCCGCGTCCTCGCTCATCACCACCAGCATGCCGTTCGGCAGGTCCGCATCGCTGAGCTCCAGCGTCTTCGCGAACAACGCGCGCAACGCTTCGAGCCGTTCGCCGAACACGTGCATGCGCGCATGCGTGTCGAGCTTCTCGGTGCCCACCGTCGCCGGCTTCAACGCGAACGCGAGCTCGAAGTGCGCCGAGTGGAAGTGCAGGAACGGCTCGCGCGCCGCCACCGCGTCGATGGTCTTCTTGCGCGCCGCGAGCCAATCACGGCCGAGCTGCTGCCGGCGTTCGAGTTCGGTCGTGATCGCACCGCCGTCGCACTGCGGACAATCGACGCGCAACGCCCCACTGCAGGCCTTGCACTCGACGGCGACGCTGCAGTGCAGGCAGCCGGCGGCTTCCTGCTCGCGCGCGAGCAGCCGGCCGTGGCGAGCGCAGGGCAGAGCACCAGCGGTCAGGCACTTCCGGCACGTCGCCGGCGACTGCGACTGCCCGGGCACGGTCGCAGCCAGCAGCAGAGCCAGGCACAGGGACGACGCACGCATCGCGCGAGACGGTAGCGCTGCGGGCCGGACCGGGTAACGGGTCAGGGCAGCTGCAGGGCCTTGTGCACCTGCGGCAGCACGCGCACGTCGAACTTCGCCCGCTGGCAGGCGGCGAGGAACCGCTGCAGGTCGTCGGCGCGCAGCGGCGCCTTGACCGCGTGGAACGGCGTCACCGGTTGCAGCACCAGCAGGATCTTCTCGCGCAGCGGCTGCAGTTCGTGCAGCGCCGTGTCGAGGCTGCTGTCGGTGACCGCGGGCGTCAGCACGATCTTCACGTCGACCGACGCCCCGCGACGAACCGCGATCTCGCAGCACCGGCGGTGCAGCGCGCCGTAGTGGGCACCAGGCGCCAACGCCAGCTCCGCCTTGATCGGCGCCCCGAGCGTCTCCGGCAGTTTCCAGTCAGCGCTCAGGTGGTCGACCTGCTCGATGCACTGCTGCAGCGCCTCGGGCGAGATCGCCGCGGTCTCGAGGTGCACGCGCATGCCCTTGCCGCGCACCGCTCGGCCGAACTCGCGCACGAACTCGGGGAACACCAGCGGCTCCCCGCCGGTGACGCTGACCACGCGCGTGGCCCCGGCGTCGGCGGCGGCGACGACCTGGCGCACGAGTTCGGCGGCGCGATCGGCGGCGACGGGGTTGGGTTCGTGCAGCGTGCGCACGGCGGTGCGCACCGGCACGCGCGGCGGTGCCTCGTAGCTGTGCGGCGTGTCGCAGTAGAGGCAGCGCAGCGGACAGGTCGCGACGCGCAGGAACGCCATCGGCACGCCGACGAACCGTCCCTCGCCTTGCACCGAGTGGAACACCTCGATGAGCGGCGCCTTCGGCGACGATCCGCCGCCGCCGCGCTCGGACTGCCGGTCGCGCAGGTCCTGCAGCGCCTTGCCGAGGTTCATGGCGCGCGTCTAGGTGTAGCGGCGCGCGAGATCGTTGAGCACGCCGATGCCGGCCGCGAGCGTGTCGTCGTCGACGCCGTAGGACAACCGGAAGTGCGTGTCGCGAACCGAGAACGCCTTGCCGGGAACGATCAGCAGCTTGTGTTGCAGCGCCTGCTGCAAGAACGGCTCCGGCTCCGCCCCGGGCGGCAGCTCGGGGAACGCGTAGAACGCGCCTTCGGGCGGCGCGAGCCGGTAGATCGGATGCAGGTTCTGCACGATGTAGTCGCGCTTGCCGCGGTACTGCTCGCGGTACGGCGACAGGTCGATCTGCGGCATCGCCGCGAGCAACGCGTACTGGAACGGTGCTGGCGCACAGACGAACGAGAACTGCTGCAGCGTCTTCATCGCGTCGAGCACCGACGCAGGGCCCATCGCGTAGCCCATGCGCCAGCCCGGGATGCCGTAGGTCTTGCTGAAGCCGCCGAGTTGGATGCAGCGGTCGGCGAAACCCACCGGCGAGACGAAGTCGCCGCCGTAGCAGAACAGGTCGTAGATCTCGTCGCTGACGACCCACGCGCCCGCGCGATTCGCGACGCGGCAGATGCCTTCGATCTCGCCACGCGTCATCACCGCGCCGGTCGGGTTGCTCGGCGAGTTGACGAGCACGATCTTGGTGCGCGGCGTGATCAGCCGTTCCATGGCCGCCGCGTCGACGGCGAACCGGCCGCCCGACGCGCGCGGGTAGGTGTCGTAGTAGACGACCTTCGCGCCGCAGAGCGTCGCGAGGTGGCGGTACATCACGAAGCCCGGATCGGGCAGTAGGATCTCGTCGCCCGGATCGAGCAGGCACAGGAACGTCAGCACCAACCCGCCGGAAACACCGGTGGTCAGCAGGCAGGTCTCGGGGTGCCGGCCGTGGCGCCGCTCGGCCTCGGCGAGCATCGCCGCATTCAACTCGGGCAGTCCCTGCGTGACCGTGTAGCGGTTCTTGCCGCCGCGGATCGCCGCACACGCCGCTTCGATCAACGCCGCCGGCGGGTCGTAGTGCGGTTGCCCGATCGACAGGTTGATCGGGTCCTCCATCGTCGCCATCAACTCGAAGATGCGACGAATCCCGCTCGGCTCGATGCCGCGCACGCGGGCTGCAAGAGCAGGATCAGCGGCCATCCACGGCGCAGGCAGGTCGGACTACTTCTTGGCAGGCGCGGCCTTCGCGGCAGGCGCGGCAGGCGCGGCACCGCCGGCAGCCGGCTTGGCCTCACCAGCATCGGCCTTCTTCTTCGCCTTGGCCTTGAACGACGTGCGGACCTTCGGCAACCCCTCGACGCGCTGGCCGGCGGCCCACTTGCCGGCCTTCTTCAGGGCCGCGAGGCGCTCGATGCGCGTCCAGACGTTGCGCTGGCCGCCGCCGGACGTGGAAGTCTTCAGACTGCTGTGGATCGACATGACGGGATCGTGCGGACGAAAAGGGCGGAGGAGTCTACTGGACTGCCATCGCCCGTGGCCACACTGCTTCCGACTTTCGCACGCTGCAGAAGCTGGCGCAGGGAACGTCCTCGGGCAGGCCGAGCAGGCGGTCGCGCGTCGCCGCAAACTCGGCGTCGCCATCGTAGTAGACCGCAACCGTCCACGCGCTCCCGCCGGCGATCGGCGCCAGGTAGGGGCGCGCCTTGGCCAGGCCCTTGCCCTGCAGCCAACTCGCCAGCGCCTTCGCGTGCGCCTTGTCATCGGTCGAGTCGCCATCGTAGATGCTGACGATGAACGCGTTGCTGGCCAGCTTCTCGGCCTCCGGTTCGCCGAGGAACCCCGGCTCGACCCGCGCCTTCGTCGCCAGTTCGTTCGGCGCCTGTGCGCCGAAGTGATCGCCGGCGAGCCAGCCGCAGGCGAACGCCCCGAGCACGCCGATGGCCGCGATCCAGCCCGAGACCACGACCTTGTGCGGGCGCTCGTCGCGCCACGTCGAACGGCCGAACACCGACTGCCAGAGCCCACGCGCAACGGACCACGCGCCGCCGTTCTTCCGCGCGCGCCCGCGCGAACCCAGCAGCATCGCCATGTCGCTTGACTTGCGTACCACAGACACCCCCAACGGAAACGAAGAAGCCGCGCGGTGACGCGCAGCATGACCGGAGCAGAACCGAGAACGCCACCGCAGTGCGGTGGCCGACCGCAGGCACGACCGACCAAGCCGTGCCCGCGCGAACGTAGCGAGGCGGGCCGAGCCGCGCAACGAACGCGCATCAACCGTTCGCGAGCCGCTGCAGTGCCTGCAAGGCCTGCGGTTTCGCATCGGGCTCCGGCTGCGCCAGGTAGTCGGCGGCGAGCGCGCGGGCGGCATCGACGCGGCCGGCGCGCTGGAGCGTCGTCGCCAGCAGCAGCACCTGCCGGCTCTTCTCGAGGCGGTGCCGTTCTTGCCAGGCAATCGCCTGCCGGCACAGCCGCTCGATCTCGGCCAGGTCGGCACCCGGCGTGTCGTGCAGCGCCATCGCCAACAGCCAGGCAGCCCAGTGCTGGGCCGGATCGAGCTGCAGGCAGCGACGGAACGCGGCAGCCGCTGCCGCGCGGTCGCCGGCCGCGAGCTTCTCGAGCCCTTCGGCTTCGCGCTTCTTCCAGACGCGCTGCAGCTGCCGCCCCATCTCGACGGTGTCGTAGCCCTCCGGTGCGACGTCGAGGCAACGTCGGAACGCATCCGCCATCCCGTCGTCGTCGGCACGCAGCAGGCGATCGAAGCCAAAGCGCGCCAACGCATCGGTGTAGAGTTGCCGCGCCTCGTCGTAGTCGGGCATCTGGCGGAACGCCCGCTCGAGGTGGTCGACGGCCGTAGCGAGGCGGCGCTCGTCCGAGGCGAGGCGACCGAGCACGAGGTGCGCCTTGGCCTCGGCCGGGTTGTAGGCGAGTGCCTTGTCGACGAGCCGGCGCGCTTCCGCACCATCGGGGGGCGAGGCCGACAGCTTCGCGTAGGCCCGCCCGACCAGCACGTTCGACAGCACCTTCGCGGTGGCGGCGTCCTGCGGGTACACGCGCATGTACGCCTCCAGGTGCTGCTCCGCGTCGTCGAGCCGGCCCTGGCCGATGAGGGCAAGCGCCAGTTCCTGACGCAGCGCCGGATCCGGGCGAACGCGCAGGCCCGCGCGGGCCTTCTCCTCGGCAGCGCTCCAGGTCTCGCGCTCGCGCAGCAGCCGTGCCGCACCGAGCCACGCCTGCACGCACTGCGGATCCGCCGCTGCCGCGGCGTTGTACCACCGCAGCGCCGGCAACACCTGGCCACTGGCCCGCGCCCATTCGGCGCGGGCGCAGAGCAGGCCGGCATGGTCGGCATGGGTCGCGAGCGCGGCCGCGAGCGTGCGCTCCGCCGCCAGCACGCGCGGATCGTCGGCGGCGAGCAGCGGCAACTTGCCGGCCTTGGCGAGCGCCACCAGTTCGTCGCGGCACGCGGCGAGGTCGCGCAGCACGCCGAACGCCACGACGTCGGGGTGGTCGGGCGCCAACGCCTTCGCGGCGTCGTGGCAGCCGTTCGCGCCGACCTCGTCTCCCGCCAGCGAGAGCGGATCGAAGGCGGCAAGCTGCGCACCCAGCAACAGCGCCGTGGCCCGCGCCACCCGTTGGTCGCTTCGTTCGCGCGCGAGCTGCGCCTCGGCCGCCGCGATCGCCGAACGCGCGTGCTGCGCCGCCCGCGGATAGTCCGCGGCGCTGGCCGCGAGGTGCATCAGCACTTCGTGGGCGCGGCGTCCGTGCTCGGGAATGCGCGCGACCTTCGCCGCCAGTTCGAGGTGGCGCTGCAATTCGTCGGCGGGCGTGGGCCGGCCCGACCACGCCTGCACCAGGTTCAAGTGCGCGACCGCGTTGTCGGGATCGGCACGCAGGCTCGAACGCCACAGCGTGTCGCTGTCGGCGAAATCGTGCGCACGCCCGCCGGCCAGCCACGCGAGCACCACCACCGGCACGCCGACCGCGTAGCGCCACGCCCCGGGCAGCCGCGCGAACGGCAGCGCGAACGCCAGCGCCAGGAACGGCAGCGCCAGGTACAGGTAGCGGTCGGCCGCTGCGATCGACGACGCCGGGAACGCCGTGTTGAACGGCAGCAGCGCGATCCCGAAGCCCAGCAGGCCCACGCCGGCGAGTCGCCACGCGGCACGCCGCCAGGCGATGGCCGCGGCGACGAGCAGGACGGCGATCGCGACGCTGCCGGGCAGCGGTTCCGCCCGGAACCGTTCGAGCGTCGCGACCTCCGGGTAGAGCACGTTGAGCTGCGTCGGCCAGACCGCGGTCGCGACGTAGTGCGAAAAGACGCCAGGCACCTGGTGCAGCCGTTCGCCGAGAGAACCGTCCGCCAGCGTGCCTTCCGCGGCCGCGATGATCTGGTGGTGCCACGCGATCGGCGCCACGACGAGCGCAACGACCACCACGCCCCACCAGCGACCGCGTTGCCCGCGCGTCGCAGCGACGACCAGCGCTGCCAGCAGCGGCAACACCACCGCCGTCGCCTTCGAGTACATCGCGAGCGCGGCGCAGAGCGCGGCGGCGGCGAGCATCGCGGGACGTGGCCGGGCTGCGTGCCGAACCACGGCGAGCAGCGCCAGCAGCGTGAAGAGCCCGGACAACACGTCCTTGCGGCCGCTGACCCAGGCCACGGATTCGGCGAGGGCCGGGTGCACGACGAACAACGCCCCAGCCGCCGCGGCGACGAGCCCCGACGCGCCGATCGCGCGCAGCAGCCGCACGAGCGCGAAGCCCGCCAGTCCGTGCAGCAGCAACGCGTGCAGGTGCGGCCGCAACGGCGAGCCGCCCGCGATCCACCAGTCGAACCACAACGACAGGTGCGCGACCGGCAGCCAGGCGTTGGCGATGCGGCGGCTTGGATCGAGCACCGCGCCCAGGCCCTCGCGGAACTCGGGGTTGTCGGGACCGAAGAAGAAGTTGTCGTCGAAGTTGAGGAACGACGCGCCGAGGGCCGCCGGCAGATAGACGACGACCGCGAGCAGCAGGCAGACCGCGAGGTCCCGCCACGGCGAGGCGCGTTCGTCGGCGGACGGCAGCGAAGCGGCGCGGGTCGGATCCAGCATGCGGCGCGCAGAGCCTACACCAGACCCGGCTCCGCCTTGCGCGCGACGCCACGGCGGGCAACGCTGCGCGGCCGTGTTCGCCGCCCGCCACCTCGCCCCCGCCGACAGAACGATGGCGCGACCGCTGCGCGCACGCGGCCGGCTCGTGCACGCGCTGCACCGACGCGGCGCCGACCTCGGCTTCGCCGTCGAACTCGATCGCTCGCCGCCTGGCGCCGACGAGGCCACGCGCCGCTGGCGCGCCGGCGAGCCGGTGTTCCTGCCGGGGGTGCTCGGCGACGCGCCGGCCCGGCACGATCGGGCGATCCGCTCGTGCCTGGCGATGTTCGACCGGCTGCGCGCCGGCGGCCGCTTCGTCGACGAACTCGAACGACGGCTGCACGCCGATCCCGACCTGCAGTACGCCGGCAGCACCGTCGATCGCGACGATCCACGCGAAGTCGAGCGGGTGTTCGTCGACGCCCACCCCGCGGGCGAACCGCCCGCGGTCGACCTGTGGGCGAAGCTGGCGTGGATCGCGAACGACGCGAGCGATCGTTCGCTGCGGATCCGTTTCTCCGCCGGCCGCGAGCAGATCGAGGAGTGGATGGCCGCGAGCGACCACACCGCCGGCTGGGTCGACCAGTTCGCGGCGCGCGCGTTCCCCGAGTGCGCGGCAGTCCTGCAGTGCGCGGCCCTGCGCGCGCACCTCGACCGCATGCTGGCCCGCCCGCACCGGTTGTCGGAACGCATCCTCTACAACAACGCCCCCGGCGGCGGCGCGGTGTTCCACCACGACGCCGAACCCGGCCAGCTCGGCGTCTGCTTCTCGCAGCTGCAAGGCAGCACGGCGTGGCTGTCACTCGGCAAGCGGCGGCTCGCGGCACTGCTGGTGCGCGTCGGCTTCGCGCGCACGCACCATCACGCCATGGCGGCGCTCGATGGGCCCGAGGACGAACGCCTCTGGCGCCTGCTCAACCGCGATGCGGCGTTCACCGCGCAGATCGCCGCACACGGCGGTCTGTTCGTTCTGCACGCCGGCGACTGCATCCTGCTGCCCTCGCACGGCATCGACGACGTGGCCTGGCACAGCGTGTTGGCGCTGGGCCGCCGGCCGAGCCTCGCCCACAGCTACGGACTGTTCCCGCGCGCGGTGGACTACCCGGTGGCCGCGGATCCGGCGCGCCGCTAGAACGGCCGCGTGGCGGTCGACCGGCGCACCCTGCTGCAGCACCTCGAACGGCTGGCCGCGACGTACGGCGAGGATCTCGTGCTGCCACCGGGCACGGCGCGCGCCCGCCCGCCCGCACCGACGACGCCCCCGCCACCGGCCCCGGCGACTCCCGAACCGGCGCCGGCACCGCCCCGTGGCGTTGCGCCGCCGCGGCCGCCCGCCGTGGCGACGCCGCCGGCGACGGCGCCAGCACCGGCGGCGCCGACCGCCAACTCCCCGCTGGATGCCCTGCGCGCCGAGGTGCTCGGCTGCACCCGATGCAAGTTGCACCGCGAACGGCGCCACGCCGTGTTCGGCGAAGGCAACCCGCGCGCCGAGGTGATGTTCATCGGCGAGGCTCCCGGCGCCGTCGAGGACCAGACCGGGCGCCCGTTCGTCGGCCCCGCCGGCCAACTGCTCGACCGCATCATCACCGGGGCGATGGGCCTGCAGCGCAGCGACGTCTACATCGCCAACATCAACAAGTGCCGGCCGCCGGGCAACCGCGTGCCCGAACCCGACGAGGTCGCGGCATGCCTGCCGTACCTGCGGGCCCAGGTCGCCCAGGTCCAGCCGAAGGTCCTGGTGTGCCTTGGCCGCACCGCGGTCCACAACCTGCTCGGCCGCGACGAGCCGATGCGCGCCTTGCGCGGCCAGGAACTCGAGTACGACGGCATTCCGGTCGTGGTCACGTGGCACCCGGCCTACCTGCTCCGCGAGCCTTCCCGCAAGGTCGAGACGTGGGAGGACATCAAGCGCGTCAACCGGCTGCTCGGCCGCCCCGAAGTGCCCAAGCAGCCCGGCACCTGACGCACGGCGAGCGGCAGGGCAGCAACCTTGACCGTCCCCAGTTGTCTCGCTACGGTCCCGCGACCCTGCGGCCCGGTAGCGTCCCTCGACGGCCCAGGAACCCCTCGACATCCGCGTCTGCCGCCATTCCGTCGGCGTACCTGTGGCATGCAGGTGCGAAGGCGTGTGCGGTTTCGATGCGGGTGATCGTGTTCTTTGCCAGCTCGCCCTCTCCGCGTCCGCCCGTTCTGGCAACGGCCCCGCAATCCTCCGGCGCACCGCAGTGCGCACGGACAGCGTCGGCCCGCCATCCGCCCGCTCCCCCCGCCGGCGAAGCACACGGCGCCGCGGCTCGCCCCTCTCCCCGTCCGCTATCCACTGCAGGCCCTCACGATGATCAAGGTTCAGTCCCTGCGCTTGCGCGGCCTCGTTGCCTCCTCCCTGCTCGCGCTGGCTGCATGTTCGGGCTCTCCGTCGGAAGCCGTCGAAGTCCGCAAGGTCGACAACGAAGGCACGCCGCTCGTCGCGGAACGCGCTGGCGGCGCGCCCGCCGCCCCGGCGAAGCAAGACCCGCAGGATCCGCGCGACCGCGCGGCGCTGGTCAAGCGCACGCTCGAGAACGCCCGCAAGTCGCTCGACCTGCGCCTGTTCGAGGACGCGCGCAACGAAGCCGCGTGGGTGCTCGAGTTCGACAGCCAGAACCAGGAGGCGCGCGACATCCTCGCCCGCTGCAACCAGATCCTCGGTGACCAGAGCGGCGTGCCGCTGCGCGGCCAGGTGGCCGACCTGATCACCCAGGACCGCATCCGCCAGGAGCGCGAGCGGACGATGGTCGAGAACGAACTGCGCCAGGGCCGCGCACACCTCGACCAGCGCAGCTTCGGCCGCGCGATCGACAGCTTCGAGCGCGCCGTCACGGCGCTGCGCTTCTCGACCTACGTGCAGGCGAACGATCCGCTGCGCAAGGAAGCCGAGGCGCTGCTCGCCGGCGCCCGCGATGCCAAGGTGCAGGCGGAGCAGGAGTCGCTCGATCGCGCGAAGACCGCGTCGGCGGCCGAACTCGACCGCATCGCCCGCGACCAGGAGATCTCGAAGGAGCTGAAGGTCGCGAGCCTGCTCGAAGCCGCGAACGTGCAGTTCCAGGGCGGCAACTACGCGCGCACCGTCAACCTGGTCGACCAGGCGCTGCTGCTCGATTCGACGAATCCCACGGCGCTCTCGCTGCGCGACCTCGCCGACCGCGCCCGCCACAACGCGCAGCTCGACGCCAGCGGCGAACGTTGGCGCACCGAGTGGAACAAGACGTTCCTCGAACTGCAGCAGAGCACGGTGCCGCAGACCGACACCGTGGTGTTCGATCCGGCGCGCTGGGCCGAGGTCAGCAAGCGCCAGCCCGCGTCGTTCTCGGTGCAGTCCGAACTCGAGACGCCCGAGAACCAGGCCGTGTCGAAGATCCTGAACGACACCGTGCTCGAGCACAACTTCGCCAGCGCCACCGTGCAGGACTGGGCGAACTACTACAGCCAGGTCACGCAGGTGACGTTCTTCGTCACGCAAGAAGTGCGCGACATGGCCGCCGAGACGACGACGCTCAGCGAGTTCCGGCTGCCGCGCCGCTCGGTGCTCGACGCCCTCAAGGCGATCCAGATGAAGACCGGCGTCGCGTTCCGCGTGCGCGACGGCCTCGTGCAGTTGACGACGCCGGACAAGGCGATCGGCAACCTGATCCTCAAGCCCTACAACGTGCGTGAGCTGGTGCAGGGCGTGCAGGGCAAGCCCGGCGCCAACCTCCGGCTGCCGGTGCCCGGCGACGACACCCCGCTGTTCCCCGAGCCCGAAGAGGAGACCCAGCCGTCGGTCGTCGACGAGGGCCGCCTGCAGGAGCTGATCAAGGCGACGATCGCGAGCGACAAGTGGGACGGCAGCCCGTTCACGATGAACATGCTGCAGGGCCAGCTCTTCGTGCGCGCCGATGCCGAGACCCACGCAGAAGTCGACAACCTGATCAACGAGTTGCGCCGCCACGTCGGTATCCAGGTCGACGTCGAGGCGCGCTTCCTCAAGGTCGAGGACAGCTTCCTCGAGGACGTCGGCATCGACCTGCGCGGTCTCGGCAACCAGTCGGCCCAGGGCCTGACCGGCCGCGGTCTCGAGAAGAAGGGCGACCGCCAGAACGCCGGCTTCGACGACTTCGGCCCGCGCCAGCAGCAGAACGCCGCCGTGCCCGGCGTCGTCGGCACCGGCACCAGCCCGGGCGTGTTCTTCGACGATGGCGCCGACGGCGACGTCATGGCGCGCGTCGAGAACCTCTACAGCCAGACGCTCGGCGGCCGCAACGGCGGGCTCACGAACGCAGGCGGCCTGTCGCTCCAGTACGCGTTCCTCGACGACACCGAAGTCGAGGTCGTGCTGCGCGCGGTCAGCAAGCAGGAACGCAGCGAGCAGATCGAGGCGCCGCGCCTGATGATCTACAACAACACGCGGGCGTCGATGCACTACCTGCGCAACATCGCCTACATCCGCGACTTCGAGGTCGAAATCGCGCAGGCGGCGGCGGTGGCGAACCCGGTGATCGGCACCGTGCACGACGGCGTCGCGCTCGACGTGCGGCCGGTGGTCGACAGCGACCTGAAGTTCATCACGATGGAGCTGCGCCCCACCGTGATGACGCTGCAGCTGCCGATCCCGACGTTCACGACGACGCTCGGCGTCGGCCAGCCGATCTCGATCCAGTTGCCCGAAGTCACGCTGCAGCGCGTGCGCACCACGGTCACCATGCCCGACGGCGGCACGATGATGCTGGGCGGCATGCGACTGGTCGAGCGCCAGAACCTGCGGTCGACCGTGCCGCTGCTCGGCAACCTGCCGGGCCTGTCGTGGCTGTTCAGCCGCAACGGCACGTCGGTGCAGAACCGCAAGATCCTGATCCTGATCCGCGCCCGCATCGTGCTGATGGAAGAGTCGGAGCCGAACATGCCGGCCATGAAGAACGCCGCCGGCCTGACGATGCGCTGATCGGACCACCGAACCTGCTGCTCGCCCCGCGGGCGCCGCATCCCCGATGCGGCGCCCGCGGTCGTTTCCAGGCAGACCGGCCGACGCGGCACGAACGCGGCCGTTGGAACCTCTGAACGCCTCGATATAGTCCGCCGTTCCCCTCTGCTGCACCGACCGTCCTCCCCGGTCGGCACCAGCCGCCGCCGCGCCGGCCCTGGCGCGCGCGGCCACGTCCACCCCCACCTTCCGGTTCCTTCCCGCGGAGTCTGCTCGTGATCGCACGCAATCCTGCGCGTCGTATCGGCGCAACGTTGGCCCTGACGCTCGCCGCGACGTCGTTGTCGCCGGCCCTGTTCGCGCAACAACAGCAACTCGACCGCGAGATCTCGTTCGTGCGCGCGCTCGCCAAGGACATGCGCTTCATCGAACTCGCGCGCATCGAGGCCGAGGAGCTGGCGAAGAAGAACACCGCGGGTGGCGACCAGGAGAAGATCGCCCAGCTCGCGGTCGAGATCGCCTACTACGGGGCGCGCTCGCGCAGCGACCGCGCACAACAGCGCACGCTGTTCAAGGAGACCGTCTCCAAGTCGAAGGAGTTGATCGATGCGTCGACCAACGCCGCGGTGCAGCTCGAGGCGCGCGCGACCCTCGCCAACGCCTCGCAGGACTTCGGCCAGTTCCTGACCGAGGAACTCGAGATCGCGCGCGAGCAGGCCCCCGACAAGGTCAAGGACCTCGCCGACGAGGCAGCGCAGGTGTTCCGCGCCGGCATCGAGGCGTGCGGCAAAGTCATGGACTCCCTGCGCAGCCAGCGCAAAGACGAGCAGAAGAACACCGAGTACTACCTGATGTGGATGAAGAAGGCCGTGCTCACGCGTGAGCAGGGCCGCGCCGACAAGGAGAACCGCGGCGTGCTCGTCGCCCGCTCCATCAGCGATCTCGAGGAGATGGTGCTCGAGGTCGGCGAAGAGACTGCGATCGGGCTGCGCGGCCTGTTCGAGATCGCGCAGTGCAAGGAAGTCGACGGCAAGATGCCGGAGGCGATCGACAGCTACAAGACGACCGTCGCCCAGATCGCGATGGCCCTCACGCAGGCGCAGAAGGGCGAGATCGACCTGACCGGCGAGATGCAGGCATTCCTGTTCGAGATGCTGCAGGAGGTGTCGGTGCGCACCGCCGAAGTGATGGTGCGCGAAGGCGCTGCGGGCACGGCCGAGCTGTTCGCCGAGTTCCGCAAGCACATGACGACGTTCGGCGAGAAGGACGCCGACGTGTTCGACGTCGTCAGCGACACCTTCGGGCACCTGATGCTGCTCGCCGAGAGCCGATTCCTCGCCGAGTCCGGCGACGCGAAGAAGGTCGCCGACGCGTTGGCGATGGCGCAGCGCATCAACGACAAGCACCCGGCGGACTACGTCGGCGTGCGCGCCAAGGCCGTTCTGCGCGACATCCTCGGCCTGCAGCGCAACCTGGTCTCGGGCGGGCTCTTGTTCGAGGTCGCCAAGGGCGAACTGCAGAACAGGAACTACGAAGAGGCGATCAAGGGCCTGCGCCGCGCGATCCCGGCGATGACGGCGGAGGAGCAGCAGAAGCTCGGCCTCGAGGCGCACGAGATGCTCGGCCAGGCGTTCGTGCTGAGCGACCGCCACCTCGAGGCGATCGTGGCGCTGACGAACGGCCTCACCAAGTACGGTGCCGCCAACAAGGACCAGGCCAGCGACGCGGCCGACGCCCTCGACCGGGCGATCGGTGCGCATCGGCGCGTGGTGAAGAACGACCCCGCCTTCGATGCCTTCTACGCCGAGCCGCTGCGCCAGGTGAAGGACTTCTCGGTGAGCGGTGGCGCGAAGCTGTTCTGGAAGCAGGCGAACGACCTGTTCAACCAGAAGAAGTACGCCGAAGCGATCGCGCAGTACCGCGAGATCAAGCCGGACTTCACGCACTACGAGGCGTCGCTCGTCAACATCGGCCGCGCCTACGCGGCTGCCGGCGACTACGCCGCCGCGCGGGCCGCCCTGGCCGCGTTCCAGGACTACGTGCAGAAGACCACGCTCGCCGCGAGCGACACCGGCAAGCAGCAGGTGCGCGTCAGCGCGATCGCCGACGCCGCCTTCACCGAAGTCGGCATCGCCTACGTCGAGGCGCGCGGCACCGACGAACCGAAGGTCGCGCGCGACCTGACCAAGTACCCGGCCGCGCTCGAGAGGGTGCAGGGCTTCCTCGCCAACTTCCAGAAGGACGGCGAACGCTACCTGCCGGTCGTCCTCGAGTACCTCGGCCGGCTGAACACCGACCTCGCCAAACTCGACGAAGCCGAAGCCGCCTACGCGCAGCTGAAGGCGAAGGACGGCGTTCGTGCGTCGCGCCTCGCCACCGAGATCTTCAAGGAGTACCAGACCCAGGTGAAGTCGCTGACCACCGAGCTGTCGGCGGCGATCCAGAAGGGCGCGCTCGATGCCGCCATCACCAAGGCGACGAACGACATCGACGCAGTGCGCAAGAAGCTCACCGCGCTCGGGACGGACTACATCGCCAACTCGCCCAAGGCGCAGCTCGGCATCCTGGTCGCGACGATGACGGCCTGGGAGGACCTCGGCGACTGGAAGCGCGTCGACGAAGTGGCCAAGAAGACGCTCGAGCTCTACGGCGCCGACACGACCGACGCGACGAAACGCGTGGTCGACCAGATCGTGCGGCCGAAGGTCGGCGAGGCGCTGCTGCAGCAACGCCAGTTCCAGGACGCCTACGACATGCTGATCGCGGCGGAGAAGGCCAACCCGACGCAGTGGGAACTCAAGCGGCAGATCTGCCGCGCGCTCGGCGGCTGGTTCGAGTTCAACTCCACGGGCACGGGCGTGAAGGTCCCAGGCCTCGACCGTCCGGCGGAGGCTTACACCAAGTACTTCACCGAGTACCGGACCTGGGCGCTGCGCCCCGAAGTCGCGCAATTCAGCCTCGAGTGGTACCGCTTCCAATGGGAGCTGTACTGGTTCGCGAAGCAGGCCGGCCAGAAGGACGGCAAGATGAAGGACATCGCCGACAAGGTGTACCGCATCGCGCGCGCCACCGACGACTTCGCGACCCTGAAGAGCCACGGCGCCGACGGCCTCAAGCTGTTCCGCTACTTCCAATCCAACCGCTGATGTCCGGCGCCGAACGAATCGACACGACGATGCGCACCCTCTCCCTCCTGCTGGCGACGTTGCCGCTCGCGGCGTTCGCCCCTGCCCAGAAGATCAACGATGTCGTCGTCAAGAAGGACGGCTCCCGCGTCCGCGGCGTCGAGATCACCGAGTTCCTGTTGTCCGGCGTGCGCGGCAAACGCGGCGCCGACGCCTTCGAGGTGCCCGGCCACACGGTCGTCGCCGTCGAATGGAGCGACCCGCCCGAGTCCTTCGTGACCGGACGCGCCGCGCTCGATCGCGGCGACTTCCGCACGGCCGCCCAACTGTTCGGCGACGTCCAGACGCAGCGCCCCCTGATCAAGGTCGACGCCGAGTTCTTCAAGATCAAGGCCGCGATCGCCGGCATCGGCAACGACAAGGCTGCCGCCGCCACTGCTGCCGAACACGCCAAGAAGTGGCTCGCCGACAATGCCAACCACTGGCGCACGCCAGAAGCGATGCTGCTGGCGGGCCGCGCCGAGCGGCTGGCCGGCACCGGCGGTGCAGCGACGGCATCGCTGCGCGAGCTCGACGAACGCGCGACGCGCGAAGCCTTCGGCCCGATCTGGAATGCCCGCGCCAAGTCCGAACTGGCGTTGACGCTGCTCGCCGACGGCAAGGCCGGCGAAGCGCGCACGGCGTTCCAGTCGGCGGCGTCCGCGGCCGACTCCGCGCTGCAGACGCCGTCGGCCGATGACGCCGAGCTGCGCGCGCTCAAGACCATGGCGCGCGTCGGCGAAGGCGAGACCTTCCTGGCCGACAAGGACTTCGCCAAGGCGGAGTCGTTCTTCCGTTCGCTGATCAGCAGCAACCAGGCCGAACTGGTCGCCGCCGGCCACGCCGGCGTCGGCGAAGCGGTGTTCCTCGCCGCGGCCGGCGCCAACAACCCGGAAGACCTGCGCCGGGCGCAGATCGCCTTCGCGACGGCAGCCGTGCTCGACGTGCAGTCGGGCGAGGCCAGCGCCAAGGCGAACTACTACCTCGGCCGCTGCGTGCTGCAGCTCCAGGATCGCGAAGGCGATGCGTGGAAGCAGCGCGCCAACGCCTACTTCCAGACCGTGATCTCGAGCTACCCGACCTCGCGCTGGGCCGGCCCGGCGAAGGTCGAACTCGGCAAATGACGCCTTCGCGCGGTATTCCCGCGCCCTGATTTTCTGCGCCACGGGCCTTGCAGCCGCAGGCTCGCTGCGCAAACTCCTGCTCCCCCTTTCGAACCAGCCCCTCTCCCCCGCCCCGCCCGAGTGCTGGGCCTTCCGTCCATGATCCTGAAGCACGTTCCGTTCGTCCGGTTGGCCGCCATCGCCACGCCGCTGCTCCTCGCCGGAGTCGCCCTCTCCCAGGCTCCTGCTGCCGCCGCCGAGAAGTCCGGCACGCTCGAGGAGATCTTCAAGTACGAGAACGCCGGCATGATCGGCTACATCATCGTCTTGATGTCGGTCGTGGCCCTGGCGCTGGTCATCGAGAACTTCATGACCATCAAGCGCGAGAAGCTGGCGCCGCCCGACGTGCTCGACGAGCTCGAGGCGCTGTTCGACGGCGAGAGCTTCCAGGAGGCCGTCGAACTCTGCGAGCAGGAGAAGAACTACCTGACCAACGTGGTCGGCGCCGGTCTCAGCAAGCTCGGGCACTCGTTCGAGACCATGCAGACGTCTCTCCGCGAGATGCAGACCGAGGAAGCGGTCAAGCTGTTCCAGAAGATCGGCTGGCTGTCCCTGATCTCCGCAATCGCGCCGATGATGGGTCTGTTCGGCACGGTGACGGGCATGTTCGTTACGTTCAGCACGATCGCGGCGGCCGGCGGTTCGGTCAGCCCGGCGACGCTGGCAGGCGGCATCAAGATGGCGCTGATCACCACGATCTTCGGCCTCACCGTCGCGATCCCCGTCGGCGTCGCGTTCTACACGTTGCGCAATCGCGTCATCAAGACGTCGACCGAGATCAACGCCATCACTGAAGACCTCTTCGAGCGCTTCCGCGGCAAGTAGTCACCAGTGAACGGCGGACGACCGTTCGCCGTTGACCCCCGATCCCAGGCCTGAGGGGCCGCGCGCGCCGCGGCCCCGCATCGAGAGCGCGACGCAATGGACGTATCGAAGCTGGTGAAGCAGAACGTCGAGATGGACATGACGCCCATGATCGACTGCGTGTTCCTGCTGATGATCTTCTTCGTGCTGGTCATCGACCTCAGCCAGAAGAACCTCGAGGACCTGATCCTGCCGCGCGCCGTGTTCCAGGAGCCGGACGACAAGCCGCCCGAGAACCGGCCGATCATCAACGTGCTGCAGAATGGCTCGGTGGTCTACAACCAGGTGGTCGCCTACGACCCCGCGGTGCACGGCAAGGACTACCGCCCGATCAAGGAGCTGTTGATCAACATCAAGCGGAAGGGGCTGGCCGACAAGACGCTGAAGGAGAAGGAAGAAAACATCGGCGGCAAGATGGTGCCGTTGATGGACGACCCGATCCTCGTCCGCGCCGACAAGTGGACCGAATGGCACTTCATCGGCGAGATCATGAAGCAGTGCAGCCAGCCCGAGATCGCCTTCTGGAAGGTGGAACTCGCGATGTCAGAGCAGGACAAGGAAACCGGCGAGAAGAACCCGAAGCTGACGGGGAAGAAGTGACATGAGCGCGATCGACGACGTCCAGGAAGAAGTGAAGCCCGACATGACGCCGATGATCGACGTCGTGTTCTTGATGATCATTTTCTTCATCTGCATCGACTTCAAAATCCTCGAGTCGAAGCTGCCCGCCTACCTGCCCAAGGACAAGGGCAGCCAGTCGACCGTGGTCGAGCCGCAGGAGCAGCTCTCGGTCCAGGTCCACGTCGAGGCCGAAGGCATCAAGAACTGGGACGGCAAGACGCCCGGTGGCACCAACGAGAACACGGGCCGACCGTACCGGTTCAAGCTCGAGGGGCACCGCGTGAAGTGGGTCGTCGGGCCCAAGCCCCTCTACTCGATCCAGGATGTCGCCAATGAGCTCAAGCGCATCGCGCAGGACCCGGCCAGCCAGGTTCCCGACAAGGACACCGGCGGCAAGAAGCTGATGGGCTGCGTCATCGAGGCCCACGTCGGCACGTTCTACGAGGACGTGGCGAAGACCGCGGACGCTTGCCACGAGGCCGGCTTCAAGGAGATCAACTTCGGCGGCGGTCTCGGCGCCAAGAAGTGACCTGCGGAGCGCCGCGACGCGGCGCCCGTCCTTCCGGCCCGACGTTCGCCTCCCGCGGACCGCGAACCCGCAGTCGAGACCGACCACAAGTGCCCGGTCCGGCCCGAGAAAAAGCGCTGGCACGATCCGGACAACGTGGCTACGTTGCCGCTCCCCTCGGATGGCGTTTCCCGCGCCATTCCTGGGGATCCGCTCTGCCGCCGGCAACAAGTCCCTCTCGATCGGCCGCCAGGAGGATCGTCCCTCTCCCTGGCGACGGTGCTTCTCGCATCGCTTGGTCCCCCGATCGCTTGCAGCCGCGCGTCCAAGCGGGGTTCCGTGTCCGCGGAACCGCGCAGATTGTCGCATTGCTTCCAGCGTGAACCGATGGCTCTCGAAAACTCGCGCCTCCTCGCTGCCTCTCTGACCGCCGCCATGATCGGCGCCTCCTGCTCGACGCCGACGGAGTCGCCCCAGGCCCCGCCGCCTGCGAACCCGACGCCCCAACAGGATCCGCAAGGACCGGCGCTCGCCGACCGCGTGCGTGACGAGCGGGCCAAGGCGCTGCTCGACACCTACCTGCGGGCGGCCCGTTCGCTGCGCGCCAATGGCGACCTCGGCGCGGCCAAGATGGAACTGCTGAAGGCGAAGGAAGTCGCCCCGGCCAACGAGGAGGTCCTCTCGCTGCTGACCGCCGTGCAGTACGAGCTCGGCGAACCCGCCGGCCGCGTCACCACGTGGGCCGACGAGCAGATGCGCCTGCGCCAGATCGGCGAGGAGCGCGCCCGCACGACCGTGCAGGGCCAGTTGCAGGCGGCGCAGTCGATGATGGCCCAGCGCAACTTCGCCGGCGCGATCGAAGAGCTGCGCATCGCGGCGCTGACGATCCAGGTCAAGGACGACATCGACTGGCAGGCCCTGCCCGAACAGGTGGCGGCCGCCAAGGCCGCGGCCGAACAAGGCGCCGAGGAGCAGCAGCGCCAGTCCCAGGCCGAACTCAACGCCAAGCAGGCCGAACAACTGCGCCAGCAGTTCGCCGAGAACGAGGCCCGCAAGCGCGCCCACGTCGACACCCTGATCCAGGAGTCGCAGATCGCCTTCGAGGCGCGCCGCTTCGCGCGTTCGCAGGAACTCGCCCAGAAGGCGCTCGAGATCGAGCCGCAGAACGCGATCGCCTACGAGATGCACAACGCCGCGGTCAAGGCCGCGCGCGACAGCAGCAGCGAGGACTACATCAAGACCCGTGCGCTCGAGCTGCGCAAGAAGATGGAGGCGGACGCCGACCTCAAGGTGCCGCAGACCGACGTGCTGGTGATGGATCCCCAGACGTGGGAACGCGCCAACGGCCGCGTCGCCGCCGACGGCGCCACGACGATCCTCGACCCGCAGGACGAAGCGGTCTGGCAGCAGGTCCGCACCACCCAGGTCGGCCGCCTGACCTACACCGAGGAGACCGGCGACTACAACGAGGTCGTCAAGAACCTCAACCTGATCACCGGCGTGCAGATCATCACGACGCCGGAAGCTCGCGAGATCATCACGGCCGAAAGCCTGAAGGTCGTGATCGAACTCGCCGCCTCGCTGACCCTGAAGGACTTCATGAACTTCATGGTCAACAAGAGCGCCAACCTCGCCTGGACGGTGAAGAACGGCGTGGTGGTCATCGGCAACAAGTCGCAGGCCGCCGGCACCATCGTGACCAAGGTCGTGCCGGTGAAGGACCTCATCTTCAAGCAGACCCAGTTCCTGCCGCCGCGCGTGCGCGACATCCCCGGTGAAGGCACCGACGACACGCCGCGCACCGGCAGCGAAGGCGACGACCCGGTCGCCGGCATCGAGCTCGCGGACCTGGTCACGACGCTGAAGGAAGCGACCGATCCGAAGTACTGGGAGACCGAAGGCGTCGAGGTGCGGCCCGAGGACAGCGGCCTGCTGTCGATCAAGGCGAGCCCCGAGATGCAGGCGCGCGTGGCCGAGGTGCTGAAGAACATGCGTCAGCACCAGACGCCGATCGTGACGGTCGACTCGAAGTTCCTGACCATCTCGCGCAACTTCCTGCAGGAGATCGGCATCGACTTCCGCGGGCTCGGCGGCTCGGGCAACAAGGGCAGCGTCGTCACCCTCGACGACGTCACCAACGGCCTGGTCAACAACAGCTCGCGCGGCCTCGACAACGCCGGCACGGGTGACCCGGCGGCCAACCCGCTCGCCGGCGCCTTCTACAACGACGGCGGCGACGGCGACATCCGCGCGCGCACCGAGAACTACTTCACCAGCGACCTCGGCCGCGTGCTGAGCTCGAGCGGCGGCCTCACCGCCGGCTGGACCCTGATCGACGACACGCAACTCAACTTGATCCTGCGCGCAGTCGAGAAGCGGCAGGACGGCGAGGTCGTCAACAGCCAGATCCTGTCGGTCGTCAACAAGGGCCGCGGCCACGTCGCCGTGATCAACCAGACGGCCTATGTCCGCGACTTCGACGTCGAAGTGGCGCAGGCGGCGTTCATCGCCGACCCGAAGGTCGACGTCATCCAGGACGGCATCGTGCTCGACGTCTCGCCGACGATCCTGAACGACCGCAAGTACATCATCCTGAACCTCAACCCGACGGTCGCCGAACTGCAGCGGCCGATCCCGACGTTCACGACGTCGCTCGCCGGCTCGACGCTGCCGGTCACGCTGCAGCTGCCCAACCTGACCGTCACGAACTTCTCGACGACGGTCAAGGTGCCGGACGGCGGCACGGTGCTGCTCGGTGGCCTGCGCCAGGTGTTGACCAAGGAACGCCGCGCCGAAGTGCCGCTGCTGGCTCGCTTGCCGCTGATCGCGTTCCTGTTCAAGCAGGAAGGCACCGCCGACGAGAACCGCAGCCTGATGGTGATGGTGCGCGCGCAGATCACCGACATCGTCCAGGACATGCGGTGAGCAGCCGTCCGCCTCGTCGCGACGGTGCGGCGGGGCCCCTGAACACGGCGGCGGAGCGCCGCCGGAGTTCGACTCGCGCCTTGCCAGGCGAATGCCGATGGCAGACAACATGGGCGTGACGCGCTCCCTCGATGCGGTCTTCTTCGACATCGACGACACGCTGTTCTCCACCACCGTGTTCGCCGACAAGGCTCGCCGGGCCGCCGTCGATGCGATGATCCGAGCCGGGCTGTCGGCCGACCGCGCCGACGCGATGCGCGAACTCGACGAGGTGATCGCCGAGTTCTCGAGCAACTACAGCGGCCACTTCGACAAGGTGCTGGACCGGCTCGGTCCGGAGTCGTTCGAAGGCCACAACCGCGCGGTGATCGTTGCCGCCGGCGTCGTCGCCTACCACGAGACGAAGTGGCGCGAGCTGAAGGTCTACGACGACGTCTACGAGGTCCTGCAGTGGCTGGCCGGCACGGGCATCGTGCGCGGCATCATCTCGGCGGGCATCACCATCAAGCAGGCCGAGAAGGTCGTGCGGCTCGAGATCCTCGAGTTCCTGACGCCGTCCGCGATCTTCTTCACCGACCAGGTCGGCTTCAGCAAGCCCAACCCCAAGCTCTACCGACGCGTGCTGCAGCGGCTCAAGCTGCAGCCATCACGCTGCCTCTACGTCGGCGACAACCCCACGCACGACATCGACCCGTGCAACCAGGAGGGTTGGGCCACCGTGCGCATCCGCCGCAGCGGTCGCCACGCTCACGAAGAGGGCGCGACGCGCGCGAAGCACGAGATCCGCGACTTCTACGAGTTGCGCCGCATCCTGCAGAGCGACTACGGCGTCGGCTGACGCCAGCATCCTGGCGACCGCCGCGGCCCGGTCACCGCAGCTGTTCCCAGAAGTCGGCTGGCATGTCGTGCGCGATCTTCAAGGCGCCGTTGGCGCCGCCGTAGATCGGTTCTTCGATGCGCACGACCTTGCCGCTGCCGAGCCGCTCGCGCATGGCCTTCTCGACCGCCGTGTCGAGGCCCTTGACCATCGACCCACCACCGGCGAGCAGCACGCGGCTCTTCAGCTTGGTCTGGAACTCGGGGTCGAAACTGGCGACGAGCTTGTGGATGCCCTTGACGATCGGGTCGATCAGGATCGAGCAAGCGGCGCGAACCTGATCGGTGAGGTCGAACGGCGTCGGCTTTCCGTCCACCGGCAGCTCGACGATGCAGCGCTCGGCGGCGTCACCGACGAAGCCGTAACGCTCCTTGATGTCGCGCACCATGTTGACCGTGAACTGCGCCCCGGGGCAGGTTTGCTCGATGCGCCGGCACAACTCGGCGTCGACCGCATCGCCGGCGATGTCGAACATCACCTGGTCGGCCTCCTCCGGCATCGTGCCGTGCATGCGGCAGAGGTCGGTGGTGCCGGCCCCGATGTCGATCACCAGCACGTCCTCGAGCCAGTCGAGCCCGTAGGCGACCGAGAACGGCTCGCTGCACAGCATCACCGAGTCCACGTGCGCCCGGGCCGCCTCGACGATCGCCTGGCGGTTCTTGACCGAAGCCTCGGCCGGCGCCCCGATCACGCAGTAGACGAGTTCGTCCTGCCGCGGGCGCGCCAGCCGGATCGCCTCGCCGATCAGGTCCTGGGCCGCCTTCAGGTTCGCCTTCGCTTCGGCGTCCATCTTGGCGTCGCCCGTGTACTTGAGGACGCCCTTCTCGAGCGGCTTGTACATGCGCAGCGAGAGCCGCTTTTCGAGCGCCTCCTTGCCGAACAGCACGTCCTTCTTCAGCAGCTTCTGGCTGACCACGTCCTTCGGGTACCCGACGACCGAGTAGACGGTTTCGCGCACGCCGTTGCTCGCCGACACCGACGTGCGCGACGTGCCGAGGTCCATCCCGATGTAGAGAACGCCGTGGTCCTTCTTCGGGCCACTGCCGTCTTTCTTCGTTTCGCTCATTTCGTTTCTTGTCGTCGATGCTAGCGACGGCCAGTGCCGTCGGCGCCTTTGTTCTGCAGCTCGAGATTCGCCTGGAAGATCGCCGCCATCAGCTCCTTCTTGCGATCGACCTGGGCCGCCGCCGCGTCGAGTCCCTGCACGGTGCGGTAGATCGACGAGATGCCCGCGTCGATCGCGCCGGCGGCAGCGAGCTGCTGCAGCCGCTGCTCGGTGGCACCGAGGTTCTCGGTCAGCTTCTTGATGCGGCGCTGGAGCTGGTCGACCTCGCGATCCCCCGCCGCGGCGCGCGCGGCATCCGCGGCGTGCCGTTCGCCCGCGACCACGTCCATCACCAGTTCGATCAATCGCTGCTCGATCGCCTGGCTGCCGGTCCCGGCATCGAGCGAGCGCACGACGTCGGCGACCTTGGCCACGATCGCCGCGTCTTCCTGGCCGTGGCGGTTCGCCGCCGCGACTTCGCCGGGAGCCAGTCGTTGCTGCAGCGCCTGCTGTTGCTGCAGCAGCTCGCGTCGCAGCTGGTCGATCTCCTCCTCGGCCCGTTCGCGCAACTGCTCGCTGGCGGTCTTCTGTCGCTGCAAGTCCTCGTTGGTGCGCAGCAGCCGCAGGAACTCGGCTTTGGTCGCGTCGGCCACGGCCGCGCGTTCGACGCCGACCAGTTGCGCCTTCAGGCTCCGGTGCACCGCGGCCTCGATCAGCGCCGTGATGCGATCGAGCCCGAGCACCGAGACCTGCTGCACGCCGCGCTTCTTCAGGCTGTCGACCGACGTACGGAACGACAGTTGGCGCACCACATCCCGCAAGCTCTCGCGGAACCCCGCCACGCTCACTCCTCGGACGCCGGCGGCGGATAGGCGAGCCGTGTGTCACTCTCGGGGTCGCGACCGCGCACTTCGGTCACGAACGTGCCGAGCACGTTGCCGCCGACGTCCTGCAACGCGCGCACGGCCTCGGCCGACTGCTTCTTCAGCGAGCGCTCGAGCCGCACGACCAGCAACGTGCCGTCGGCGCGGGCCGAGAGCACGCCGGCGTCGGTCGACGACAGCACGGGCGGCGAGTCGATCACGACGTACTGGAAGCGCTCCTTGAGCCGCCGCAGCAACTCCTCGAGGCGCGACGTGCCGAGCACCTCGGCCGGGTTCGTGACGCGCGTGCCGGCACCCAGCACCATGAGGCCGCGATGCCCTGCCGAACGCAGCACGCGCTCGACCGGAGCCCGGCCGAGCAGCACGTCGGCGAGCCCGGGCTCGGCGTTGAGGTTCAGGTACTGCTCACAGCTCGGGCGGCGCAGGTCGGCGTCGACGACCACGACCTGCTGGCGCTCGAGTTCGGCGAGCGCCATCGCCAGGTTCAGCGCCGTCACCGTCTTGCCCTCGCCGCGCACGGCCGAGGTCACGACCAGCGTCTTCGGCTCGCCGTCCGGATTCATCGCCACCAGGCGGTTGCGCAGCGCGCGGACCTGTTCGGCGCGGTAGCCGGCGGGCTCGTGGAAGAGCACCAGGAACGGGTTCACCGAGCGGTCGACGACGACGATCATGTCGTCGAGGCTGCCGGCGGGCTGCGGCTCGGCGTCGGGGGTCGGGTTCTTGCGGCGGAACATGCGCAGGCTCCGGATCTCGGGCTTTTCGGACGGCGACTGGCCGTCGCTGGTCGGGAAGTACGAACGTCACTCGGTGGAACGAGACGCCAGCCCGGGCCGACCCGTGGTGCCTACGATGGCATCGGCGCAACCGCCGTGGTGCACGAGTCGGCTCGTTCCTATACCCGCCGGCCCCCGCGGCGGCCACCGCCCACCCCCCGCCGAGAACTGATCCCTTGGCTGTGCTCGGGCCGGCGACCCCGCGGCCTCGACCTGACGAGCACAACCAAGGGATCAGTCCCCCGCTGCCGTCACCGCCCCGCTGCCGCGCCCGCCAGGTGGCCGTCGAACCCCGCCCCGAGGAGCCGGCCATCGGCGTGCAGGACGAACGACATCCCGGCGAGTTGGAACGAGTACGCCGCGACCGCGCCAGAAGGCGCCAGCGTCGCCCGCACCGATCCCGCCCCGAGGGCTGGCACCAGGTCCACCTCGGTACGTCCCGCGCCAAGCCGTTCGCCGCGCACGCGCGCCGGCACGACTGGTGCTGCGAGTTCGGCCACGACCGCGGCGAGCAGCAAGGCCGGATGCGGGGCCGCCTGATCCAGCGGCGCTCGGGCCTCGTAGCGGCGCCCGGCGAGATGGGCGGTGATCACGTCGCCGCCCACCACGACGTCGAGCACCTTGCCGCCGACGTCGGGGAACAGCTGCAGCCGCAGGCCGTCGCCGCCGATCGCGCACACGGCGTCGAACACGCCCGACAGGCCCGGCGAACGCAGCTCCAGTTCGAACTGGCCCGGCACCAACGCCGCCAACGGCATCGGCGCCAGCGACGCCAGCGTTTCGGACCGCGGCGGCGCCCATGACGCACAGCCGGCGGCAAACGCGGCGACGAGCAACGGCCAACGCTGGTTCACGCGCCCGCGCACGCTAGCGACTGCCCCGCCGCGCCAGCAAGGGCGCCAAGACGAACATCCCGGCCAGCATGCTCGCGAGCGAGCCGAACGCGACGACGCCGCCGAGCTGCGCCAACGCCGGACTGCTCGCGGCCAACAACGCCCCGAACCCGAGTGCGGTGCCGACGCTGGTGCGAACGACGCCGACGCCGGTCGATCCGGTGGTTGCCGCGCCATGCCGGAACTGCCCGACGAGGTGCACGCCTTCGTCGACGCCGATGCCGAGCACGAACGGGATGGCGACGAAGCTGACCATCGTCAGCGGTTGGCCGATCGCGGCGATCCAGCACGCCGTCGCGACCATGCCGCACGCGCTCGGCACCAGCGCCAGCAGCCCGCTGCGCAGCGAACGCAGCCAGATCGTGACCATCAGCAGCGCCAACGCCCCGGCCCACACCATCGCGCGGTGCAGGTCTGCGCGCAGCACTTCGGCGAGCGCTTCGCCGAGCGAGGCCGTGCCATGGACGACCGCCGCGGGGCCGGCGTCGCGTTCCACCTGTGCCCGCAGCGCCGCGAACGACGGCACATCGAAGCCGGCCGCCGGCCAGACCGTGACCACGCGATGCGGCTCGCCGCGCAGCGGCAGCACGTGGGGTGCCACGCGCTCGGGATCGCGCGCGAGCATCGCCGCGACCGCCGCGAACGCCGGCTCGAACTCGTCGACCACGAACCCGGCCGCCGTGAACTGCGACCGCAAGCGGTCGCCGAGGCCGGCGGCGTTCGCACGCAGGGCCTCGACGGCGCGACGCCCCGCCGTGGTGTCCTGCCGCCCGAGGCCGGACCAGAACCGCACGCGCCCTTCGGCGCGCGCGCCGTCCAGCGCTTCCCACAACGCCGACGCATCGGCGCCGACCGGCCACAACACGACGCACGGCACGGTCGAGAACCCGAGCGTCGCTTCGATGCGCGCGCGCGCGGCGACCACCGGATCGTCCGCCGGCCGCAGTGAGTCCCCATCGCCGGTCAACGGCAGCCCGCGCATGCCGACGACGACCGCCAGCACCGCCGCAGCGCCGAGCGCCACCCACGCAGCGGGGCGCGCGCGCCGATGCGCCAGCCACCGGTCCGCGAGCGAGGCGAGCAGGCTGCGCTCGGGGTCGCGGCGCGCGCCAGCCCATCGCAACAGCAGCGGCAACGCGGTCAACGTCAGCAGCACGCTGCCGGCGAGACCGATCGCCAGCAACCACCCGAAGGTCGACAGCCCCCCGCTCTGCCCGAAGCCGACCGCGAGGAACGTCACAGCCGTGGTCGCCATGTCGATCGTCAGCTCCGGCGCGGTGCGGCGCTGCACGATGCGCACCGCCGCGGCGTGGTCGGCGGCGAGCCGCGCTTCGCGGTATCGCGCGGCGAAGTGGATCGCGAAGTCGACGCCGAGGCCGAGCAGCACGGCGACGGCTGCCACCGCGACCGCCGGCAGTGGACCGAGGCACGCGGCGGCGAACGGGACCGCCCACACGATCGACAGCGCGGCGGGCAACTGCACCAGCAACGGCAGGCGCAGGCCACGCATCGCCACGACCAGGTAGGCGCCGATCAGCACCAGCGACCACGAGCTCGCCTTGGCGAAGTCGGCGCGCAGCCGCGCCTGGTCGGCGCGGGCGACTGCGTAGCCGCCGAACAGTTCGTGGTCGATGCCGGTGAGCGCGCCTTCGACGTGCGCGAGCAGTTCGAGGGCGTAGTCGGCGTCGTAGGCGTCGACGGTGCCCGTCACGCGGACCAGGGCCTGGCCGTCGTCGAAGACGGCGAAGGTCCCGCCCGGCCGCAGCGCGAGCCGCGCAGTCAGATCGACGCCGGCCCACAGCCACCGCAGTCCCAGCGGGTCGCGCACGGCCAGTTCCCGCGCCGCGAGCGGATCGTCGGCGAGGTCCGCCTGCAGCGTCTCGATCGCCGCAGCCACGCCCGTCGGCGCGAGCGATGCGTCGAGGCGCGCCAGGTCGCGATCCGCCAGCAACCAGGGCGACGGCTGCGAAGCACCGGCACCCGCTTCCCCGAGCAGTTCGGCGCGCGTCACCGCGACCTCGGCGACGAGTGGCGACGCCCGCAGTGCGGTCTGCAAGCCGGGCAGGCGCGCCTCGAGTTCGGGGCCACGCAGCAGCAGCCACAGCAACCGCGACGACCGCGCGCGGCCGTCGAGCAGTTCGGCCACGGCAACCTGCGGATGGGCGGAAGGCAGCAGCCGCGAAACGTCCGGTTGCAGACGCACGCGCGACCAACCCCACGCCGCGAGCGCGGTCGCCAGCACGAGCACGAGCACCGTCGCCAGCGGACGCCGCATCGGCAACAGCAGCAGGCGGTCGATCCAGCCGCCTTCCTTCACGGCTGCGCCTCGCCGCCCGGGGCGAGCAGGCGCTGCACGTCGGCAGCCAGCACCTTGCCGCGACTCGATCGCGGCAGCGCCGCCACGATGCGGATGCAGCGGGGCACCTTCGCCGCCGGCAGCCGCGCGCTGCAGTGCCGGCGCACCGCGGCTTCGTCGACGCCCGTCCCAGCCACCAGCGCCGCCGTGGACGCGCGCCCGTCGGCGTCCCGCCACGGCACGACCAGCACTTCGACGACGCCGGCGAGCTGGCCGACGACGTCCTCGATCTCGCGCGGATGGACCTTGTGGCCGCCGACATCGATCACGTCGCCGACGCGCCCCAGCAGCACGAGTCGGCCATCGCGGAACGTGCCGAGGTCCGGCGCGCGGAACGCGCCCCCGCCGGGGTTGCCGCTGCCGTCGAGCGCTTCGCCGACGGCCGCCGACCGCACCACGACTCGGGATTCGTCGTCGATCGCGACCTCGACGCCGTCCACCGGGGCGCCGACCGCGCCGGCTTCGGCGGCGCCACCGGCTGCGTCGTAGCAGATGCCCCCGGACTCGGTCGAGCCGTAGAACGAATGCACCGCGCGACCGAACTTCGCCGCGAAGTCGCGGGCCACGGCGGGCGGCAGCGCCGCCCCGGCCGACAGCACGAGTCGCAGCGACGCCGGCAGTTCGCGCGCGTTCTGCAGCAGCGCCCGCAGCAACGCCGGCACTGCTGGCAGCACCGTCGGCCCACCCGCGCGCATCGCCTGCAGGAACCCGAGCGGATCACTCGCCGCGGGCAGCACCAGTGTGCGACCGCGGCAGAGTGCCGGCACCAGCAGGTTGCCCACCCCATAGCTGAACGACATCGGCACCGCGGCGAACACCCGATCGCCGTCGCCGATTCCCATCGTGCGTTCGAGCTGGTCGGCGTCGGCGAAGAGTGCCTGCGCCGTCACGCCGATGCCGCGCGGCACGCCGGTCGACCCCGACGTCAGCTTGATCGCGGCGAACCTCGCCGCCGGCGCGGGTCGCGGCGCGTCGATGGGCGCACTGGACAGCTCCGGACCGTCGACCACGATCGCGGCGGCGCCGAAGTGCGCGGCGAGGTCCTTCCGCGGCGCCAGCGGATCGGCGGCGTCGAGCAGGATCGCGCAGCCGTCGCGTTGCCAGACCGCGAGCACCGCGGCGAGGAACCGCAACGGGTCGCGCACGCTGATCGCGACGCGGGCGGCGGCGGGCAACGTCGCGGCCAGTTCGTTCGCCATCGCCGCGAGGCCGCGCCGATCGCACGTTCCCGCGGCGGTCCATGCCACGGCGGCCTGCGCGTCCGTGCGCAGGGCGGCGGCGAAGGCATCGGCGAGCGGGACTGGCATCGAGGCGCGCCGGTCAAGCGAACGCCCGCGTCCCGGCCACCGCAAGAACGTTCCCGCCCCCACACGCGCACCGATAGACTGCGCGCTGCATGACCACGCAGCCAACCGTCGCCGAGCTGAAGGCGATGATCGTGCGCAAGCTGAACCTCAAGGCCGTCACGGCGGATTCGTTCGCCGACGACGCGCCGTTGTTCGGGCCGCAGGGCATCGGCCTCGATTCCGTCGACGCCCTCGAGCTCGTGCTCGCGATCGAGAGCGAGTACGGCATCCAGATCCAGGATGCCGAGGTCGGCAAGGAGGCGTTCGCGTCGGCGCGCTCGTTGCACGCGTTCGTCACCGCGCGCCGCGCGGGAGCGGCCACCGGGAACTCCAGCGCGTGACGATCGGGCCGGTGGTCGCCACCGGCATAGGCACCGCCGCCGCGGGGCCCTGAACGAAGCCGAGCCGCGGAGCGCGATCAGCGACCGCCGGTGCCGCCGCCACTCGCCGGCGGTGGATTGGCGCTGCCGCCGCCGCCAGCACCGCTCGCCGGCGGCGCGTTCTCGCCACCACGCTCGCCGCGCGGCTGCGGCGGAGCCGGCAGTTCGCCCTTCTTCGTCTTGCCCTCGAACGTCGTGGCACCGCGCTGGAACGTGAAGGTGACGGTGTCGCCCTCGGTCTCGCGCGCGAACTGGAAGATCTGCCGCAGGTTCTCGAGGTCCTGACCGCCGACCTTCTTCAGCACGTCGCCTGCCTGCACGCCCATCGCCGCGGCGCGACCGTCCTTCTGCACCGACTTGAAGGTGAACTCCTCCATCTCGGCGCCAAACCAACTCGCGGCGAACGCACCCGACTGCGGGCGCTCGCGTCCACCCGCCGACACGCCGGCGCGGTCGAGCAGCGACGGCAGGTTCGCCGTGCCGAGCGCCGCCATCGCGATGATGGTCGCGGTGTGACGCTGGTACTCCTCGATCGCGACGTCGATCGTGTCCCACTGCGTGTGCCAGGTGTGCTCGAAGTAGTTGCTGCGGCCCTTCAGGCCCCAGTTGAGGCCCGGCACGCCGGCGGCGATGAACGACGCATGGTCGCTGCCGCCGCCACCGGTCACGCGCGGCACGACCTTGAGATCGAACACCGGCCCCGACCAGTCGGCGTCCGGCGCCTTCAGCAGCCGGTTCACTTCGCCGAAGATCGGCGCCAGCTGGTCGTGCATCGCCTGCGTCACGCCGAGCGACTGCGCCCAGTTGGTGCCGGTGTCGTGGTTGAAGCACGCCGAGACCTTGGCCATCTGCGCACGGTGGCGCTGCACGTAGCCGCGGCTGCCCAGCAGACCCTGCTCCTCGCCGCCCCACAGGCAGAACTTGATCGAGCGCTTCGGCTTCGCCCCGATGGCCGCGAGGATGCGCGCGGCCTCCATCGTCGTCGTCGTTCCCGTGCCGTTGTCCGTGGTGCCCGTCACCTGGTGCCAGGAGTCGAGGTGCGACGACACCACGACCCACTCGTCGGGATGCTCGGTGCCCGGCAGCGTCGCGATCACGTTGTTGAGCACGATCGGCTGTTCGCGGAACGCGTTGCCGATCTCGAACTCGCAGATGACGGACTTGCCCTCGGCCACGAGCGCGAACAACTGGTCGAAGTGGTCCGACTGCACGGCGATCTCGGGGAACGTCGGCACGTCCTCGATCGGCTTCATCGCCGTCTGGTGGTTGCCGAAGACGCGCACGCGCGTCGGGAAGGCCTTGGTCGGATCCCCGGCGCGGTAGACGACGCCGAGCGCCCCGGCCTCCTGGGCGCGCTTGCGGTTCGTGGCGCTCGGCTTGCGCCGCGAAATCACCCACTTGCCGGCGAGCGAGTCCGCGGCGGCCGCCGGTTCGGGCTTCGCCTCGTCGCCCTCCTCGCTCGCCCCCGACGACGCGCCGCCACCCGCATCGGTCCGGGGCATCTCGACGACCGGGCCCTTCTGCCGGCCCTTGGTGCCGGCCGTCCAGGCTTCGGTGGCGACGTACATGTCGAGCTCGATCGGCTGCGTGATGCGGCCGACCCACGGTCCGCGGTTCCACGTCAGCTTCCACTCGCCCCACTGCTCGAGTTCGACCTGCAGCCCCATCGCTTCGAACTCCGCCTTGGCCCACTCACAACCCTTGGTGAAGTTGTCGGAGCCGGTCAGCCGGTGACCGACCTTGCCGGTCAAGTCGCGCAGGAGCCGCATGACCTGGCTGCGCTCGATGCCCTCCTTTGCGATCGCCTCGGCGACGTCGGGCGGCAGCGCGGTCGACGCGGGCGCTTCGGCGGTCGCCGTCTGGGCGGCGAGCAGGGAGACGAACGTCAACGAGACGGTGGCAGTGCGCAGCAGCATGGCGATCCTCGGGGAAGGGGCGCGTGTTTACGGGCCGCGCGCCGCCATTGCGAGCGTGCCACAGTCCCGAGAACGTCGCGGTGCAGTCGCTACGCTCCACGTGCCGTGCTGGACGCATTCCACCCCACCGTCGCCGCGTGGTTCGCCGACCGACTCGGCGAACCATCACCGCCGCAGCGCCTCGGTTGGCCGCGCATCGCCGCCGGCGAACACGTCCTGGTCGCGGCCCCGACCGGCTCGGGCAAGACGCTCGCGGCGTTCCTGCACGCCCTCGACGGCCTGCTGCGCCAAGGCCCGGCCCTGCCCGACGCGCTCCAGGTCGTCTACGTCTCGCCGCTGCGCGCGCTCGCCAACGACGTGCAGAAGAACCTGCAGCAGCCGCTCGCGGAACTGCGCGCCCGCGACCCGTCGCTGCCCGACGTGCGCGTGCTCGTGCGTTCGGGCGACACGCCCGCCGGCGAACGCCAGGCGATGCTGCGCACGCCGCCGCACATCCTCGTCACCACGCCCGAGTCGCTCTACATCCTGCTGACGACGCAGCGCGGCCGGGCGATGCTCGGCAGCACGCGCACGCTGATCGTCGACGAGATCCACGCGCTCGCGGCGAGCAAACGCGGCACGCACCTCGCGCTCTCGATCGAACGACTGGAGCAGCTCGTCGCGCAGAACGGCGGCGCGCTGCAGCGCATCGGGCTGTCGGCGACGCAGCGGCCGATCGCGGCGACCGCGGGCCTGCTCGCGGGGCCTGGCCGGTCGTGCGCGATCGTCGACGTCGGCCACCGGCGCACGCTCGACCTCGCCATCGAGGTGCCGGGCGCGCCGCTCGACACGTTGTGCACCGGCGAGACCTGGACCGAGATCTTCGCGCGGCTGCGCACCCTGGTCGCCGAGCACCGCTCGACGTTGGTGTTCACCAACACCCGCAAGATGGCCGAACGTGTCGCCGCGCGGCTGGGCGAAGTCGTCGGCAAGGAACTCGTCACCAGCCACCACGGCTCGTTGTCGAAGGCGCGGCGCCTCACGGCCGAGCAGCGCTTGAAGCGCGGCGAACTCAAGGCGCTGGTCGCGACCAACTCGCTCGAACTCGGCATCGACATCGGCGACGTCGACCTCGTCGTGCAGATCGGGCCCACGGCGACGATCGCGGCGCTGCTGCAACGCGTCGGCCGCGCCGGCCACGCGCTCGCGAAGACGCCCAAGGGCCGCCTGTTCCCGCTGACCAAGGACGAACTCCTCGCCGCGGCCGGGCTGTGCCACGCCGTGGCGCACGGCGACCTCGACGTCACCGTACAGCCCACCAACGCGCTCGACGTGCTCGCGCAGCAGATCGTCGCCTGGTGCTGCGACGGCCCGATGCGCGAGGACGAACTGTTCGACCGCGTTCGCGCGGCGTGGCCCTACCGCGACCTCGACCGCGCCGACTTCGAAGCGGTGCTGGCGCTGCACGGCACCGGGCGCGCGGCCCTGCTGCACCGCGACTCGATCCACGGCACGGTGCGCAGCACGCGCCGCGCGCGGCTGGTGGCGATCACCTGCGGCGGCGCCATCCCCGACGTCGCCGACTGGCAGGTCGTGCAGGACCACGACGACGCCCAGGTCGGCACGGTGCACGAGGACTTCGCGATCGAGAGCTCGGTCGGCGACGTGTTCCAACTCGGCACCACGAGCTGGCAGATCCGCCGCGTCGGCTCGGGGCAACTGCGCGTCGCCGACGCCGGCGGCGTGCCGCCGAGCCTGCCGTTCTGGATCGCCGAAGGGCCCGCGCGTTCGGCCGAACTGTGCACGGCGGTGTCGACGGTGCGCACGCACGGCGTCGACGCCGACTGGCTGGTCCGCGAGTGTGGACTCGGTCCGGCTGCGGCCGAGCAGCTCGCGGCGTACCTGCGCGCGGGCCGGGACGCGCTCGGCGCGATGCCGAGCCGCGACTGCCTCGTGCTCGAACGCTTCTTCGACGAGACCGGCGGCCAGCAGCTCGTGCTGCACTGTCCGTTCGGCAGCCGCATCAACCGCGCCTTCGGTCTCGCGCTGCGCAAGCGCTTCTGCGTGGGCTTTGGCCAGGAGTTGCAGGCCGCCGCGAACGAGGACGCGCTGCTGATCTCGCTCGGCCCGATCCACAGCTTCCCGCTCGCCGACGTGTTCGAGTTCCTGCACCCGAACACGGCGCGCGACGTGCTGGTGCAGGCGATGCTGCCGGCCCCGATGTTCCAGGCGCGTTGGCGCTGGAACGCCACGCGGTCGCTGCTGGTCGAGCGCACGCGCTCGGGCAAGCGCGTGGCCGCACCGCTGCTGCGCTTCCGCGCCGACGACGCCCTGGCCGCCGCGTTCCCCGCGGCCCAGGCCTGCCCCGAGACGCTGCCGCCGGGGCCGATCGAGGTGCCCCTCGCGCACCCGATCGTCGGCCAGACCGTGCACGACACGCTGCACGAGGCGATGGACGTCGACGGCTTCCTCGAGCTGCTGGCGCGCGTGCGCGGCGGCGGCATCACCCTGCACGCGATCGACCGCAGCGAGCCGTCGCCGTTCGCCGACGGCATCCTGCACGCGATGCCGTACGCGTTCCTCGACGACGCGCCGCTCGAAGAACGGCGCACGCAGGCCGTGCGTTCGGCGCAGCGCGGCGCGCGGCCAGCAGCCAAACCCGACGACGGCGGCGATCTCGATCCGCAGGCGATCGCGGCGGTGCGCGAGCAGTGCTGGCCCGATCCGCGTTCGGCCGCCGAGCTGCACGAAGCGCTCGGGTGGATGGGTTGGCTGCACGCCGCCGAGGTCGTCGAGGCCTGGCGACCATGGCTCGCCGAGCTGGCCGCCGACGGGCGCGCCGTTGCCGACGGGGAACGCTGGTTCGCGGCCGAGAGTCCGCGCGAGCCACTGGCCGCCTGGCGCGGCCGCCTCGAGGCGGTGCTGCCGATCTGGGACGACGAACTCACCGACGACGAACGCACGCTGCTGCTGGCGCTGCAGGCCGAGGGCCTGGCGATGCAGGCGCACAGTGGCGGCCGGCGGCTGTGGGCGCACCGACGGCTGCTCGCTCGCGTCCGCAACGCGATGCTCGAACGGTTGCGCGCGGCGGTGCAACCGGTGAGCCCGGCGGACTACGAACGGTTCCTGGTCGATTGGCAGCACCGCTCCCCGTCGACGAAGCGCAGCGGTCCACGCGGTCTCGCCGAGACGCTGCAGCAGTTCGCAGGCGTAGCACACGCCACCGCCGACTGGGAGGACACGGTGCTGCCGGGCAGCCTCGACCGCTACCACCGCGAGTGGCTCGACCAGCAGACGCTCGGCGGTGAGTTCACGTGGCTGCGGCTGTGGGGACCGTGGCGCGGCCCGCTCGGCCGCTGCGCCGTGAGCATCGTGCCGCGCCAGGACCTGTCGCTCTGGCTCGAACTGCCGCTCGAACGCGCGACGCCGGCCGACCTCGGTCCACACGGCCGGCCGCTGCACGAACTGCTGGCGCAGCGCGGGGCGTCGTTCCCGACCGACTTGCAGGCCGCTGCGCGCCTGCTGCCGAGCCAGCTCGAAGAAGGGCTCGCCGAACTGGTCGGCCTCGGCCTCGCGACCTGCGACAGCTTCGCGGCGATGCGGCAGCTCGCGATCCCGCCGAGCCGCCGCGCGTTCCCGCTGTTCGCGGTCGGTCGCTGGAGCCTGCTGCCGCTGCCGCCGGCCGACACGCGCGCCAGCGAAGCGGCGATCGAACTCGCGGCCCGAGCCCTGCTCACGCGCTTCGGCGTGCTGAGTCACGCCCGGCTGCTCGCCGACCGCTGCCCGGTGCCGTGGCGCCTGCTGCTGCGCGCGCTGCGCGCCATGGAACTGCGCGGCGACGTGCGCGGCGGCCGCTTCGTCAGCGGCGAAGCCGGCGAACAGTACGCGCTGCCGGCCGCGGTCACGACCTTGCGAACTTCGCGCCGGGAAGCGGCGCTGCAGACCGGCTGAACGAACCGTGGCGCATCACCCTTCCCCACCCCGTCTGCACGTGCACCACATCGCCGGCTCGCGGCACGGCATCGCCGGACGTGCGTTCCGCGTCTGGGTGCCCGCCGGCTACGACGACGACGCGTCGCGCCGCTTCCCGGTCGCCTACCTGCAGGACGGCCAGAACGTGTTCGACGCCTCCACCGCCTTCGGTGGCGTCGCCTGGCACGCCGGTGAGACCACGCAGCGGATGATCGACCGACGGCGGTTGCCCCCGATGCTGCTGGTCGGCATCGACAACTCGGGCGCGCATCGCACCGACGACTACACGCCGGTGCCCCACCACGGCAGAGGCGGGCACGCCGATGCGTTCGGCAGGCTCGTCACCGAGGTCGTCAAGCCGTTCGTCGACGCGCGCTACCGCACGTTGCCGGACCGCGAGCACACCGCGATCGCCGGCAGCTCGCTCGGCGGGCTGTTCGCGCTGCACCTCGCGTTGACGCGACCCGACGTGTTCTCGCGCGTGGCCGCGCTGTCGCCGACATCGTGGTGGGCTGGCGGTGTGCTGCTGCGGCGGGTCGCGGCGCTGCACGAACGACCGCCGCTGCGCATCTGGCTCGACGTCGGCAAGCGCGAGGCTCCGGCCCTGCGGCACGCGGTGCACGCGCTGCGCGACGTGATGCTGGCGAAGGGCTGGGTCGCGCACCGGACTGCGGCTCGCGCGACGCTGCGCCACGCCGAGATCGCGCGCGGCCGGCACGACGAGGCGTCGTGGGGCCGCCGTCTCGATCGCGCGCTGCGCTTCCTGTTCCCGCTGCCGCCTGCCCCGCGCCGGAAGCGCGCCAGCCGCGCCAAGCGCGCCTGACGATCAGCAACCGCGCGCCGCCTCGATCACCGCACCGAGGTCGAGCGCGTCGCCGGCTGCCGCGTCGATCTGGGCGTGGCGCAGCGTCCCGCTTGGATCGAAGACCAGCACGCCGCCCTGCTGCCACGGGTCGCCCTGCACGCGCTGCTGGCGAAAGCCCGCGCGCAGCGCCCGGACGACGTTGCCCCAGAACCGCGGTCGCAGGAACGCGCCGAGCGAACGCTTCATGCCGGCGGCGGCGAAGGCCCGTCGTTGCTCGTCGCTGAGCACTTCGTGCGCGCCGGCGTGACTGCGCGCGAAGTCGGCGGCCATCGCCGGCAACCCGCTGCCGACGAACACCAGCCGTGCACCGGTCGCCGCCAGTTCGTTCTCTCGCGCGCGCAACTGCGCAGCGCGTTCGCGGCACAGCAGTCAACCGAAGTGGCGCAGGAACACCACGACGAGCGCGCGCGGCCCGAGCCGTTCGCGCAGGGTGACCGACGCGCCATCGCCGGTGCGCAGGGACGCATCGAGCACGGCGGCGATGTCGCTCATCGGTGGAACGGCAGTTCCTGGACGAAGCGGAACCCGCGCTGCAGCGGATGGCTGCGCTGCACGAGATGCAGTTCGAGTTGCCGGTTGCCGAGCGTTCCCCGCAGCACGAGCGTGGCCCGCTCGACATCGACGCGTTCCATGTAGCGCTCCATCGTCGGCGGATCGACCGTCTGCTCCTTCACGATCTTGCGCCCACGCTCGCACCGCAGCGTGGCGGGTTCGCCACCCGCAGCCGGCGTCAGGCTCACGGTGCCGGCCGCGAGATCCTCCGCGTAGCGGAACCAGGTCGGCTGCCCCCCCGCGCCGCGCGCGAACGCGAAGCCGCGGTCGATCCCGAACTGCCGCCAGCTGGCTGCATCGCCCGCCGGCGACTCGACGCCATCCCAGACCATGCGTTCGACGTCCCACACGCCGGACAGCGCCGGTCGCGGTTGCCTGGCCTCGCGAGCGGCGACTTCGCGGGTCGAGGTGACGTGCGTCTCGACCAGATGCGCCACCGCCCAGCTCCAACCGAAGATCGCGAGCAGCCAGGCGAGCCACGCGCGGTGGACGACGGCGAGGTCCACCGGCGCCGACGGACGGTTGGTGACCAGCAAGGCCCACAGTCGTCCGGCGTACGGCGCGAGCAGGAACACGGCGAACGCCAGCAGGTGCGTCGAGAACAGCTTGACCGGCACGTCGTAGAGCCAGTTGAGCGCGCACACGTTCGCCATCACCACGATCGCGACCAAGCATCCGAGCAGCGCGGTGCGGCGGTGCAGCAGCAGCAACCCCGCGGCGACTTCACCGAACGCGCCGAACAGCTCGTACGGCCGCGACGCCGCCATGAACAGCCACACCATTCCCATGCCCGACTTGTCGCCGACCTCCTGCGTCAGGCGCATCGGATCGAGTTCGCCGAACTGCCCGCCGTAGACCTTGTGCAGGCCGTAGCTCAACAACACGAACGCGAGGTACCAGCGCGCGTAGAGATGCAGCCAACGTCCGAGGCGCGGGTAGCCGCGACTCGCCTTGGCGAGCAGCGACCAGGCCAGGGTGATCGCCGCCGCCAGCACGACGATGCAGCCGAGCTTCACCCACTCGTGTCCGGTGTCGCCACTGCCGGTCGGCTGGTGCACGACGGCGATCGGCGTGAGTCCGCTGCCGTGCAGCCACGTGGTGATCGCTTGCCACGCCTGCTCGATCATGCCTGACGCGCCACCTTGCGGATCACCCCCCAAGGCAGAGGCCACCGTCCGCGGCCACGTGAACACGCCCTCGCGCAGCAGCGGCAGTTCGAGGCGGTTGGCGAGGCACGAGAGACCCTGGGCCAACGTGTGGAACCACGCCGCCACCGGCATCGGGAACGCGTAGAGCAGCGCGTGGCAGAGCAGGTAGCGAAAGCCGATCTGTTGCCAGCGCGGCCACGCCGCCTCGCCGACATGGACGACCTCGAGGGACGAATCGTCGGCGGTCGCGTTCATGCCGCTTTGGGTACCCGGGTCTCCGCAAAGAGCAAGGCTCCGGTGGTTGCGTCGCCGGGCCGCCGTCGATGCCAAGGCCGCCCGGCGCCCAAGTCAGGCGACTCTCCCCGCTCCCGCCGCACGCGGCCGTTCACCGCGGCACCAGCGGCCCGAACCAGGTCTCGGCGTTGCTCGCGCCGAAGCCAACGGCAGTGACGGTCGACCAGGTCGACGGCAAGACGGTCTGCGCCCGAACGCCTTCGGCCTCGACGGTGAGCAGGTGCGCATCCAGATCGACGAGCACGCGCAGCGGCACGGCGGACTTGCCGTCCCATTGCAGCGCGACCTCGCTGCGCTGACGCCCCGGTGCGGACACCACGAGCTTGCGCGTGCCGAACTCGATGCCCGCGCGCGCGAGTTCGCTGCCGTCGTCGCCGGCGAGCACGACGTAGCCGTTGCGCCACGGGCGCCCGGCGACCGAACGCAGCGACGTGTCGAGTGCCAACGCGCCGCGATGCACTTCGCGCCGGAGCAGGAACCCGCCCTGCGCATTCGCCCACACACGATGGCCGCCGTCCTCGGCCACGATGCGGGCGATGCCGGCCACGCGCGGGAACGCGCCGTCGCCGAGCGCTCCGGTGTCGTCGCCGTAGCGGGCGCGGAGTTCGTGCAGCCGCTTCGTCAGCGCCGCCTGCACTTCGGCGTGCGCCGGGTCGCCGGCGAGCGAACGCCGTTCGTCGGGATCGGCCTCGAGGTCGAACAGCTCCCAGGCATCGACGTGCGGTTCGTAGTAGCGCACGAGCTTCCAGCGCTCGGTGCGCACACCGAACATCGCCGGCACGCGGTGCGTCGCCTGCGACTCGTAGTAGTGGTAGTAGATCGCCGAACGCCACGTCGCCGCGTCGCCCGCGAGCAGCGGCAGCAGGCTCTCGCCGTGCATCGGCGTGTCCGCGCGCACGCCCGCGAGGTCGAGGAACGTCGGCGCGAAGTCGATGTTCTGGGTCAGCGCCGCGACGACCCGCCCACCGTCGACCCGCCCCGGCCACCGCATCACGAGCGGCATGCGCAGGCACTCGTCGTCCATCCACCGCTTGTCGTAGTAGCCGTGCTCGCCGAGGAAGAAGCCCTGGTCGCTCGAGTACACGACCAGCGTGTTCGCCTTCACCTCGGGATGCGCATCGAGCCAGGCGAGCAGTTCGCCGACGCTGCGGTCGACGCCCGCCGTGCAGCGCAGGTAGTTCTTCAGGTAGCGCTGGAACATCCACCGCACGCGCTCCTTGCCCTGCGGGTTCGCCCGGCGGAACGCTTCATCCTCGGCGGCGAACGCAGCGTCCCACGCCGCCCGCTGCGCGTCGTCCATGCGCGCGCGCTGCGCGATCCAGGCCTTGTCGAGATCGCCGAGTGCCGCGCGCTCGGCATCCGTCGGCGGCACCATCAGGTCGTAGTGCAGCGTCATATGGCGCGCGATCTCCATCTCGGTCGCCGCACGCGCGCCGATGCGACCCTGGTGGTCGTCGAACAGCGTCGGCGGCTCCGGCAGATCTCCGTCGCGGAACAGCCCCAGTTCCGGGATCGCCGGCAGCCAGTTGCGATGCGGCGCCTTGTGCTGGCACATCAGCACGAACGGCTTCGCCGGGTCGCGCCGCTCGAGCCACTCGATCGCCAGCGCCGTCGTCACGTCGGTCGCGTGGCCGTGCTTGCGCACCTTGCCGTCCTTGGTCAGGAAGTCCGGGTTCCAGTACTGCCCCTGGTCGGGCAGCACGACCCAGTGGTCGAAGCCGGTCGGCTCGGACTCGAGGTGCCACTTGCCGACGATCGCGGTCTGGTACCCGGCGGCCTGCAGCAGCTTCGGGAACGTCGGCTGGCTGCCGTCGAAGACGTTGCCGTTGCGGCAGAAGCCGTTGCCGTGGGAATGCAGCCCGGTCAGGATCGACGCGCGCGACGGGCCGCAGATGGCGTTGCCGCAGAAGGTGTTGGCGAAGCGCACGCCGTCCGCGGCGAGGCGATCGAGGTGCGGCGTGCAGCCGAAGGTTGCGCCATAGGCGCCGATCGCTTGCGCGGCGTGGTCGTCGCTGAACACGAACAGGATGTTCGGGCGGGAGCCGGCGAGCGGCTGCTGGGCAGCGACCCCGGCGACCAACACGAGTGGCAGGACGAAGCCCGAGACCGGGAGCCGCATCCCGCCGACGATACCTGCGTCGGCACGAGAACCGTGGTCGGGTTCGTGGACCCGGGGCCGATGCCCCACCGCCGAGGCGCATGATTCCTGTCGCACCACCGATTGGTGCTTCCCTGCCGGCCCGACCACCGCGCTAAGCTCCGGCCCTTCACTCGTCCCACGAGGCCCATGAGCGTTCCCCCCGATCGCGGCGTCAGCCGCCGTTCGTTCCTGAAGGGCTCGGCCGTCGCCGGCATCGCGACCACCGGCATCACCGCCGCGGCGAACGCCGCCCCGCCGCCCGTCGCGTCGTTCGGTCCCGGCGAGCACGAAATCACGCTCGCGATCAACGGCAAGCCGCGCAAGGTGGCGGTCGAGACGCGCACGACGCTGCTCGACGCGCTGCGCGACGGGCTCGACCTGACCGGCGCCAAGAAGATCTGCGATCGCGGCGCCTGCGGCGGCTGCACCGTGCTGCTCGACGGCACGCCGATCACCGCCTGTATGACGCTGGCGATGGACGCCGTCGGCCACGAGCTGCGCACGGTCGAGGGCCTGACCGACGGCGACAAGGTGCACCCGCTGGTCGAGAACTTCGTGCACTGCGACGCGATGCAGTGCGGCTTCTGCACGCCGGGCATGGTGATGAGTTCGCTCGCCTGCCTCGAGCGCCGCGGCAAGCCGACCGTCGAGCAGATGCGGCACGACCTCGCCGGCAACCTGTGCCGCTGCGGCACCTACGGCCGCGTCATGGAAGCGATCACGCGCACCGCCGGAGGTGGCAAGTGACCTCCCCCAGCCAGCCGCGCGACGGCGTCGAGATCACGATGGGCTACCGGGCCCTGCCCGGCCAGCAGGAGGACCGGCTCGAGAAGCGCACCGTGCAGCCGGCAGCCGGCGACGCGCCGCCGTGGGACGCCAACACCACGTTCGCCGTCGTCGGCCGCGACCTCGACCGCGTCGACGGTCTCGCCAAGGCCAGCGGCCGCGCCAAGTACGCCTACGACATGACGTTCCCGGGCCTGCTGCAGGCGATGATCCTGCGCAGCAAGGTCGCGCGCGGCAAGTTGACCGGGCTCGAACTCGACGAGGCCCGGCGCATGCCCGGCATCGCGGCCGTCGTCGCGCTCAAGGAGATCGGGGCCAAGGTGCGCTTCGTCGGCGACGGGATCGCCGCGGTCGCCGGCACCAATGTCCACCTCGTGCGCGATGCGATCGAGAAGATCCGCGCCGACTACGAGATCGAAGAGCACAACGTCGACTACCTGGTCGCCGAGAACGCGCCGCTGCTCGCTGGCGACGGCCAGATCGACGAGCCGTGGCCCGAGAAGGATGCCGCCGACGTCGAGGCCGCGTTGGCCAAGGCCGCGATCCAACACACCGCGACCTACCGCGTCGAAGTGCAGACGCACAGCTCGCTCGAGACACACGGTGGCGTCGCCAAGTGGAACGGCAACGAACTCGACCTGTGGCTGTCGACGCAGGCGACGTTCGGGTGCCGCGGCGAACTGATGCGTGCGCTGCAGGGCAAGGGCATCGACATCGCCGCCCTGACGATCCACGCCGAGTTCGTCGGCGGCGGCTTCGGCAGCAAGATCAGCGCCGGCGTCGAAGGCCTCGCGGTGTGCCTGCTGGCGCACGCAGCCCAAGCACCCGTGAAGCTGATGCTCGACCGCTTCGAGGAGCACACAACGACCGGCAACCGCCCGGGTGCGCTGATGCAGGCGCGGGCCGGCGTCGACGAGAAGGGCAAGATCGTCGCCTTCGACTGGCGCAGCTGGGGCCACGCCGGCTTCACCGGCAGCGGCGGCGTCGCGGTGCCGAACTACTACACCGGCGACGCCAAGGTCCGCCGCGACCACAAGGACCTCAACTGCGACACCGACCCGCCGCGACCAATGCGCGCGCCCGGCTATCCGCAGGGGTGGTTCGGCGCCGAGTTGTTCCTCGACGAGCTGGCCACCAAGGCGGGCATCGACCCGCTGACGTTCCGGCTGCAGAACGACCGCGAGCAGATCCGCCAGGACCAGTGGCGCTTCGCCGCGCAGCGCTTCGGTTGGGAGCAGGGCCGCGCCCGCCAGAACGCCGCGAACGCGCGCGTGCTCTGGGGCGTGGGCCTCTCCAGCGCACGTTGGGGCAACCTCGGCAACCCGGGCCGCCCGCCGCACGGCATCACCTGCCGCATCCACCAGGACGGCAGCGTCGAGACGCGCAGCGGCGCCCAGGACATCGGCGTCGGCCTCAAGACGGTGATGGCGATGCTGACCGCCGAAGAACTCGGCATCGACGTCAAGCTCGTCAAGGCGACCACGGGCCACACCAGCGATCCGTCGGGCCCGGCGTCCGGCGGCAGCACGGTGACGCCGAGCCTGTCGCCGGCGACGCGGCACGCGGCGTTCCTCGGCAAGCAACAGCTCGTCGAACTGGTCGCCAAGCACCTCGGCGTGCCGGTCGCCGACGTCGACTGCAAGGGCGGCTCGGTCGGCACCACGAAGGCCCGCCTGCCGTGGGCCGAGGCCTGCAAGCTGATCGGCCCCAACCCGATCGACGTGCGTGGCCAGCGCTTCGCGAACTACGACGGCCGGCCGTTCCACGGCAGCCAATGCGGCGTGCAGATGGCCGAGGTCGCGATCGACACCACGACCGGCTTCGTGCGCGTCACCCGCATGTTCGGCATCCAGGACTGCGGACTCGTCATCGCCAAGAAGCTCGCCGAGAGCCAGGTGCTCGGCGCGATGATCCAGGGCGTCAGCTACGCGCTGCACGAACAGCGCATCATGGACAAGCGCAGCGGCCGCATGCTGAACGGCGACTTCCTGCGCTACAAGATCACCGGCAGCCAGGACCTGCCCGAGCTCGAGTGCCACATGCACTCGCTCGCCAACGGCCACGACAGCGTCGGTGCTGCGGGCCTCGGCGAGCCGCCGTCGGTGGCGTCGGCCGCGGCGATCGCCAATGCCGTGTTCCACGCGCTCGGCACGCCCGTGCGCCACCTGCCGATCACCCCCGACAAGGTCCTGCAGGCGCTCGCCTCGAGGAAGGGATGAACCGATGAAGCCATTCACCTACGTCGTCCCGAAGACGCTGGCCGAGGCGGCCGAAGCCGGCAAGCAGGCGAACACGCTCCTCAAGGGCGCGGGCATCGACCTCGTCGACCGCATGAAGGAGCGGCTGCAGACGCCCGAACGGGTCGTCAACCTGCTGCCGCTGAAGGACGATCTCGCGGGCGTCGCCGTCGACGCCAACGGCGAACTGCGCATCGGCGCCTTGACCACGCTGACGCAGCTCGAACAGCACCAGGCGCTGGCCGCGCCGGAACTGGCGGCGCTGCGCGCGTCGGCCGCGATGACCGCGACACCGCACGTGCGCAACCGTGCGACCGTCGCCGGCAACATCCTGCAGTTCACGCGCTGCTGGTACGTGCGCAGCGAAGCGTTCCACTGCCTGCACGGCGGCCGCGGGCCGACCTGTCTGGCGATGACCGGCGAGAACCGCTTCCACGCGGTGCTCGGCTGGCAGGACTGCGTGCGCGTGCACCCGAGCAACCTTGCGCCGCCGCTGCTGGCGCTCGACGCCGAGTACTCGACGCTGCTCGACGGCAAGACGCGGCGCCGCAAGCTGTCGGAGCTGTTCCCGGCCGAGCCGCGGGCGCAGAACCCCGAGCACACCCTCGCCGCCGGCGAGATCGTGACCGCGCTGCACGTGCCCAAGCAGCCGGCGAACGCACGCTCGGCGTACTGCGAGTCGCGCGAGAAGCAGAGCTTCGACTGGGCGACGACGGCGTGCGCGGTGCGCGTCGTGCTCGACGGCGGCAAGTTCACCGCCGCCGACGTGGTGCTGGGCGCGGTCGCCCCCAACCCGCTGCCGCGGCCGAAGGCGGCGGCACTGCTGGTCGGCCAGGCGCCGTCGCCGGCCCTGTTCCAGAAGGTCGCCGCGGCGGCGTTCGCCGATGCATCGCCGCTGGCGCACAACGACTACAAGCTGGTGGTCGGCAAGGCGATCGTGGTCCAGGCACTCGAAGAAGCGACGAGGTGATGCGATGACCGACTCCGAGAAGATCACGACGCACGAAGACCTGATGCCGCGTCATCTGTGCCCGTCGCTGCTGATGAAGCACCTGCTGACGCACGGACTCGGCGAGCGGGTGTTCGACAACCGGCAGTGGCCCGGCGACGGCTACTACTGGTGCGCGCGGACGTGCACGTGCGTCGGCCCCGACGACGAGATCGTGCATCCGAAGGACTGCCAGCCCGGCCGCCGCTGCTACGAGGGCCCAGCGCCGCAGGCGTGAGTCAGAACGCGGGCGGAACGGTGCGCGAGGCGTGCCAGAGCCCGTGCACGATCACGAGACGACGTTCTGGCTCGCACCGGTAGTAGAGGTGGTACCCGACGCGGCGCAGGAGGATGCGTCGCAGGCCACCGGTGATGCCCTCGTAGGGAGCGCCGCAGCGAGGCCGCCGAGCGAGTCGGGCCACTGCAGCAGCGATCTCCTGCACCAAGAGCCGTGGCGCTGCCTGCCGGTGCTGGCGCCACCACTCGTCGGCGACTGTCGCGTGCGACTCGGCGGTAGGCGTGAACGCCACGCGCCACGGTCGGCGCTTCACCGTCTGCGCATTCGGCGCAGGACCCGCGCTGCCGGCAGCAGACGCCCGTCCCGTTCTTCCTGCAGCGATCGTTCGAGTGCCGCATGCAGGCGCTTGCGTGAGGCATCATCCAGGTCGTCCCACGCGTCTGGGAGAACCAGATCGACGACGCTGCCGTCCGGCAGGTCGGTTGGTTCGTTCACGATCAGTCGGCCGCGACGAACCCGGCCACGATAGATGTGCATCGCGATTTCGAGCATAACCCTTGGTGTGCGACCGGGGGCAACGCCGTCTGGCGAACGGAATCCGTCGCGCGCGTCGCCTGGCGGCCTGCGATGCCACGCCTTGCGAAGTGCGCGAGGCGTGGGCCGAATGTCGCCCTCACCCGCCCGCCGGCGTGAGCAGCTTCTGCAGCCGCCGCCACTGGAACTCCTGGCTGTGCCCGTTCACGCGCGGGTTCAGGCCGTGGCGTGAGCGCGGGTAGACCATCAGCTCGACGTTCTGCTTGCCCGCGGACTGCAGTTCCCACAGCAACTGCATGGTGTTCTGCAGGTGCACGTTGTCGTCCATCGAGCCGTGGATCAGCACGAGATGGCCGTGCAGGTTCTTCGCCTTCTTGATCACCGAACCCGCGTCGTAGCCCGCCGCGTTCTGCTGCGGCGTCTGCATGTAGCGCTCGGTGTAGATCGTGTCGTAGAGCCGCCAGTCGTAGACCCCGGCCCCGGCGAGGCCGAGCGCGAACTTCGAGCTGTGCGTCAGCGCGTACGCCGCCATGTAGCCGCCGTAGCTCCAGCCGCTGATCGCCACGCGCGCCGGATCGCCGCCGAACGAAGCGCAGACGTGGTCGACCGCATCCTCGAGGTCGCGCAGTTCGACGACGCCGAGTTGCTTGTAGCAGGTGCCGGTGTGCACCTGGCCGCGGCCGCTCGCCGAGCGCACGTTGACCTGCAGGATCACGAAGCCCTGCTGCGCCAGGAACTGCGAGTAGGTCGAGTGCGACCACGCGTCGCGCACCGTCGGCGCGTCGGGCCCCGAGTAGGTCGGCAGGAACACCGGGTAGCGCGCGCCTTCCTTCCAGTCGGGCGGCAGCTGCACGGCGGCGTCGAGTTCGTAGCCGTCGCGCGCCTTGATGGTGAGCCGCTGCTTGGCCGAGAACGCGTACTTCGCGGCAGCTTCGCCAGCGTTCGCCGTGCCGATCTCGCGCACGACTTCGCCGCGGTCGTCGAGCACGCGCACGATCGGCGGCTGGTCCATCGCCGACCAGGTGTCGAGCACGAACGCGCCGTCGGCGGACAGCTGGAACTGGTGCGTGCCCACGCCCGGCGTGAGCCCGACGAGGCCGCTGCCGTCGAAACCGACGCGGTAGAGATGACGCCCGGTGGCGCCGTCCTTCGTGCCCTCGAACCACAACCGCTGCCCCGCTTCGTCGACGCGAACGATGCTGCGCACCTGCCACTCGCCCGAGGTCACGGCAGAGCGCAGCTTGCCGCCCTTCTCGTACCAGTAGACGTGCTGGTAGCCGGTGCGCTCCGACAGCCACAGGAACGTGCCGTCGCCGAGCCAGCGCGGGGAGTCGGGGCGGTTGACCCAGGTCGGCGACTCCTCGCGGATCCACTTCGTCACCGCCCCGGTCGCCGGATCGATCGCGCACAGCTCCGCCCAGGTCTGGATGCGGTCCTGGATCGTCGCCAGCAGCGTGCTGCCGTCCGGCGTCCAGTCGACGCGCACGACCAGCGCGTCCTTGGGGAACGACGACAGGTCGACGGCGACGATCTTCTTCGTCCCGCGGTGCGCGACCGACAGACGCGCCGTCGGGTTCGGGTCACCGGCCTTCGGGTAGTTGGTGACCTCGGCGACGACGCTGCGCTCACGATCGAGGAAGCCGTCGGGCACGTGGTCGATGACGGTGAACTCGCGCACCGCCGATTCGTCGAGCGACAAGAACGCGAGCAACGAGCCGTCCGGGCTCCACCAATGGCCCTGGAAGTCGCCACGCCCGTAGAGCTCTTCCTGGTAGACCCAGTCGAGCACGCCGTGGAACAGCTCGGGTCCACCGTCGGACGTGATGCGCCAGACCTCCTTGCTCGCGACGTCGACGGCGAACAGGTCGTTGCCGCGCACGAACGACGCCGCGCTGCCGTTCGCCGCGAGATGCGCCTCGGTCTTGCTGCCGGAGCCGGCACCGTCGCTGGTCAGCCGTTCGCCGCCCTCGGCCGCCTGACCACGACCACGTCCGCCGCGACGGCCATTGCCGCCCTCGGCCTGGTCGACGAGCCAGACATCGCCGTCGCGGATCGCCACCACCTTGCGCGGCGGCGTCGGCGCGGGCTCGGCTTCGGCCTCCTTCGGCTTCTCCTTCGTCGTCTTCGTCGCTGGGTCGAACCACACGACAACCTTCTTGTCCTGCAGCTCGACGTGGCGGCCGTCCGCGGCCCAGCGCGCGGTCGGCACGCTGCCGACCCACGAGATCGGCTTCTTGGTGTCCTCGTAGGTCAGCCGTTCGGTGCCCTGCGCCAAGGCGGGACCCAGCAACAGCACGGTGAAGAACGACGACGCGAGGCGCGAGGCAGCGTAGGTCATGGCGATGGCGGCGGATGCTACGGGCCTCGCCCTTGCCACACGAAGTGCGGCGGAAAACAACCAGCGTTGCCGCGAGGCACGCGCGGCCGCACCATGCACGGATGCCGCGCATCCTCGCCGTGCCGTCCGTTCCGAAGGCCGCCGCTCCAGGCGGCGGCTTCGACGCCGTCGTCCTCGTCGCCCACTCCCCCAAAGCTGCCGCGACGCAGCTCGACGCGCTGCAACCGCCGCTGAAGGCGCTCGCCAAGGCCGACGCCCGGTTCGCCAGCCAGGTCAACCTGATCGCCGCCGACACCATCGCGGGCAGCCGGCTGGTGATCGCCCCCACGGGCCCCCTGTCGCGCGACCACGACGACGTGCGCCGCTACGCCGAAGCCGCCAAGGCCGGCGTGCGCCGGGCGCGCGACGCGGGCGCCACGGCGATCCTGTTGCTCGTGCAGCAGGGTCCCAAGGGCCCCTATGAACATGCCGGCTGCGTCGCGGCGCTCGGCGCCACGAGCGGACTCTGGGAACCGCTCGAAGCGCGCGAAGCGCTCGGCGAAGCGAAGGTCGAGCCGGTGCAGAAGCTCGGCGTCGCCATGCTCGGCGGCACGTTCGGCGCCAACGCGGCGGCGTGGGTCGAAGCCGTCGAGGCCGGGCTGCGGCTGGCGCGCGATCTCGCCGGCACCGACCCCGAGCGCATGGCGCCGCCGCGCTTCGCTGCCTACGTGCAGCAGGCGTTCCGCGGCACCAAGGTGAAGGTCGCCGTGGAGAAGGACGCCAAGAAGCTCGCGCGCGACTACCCGCTGCTGCACGCCGTCGCGCGCGCTTCGCTGCCGGTGGCGCGGCACCGGCCGTGCGTCGTGCGCCTCGAGTACAAGCCGAAGGGCAAGATCACGCGCACGCTGCTGTTCGCCGGCAAGGGCCTCACCTACGACACCGGCGGCGCGGACCTGAAGACCGGCGGCGTGATGGCCGGCATGAGCCGCGACAAGGGTGGGGCAGCAGCCGTCGCCGGTCTGATCCTCACCGCCGCGAAGCTCGGCCTGCGCGGCGTGCAATGGATCGCCGAACTCGGCGTCGTGCGCAACAGCATCGGCAGCGACGCCTTCGTCAGCGACGAGATCATCACGAGCCACGCGGGCTGCCGCGTGCGCATCGGCAACACCGACGCCGAAGGACGCCTCGTGCTCGCCGATCTGCTGAGCCACCTGCGGCTCGACGCCGCCAAGGCCGATGCCCCGCACCTGCTGTCGGTGGCGACGTTGACCGGCCACGCCGGCCGCGCCGTCGGCCCGTACAACATCGCGCTCGACAACGGCCCGGCACGCGCCCACGGCGCCGCGGAGTCGCTGATGCAGGCCGGCGATGCGCTCGGCGATCCGTTCGAGGTCTCGCGCCTGCGGCGCGAGGACTGGGACTTCGTGCGTCCGCGCAGCAAGGCCGACGACACGCTGTCGTGCAACAACCTGCCGAGCAGCGGCACCGCGCGCGGGCACCAGTTCCCGATGGCGTTCCTGTGCCTGGCCAGCGGGCTCGACAAGCACGGCGGCGACAGCGCGCTCCCGCTGCCGTTCACGCACATCGACATCGGCGGCAGCGGCGCCGAGGGCGGCGACTGGCAGCACGGCGCGCCGACCGGCCGGCCGCTGGCGGCGCTGCTCGGTGCGCTGGGCGGCGGCATGCCGCCGGCGTGAAGCGAACGCGCTGCAGCAGCGGGATTCGGCGCGGGCAGTGAGCCAACCGGACGCTCGGCACGTTGGTGCCCGCGGAGGTTTCCCATGCCCACGCGCGCTGCGTTCGAAGTCGACGAAGCGAAGCCCGACATGACGCCGATGATCGACGTCGTGTTCTTGATGATCGTGTTCTTCGTCTGCATCGACTTCCGGGTGCTGGAGGCGAAGCTGCCGGCGTACCTGCCGCGCGAACTCGGCCGGAGCACGGGCGCCGTGGAGCCGCAGGAAGTCCTGGACGTCCATGTGCACGTCCGTTCCGCGGGCGCCATGTCGGTCGACTCGGCCCACGTCACACCCGGGCGGCCGAACCGCTTCCGGTTCACCGACCGCCGCGTGGCCTGGCAGATCGGCGCGCGACGCTTCGACGACCTCGACGCGGGCACCCGCGAGCTCGCACGAATCGCCCGCGACCCGGCGTTCCTCGTGGTCGACGCCACGACCGGCGAACGGCGGCCGATCGCTTGCGCGGTCGACGGCATGGCCGGCGCCCGCTACGACGAGATCGCCAAGTTGGCCGATGCGTGCCGCGCCGCGGGCTTCACCGACATCCACTTCGGCGGCGGCCGCGACTCGCACTGAGCGCGAGCGGGCGAGATTACCGCCGACGCGGCGCAGCAATTGCCGGCGCGCGCGCCGCGTCGGCCCGGCGCTCGGGCGACGCGTCTTGCAAGGCGGGTTTCCTGTAGCCCCCTCGACACAGAACATGATCCGGCGAGCCATCCCCTTCCTCTGCGTGTCCTCGTCCATCGCCGCGCAGTTCCTGCCCGACCTCGAGTTCTCCGAACTGCTGATCCGTCCGCACCCGGGCGATCATCAGCGCATCGAGCTGATCACCACCAGCGTGCTCGACACCGGCGGGTTCCAACTCGTGGTCGGCAACACGCCAGTCGCGTTGCCGGCCGTGGTTCTCGGGTTCGGCGCGGTCTGCGTGCTGCACCTCGGCATCGCGGGAACGAACTCCCCCTCCGACCTCTACCTCCCGAACGCTCCGGCGATGGGCATCGCCGACTCGGTTGCCCTGTTCCGCGACAGCCAGTTCCACCTGCCGTCGAGCTTGATCGAGTACGTCGGCTGGAACGGCGCGACGGGCCCGCACGCCGCGATCGCGGTACAGGCCGGCCGGTGGAGTGCGACGTCCGAGAGCGCCGCACTCCCTGCCGCCGTCGGATCGAGCCTCGCCAACCGCCGCGAGACTCGGACCGTCCTCAACGTCGTCGGACCGATGGCGTGGTACGACGACACCACGCCCACGTTCGGCAGCGAGAACGACCCGGCGATGACGTGGGCGCACGCTGTCGGTTGCGTCACCGCGAATGCGCCGGGCTTCGGCAATCCCGGCGGGCTCGATCCGGGTCCTTGGCTCGGTGAGTACTGGCGCGTCACGATCGACCCGGTGTCGTCGTTCGCGTTGGTCGTCGCCAGCACGACGCCAACGGCTCCGGTCTACCTCGACTTCCTCGGCATGCCGTTCTGCTTCGCCAACATCGCCATCGAGTGGACCGCCGTCGTGCCGTACGCCCACCCCTACACCGAGTTCGGCTTCACGGTGCCCGTGAACCCGCAGTTCGTGGACTACGAGTGGTACCTGCAGGCACTGGTGCCCGACCCCGCCGCGGGCAATGCGATCGGCGCCCAGGTCACGGGCAGCCTGCGCGCGCACGTCGGTTCGCGGTGAACGCCGCGCGGCCGCTCGTTCACTTCGCCGCTTCGACCCGCTGCAGCCACGCCGCGTAGGCCGGGTCTGCGCCCGCGGCGGCGACGATCTCGGCGCGGCGCGCCTGCCACAACGCGTCGAGCCCGCACGCGCGCAGCGGCCGCACCGCGAGGCGGGCGAACGCATTGTTCGGCGGCGACTGCCGGAACACCTCGGCGATGAAGCGCGCGTGTTCCTTGGGCACGGGCGAGCCGAGCTGTTGCAGCACCGACAACGCCGAGGCCAACGTCCAGAACGCCGGCTGCCAGCGCGTCTCCGCGATCGCTGCGTTCTGCACCCACTGTGTGATGTAGCGTTCGCCGTACAGCCGTTCCTTCGGCATGCCGCCCGCCTGCGTCACGACCAGCGCCGCGTGCTGCGCCAGTCCTTCCGCGTACTGCTGCCAGAACGCCTCGTCGCCGACCGGCGGCTTGTGGCCGACCGGTCCGCCGAGCACCGGCCACAACTCGGCGAGCAACTGCAGCAGCATGCGGCCCGTCTCGTTGGCCGCGCCCTCGGCCGCGGCGTGCCCGACGCGCTGGTTGGTGCCGCAATCGAACGCCCACAGGTCGATGCGGCGGCGTTCGCCGTCGACGCGCAACACGCCGGTGACGAGCAGCGAGTTGGCGCGTTCGGCCGTCGGCACCTGTTGCACGAGTTGCTCCTCGGGCCACGGCCGCCCGAGGATCGCCCAGCCGCCCTGTTCCGCCATCGGCAGCACGGCCGCACCGCGGTGCGGCGAGCCGAGCCAGGCCTGCTCGGCGAGGAACAACGGCACGCTGCGCGTGAGCCGCCCGATCTCCTCCTCGCGCCCCGGCACGAGGCTGCCTTGGCCCTCGACCGCGAGCGCAAGGAACAGCACGGCCTTGGCGTTCGCAGCCTTCGGCGGCAGCAGCCACACCGGATCCTCGAGGCCGGCCATCCAGATCGGTCGGTCGAGCCGGTAGAGGCCGAGGCGCGGCGTCGCCGACGGCGCCGGCGGCGGCGGCAGCTTCGACAGGCGCAACTGGTCGAAGGCGCCGGTGAACGGCTGCAGTTCGTTGCCGACGAGGTGTCCGTAGTGCACGTACATCTGGTGCAGCAGCTGTGAGCCGGCTTCGTGCTCCTGGTTCTGCAGGTGGTGGTGCAGCAAGGCGATCCCGACATGCGGATGGTGGCGTCCCGGCACGAAGGCCGGCAGCACCAGTTCGCGGACCAGCGCGTGGCGCTGCTGCTGCACGAGGTCCGCACTCGCCATCACCAACGCGTCGTGCTCGCCAGCGGCACGCGACAGCACGTCGCGGTAGATCGCTTCGACGCCTTCGCCCTGCGCGTGCTGCACCAGATGGCGCGCCAACCACAACTGCGGGCGCCACGAACCCGGCAGCGCGGTGAGTTTCTCGACTTCGGCGCGGTAGCCGGCGTCACCGACGGCGCGATGGCGGAGTTGCAGCCAGCCGTGCACGGCGTCGGCGTGGTTGCAATCCATCTGCAACGCCTCCCACAGCAGCGCCTCGCCCTTGCCCGCATCGCCGCGCGTGACCGCGAGCATGCCGAGCCCGACGCGCGCCGCCGGCGAGTTCGGCCGCTTCTGCTGCAACTCGCGCAGCGTGGCCTCGGCGGAGTCGAGTTCGCCGGCATCGCGCTGAACGACCGCGAGTACCGACAGCGCCCGCTCGACGTTCTTGTCGATCACGGTCAGGCGGTTCGCAGCTGGCAGCACGGCGGACGCGAGGCCATCGCGCAGCGCCTGAAGGACCACCGCCGCGAGCTGGTCGGGGTTGCTGCCGTGCTGCTGCACGAGGGATGGCAGCACCTTGGCGACGTACTCGTCGCGCGGAATGCGCACCGGCCGTCCAGCCGCATCGCGCCCTTCGACGAAGGCCGGTGCGGCGCGGGAGGGAGCAGGCGGCGGCGCCTCGGGTTCCGGAGTGCGCGGCACCACGGGCGGCGGCGACGGTGTCGCGGATGGTGCTGGTGGTGCTGGTGGTGCTGGGTTGCCGGCTGCCGGCGTCGGCTCGGCACCGGGTGCGGGTTTCTTCTTGAGGAAGTCGAACAGGCCCATGCGCCGAAGGTGCCGAGGTCGCCTCCGGATCGCAACGACTCCGTTGCCGGCGATCGCACGATCCTCACTGCGGCAGTCCTTGCCACCGGCGCCCCGCCCGAATGGCGGGGCACCGGACAACGGCAACTTCCCGGGCGCCGGGCTCCCGTTCGACGTCGCCAACAGCACCGCGGTGCAGTTCTTCGGATCGTCGTCACGCCCGGCGCCGTGACGCGCGCCGTCGTTTCTCGACGCACCCTTGCCCTGTCCGGCGCCGCCGCCGAGGGTGCGCGCATGCCGCCGTCGCCGCGCGTCGATCGCTGGTTCGTCACCGACGAACCCCACCGCTTCGGCAGCGGCTGGATCAGCGGCACGCTCGGCGCCGTGCTCGGCCTCGCGGCACTCGGCGGCACGGCGTGCTGGCTGTGGCCCGACACGTTGACGACCCCACAACTTCGCGCGCACTACCCGGCGGACCCGACGCCGTGGCTGGCCGGCGTCGCCGGCCTGGCGCTGGCGTTCGGCACCCTCTCACTCCTCCTGCGGCGCAAGAAGACCCTCGGCGCGATCGCACTCGGCAGCAGCTTCGTCGCCGCCACGCTGCTGCTCGTCGGCGAGCGTGGTCACGTGACGGCCGCCACGCCCGGCATTGCCCTGGACGTGTTCGTACTGAACCTGCTGCTCTACCCGGCGGTGTTCCTGCCGATCGAACGCCTCTGGCCGCGACTCGCGCAGCCGACGTTCCGGCACGAATGGTGGACGGACCTCGCGTGGTTCGCGAGCAGCGCGCTGGCAGTCCAGGTCACGACGCTCCTCGTGCTGGCTCCCGGGGACGCGGTCGCGGCCATGGTCCCGCACGCCATCGGCACGGCGGTCGCGGCCCAGCCGCTGGCGCTGCAGTTCGTCGCCATCGTGCTCGTCGCCGACATCGTGCAGTACTGGGTCCACCGCGCGTGCCATCGCGCACCGTGGCTGTGGCGATTCCACGAGATCCACCACTCGGCAGTGACGATGGACTGGCTCGCCGGCTCTCGACTCCACGTCGTCGACGCGGTGCTCACGCGGGGCCTGGTCTACGCCGGCATCGCCACGCTCGGCTTCACGCCGACGGCGATCGGCATCTACCTGGTGTTCGTCGGCGCGCAGGCGACCTTCGTGCACGCCAACGTCCGCTGGCGCCTCGGCTGGCTCGAACCGTTCCTCGTCACGCCGCGCTTCCACCACTGGCACCACGCGGAGCATCCCCCCGACGTGAACTTCGCCGTGCACCTGCCGTGGCTCGATCGCCTGTTCGGCACCCACTGGCTGCCGACCGGGGCGTGGCCCGAGCGCTACGGACTCGCGAACGGGGCCACCGGGCCGCGCGGCTTCTGGCGGCAGCTGCTCACCGCACGCCCACCGTCGCGCGAATCGCGTTGCTGACCACGAGTCCGGCCGCATTCGCCCGCGGGTTCAGCACGAACGCCTGCTGTTCGAACGAAGCACCAGCGAGCGACATGGCGAGCGGGATCGTCTTCGACCACGTGGCCGTCCCGCCGACTGCCGGCTGGAACTCGCAGGCGTCGAGCGCCACCAGCAGTTCGCACCCGGGCATCCCGCACGGGGCGAGCGACTGCGGTGCCACCGGCACGACGCCCGAGACGAAGAACGCGCCGGACTGGCCAGCAGGAATCGCGGTGACGACGTGGCGCGTCGTGTCGCCGATCCACGGCAGGGTGAACGGCGCCGCGGCAAGCGCAGGCGTGCCAGCGGTGCCGGAACAACCGCTGCCGAACGGCACGACGTTGGCGGGCGTCGGGGTGCGGTACTGCCACGTGTCGTTGAAGTGGTAGCCGACGCCACCGACGGTGATGGACCCGCCGTGCACGACGACGCGGCGCTGCGACGCGTCGTAGCCCATGCCTTGGTTGTGGCGAGGTGCCGGACACGGCTGGTACGAGACGCTCCATTGCGTCCCGTTCCACTCCCACGCGAAGGGATCGCCGCCATCTCCACCGAGCAGCAGCACCCGCTGTCGGTGCAGGTCCGTGACCATTCGCGCCAAGATGCGGGGCGGCGGTGTCACCGACGGGAACCGCTGCGTCCACGTCGTGCCGTCGAAGGACCAGGTGTCGACGAACAAGACGCCGGACCCTTGGATCCCGAGCCCGCTGTGCAACAGCACACCGCCGCCCACGGGGTCGAAAGCCATGAGCGCCACCTCGCGGCTCGGCGGCGAAACGACGGGAAACCTCTGTTGCCACGTCGAGCCGTTCCACTCCCAGGTGTCGGCGAGAATGACGCCACCCGAAGGCTGGCGACCCCCGAACAAGACGACGACATTCCGTTGCCGATCGAAGGCCATCGCCGCACCCGTGCGCGCCGAGGGGCTCACGGCTGGCGAGGCCACGGTCCACGCGAAACCGTTCCATCTCCACGTGTCGTCGTATGGCACCGCGAAGGCGCCTCCGAACAGCACGACCTCGTCGCGCGCGGCATCGAAGGCGATCGCCGGCTGCAGGCGCCATGCCGGCAGCACTCCCGTAGTCGCGGACCACGCCGCACCGTCGAAGACCCAGGCATCGGTTGCCTGCGATCCGGCGACGGCATTCCAGCCGAACAGCACCGCCGACCTGCCGAGCCGCTCGTGGGTTGCGAACGATGCCGACAGGCGGGCCGGCGGCGAGGTCGGCGAGTAGAGCAACGACCAACTCGCCTGCGCCGTGATCGGCGCGACGAAGAGTGCCAGGGGCACGAACGGAGCGATACGCATGGAACCTCTGGGAGAGAGAGTCGGACTCTACGCACGCCTCCAGGACTCCGGCAGCTACCCTGCCCGGATGGTGCACGAACTCGACGTCCCCGCGGTCCGCCGCCGGTTCCCCGGCCTCGCCCGCCGCGGCGACGGCCGGCAGGCCGTGTTCTTCGACGGTCCCGCCGGCAGCCAGGTGCCCACCAGCGTCGCCGACGCGATGCGCGACTGGCTGCTGCACAGCAACGCCAACCACGGCGGCGCCTTCTCGACCTCACGCGCCACCGACGCGATGGTGCACGACGCGCGCGCGGCGTGCGCCGACTTCCTCGGTGCGAGCGATCCCGAGGAGGTGGTGTTCGGCGCCAACATGACGACGCTGACGTTCTGGCTCGCACGCCAGCTCGCGCGCACCTGGCGGCCCGGCGACGAGGTCGTCGTCACCGACAGCGACCACGACGCGAACGTGATGCCCTGGGTGCTCGCCGCGCGCGACGCCGGCTGCCAGGTGCGCCGCATTGCCGTGCGGCCCGACACCACGCTCGACCTCGACGATGCACGAGCGAAGATCGGCCCACGCACGCGACTCGTCGCCGTCGGCCTCGCCAGCAACCTCAGCGGCACGATCCACCCGGTCGCGGCCATCGCGGCGATGGCCCGCGCCCACGATGCCCTGACCTTCGTCGACGCCGTGCACTTCGCCCCGCACCTGCGGATCGACGTGCGGACGCTCGGCGCCGACTTCCTCGCCTGTTCGGCCTACAAGTTCTTCGGGCCGCACGTCGGGCTCTTGTGGGGCCGCCGCGCGTTGCTCGAGGCGACCACGGTCGACAAGGTGCGGCCGTCGCCGGACCGCGGCGCCGAGAAGTGGCAGACCGGGACCGCGAACTTCGCCGGCATCGCCGGCACGCTCGCCGCCGTGCAGTACCTCGAACGCCTCGGCCACGAAGTCGGCGGCGGCGGCTCGCGCAGCCAGGCGCTCGACGCGGCGTTCGTGGCGATCGAACGGCACGAAGGCGTCCTCGCGCACCGCTTGCTGGCCGGACTCGCCGCGATCCCGGGCCTGCGCATCGTCGGCATCGCCGACCCGGCGCGCGCGGCCGAACGGTGCCCGACGATCTCGTTCGTGCCCGCACGCATCCGCCCGGCCGCCCTCGCGGAGGTCTTGGCGCAGCGGCACGTGCACGCGTGGGCCGGCAACAGCTACGCCGTGGCGCTGTCGCAGGCGCTCGGCCTCGAGCCGCACGGCGTGCTGCGGCTCGGCCTGCTGCACTACAACACCGGGGAAGAAGTGGACCACGTGCTCGACCTGCTGCGGTCCGCCTGCCGCTGATCGCTTGCACGACTTTGCCGCGCCCCTAGCCTTCTCGCCCCACTCTGCGCGCCAAGCGATTCCCCCACCCCCTACGAAGAGCACTCCAATGCACGTTCGATTCCTCACGGCCGCGATCGCGGCCATCTCCCTCTCCCTTCCCGTCGCCGCCCAGAAGCTCGGCGGCATGGCTGCCAGCAGCACCCGCGGCGAGACGCGGCTCATGGCGGCGACCGAGGACTTCTCGGTGTTCACGATGGCCTCGTTGACCTACGGCCAACCCGAGTGGAACGCGTCCTACGACGCGATGCTCGACAAGCTGAAGGGCAAGGTGAACCGCCTGGGCAAGGACTGGTTCACGACGCTGATCACGATGAGCGATCTCGAGATCGGCGGCGCCAAGATCCCGGCCGGCAGCTACATCGTCGGCCTGCACTGCGACAAGGACGGCAAGTTCGCGTTGGCGCTGATGGACTCGACCACGGCGATGAAGAACAAGGTCTACCCCGGCATGGACTTCAAGCCGGAGATCGTCTGCCCGCTGACGCTGAACAAGGACTCGGCGAAGGACGTCGTGCAGAAGATGACGATGACCTTCGACGCCAAGCAGGAAGACGGCGGCAAGGGCACGTTCACGCTGGCGTGGGGCAAGCACACGCTGACGGCGCCGGCCCAGATCCACGCGCCGAAGTAGTCGAGTTCAGCGCGGCGCGTGCAACCAGGCGCGCCGCGCGCGGACCGTCGCCACCACCGTGGCCACGGCGGCCGCGCCGACCAGGCAGCCGCCGGCGAACGTCGGCCAACTCCCGTCGTCGCGCCAGCGCCGAACGCACGCACCGAGTCCGCCCGCCAGGGCTGCGACGGGTGACGCTGCGCCGATCGAGCCGATGGCCACTGCCGCCGACCGGGTCGACGCCGCCGACAGCAGCAGCGTCTGCACGCAGAACGGCAGGCGCACGGCGAGCCGCAGCGCGGCCACCCGGGCGCTGCAGCGCCACAGCGAGCCCGTGCAGAACTGCCGCACGGCGACGACGCGCGGTCGGTTCCGCATGAACGCGTAGAGCCGTTCCCCCAGCAGCGGCCAGATGCACAGGCCGAGCAGGGCCCCACCGCCGATGCCGAGGACCGCTGGCACCACCCCGAGGGGGCCGAGCACGAATCCCGCGGCGAACGCTGCGAACGTCGGCGGCAACAGCAGCAGCGCCACGGCCGCAGCGATCACGCCGGCTGCCGCGACCAGGCCCAGGGCGTCGCCCGGCCAGTGGGCAGCGAGGTCGCCGAGGTGCGCGAGCCCGACGAGCGCGCCGGTCGTCGGGAACACGGCACTCGCCACCGCGATCGGGCGCAGCGGTCCGAGGTCGCGCCACCCCTCGGTCCGCTGTGGTTCCGCGCCGCCGGTGGGATGCACCGGCGCAGTGATAGCGGCCGACGTGCGCGGGGCAATGGCTCGCGCCGGCGCGAACCTGCGTGGCGACCCCGGCGACGACGCAGCCGACCTGCGATGGCCGGACGCCGATCGCGGCTACGATGACGCGCCTGCACGCCGAACGCGGCGGCGCGGACTGGCCGAACCTGCCGCTGACCTCGATGGCGACCTTGCGCCGACTCTGGCTGCTGCTGCTCCGGCTCACCAACCCGGAGGTCTGCTCGGTGACGATCACCCCGGCGGGGCTGCGGTGCGGGCGCGGGCGCGCGCCGAGTTCGTGGCTGCGCGACTGCGCCGACGTGTGCCGCGAGCTCGGCATCACGCACGGGAGCTTCGACGTCGTGCGCTTCGCGGGCCGCCTGCAGCTGCGGTTCTCGCCCGACCTCGCGGTGGACTGCCACCAACGGCTGCGCAACCTGCTCGGCCTGCACCGCGGCAGCTTCGGCTGACGACCGAAGCCGCGCGTGATTTCGGTCACACCCCTTGCATGGTCCGTCGGCGCGTGCATACTTATGCGTTCCGACTGCATATTCATGCCCAACCGGACCGCCCCTCCACCCACCGACCGCGACGGCCGTCGCCAACGGATCCTGCGACTGCTCGAGAAGCAGCGGCTGCGCAGCCAGGCCGACCTGCAGGACCACCTCGCCGCGGACGGGTTCGAGGTCAACCAGGCGACGCTGTCGCGCGATCTGCGTGACCTCGGCGTGGTGAAAGGGCCCGAGGGCTACGAACTGCCGCAGGCGCCGTTGTCGGCGACGACGACGCAGCAGAGCCTGTGGCACGCGGTGCACACCTTCCTGCTGTCGGCGACGCCGGCCCAGAACCTCGTGGTCCTGCGCACACCCGCCGGCGGCGCGTCGGCCCTGGCGCTGGCGCTCGACCGCGCCTCGCTGCCGGGCGTCGTCGGCACCATCGCCGGCGACGACACGGTGCTCGTCGTCTGCTCCAACACCGCCCGCGCCCGGGCCCTCGTGCGCCAGTTCGGCGGCGGCAAGCAGCCATGAAGAAGACCTGCGCCATCGTCGGCGCGTCGGGCTACACCGGCCGCGAACTGCTGACCCTGCTCGCGCGCCACCCGCGACTGCAGGCGACCGTCGCCATGACCGCGCGCGGTGGTGCGCCGGCGGAGGCGCCGGCGTTCCCGGGCGACCCGGCGATCGACGCGCTCGACGTCGAGCGGCTGCGGACCGTCGACGGCGTGTTCCTCTGCACCCCGCACGGGGCCGCCAGCGAGATCGCCCGCGCCGCCCTGGGCTTCGGCAAGAAGGTCGTCGACCTCTCGGCCGACTTCCGGCTGCGCGACCCGGGCCTCTACCAGCGCACCTACGGCGCCCCCCACCCGGCACCGGAACTGCTCGCGCAGGCGGTCTACGGCCTCGTCGAGCATCACCGCGAGGCGATCGCGCGGGCGAAGCTGGTCGCCAACCCGGGCTGCTATCCGACGTCGATCCTGCTGCCGCTGCTGCCCCTGCTCGACGCCGGCCTGCTCGACGCGACGGCCCCGATCATCGCCGACAGCGCGAGCGGCACTTCGGGCGCGGGCAAGGCGCCGAGCGAACGCACGCACTTCGGCGCGGTACACGACAACTTCCTCGCCTACGGCGTCGGCAACCACCGCCACCTCCCCGAGATCTGCCAGGAGGCCGGCACGCCGCGCATCGTGTTCACGCCGCACCTGCTGCCGACGTTCCGCGGCATCCTGTCGACGATCTACGTGACGCCGGGATCCGGCGCGTCGGCCGACACGATCCGCAGCTGCCTGCACGAGCGTTACGCCAAGGAGCCGTTCGTGCGCGTCTACGCGCAGGGCCAGCCGGAGCTGCGCTGCGTGCAGCGCACCAACCAGTGCCACCTCGCGATCGCCGCCAGCGGCCCGCTGGTCGTGATCACCTCGGCGATCGACAACCTGGGGAAGGGCGCGTCCGGCCAGGCGCTGCAGAACATGAACCTGATGCTCGGTCTGCCCGAAGGAGACGGACTGTCGTGAGGATCCTCGTCAAGATCGGCGGCGCGCAGCTCGAAGAGCCCGCACCGCGCAGCGCCCTGTGCGCGTCCCTGGCGACGGCGCGCGCGGCCGGCCACGAACTCATCGTCGTGCACGGCGGCGGCAACCAGATCCGGTCGCTGTCGCGAGCCTTGCAGTTGCCGGAGAGCTACCACGAGGGCCTGCGCATCACCGATGCCCGCACCGCGGAAGTGGTGCTGATGGTCCTCGCCGGCCTCGTCAACCGCACGCTCGTCCACGCACTGCAGCGGCAGGGCGTGTCGGCGGTCGGGCTGTCGGGCGCCGACGGCGGCACGTTCACGGCGGCGAAGCTCGTGCGACCGGGGGTCGACCTCGGCTTCGTCGGCGCGATCGACGCGGTGCGCCCGCAGCTCGTGCACGAGCTGCTCGGCAACGGGCACGTGCCGGTGATCGCGACGGTCGCCCCCGGGCGCGCCGCAGCCGATGGCGAGCCGTTCTTCAACCTCAACGCCGACCACGCCGCCGGCCCGTTGTGCCGGGCGTTTGGCTGCGACGCCGTGCTGTTCCTGACCGACGTGCCCGGCGTGCTCGACGCGCGCGGCGAACGCCTCGCGCGCCTGGCGCCCGCGGACTGCGACCGCCTGGTCGCGACCGGCGTCGCGAAGGGCGGCATGCTGCCGAAGCTCGACGCGGCGCTCACTGCGCTGCGCGAGAACCCACGCGCGCTCGTCAAGATCGCGCCGGCGAACGCGCCCGACGCCGTGGTGTCGGCGCTGCGAGACAGCACCGGCACGCGCTTCACGACCACCGCTGCGAACCTCCAGGAGGCCGACCGTGGATGAAGGGCTGATGAAGACCTACGCCCGCGCCGACGAGGTGTTCGTGGCCGGTCGCGGTGCGCTGCTGCATGACAGCTCCGGCCGCGAGTTCCTCGACTTCCTCGCCGGCATCGCCGTGAGTGCGCTGGGCCACGGCCACGCCGGGCTCGCAGCGGCTCTGCGCGACCAGGTCGGCAAGGTCGTGCACCTGAGCAACCTGTTCCGGCATCCGTTCACCGAGCAGGTGGCGACGCGGCTCTGCGCGCGGACCGGCATGGGTGCTGCGTTCTTCACCAACTCCGGGACCGAGGCGATCGAGTGCGCGCTGAAGCTCGCGCGCAAGGCGATGCACGTGCGCGGCACGCCCGAACGCACGTCGTTCGTAGCGCTCGAAGCCGGGTTCCACGGCCGAACGCTCGGCGCGCTGTCGCTGACCTGGAACGAGAAGTACCGCAAGCCGTTCGTGCCGCTGCAGCAGGTGACGTGGGTGCCGCCCGAGAACATCGGCGCCCTGCGCGAGGCCCTCACCACACAGCGGCCCGCCGCGCTCGTGCTCGAGCCGATCCAGGGCGAAGGCGGCATCCGCGAACTGTCGGCCGACTTCCTGCGTGCGGCGCGCGCGGCGTGCACCGAGACCGGCACGCTGCTCGTGCACGACGAGATCCAGAGCGGCTGCGGCCGCACCGGCACGTTCCTCGCCGCACAGCACGCCGGCGTCGTGCCGGACGTCGTGGCGCTGGCGAAGCCGATCGCCGCCGGGCTGCCGATGGGCGCCTGCCTCTGCGTGCCGGCACTCGCCGACACGTTCCAGAAGGGCGAGCACGGCTCGACGTTCGCCGGCGGGCCGCTGGTCTGCCGCGCCGCGTCGGTGTTCCTCGACGAGCTCGACCGCGGCCTGCTCGACAACGTGCAGGAGCGCGGGCACCAGCTGCGCGAGGGTCTGCAGGCGCTGCAGAGCGACTTCCGCATCGTGCGCGAAGTGCGCGGCCGCGGCCTGATGCTCGGCCTGCGCCTGCACCACTCGGCCGAGGCCGTGCAGAAGGCGCTCTACGGCAACGGCCTGATCGTCAACTGCACCGCCACCGACGTGCTGCGCATCGTGCCGCCGTTCGTGATCACCCACGACCAGGTGCAGCGCGGCCTCGACGTGCTGCGCACGACCCTCGCCGCGTTCCCCGGCAACCAGCAGGAGAAGCCGTGAAGCAATCCCAGGCACTCGATCTGTCGCCGCTCACCCACAAGGACCTGCTGTGCACGTCGGCGCTGCCGACCGCCGACATCGAGCGCATCTTCGCGACGACGCGCGCCCTCAAGCAGGGGCGCGAAGTGCACACCGAGGTCCTGCGCCACAAGCGCCTGGCGATGATCTTCGAAAAGGACTCGCTGCGCACGCGCTTCACGTTCGACATCGGCATGCAGGATCTCGGCGGCACGGCGGTGTTCATGGACCACCGCGACGCGCGGCTGGGTTCGCGCGAGTCGGTGAAGGACGTCGCCAAGAACCTCGAACGCTGGGTGCACGGCATCGTCGCCCGCACCTTCAAGCACAAGGTGCTCGAGGAACTGGCGCAGCACACACGCATCCCGGTCATCAACGGCCTGTCGGACTTCGTGCACCCCTGCCAGGCGCTGTCCGACTTCTTCACGCTGACCGAGAAGTGGGGCACGGTGAAGGGCCGCACGCTGACCTACGTCGGCGACGGCAACAACACCTGCCACGCCCTCATCCACACCGCGGTCAAGCTCGGCACCAACATCCGCGTCTGCTCGCCCGAGGGCTACGAGCCCAACGCCCGCGTCGTCAACGAAGCGATGCGCGCGGCCCAGGAGACCGGCGCGGAGGTCACGATCCTCAACGACCCCGATGCCGCCGCCGACGGCGCCGACGCGATCTACACCGACGTCTGGGCGTCGATGGGCCAGGAGGACGAGATCGAGGAGCGCAACGGCATCTTCGCCGCCTACCAGGTCGACGAGGAGATGATGGCCCGCGCGCAGAAGGGCGCGCTGTTCATGCACTGCCTTCCCGCCCACCGCGGCTGGGAAGTGACGCAGGAGGTCATGGATGGCCCGCAGAGCGTCGTCTACGACATCGCCGAGAATCGCTTGCACGTGCAGAAGGCGATCCTGTCGCTGTTGATCAAGTCATGAAGCACGAGTCCGCAATCCCATGAGCAAGAAGAAGAAGATCGTTCTCGCCTACTCCGGCGGCCTCGACACCTCGATCATCGTCCCGTGGCTGAAGGAGAACCACGACTGCGAAGTGCACGCCTACTGCGGCGACATCGGGCAGGGTGACGACGAACTGCGCGGCCTCGAGGACAAGGCGCGCCGTTCGGGCGCGGTGTCGTGCAAGGTCGAGAACCTGCAGCGCGAGTGGCTCACCGACTACGTCTGGCCGTGCGTGCGCGCACTGGCGGTCTACGAAGGTCGCTACCTGCTCGGCACGTCGATGGCGCGGCCGATCCTCGCCAAGGGCCAGGTCGAGTACGCCAAGGCGATCGGCGCCGACGCGGTCGCGCACGGCTGCACCGGCAAGGGCAACGACCAGGTGCGCTTCGAGCTTGCCTACCAGGCACTCGGGCCCGACCTCGAGGTGATCGCGCCGTGGCGGCACTGGAACATCCGCAGCCGCGAGGACGCGCTCGACTACGCCGACCAGCGCGGCATCCAGGTCACGGCCTCGCGCACCAAGATCTACTCGCGCGACAAGAACCTCTGGCACATCAGCCACGAGGGCGGCGCCCTCGAGTCGCCCGGCAACGCGCCGCCCGACGACGTCTGGACGCTCACGGTCGATCCGCGCCGCGCTCCCGACCAGCCGCTCGAGCTGACGCTCGGTTTCGCCGCCGGCGTGCCGGTGGCGGTCAACGGCGAAGCGCTGCCGGCCGAGGTGCTGCTCGCGCGGCTCAACGAGCTCGGCAGCAAGCACGGCGTCGGCCGCGTCGACATCTGCGAGAACCGGCTGGTCGGCATGAAGTCGCGCGGCGTCTACGAGACCCCGGGCGGCACGATCGTGCTCGAGGCGGCGCGCACGCTGCGCGCGCTGACGATGGAGCGCGACACGTTGCGGCTGTGCGAGAAACTGATGCCGGACTACGCCGACCTCGTCTACACCGGCCGCTGGTTCCACCCGACCCGCGTCGCCCTCGACGCCCTGTTCGCGCAAGCGACGGAGCAGGTCACGGGCGACGTGCGCGTGCGGCTCTACAAGGGCACCGCGACGGCGCTGTCGGCGACCAGCAAGCACAGTCTGTTCTCCGAGGACCTCGCGACCTTCGGCCAGTCGGCGAAGTTCGACCACGCCGACAGCTACGGCTTCGTGAAGCTGTACGGCCTGCCAGGCGCGGTCGCCGCGCGGGTGCACGGCGTTCCCGGAGCGACGAAGTGAGCGAGAAGCCTGCAGCCGGCGGCGCGCAGATGTGGGGCGGGCGCTTCGCGGGCAACCTCGACGCGTTCTTCGCCGAGTTCCAGAAGAGCCTGCCGGTCGACCACGTGCTCGCGTTCGCCGACCTGCAGGTCAATCGCGCCTGGAGCCAGGCGCTCGCGGCGGTCGGCGTGTTCCGCGCCGACGAGTTGGCGAAGGTGCACGCCGCGATCGCCGACCTCGAGGCCCAATGGCGGCAGAACGGCGTACCGGCCGACGATCCTGCCGAAGACGTGCACAGCCTCGTCGAACGCGAACTGGTCGCGCGCTGCGGCGAACTCGGCAAACGCATCCACACCGGCCGTTCGCGCAACGACCAGGTCGCGACCGACCTGCGGCTGTTCCTGCGCGAGCGCACCGCCGGACTCGTGGCCGCGATCGCGGGGCTGTGCGGCGAGCTCGTGCAGAAGGCAGCCGCGCACCACGACGCGCCGATCCCCGGCTACACCCACCTGCAGCGCGCACAGCCGATCACGATCGGCCACTGGGCGCTCGCCCACTGCGAAGCGCTGGGCCGCGACCGCGAACGGCTGCTCGCCGCCGGTGAACGCATGGACAGCAGCCCGCTCGGCAGCGGCGCGCTCGCCGGCACGGTGCTCGGCGTCGACCGCGACGCCGTCGCGAAGCAGCTCGGTTTCCGCCGCGGGCCAACGCGCAACAGCCTCGACGCGACGGCACAGCGCGACCATCTGTGCGAACTCGCGTTCGCCTGTGCGATGGCGATGACCCACCTGTCGCGCCTCGCCGAGGACACGATCTTCTTCGCGACCCAGGAAGCGCGCTTCCTGGTCTTCGGCGACGCGGTGTCGACCGGCAGTTCGCTGATGCCGCAGAAGCGCAACCCCGACGCGATGGAACTGGTGCGCGGCAAGTGCTCACGCGGCCACGGCGCGCTGCTCGCGTTGCTCGGCAGCGTGAAGGGCCTGCCGATGGCCTACAACCGCGACCTGCAGACCGACAAGGAGACCCTGTTCCCACTGCTCGCCGAGGCCGAGGCGTGCCTGCAGGTGGCGGCGCTGGCGATCCACCACGCCCGCTTCGACGTGGCGCGTTGCGCCGCGGAGGCCGAGCGCGGCTACCTGAACGCGACCGACCTCGCCGACCTGCTGGTTGCGCGCGGCGTGCCGTTCCGCGATGCCCACGAACAGGTCGGCCGCGCCGTGAACCGCGCCGTCGAACTGGGCGTCGAACTGCAGCACCTGCCGGCGGTCGAGCGGCAGCGGCTGCTGCCCGAACTCGACAGCGACCTGACCAAGGCACTCGCCACCGCCGTGGTGCTGGCACGCCGCGACGTCGTCGGCGGCACCGCACCCTCGCGGGTGCGGAGCGAAGTCACCCGCTGGCAGCAGCAACTCGCCGCGTGGAGCGCGGCCCCTTCCCGATGAGCAGTTCCTCCCCCCTTCCTGGCAAGGTCACCGTGCGTCCCGCGGTCGTCGCCGACGCCAAGCCGATCATGACCCTGGTCAACGAGCTGGCGCTCCGGCAGGTGATGCTGCCGCGATCGCCGGCGTCGGTGATCGAGAACATCCGCGACTTCGTGATCGCCGAGGTCGACGGCGAGTTCGCCGGCTGCGGCGCGCTCGCCGTCACCTGGTCCGACATCGCCGAGATCCGCTCGCTTGCCGTCGCCCCGGCGATGCAGAAGCACGGCATCGGCCGCACGCTCGTCGACGCCCTGGTCGAGGACGCCAAACGCCTCGGCGTTCCGCGGCTGTTCGCCTTCACCTACGTGCCGGGGTTCTTCGCCAAGATGGGCTTCACCATCTGCGACCACGAACAACTGCCGCACAAGGTGTTCAACGACTGTACGCACTGTCCGAAGTTCCTCGCCTGTGACGAGATCGCGATGACGCGCGTGCTCGACGCCAAGGCGTCGCCGGCCAAGCTGTTCGGCAAACCCCAGCGGGCGATCCCCCTGCCGCACCGCACGCCCGCGTTCACCGCGCCCGTGCTCGATGGGTCCGACCCCTCCGCGAAGCGGTGACCGCCGTTCGCTTCCGCCCGGGCCCGCGTGCCAAGGCGCTCCGAACGAGGCCGATTCCGACCTCGTTCGGCAGGACGTCCGTCGTCCTTTCTCCCTTGCCTGCAAGCACTTCTTGACCGCTGGAGCCTCCAGGCCAGAATGCTGGCCCCTCTTTTGCTCTGCGCCATCGCCCGGACCGAGCACCGGGTGCCCTCTCGGATCCGACGCACCGCGCCTCCGCGGACCGCGCCCCCGGGTCTAGCATCCGCGACCTCTCGAGCCTCTGCCATGAAGCGATTCGAACTTGCCCGCATCGTGCCCCTCGCAACCGTCGCCGCCTTGACCGCCTGCAGTGGCAGCGGCGGCGGCACCACCGGCGAGCTCTCGACCAGGTTCTCGGCGCTGAAGACCGATCCGGTCAATGGCGCCACGATCTTCCTGAACGACCCGATCAGCATCGACTTCAGCACCAACGTCGACATCGATTCGGCGGGCTTGACGACGGTGACGTTCCAGGCGCTCGACCAGCTCGGCGTGCCGGTCCAGGATGAACTGGTCACGGGGTCGTTCAGCACCGACCGCAGCCCAGGCGACCTGGTCGCGGGCCGGCGCCTGCTGTTCGTGCCGACGTTCCCCACCAACAACGACTTCTCGAACGGCGGCTTCCGTTCCGGCCGCACCTACCTGGTGCGGCTCGTCGGAGGCGAGGGCGAAACGACCGTGCTCCGCAACACGGACGGCCGCGCGCTCGAGAGCCCCGTCACCTTCAGCTTCGGCACGCGAGAAGGCACGCAGCCAGCGCAGTTGTTCCGCAATCCCAAGTCCGGTGGACCGACGCGCACCGGCTTCGAAGTGTCGACGGCGAGCGATCTCGGCGATGTGCCGCTCGGCCTGTTCGGCGCCCCGCCCCTCGAAGTGCGGCTGCACTTCGATCAGGCGCTGAACCCCAACGACACCAACGTCCCGGTCAACGTCGTGACCAACCCGCTGTATCGCAACGAGAACCTGCGCGGGCGCATCTACCTCGAATACAAGGACCCGGTCTACGACGTCGGAATCGACGACTACACCTGGATCCCGGCCGACGTCGAGATCGAACGCAACAGCCTCGAAGGATGCACCGTCGTGCTGCGGCCGCTCGGCGTGCTGCCGAACAACGCGACGATCCGAGCGATCGTCGAAGCCACGGTGGAGGACATCTCCGGCGAGTCGAACGTGGCCACCCCTGGCTACAACCAGGTGTTCGGCACGTTCCGCACGAGCAGCGCGTTCGCGCAGCAGTGGAACGGCATCGTCGATGACTTCAACGCCCTCGGCAACCTCGACACGACCGCGGCATTCCCGGAGTCCTTGGCCGAGGTCGGCCCCGGCTACGTGAAGGCCGGTTTCGCGTTCGAAGGCAAGTCGACGACGCTCGAATACGCGCCGACGTCGGTGGAGGTCGTGCTGCGCACGGACTTCACGCAGGTCGTGCCCTCGAACGGCTTGCCGTTCACGGTCTCGGGCGGCGTCTTCAACTTCCGCAACGTCACGATCCCGCAGGGTGTGACCGTGCTCGGTCGCGGCCCCAACCCGATGGTGTGGCTGTGCAGCGGCACCTTCACGGTTTCCGGAACGCTGTCCGTTCGCGGCGGCAATGGCGCGCGCGTCGACACGCTGCAGTCCGCCAACTTCGCGAAGGCAGGCGGCGTCGCCGGCCCGGGTGGCGGCAACGGCGGCGACGGCACCCCGAGCGCCACGCAGCGCGATCTGCGCGGCGGCACCGGGCGCGGTCCGCTGCAGGCCGCCGGCAAGGGCGGCCGTGGCGGCTACCTCGCCTGCAACGCCGGCTGCTACACCGGCACCGGCTACAACAGCAGCGGCGGCGGCTCGGGTGGCGGCGGCGGCACCTTGGCGACGCAGGGCGATCCGAACTACCGCGGAACATCGCCCGCGAACATCAACCCGAACGTCCCCCCCACGGCGAACACCGCGTTCCAGCAGAAGCGCGGCTACGGCGCAGCCGGGTGCAGCGGTGACAGCGGCACGCGCACGGCGTTCCTCAACGGCGGCGAACCCGGCGACCTGGTGTTCACCGATGCCCGCAACGACAACAACTACTGGGGCAGCGGCATCAACATGAGTGGTCCCGGCAACCTGCCGATCCGCATCACCGGCGAGTTGTCGATTCCGGTCGGCGGCGGCGGCGGCGGCGGTGGCGGCGACACGTCGCCGACCGGCGCGTGTGGCCTGACCTCCAACGATCCGCCGAGCGACTACAGCGGCGGCGGTGGCGGCGGCGGCGGCGGCGTGTTGATCGTCAAGGCGCTCGACACCATCACGATCACCAGCACCGGTCGCATCATCGCCAACGGCGGCCACGGTGGCGGCGGCGAGCAGGTCGGCGCCTGCGGCGAAGCCGGCGGCGGCGGCGGTGGTGCCGGCGGCATGGTGGTCCTGATGTCGGCGAAGGGCATCGTGATCGAGGCCCATGGCTCGACGACGGTGACGCCGCCGCGCTTCCTCTACGGGGTGCCGGCTGGAGCCATCTACCAGGGCAACGACTACAGCTTCGCGGTCTCCGCCGACGGCGGCGTGTGCACGACCGGCGGCTTCGGCGGCGTCAACATCAGCGACAAGTACCCGGCGTCCGGCAACCCGCCGCTCGCCGGCAGCACCTATGACGCCGACCCCCTGGGCGGGTTCGGCGGCATGGGCGTCGTGCAGCTGATGGTCCCCCCCGGTCAGAACCTGACCGATGGCACCAACACGCTGCTCGACGACAACATCACCTTCGTGCTGCCCGGCAGCACCACGCCGATCACGGGCGCGGGCAAGCGCCAACTGCTCGCGTGGCGCGGTTTCCCCAACGCGCTGGGGACCTTCGTCGACGACTCCGGGCAACCGACCAACATCGGCGACAACGAGGGCGACATCCGTCCGTCCCCCATCCTGCTGCCGACGCCATTCGGTGCGCTGTCGCGTGCACGCTCGTCGTGGATCGACACCGGTTCCAGCCAGCGGCGGCCGCTGGCTCAGGCGGACAACGGCGCCCGCGGCATCGTGGTCTCGGGGACCACGACGGTCGGGCCCAAGTTCGAATTCGCCGGCATCCAGACGGTCGGTTCGACGCCCGGGTACGTGAGCTACGAGCAGCTCGGACAGGCTGGCGTGCGCATCAGCTACCCGATCGCGGTAGGCGCTTCGCCACTCGCCAGCATCGCGAGCAACGCGACGTTCCTGGGCAAGCCCGCGTATCGGCTGACGCTCGCCGGGCCAGTGCTCGGTGAGGCGGACCGCTACGTGCAGCACGAGGCCGAACTGCTCAACGCGACCGGTGCGTTGCTCGTCGGGTTCCGCATCCTGAGCCACACCGCCAACGAACTGCTGGTCGATCCAGGCGTCGATGTGTTGCCGACCGGCGCGACGCAGCTGCAGGTGCGCGCCAAGTTCTTCAAGATCGTCACCAACCAGGCGGAGGGTCTCGGTTCGGTCTACGTGCCGACGGGCGGCGTACCGACCCCCATCGCCAACGTGCGCATCGGCTTCGCGTTCCACCAGAACCCGAATCCGGCGAACATCCTGGTCGGCCGGTTCCCGTCCACCAGCGAGAACTCGTTCATCAGCAACCTCAACGATCCGGCCTTCCTGGCCTGGGTCGCCACGAACGGAGCGCCGCGCTACGTGCAGTGGGACGTGCTGTTCGACATGGCCTACAAGCCGGGGCTCCCCGTGCCGCCGTCGCTGAGCCCGGCGACGCCGCGACCGGAACTCCACTTCCTGCGCATTCCGTTCCGCTTCTGAGGTTTGGGCTCGGCCAAGCCGCGCCCAAACCCCAGGTCCTGGCCGCGCCAGGACCACGCGCCCTCGAGCAGCTCGCGGGCGCCGTTGCGGCACCGACGTGTTGCGGTGGATATGGTCCGCGCCCCATGACCGTGCAGTTGGCGCCGATCCCCTCCCACGTTCCGCTGCCAGCCGGGTTCCGAGCCGCGGGGCTGCACTGCGGACTCAAGAAGAACGGTCAGCCCGACCTCGGCATCCTGCTCGCCGCCGAGCCGGTGCGCGCCGCCGCGATCTACACCAAGAACCGCCTGGTGGGCGCCCACGTGCATGTCTGCCGTGAGCACCTCGCCCGGTCCGGCGGCCTCGTTCGCGCCGTGCTCGTCAATGCCCGCAACGCCAACTGCGCGACGGGCGACCCGGGGATCGCCGATGCTCGCACCTGCTGCCGCGAACTCGCGAACCGCCTCGGCTGCCCGACGGAGCAGGTCCTGATGGCCAGCACCGGCCCGATCGGCGCGCCGCTGCCTACCGCCCGGATCGTCGACCACCTCGACGCCTTGGTCGCCCGCGCGAGCCCCGACGGCGCGATGGACTTCGCCAGGGCGATCATGACGACGGACACCTACCCGAAGGCCCGCACCGCGACGGCGGCCGGCCACGCCGCCACCGGGTTCGCCAAGGGCTCCGGGATGATCCACCCGGACATGGCGACGATGCTCGGCTTCCTGCTCACCGACGGCGCGATCGCCGATGCCGAGGCCACGGCGGCGATGCTGCGGCGCGTCGCGGACCGCAGCTTCCACCGGGTGACGATCGACGGCGACACCTCGCCCAACGACACGCTGTTCCTGCTGGCGGGCGGCTCGCGGCCGGCAACCGACCTCGAACGCACGTTGACGACGATCGCCCAGGATCTCGCGCGCACGATCGCCGCCGGCGGCGAGGGGGCGACCCGCCTCTGCACGATCGAGGTCCGAGGTGCGCGCAACGAAGCCGAGGCGACGCTGGTCGGGCGCGTCATCGCCACGAGCCCCCTGGTGAAGACCGCCGTTGCCGGGCGCGATCCCAACTGGGGTCGCATCCTGTCGGCCGCGGGGCGCGCTGGCGTGCCGTTCCCTGCCGATCGCGCGCGAGTGTGGATCGGCCCCGCCGACGTCTACAGCGGCGGCCGGCCGCACCCGGAGCACGAACCCATGGCGCACCACCACCTCGTGCACGAATCGCTGGTGACGCTCGGCATCGATCTCGCGATGGGCGACGCCAGCGCCGACGTCTGGACCTGCGATTTCACCAAGGACTACGTGCAGATCAACGCCGACTACCGGAGTTGATCGGCGGCCCGTCGGCGCGGCGCGCCGTGCGGGCCCGCGGCGGCGGCACGTCCTTCTCCTCCCACCATCGGCGGTGGTCGCCGGCAGCGGGGTCGAGGTGCGCGACGTAGCCGATGTGGGCCGCCGGAACGCTGTCGCAGTACGGCAGGTACGGCTTGACGTCCAGCACCGGCGTGCCGTCCAGCAGGTCGTGGTCGGCGACGAACAGCTTCCGCTTCTCGATTCGCACCAGCCGCACGCACGAGAGCCCGATCGGATTCGGGCGCTGCGGTGCGCGGGTCGCGAACACGCCGCGCTTGCGAACGTCGCGCGGCGGCATCACCTGCAGCCGACTCCCGCGCGCGAGATGGCACCAGAACAGCAGCCAGACGTGGCTGAATCCGGCCAGGTCCTGCAGGCCGTTCTGCAGACCCTGGCGCAGTTCGAGCACTCCGTCGCTGCCGCGGCCGAGCCCGCTCTGCCGCGGCGCGTCGTGGTGCATGCGCTGCGACGTGCGCAGGACGCCGATCGGTTGCACGACGAGGCCAGCGGCTGGTGCGGTCATCGCCGATCATCCCGCCCGGCACGCGCCGCCGCGGGGATCTTCACCTTCTGGCCAGCGCGCAGCCGACGCGCGTCGTTCTCGTTCCAGCCGTTCAGCGCGAGGATCTCGCGGAATCGGTTGGCGTCGCCAAGGTGCCGGCGCGCGAGGTGGATCGGCGTGTCCCCGTCCGCGAGGGTGACCTCGAACCACGCCGGCGGAGGCGGCTCCGGCGACGGCGTGGGCGGCGGCGCGGGTGGAGCCTCCTCCGTCGAGGCCTTGCGCGGCTCCTCGGGCTCCGGTTGCGCATCGCGAGGTGCAGGCGTCACTCCCGCTGCGCGCAGCGCCTCTCGCAGCGACGACTGTTCGCCGCCGACCTCGAGCACGAGCCGATCGCCGACCTGGCCAGCGGCAGCCTCGCCGCCGCAGGCCGCGCCGGCCAGGAGCACGAGACCCGCTGCCGCGCCGCGCAGACCGCCACCGGGGATGCCGCCCATGCCGCGGATTCTGTCGCCGGCGGCGCGGACCATCAACAGGTCGCCGCGGGCGACGGACCTTGCGCTGGCGCCGGTCGATCGCGCATGGTCTGCCGACCATGAGCCTGCGCGGCTTCCTGCTCACCTGCCTGCCGAAGGTCGCGCTCTCGCGAGCCTGCGGGCTGCTGTGCAGCATGCCCTTGCCACGTGCTCTGCGGCCACGGCTCTACGGCTGGTTCGCGCGCCGTTACGGCGCCGACCTCGGCCAGGTGGCGGGCGATCTCGCCGACTTCCGCAGCCTGCAGCAGTTCTTCCAACGGCCGCTGCAACCAACCGCACGACCGGTCGCCGATGCGCCGCTGGTTTGGCCGTGCGATGGCAGGATCGTCACGACCGGGCCGGTGACCGACGCCGCGATCGAGCAGGTGAAGGGCCGCCGCTACTCGCTCGCGGATCTGTTGGGCGATGCCCATCTCGCCGCCAAACTCGCCGACGGCACCCAGGCGACGATCTACCTGGCGCCGGGCGACTACCACCGGGTGCATGCGCCGTTCGCGGCCGAAGTGCTCGAGGTGCGCGCGCTGCCCGGCACGCTGTTCCCGGTGAATCCCCCCGCCGTGCGCTGCATCGACCGCCTGTTCGCGCGCAACAGCCGGCACGTGTTCGCTTGCCGGCTCGCCGACGGACGGGCTGCGGCCGTGGTCATGGTCGGCGCCTACAACGTCGGCGGCACCTCGATCACGAAGGCGCGCGGCGCCGTGCGAGCCGGTGAAGAGATCGGCCGCTTCGGCTTCGGAAGCACGGTCGTCGTCGTGGTCGGCCGCGGCGAGCCGGGGTTCCCCGTTGTGTCGCCCGAACAGCCCGTGCGCATGGGCGCCGCAGCGAGCGCCTAGGGACCTGCCGCCGTCCCGATCCGGATCGGGCGCGGCTAGCCGCTGACCGCGCGCAGAGCGACGCGAGCCTCTTCGCCGGCGCGACCCTTGGTGCGCGTCGCCAGATGCTGCAGCAAGTCGGCGGCGAAACGACGCTCCGGCCCGACGGCCGAGGAGAAATGCGTCGCGATGCGCAACAGCAGATCGGGCGTCACCGCGGCCTCCTTGCGCAGCCGCTCGAACACCGGGAATCCCGAGCGCACCAGCGCGGCGACGAACCCCATCGCCGAGTTGCCCGGCAACATGACGTCGGCAGCGGGGCGCGAGGCGTCGTGCAGCAGCTTCGTCAAGGCGAGCTGGTAGCGGACTTCGACTTCGTCGGGAGCCGCGTTGACCAGACGAGCCAGCACGTGCAGCACGTCTTCGAACCGGCCGACCCGGCGCAGGCGCACACAGCGCTCGACCAGGAACGTCGCCAACTTGGCCGCGCCAGCCGCCATCACCACGTCGAACAGCAGGTCGGCGAGGCGTGCATTGGTCGACAGCAACTTCATCGCCTTCTCGGCCACCGCACGCAGGAACTTCGGCTGCAGGTGCTCGCGGTGCCGCGACAAGATCCCGGTCGCCGCCTCGGCGACGGTCGTCGACCGTGTCGTCAAGGCGAGCTTCAGGACCGGATCGATCGCCTGGCGGTTGTGCGCGAGACACTCGACGGCCGCGGCGCGGAACCGTTCGTCGTCGTGATCGAGCAGCTTCAACGCAACACGAGCGATCTCGGCCCCGCCCGCCGTGCGCAGCATGCGCAGCGCGAACAACCGCTGTTCGGGATGGCGAGCGACCAGCAGCCGCTTCAACACCGGCAGCAGTGCGTCGGGGACCTCCGGCAGTTCGGCGAGAACCTCGCGCGCGGCCTCGTGCACGTCCTTCTGTGCCGGGTCCTCGAGCAGGTCCATCATCGAACGCACCTGCGCCGCCGTGAGTTTGCTGCCGCGCAGCGCGCGGAACGCTGCCGAGCGCACGACCGGCGGCGACTGCGGGCCAGTCAGGCTCGCGAGCCACGGGCGCGAACCCTCGGCGTCGACGGCTGCCAACACGGCCACCACCTGGGACAAGCAGGTGTCGGGCAACGCGCCGGCCAGATGCTTGGACAGGCCATCGCGCAACTGCTTCTGCAGCGCCGCCGTGAACTGGGCGGCGTTCGCCAGCAACGCCTTCGCCGCCGGCGCCGTCGTCTCTGGCGTCAGCAGCGCGTGGACGAACACCGGCATGCTCTCCTTGCCGAGTTGGCGCGCGAGGATGCCGAGGATGCGCAGCCGCAACTCGATCTGGCCGTCTTGGTAGGCCGTGGCGAGCACCGGATGCGTGTCGTCGCCGAGCTCGGCTGCGACGTGGGCCGCATGTTCGCCGACGCTGTCGGTTTCGATGGCAGCCCGCGCGATGATCTCGATCGCCTCGGTGGTGCGGATCTTGCCAAGGGCATCCAGGCAGAATCGCGCCAGGACCGGGGACCGACGCATGCCAGCCGCGAGCGCCCGCACGACACTCGGCTCCTTGACTCGGAGCTCACCAAGAACCTGCGCAGCAGCGACTTGGAGCTCCGGCTTGCCCTGTTCGAGCAACCCGGCAATGGTCTTGAGGGTGTCGTTCATTCCGTCCGTCGCTTACGCAGAGCCGCCATCGGCGCAGCAAGGACCGCGCGACGGGCGGGGAAAGCGGGCGCATTATGCAATCGGCCGAGGCCGCCCGCCACTGGCTTTGGCGCCAACAAACGCGCGCCCGAAGGCGGCCGCGACTCGCGGTCGCGTTCCACAAGCCATTGTCGTATGAGGGACTAGGCTTCCTCGCCCATGCGCCTGCTCCTCGTAGCGCCCTTCGTACCGAACCCTCGCGCCAAGCATGGTGGCGGAGCGTATCTGGGCAGCCTCGCCGGTGCGCTTGCCAAACAAGCCGACATTGGCCTCGTGGCGCTCGTCGCCCCGGATGAGGAAACAAACCCGGACCAGTCCGTTCCCTGGCAATGGCAGAGGCTCGTGGCCGCACCCGCGCCTCGCCGCGGGATCCTTCGCCTCCCCCATCAGTTGCGGATGCTGTGGCACTGGCGCCAACTGCCCCTGGTGGCGGCAAAGGCCTGGCACCCGGCCGTGGTCCGCGCGATTGCCGAAGCCCGCGCTCATTGGCGCCCGGACGCCGCCCTCGTCGAGATGGCGCAGATGGCGCAGTACCTGCCCGCTCTGCACGGCCTGCCGACGGTGCTCACCGACCACGAGAACGGGTGCCCTGCGAACACCCGCACCGGACTCGGCCCCGCCGGGGATCGGCGCGATCGCGCCCTCTGGCTGCGATACGTACGCCACTTCCATGCAATGGCCGACGTGGTGCAGGCCCTGACGGTCGAGGACGCCCACGACCTGCACGTCCTGCTCGGCCGCGAGGTCGAAGTGCGCCCGCCGGTCCTCGAGACGCCCGCGCAACCAGCGTCGCCGGCGCAAGCACCCCCTCGCGCGTTGTTCCTCGGCGACTACCGCCACCAACCCAACCCCGAAGCGGCGCGCGTGCTCGTCCGCGACGTGCTGCCAGTCGTGCGTCAGTCCGTTCCGTCGGCGGAGCTCTGGCTGGCCGGTCCGAATGCCGACGTCCTCGCCGATCTCGCCGGCGCGCCAGGTGTGCGCATCCTCGGATTCGTGCCGGACCTCGCGTCGTTGTTCCGGGACGTGCGCATGGTGCTGGCGCCGGTCTGGTCCGGCGGCGGCTTCCGCATGAAGAGCCTCGCAGCGCTCGCCCACGGCGTTCCCGTGGTGACCAATGCCCTCGGCGCCCGCGGCTGCACGCCGCCAACCGCCGCCCGCGTCGTCGTCGAGTCCGTCGCCGACCTCGCTGCAGCGACCGTGACCTGGCTGCGCGATGCGAACGCGGCCGGTGTCGCTGGTGCTGCGGCGTACGCGTGGGCGCAACGGGAACTCGCCGTCGATGCCGTGGCGACGCGCCAACTCGCGCGCCTGCGCCAGATCATCGACGCCGACCGATGACGGCCGGCGTCAGGCCTTGACGGCTGGCTGCGGTGCTGGCGCGACGGACTTCGCGGACGGCTGCTTGCGCAGCTTGAACTTCCGCAGCGTCTCCTGCAGGAACGACTCCATCTTCGACGTCTCCTTGCCGCGCACGAAGTTCCACAGGATGCGGAAGACGCGACCCGGGTGGAAGAAGAAGCTGTTCAGGTAGAAGGCCGCGACGACCTTGTACTTCCAGCGCGTCAGCTGCTTCGCGGTGAACGCGTCGCAGAACTTGCGGTCCTCGGAGAGGAACTTGTTGTGCACGTAGATCGGCAGCTTCAGGAAGGCGTCGGTGTAGCTGACCTTGCCCTCCTTCTCGAGTTGCCGCGTGATCTCGGTGCTCGGCAGCGGGAAGAAGAACCCGGCGCTCACGTCGTCGATGCCCGCCCGGCCGAGTCGCGCTGCGAGGCGCACCGTCGCCTGCATGTCTTCTTTCTCGTCGGTCGGATACGCGAGCACGAAGAAGGCGCCGACGTTGAGACCGGCCTTGACCGACGCGTGCACGGCACGGAAGAGCTTCTCGTCGGTCAGCATCTTCTTCATGTGCTTGCGCGTGCGTTCGCTGCCCGACTCCGGCGCGAAGTTCAGCGAACGGCAACCGCTGCGCACCAGCAGTCGCGCGACTTCCTCGTCGATGATCTCGCTACGCGTGCCGGCCGGCAGCTGCCAAGTGATCTTCAGGCCCCGCGCCTCGACTTCCCGGCAGAACTCCACCACCCACTCGCGCTTGAGGATCGCGGTCAGATCCTGGAACGGGAAGTTGGTCGCGCCGTACTTGCGGTGGTAGCTCTCGATCTCGTCGAGCACGTCCTTCGGCGAGCGCGCATACCAACGCGTCGTCCACATGTTCGGCGAACTGCAGTACGTGCATTGGTACGGGCAACCGCGCGTCGCGAGGATCGGCACCGTCTTGCCGTAGTAGATGCCACTGACCAGGCGGTTGGTCGAGTAGGCCTCGATGTCGAAGTACTCCCACGCCGGCCATGGCAGCTCGTCGACGTTCTTGATGCGATCGCGGCGCGGGTTCTTCTGCACCTTTCCGTCCGCGGTGCGGAACGCGATGCCGGGGATCACCGAGTGGTCGAGGCCGAGTTCGAGCGCGCGGAACAACGCGACGGCAGTCTCCTCGCCTTCGCCGAGCACCAGGAAGTCGATCGGCGCCTGCTCCATCGACAGCTCCGGCACCGCGGTGAAGTGCTCGCCGCCGCAGACGATCGTCACCTTCGGCATGGCGGCGCGGATCTTCTGGATCAGCTCGCGCACGATCGGCCAGCTGTAGCTCCACATGCTGGTGACCCCGATCGCCCGCGTGCCGGCCGGGATGCGTTCGATGATCTCCTCGGGCGTCAACCCGAGTCGCCAGATGTCGCCATCGGGGATCATCTGTTCGGGAGCCGCACCAAGCGCGTCGATCACGGCGACTTCGTGCTTGTCGTCGCGCAACACGGCAGCGATGTAGGCGAGCCCGAGCGGCAGGCTCGGCCGCAGCGCGGTGAGTCCATGCCGGTTGATGTAGACGGGCGGGTGGAGGAGCGTGACCTTCATCGGGACGAGCGAGACGACCTCAGGGCGGCGAAACTATAGTCCAAGCGATATAGCCCCGTGTCGGGGCCCTTTCTACGGGGCGGCGGAGAAAGGCCGCTGGCGGCGTAGCGTGACGATGCCATCGCAGCGTTCCGACGCGTCTCGCATTCGGCCGATCGCATCCCCGCGACCGCGCCCCGCCGGGGAACGTTGGTGCTGGCCGGCAACCCTGCCACGATCCCCGACCAACGCGCATGGCCATCCTCGACTGCGTGGTTGTCGGCGCCGGCATCCACGGCCTCTGCACGGCGTTCTGGCTGCGAGAACTCGGCGTGACGGCCCTTGCGGTCGTCGAACGCTTCGGACCCGAGCACGATCGCGGCAGTTCGCATGGCGGCACGCGCATCACCCGCTCGGCGTATGGCGACCCGCAGTTCGTCGAGCTCGCCCGCCGCGCGCACACGGACGGCTGGCCGGCGCTCGAACAGCGGCTCGGGCGCCCGCTGCGGATCCCGACGCCCGGCGTGTTCTACGGACCCCACGATGGACCGTGGGCCGACTACGAGCGCGCGACCCGCGGCGCTGCCGTGACGCCGCTCGGCGTGCCCGAGGCGCGCCAGCGCTTCCCGCTGCTCGCCTTCGACGACGACGACGGCGTGCTCGTCGACGACACGGCGGCCGTCGTGTTGGCGGCGGCGACGATGCGCGGGCTGCGCGAGTGGCTCACGACGAACGGCGTCGCGATGCACTGGCATTCGCCCGTCGTGGACCTGCGCGCCGGTCCGGGTGGCGTGCAGGTCGTCACGAACGGCGCCACGTTCACCGCGCGCCACGTGGTGCTCGCCTGCGGTGCCTGGACCGGGCGCCTGCGCGGCGCAGCGGTGCCGACGACGACGGTGCTGCGACAGACCGTCGGCTACTTCGATGTCGCCGCACCGGACGCGGCGTGTGTTCCCGGCGCGTTCCCGGTCTGGGCTCGCATCGGTCGCGCCGCGACCGACTTCACCTACGGCCTGCCGAGCGTCGACAGGCAGGGCCTCAAGGCCGCCGTGCATCGCACCACGGGCACCGGAGACGACCCCGATTCCACCCCGCAGCCCGTTCCCGACCCCCAACTGCTGCAGCTCGCCGAGCGACGCTTCGCCTGCGCCGTGCGGTCGCTGCGCCGCACCGAGACGTGCCTCTACACGATGCTCGCTGGCGAGCGACTGCTCGTGCTGGACGACGGCGAACTGCCTGTGACGACGATCGCCGCCTGCAGCGGGCATGCCTTCAAGTTCGGTCCGGTGATCGGCAGGATGGCGGCCGAACGGGTGTTGGCGCCTTGACGTCCGGCCACTCCTGATCGGGACCGAGTCGCTTCGGCAACGCGAACTGTCGCCCGCCGCGACAGTTTGCGAGACTACGCGTCCATGAACCTCGGTCAGATCGCGCGGATGATGGCGGGCTTCGCAGCCTTCTTCACGGCCGCGCAACTGCCGCCGCTGGCGATGGCGTTGGCCGAGGCGACGTCCGGCCCCACCAATGCAGTCGCCGGGTTCACGGCCAGCATCCTCATCGGCGCCACCGTCACCGTGCTGCTCTGGCGCGCGGGGCGCGGCGGAACCGGCCCGGTGTTCCGCAAGGAAGCGATCGCGGTCGCCGGTCTGTCGTGGCTGCTCGCCGGCCTGCTCGGCGCCATCCCGCTCCAGTGGTCCGGGCTGCTGACGAACCCGATCGACGCGGTGTTCGAGACGGTCAGCGGACTGACGACGACCGGCGGCACGGTCCTCGGCAGCGGCGGCAACCCGGCGGTCGCGGCCACACCGCCGAGCCTCCTGCTGTGGCGCGCGCTGCTGCAGTGGATCGGCGGCATCGGCATCGTGCTCGTGTTCGTGGCGCTGCTGCCGGCCATGGGCGTGACCGGCAAGAACCTGCTGACTTCGGAGTCCGTCGCCGTCGGCACCGACACCTACCAGCCACGCGCGATCGAGAAGGCGCGCCTGATCGGCGGGCTCTACGTGACGCTCACCGCTCTCTGCACGGTGCTGCTCGTCGCACTCGGGGGTCTTGGCTGGTTCGACGCCATCTGCCACGCGTTCACGGCATTGTCGACCGGCGGGTTCTCGACCCGCGGCTCGATCGCCGACTTCGACAGCCTCGGCGGCGAGATCGTGCTGATCGTGTTCATGTTCCTCGGCGGCTGCAGTTTCGCGTGGGTCGCCGTGCACTGGCGCTCCGGCTGGCACTGCCTGCCGAGCCTGGTCCGCTCCGGCGAGTTCCGCCTCTACGCGCTGCTGACCACGCTGGTCGTCGCCGCCTGCTGTGTCGGGCTCCTGTACCACGGCGTGCCGTTCGGAACGGCGCTGCGCCAGGCCTCCTTCAACGTCGTCAGCGTCGTAACCTCGACCGGCTACGCCAGCGCCGACTTCCAGGCCTGGCCCGCGACACCCCTGCTGCTGCTCTTCGGCCTGATGATGGTGGGTGGTTGCAGCGGCTCGACGGCCGGCGGCATCAAGCAGGTCCGCTTGCTCGTGATCCTGCGGTTGCTGGCCTACACGATCCGCCACTTCGTGCGACCGAAGAGCGTCGAGCGCATCAAGCTCGACGACGAAGTGCTACCGGCAGCGGTGATCTCGTCCGTACTCGCCGTCGTGCTGCTGTGGGCGATGACCATCGCGATCGGTGCTCTGCTGATCGCCCTCGACGGCCAGGTGCCGTTCGTCGGTGCACTGACCGCGAGCGCATCGATGGTCGGCAATACCGGCCCGGCGATCACGCTGGTCGACCCCGCCTCGGCGCAGGCCGTGCTCGGCACGACGCTCACGGCCGCAGTGCCTGCGGGCGTCGCGAACATCGGCCCGATCGGCGACTACGGCAGCCTGCAGAACTCCACCAAGACGGTGATGATCGCCCAGATGCTGTTCGGGCGCCTCGAACTGCTCACGATGATGGCGCTGTTCAGCCCGAGCTTCTGGCGCCGGTGAGGCGCACTCACTCGCCGAGCACGATCTTGTCGCGGCGTTTCCAGGCGATGCGGATCGGCACCTCGTGGCAGTCGAACGCCTCGCGGAGCTGCCCCACCAGGTAGCGCTCGTACTGGCCGCGGAAGAGCTTCGGCTCGTTGACGAAGATCAGCAGCGACAACGGCTCGGTGCCGGTCTGCGTGCCGTAGAAAAGCTTGGGGAAGACGCCGCGGCCGCCGGGCACCAGTTGGTCCTTCGCCGCTTGCAGCACCTTGTTGAGCTTGGGCGTCGGCATCTCGGTGCGCGTCTGCTCGCGCAACTCGAAGAGCAGCTCGAGCATCGACTCGACGTTGGCGCCGTCCTTGGCCGACAGGAACGCCACCGGCGCGTGGTCGAGTCCGGGCAGCTGCTGCTTCAGGTAGGCGTCCCACTTCTGCAGATCGAGCTCGGGGGCCAGGTCGATCTTGTTGCCGACCAGGATCACCGGCTTGTGGTGCTCGACGCAGTACGCAGCCAGGGCCTTGTCGACCTGACTGATCGGCTCGCGCACGTCGAACATGTGCACGCAGACGTGCGAACGACGGATGCTGTCGGTGCTCCGCGAGTGGGCGAACAGTTCGATCGCGTGCTCGAGGCTCTTCTTCTTGCGCACGCCGGCGGTGTCGATCGCCAGCAGCTTCTTGCCGTCGAACTCGAACACGACGTCGACCGCGTCGCGCGTCGTGCCCGGGATCTCGGAGACGATCACGCGCTCCTCGCCGGCCAACCGGTTCAGCAGCGTCGACTTGCCGGAGTTGCGCTTGCCGACGATCGCGAAGGCCAGCACGTCACCCTCGGCGGCGTCCTCTTCGGCCACCTTCGGCGGCAGCCCGGCCAGGATGCGCTCGCGCAGGTCCGCGATGCCGAACCCTTCCTTGGCGCTGACCGGGAACGGCGCGCCGAAGCCGAGACGCAGCCATTCGTCGACGCCGAGTTCTTCGTGGTGCGCCTCGACCTTGTTGGCGACGAGCACGACCTGACGACCGAGCGGTCGCAGGCGGCGGGCGACGTCGTCGTCGCCCGGCACGCGGCCCTCCTTCCCGTCGACGACGAACAGGATCAGGTCCGCGAGTTCCAACGCGACGCCGATCTGCGCCTCGATGTGCTCCTTCAGCAGCGCCTCGTCGACGAGCCCGAGGCCACCGGTGTCGATCAGCTCGAACGAACGGTCGCCGTCGCGCACGGTCGCCGCCACGCGGTCGCGCGTGACGCCCGCCGTCGGCTCGACGATGGAGACGCGTCGGCCCACGAGCCGGTTGAACAGGCTCGACTTGCCGACGTTCGGGCGGCCGATGATCGTGACGCGGGGCAGGGACACGGAAAGGGGCGAAGACGATACGGGCTCGGTCGCGCGCGCACCAGGAGCCGGTTCGCCGCAGACCCTCGCCGCGTGCCCGCAACCCTCGGAACGACGCCGCCGCGCCTTGGCGCGTTGGCGCGGGCCGTTCGCGCCTCAGTACAGCATCGTCGCCAACCGGCGGCGGTAGTCGTCGAGGCGCTCGTCCTGTTCCCCGACGACCACGAAGCACAACAGCATCGCCTTGCGCGCCATCCCGCCGCGGCCGTTCCGATCCGCCGCGACCGACGCGAGCAACTCGCCCATCGCCCCGTCGACGTCCCCGCTGCGCAGGCGGGTGCGCGCCGCCGCGAGGCGCTGCTCGGCAGGCGTCGGTCCGTCGATCTTCGCTTCGAGCCAGTCCGCCCCATCCCGCAGACGCTGCACGACGTCGAACGCGGCGTGCTCTTCGGGGAACGCATCGAGCGCCGCGCGCAGCGCCTTGGCGTCGCCGACGGCAGCGGCGCGGCGGCCTCGCTCGAGGCGCGCCTCGGGACTGTTCGGATCGACCGGAGCCGCCGGCGCCTTGGCCGCCGGGGCCGCCACCAGCGGCTCGATGCCGTTCTTCTGCAGGAAGCGCCGCACTTCGGCTTCCGGCAACGCGCCCTGGAACGCGTCGACCGGACGTCCGCCATCGACCAGCACGCAGAACGGGATGCCCTGCACGCCGAAGGCGTAGGCCAGGTCCTGCTCGCGATCGCTGTCGACCTTGCCGAGTTCGAAGGCGCCGCCGTAGTCCGACGCCAGGCGCTCGAGCACCGGGCCCAGCGTGCGGCAGGGACCGCACCAGGACGCCCAGAAGTCGAGCAGGACGGGGCGCGTCATCGACTTCTCGATGACTTCCTGCTGGAAGGTCGCGGCGGTGACGTCGCGCACGTGTTCGGATGCCATGCGTGGTCTGTAGGTGCCGGGGTCGGCGGCGTCAATGCAACGGCGCGGCGTTGTCGTTACGCGGCCGCAACGCCCGGCCGGTCACGGCCGACCACGCGGCCCCTCCGGCCCACCGAGTCGACGCCGGCACGGATGTTGGATCCTGGCCCGCACCGGCTCGAGGCCGTGCATTTCCAGGGATGGAGTGCGCGAGTGAGAGGCGACCGTTGCCTCGAGCCGGAACTTACCCCCGCGCTGCGGCGCTCACCCAGCCACGGGCGTGGTCGCCTCGAGTACGGCCGTCACGAACTCGATCGCCCCGAAGCCGAGTGCAGCGATTCCGAGCTGCACCGCGAACGCCACCGTGGCATTGAGGCGCGCCATGCCGAACAGCGTCGTCAGCCAGAACAGCGCGAACGCGGGGTTGAGCAGCAGCATCGCAACCAGCCCGAGCGCGTTGCCCGGCAGGAGCGCGAGCTGTACGAGGCCGGTCAGCAGGTACCACGCCGTCAGGCCGAAGCTGCGCGGAATCGTCGCAGCCTCGCCGCCGGCGACGCGAACCGAGAAGTAGACGCCGAGCGTGGCGAGGATCGCGAGCACGAGCCCGTAGCTCAGCCATTGCGTCGGTCGGGACGGCTGCAGCCACGGATGCGCCCGTTCGAAACGCTCGACGCGCTCGAGCAGCAGCGAACGTGGCGGCGCTTCGCGATCGGCCGACGCAGCCCGATCCCCTGGCACTTCGTCCGGCGCCGGCGGCGCCGCAGGCACCACCGCCGGGCGGACCTCGGGAGCCGCGTGCTCGACCTGGTCTCCACCCTCCGCCGTACCCTCGCCCTCGACGGGCGGTGCCGCGGCGAAGCTGCACTGGCGGACGCTAGCCGCAGGAATCGTGCGCACGACGTCCCCGACGCGGACCTGCAGCGTCGCCAGGTCCATCGCCACGACGGTCCCGTGCACGACTTCGCCGCCGTCGAGGTGCAGCGTCACCACACGGTCCTGGGCGCCAAGGCCGCACGCCAGCAGCAGCGCCACCAGCATCCGCGTCAGCCATCGCATGGTGCCAACATCGTCGCGCCCACGGCCCGCCTTGAGCGGGCCTCGCTGCCGCGCCCCGGCCCGCCCACGCGAGCGCGATCGGGGTCGCCGCTCGGCGCCGTGGCAACCGCGTAAGCCGTCGATGGCAACGGCAGACCCGCCGCGCCCCGCGCGAGCTTCCCACCTCCCGCGCTCCTAGACTTGGCCAGGCTTCCGGAACGCCCGTTGCTCGCACGCGCTGCCGCCACCATGACCCGCGCCCTGCTCCTGCTGCTGACTGCCGCCGCCCTTCCCGCGCAGACCCCCGCGTCCCCGCCGCCCGAAGCACCCCCCGACGAATTCGTCGCGCTGTGCCAACGCCTCGAGGCGGCGCATCGCCCCGAGGGTCCGGTGCCGAATGCGACGGCGCTGCGCGGCGTGTTCACGTTCCAACTGCACGACAAGACCGCCGAGCAGCGTGGCCAGGTCGACCTCAACGTGACGTTCCTCGAGTGGCAGCGGCCGCAGGGCGGCCGCGTGATGCCGTTGATCCGCTACGAAGTTCGCGACGCGGGAGCGCCGATCGTCCGTGGCCAGGACCGCGACGGACCGTGGCAACTCGTGCAAGGCGAGCCGCGCGATCTCGGCAGTGCCGACTTCGTGCAGGATCTCGCAGCGTGCGAGCGGCACACCAACCTGGCCCGGCAACTGCTGCGGTTCCTCTCGCCCGCCGACGTGCTGCGCAGCCTGCAGAATCGGACGCCCCTTCGTGACGCAACGCTGGTGGTGGCGCGTGGCCGGTCGTTCGCCTGCAAGGTCGTCGGCGGCGAGCTGCCGGCGTTCCCGTTGCTTCAGCAGGGTGGGCAAGACCGGCCGGTGCGGCTCGAGGTGTTCGTGAACACGCAGACGGGCCGCCTCGCCGCCGTCGATGCCTGGCCGCGCGACGGCGCCGCAGTCGACGAACAGCGCGGCGAACGCATTCTGCTCGACGACCTGCGCGTGCGCGACGGCATCCTCGTGCCGCACAACCTCAAGCATCTGTTCCGCGAGGGCGGCAAGCTGGCGCTCAATTCGAGCGCGCAAGTGCTGGAGCTGTCGCTGCGCCCCGAACTGCGACCCGAGGACTTCGACCGCAAGCCGGCCCGCTGACGGACTCAGCAGCGGCGGCGGAAGTACCGCTCGAGTTCGGCGGCGGTGAACGTCAGGACCGTCGGCCGCCCGTGCGGGCAGTTGTGCGGATGCTCGAGCTTCGCCGCCGCCACGAGCAACGCCTGGATCTCGGCATCGGCAAGGCGATCGCCGCGCATCACCGCCGATCGGCAGGCCATCGAATGAAACCGCTCGGCAACGAGCCCGCGCAGCGAACTGGCGTCGATCTGGTCCTCGGCGAACGCCAAGGCGTGCACCAGCTTGCCCGGATCGATCCGGTTGAGCGCCGCAGGCACGCCGTGCACGGCGACCGCCGAAGGGCCGAACGGTTCGACCAGCAGCCCCTCGCGGGCCAGGGGCTCGCGGGCCGCTTCGAGCCACGCCATCTCCGCGGGAGCGACCTCGACCACGGCCGGCGTGAGCAGCCGCTGCACCTGCACGGACCCCGCGGCGTGCTGGGCGCGCAGCTCCTCGTACATCACCCGTTCGTGGAGCGCATGCTGGTCGACGACCAGCAGGCCGTCGGGTCCTTCGAGCAACAGGTAGAGGTCCAGCACCTGCAGGTATCGACCCGAGACGCGGGCGAACGGATTCGGCAGCGTTGGCCGCGCCGGGGCGGCATCGGCACCGGCGCCGACGACCGGCGTCTCGCGTACCGTGACGACGGACGGTGTCGCCGCGGGCGGCAACGGCGACGGGGGTCGCGCGTCGAACAGCGAAGGCGGCAGTGCGGGCATGCCCGAACGGGCCCGCGGCAGGTCCGGGGCGATGACCACGCCGCCGGCACTGCTGCCGAGTCCGGACCGCGCCTGCAGCGCCGCGCGCACCGTCTCGTGCAGGCAGCCGGCAACGGTCCGCGCGTGCACGAAGCGGACCTCCGCCTTGCGCGGGTGCACGTTGACGTCGACGTCCTGCGCCGGGAGCGCGAGCTGCAGCACGTAGATCGGAAACCGCCCGCCCATCAGGTACTCGCGATAGGCCTGTCGGATCGCGAACAACGCACTGCGTTCGCTCGCCAGCCGGCCGTTCACGTGCAGCAGCTCGAGCTTGCCATCGCGCCGCGCCAGGTCCGGTTCGCCGATGACGCCACGCACCGACAGACCTGGAAACGTGCGCTCGACCGGCAGCAGCCCGCGTCCGAGCTCGTCGCCAAAGCACCGGCAGAACCGGCGCACCAGGTCGTCGCCGTGCGGCAGCCGCAGCACCTGCTTGCCGTCGGCGACGAACGTGAAGTCGACGTCGAGCCGCGCCAGCGACAGTTCGGCCAGCAGTTCCTGGATGCGCGCGCGTTCGGCGTGCGGACTCTTCAGGAAGCGCCGCCGCGCCGGGACGTTGCAGAACAGCTCGTTGACCTCGACGCGCGTGCCCTCGGGACAGCCACACGGCTCGGGTGGCGTCTCGACGCCAGCCTCGCACCGGACCTGCCACCCCTCGGCAGCACCACGTCGCCGACTCTGGATGCGGGCCCGCGACACCGCGCCGATCGACGCCAGCGCTTCGCCGCGGAAACCGAGGCTGCCGATGTGCTCGAGATCGTGCACCGAGGCGAGCTTGCTGGTCGCATGGCTCGCGAACGCGAGCGGCAGATCCTCCGGCAGGAAGCCATCGCCATCGTCGCCGACGACGATCGACTGGGCCCCACCGTCGAGCACTTCGACGCGGATGCGGCTGGCGCCGGCATCGAGCGCGTTCTCGACCAGCTCCTTGACCACGGACGCCGGCCGCTCGACGACTTCGCCGGCGGCGATCTGGTTGACCACTTCGGGCGGCAGACGGCGGATCACAGTTCCCTGCCTCCGGCCTGCGGCATCGGCGCGCCGTCGAACCACGCCCGCAGGAAGCGCTCGAGCAGCACGTCGGGCTCCTCGCCGGTCGTGCGGCTCAGGCGCTGGCACTGCTGCAGGGCCAGCAGACCCTGCGCGAGCCGCGGCAAGCGGTGCTTCTCCACCTGCCGGACGTAGCGCTCCTGGAACTGGAACACGCCGACGCGTGCCGCCACGTCGCGCAGCGACACACCGTCGTCGAGCAACTGACGCCCTTCGTAGGTCTTGACGAGCTGGCCGAACATCCAACTCGTCACGAACGGCAGCAGGCCGCCGCGGTCCATCGGCTTGCCGTCCTTGCTGCGCACGCCGCGGTCGAAGATCGCGCGCAGGCTGCGCCAGGCCGCGGCGCGGTCCTCGGCGAGCACCGCCGCCGCGAACTCGAACGGCGTCGACTCGAAACTGACGGTCAGCTTGCCGTGCAGATCGGCCGGCGTGAGCGGCTTCTTCGCGCTACCGGCGCCGAGCACACCACGAAGGCGATCGATCTCGGCGACGAGATCCGCGCACGACGTGCCGACCTGCTGCACCACGAGCCACGCCGCCGCTGGCTGCAGCGGCACGCCGCGCTTTGCGGCCTCGGCCTGGAGCCACCGGCACAGTTCTCCCTTCTCGGGCGGGTCGTTGCGATCGAAGGGCAGGTCGTAGAGCTCGCGGAACTCGAAGCACGCGCCGGCGGCCGTCGCGGTCTTGACCAGCGCCTGCGCGGCCTTCTTGCGACGATCGAGCTTCTTCGCCTCGATGACGAGGCCGCAGCCCTTGCCGAAGCCCGGCACCGCCGCCGCCACCGCCTCGACGTGGTTCGCCCACCAGGCGCCGCCGCGACGCACGACGACGAAGGCCGTGCGCGCGAACAGTCCCCCGCCGCGCAGGTCCTGCAGGACGGGCAGCCCCTCGACCACGTCCGTCGCCGCGGGCTCGACCGGCTCCGCGGTCGCGGCGCCGTCACGTTCGTCGTCCGCGTCGTCGTCGCCATCGCCGCCACCACCCCCGCCGGCAAGCCGCTCGGCAACGGCGTCGACGATGCGCAGTTCGGCGTCCTTGGGCACGGCGGCGAGAGCGAGGGCAACCGCCTGGCCGCGGAACCAGGCTCCCTCGCCGTAGAGCAGCAGCAGCGGCGGCAAGCCGTTGCCGAGCAGTTTGGCGAGGCGCTCCAACTCGGCGACGGGCGACGGGGCAGCCACGCTCAGGCTCCGCGCAGCAGCAGGTCGACGAATCCGGCGACGAACATCACGACCGCGATCGTGCCGTTCGCGGTGAAGAACGCCATGTCGATCCGGCGCAGATCTCCGGGTCGCACCAGCCGGTGCTGCCACAACAGGAGGGCCGCCGCGGCGCCGGTTCCGCACAGCCAGATGGCCCCGAGCGGGACCAGCAGGCCGAAGCCGACGAAGCCGACGAATGCGAGCCCGTGCAGGGCACGCGCGATCTGCAGCGCCCGCGGCGCACCGAATCGCGCTGGCAGCGAACGCAGCCCGTGCGCGCGGTCGAACTCCTCGTCCTGGCAGGCATAGAGCACGTCGAAGCCGGCGACCCAGCACGCCACCGCGAGGCCGAGCACGGCGGGCGCCAGCAGACGCGCCGAGAACTCGCCGTCGGCCGCCAGCCACGCGGCGACCGGAGCGATGCCGAGCGCGGTGCCGAGCCACAGATGGCAGAGGGACGAGAAGCGCTTGGCGTGGCTGTAGCCGAGCAGGAACAGCAGCGTCGGCAGGCCCAGCCAGAAGCACACTGGCGCCAGCAACCAGCAACAGGCGAGGAACGCGGTGGCGGCGGCGACGACCAGCAGCAGCACCGCGCGGGGCGTCACGACCCCGCGCGGGAGTTCACGTCCGGCGGTCCGCGGGTTCGCTGCGTCGAGCGCGCGATCGACGAGTCGGTTGTAGGCCATCGCCGCGGTGCGCGCCGCGACGACGGCGGCGACGACGAGGCCGAGCAAGCGCCAGCCGGGCCGGCCGCCCGTCGCCGACAGCAGCGACAGCAGCGCGAACGGCAGCGCGAACACCGAGTGCGAGAGCTTGACCAGCGACGTCCAGGTGCGCGCGCGCGCGAGCAGCGATGCGCCGGTCATGGCTCCTCGCCCTCGTGCCACGGCGACGACGACGGCGGCGGCGTCTGCCAGCGGCGGATCAACGGATGCGCGATGCCGAGGCGATCGAGGATCTTGCCGACGACGAAGTCGACGAGGTCCTGCACCGACTGCGGGCGATGGTAGAACCCGGGCATGGCCGGGAGCACGACCGCGCCGAGCCGCGCGAGCGCCAGCATGTTCTCGAGGTGCAGCACCGACAGCGGCGTCTCGCGCGGCACGACGACCAACGGCCGCCCTTCCTTGAGTGCTACGTCGGCCGCTCGCTCGACGAGGTTGCTCGAGAAGCCGTGCGCGACGCGCGCCAGCGTTCCCATGCTGCAGGGGCACAGGATCGTCGCCCGCATGCCCGCACTGCCCGACGCCGGCGCCGCCTCGACGGCGGCGAGGTCGTGCACGAACAGCCGTTCGCGCAGGGCCGGAACGAACAGCCCGCGCAGGTCCGCGTGCGAAGTGACGGCATCGTGGCCGGCCTCGTGGCGCAGCACCCGCAGGGCCGCCGTGGTCGCGCAGAGGTGCACTTCGTGGCCGGCGGTGAGCAGGGCCTCCACCAACCGCAGACCGTAGGCGATGCCGCTGCCGCCGGACCACCCGACGGCGAAGCGCTGCGCAGACGGCGTAACCGGGGAATCAGGAGCCATCGGCGGAGAGGTAGAACCAGACGTCGTAGATCGCGTGCGTGTAGACGCAGACGCCGAAACCGCGCACCCACATCAACACACCGAGCAGCAGGCCGGCCATCGCACGGTAGGTGAAGCGGCCGGAATCCCACGGTTCTCCGCACAGGTGATGGAACCACGAGAACACCAACGCGCTGACGACGACCGCCACGACGCCGGCCGTCCAGGACGGCAGCGACCACGCGCGCACCGGCCGCAGCACCAGCCACACCAGCAGCGACATCAGGCCGAGGCGGAAGACCAGCTCTTCGAACACGCCGGCCCCGATCGAGTGGACGAGGTTCGCGGCGAGCGACGACGGGACCACGCCCGTCGCGAGCAGCCGTTGCGCCGACGACGCGAGCTGCTGCGACAGCGGTCCGAGCAGCAGTGCGTAGAGCGTGCCCTCCAGCGCGATCACCGCGGCGATGCGCATCCACGGCACGTCGCGGCGCTTCAGCGAAGCCGCCGACAGCAGCGTCAGCAGCGCGAACGCCGCCGTCAGCACCAGGTGGCCCGGCACGCCCAGGCGCCCGATCTCGCGCAGCAGCAGCGCTTCGGCGCCATTGCGTTCCTCGGGCGTCAACAGCAGACGCAGGCCTTCGTACAGCAACCAGAGCGGCAAAACTGCACAGCAGCCGACCGCCGCATCGCGCGACCAGTGCAGGTAGCCGCCGGACGGCAGCGACGCGGCGGCACGCGCGTCAGCCGGTGACTTCGCCACGGTAGATGGCGGCGATGCCGCAGGTCAGCAGGCGCTGGCGCGGCGCCTGCAGGCCGGCGGTGCGCATCAGGTCGAGGAACTGCTCGCGTTCGGGGAACGCCATCACCGAATCGTGAAGGTAGCGGTAGGCGTCGCTGCGGGCGCCGCTGATCCAGCGGCCGAGTCGCGGCAGCACGTTGCGGAAGTAGCCCCGATACAACGCCCCGAGCACCGGCACGGTGGGCTTGCAGAACTCGAGCACGACGACGCGCCCTCCTGGCCGCACGACGCGCGCCATCTCGCGCAACGCCACCACCGGGTCGCTGACGTTGCGGATGCCGAACGCGACGGTGGCGAAGTCGAACGCGCCATCGGCGAACGGCAGGCGCATCGCGTCCGCGGCCAGGAACGACGGCGGCGACGGGACCCGCGCGGCCTTGGCGCGCGCCAAGACCACCATCGGCGCGCAGAAGTCCGAGCCGACGATCTCGGCCCCGGCACGCTGCAGGGCGAACGACAGGTCGCCGGTGCCCGCACAGACGTCGAGGCCGTGCTCACCGGCGCGCACGTCGACGACCGCGACGGTGCGGCGTCGCCACCACCGGTCGATGCCGAGCGACAAGGCGCGGTTGGCGCGGTCGTAGCCGGGCGCCACGTCGGCGAACATGCGGCAGATCGCGGCGGCTTCCGGCATGCGGCGATTCTGCGACGGGATCACGCTCGGCTCAACGACGCCCCGGGGCAACGGGCTGGAAACAGCACGGGCCCCGCGGCGGCGTCGCCGCAGCGGGGCCCGTTGGGTCGCCAGCCGCCGGGCCGGCGGCGGCGGTCACTGGCGCCAGTAGTTTGTCACCGTGCGCACGCCCGGCACCGGGATCGTCGCGATGCGCGTCCCCGTGCCGATCTCGAACACGTCGACGTTGCCGACGTCCGACAGCGCGACGAACATCAACCGCGGCTGCGCGGCGGCAACCGGCGCACCGTTGATGACCTTCAGCGTGTGCTTTCCGGAGTGGATGTAGGGCGTGGTGGCGAACGACGGCGCCAGCAGGTTGCCCTGACCGGTCAAACCACCGACGTTCAGCATGTCGTCGAAGCAGATGTCGATGACCGAGTTGCCGGTCATGAAGTTCTGCACGTTGACGGCACCGCCGAACCGCTGCGTGACGGTCCACTCCTTCTGGCGGTAGGTCGGCGGCAGGATGAACCCGCCGGACACCGGGTTGAGCGGCAAGGCGCCCAGCGGGGTCGCGGTCAGCGTCAACCGGCTGACCTGGCCGAGTCCGCTCTCGTCGGTGTGGCCGATGAACACACCGCCGAAGCCGCCCGACATGTCGTACATCATCGCCCGCGCGCGCGGGAAGCTGACGTTCGTCACCGAACCGATGATGTCGTTGAAGCCGATGCCGTTGACGCCGTCAGGGCCTGACTCGTAGATCGCGATCGTGCCGTTGCCGTTCAGGATGTAGGCGTAGTAGAGGCCCGACGTGTTGCCGTGGCCGAAGTAGCGCTCGGTCACGATGACGTCGATCGGCGCGTTGAGGAAGCCGCCAAGGCTGCGCCGCACCGTGAAGTCGAGCGCGCTGATGATCGTCAGGAAGTTGGCGTCGGTCGACACGACCAGCACGTCCTCGCCGTCCGGCTGCCAGGCGATGCCGGTCGGGCCGCTCTCGACCGGCGTCTGGGCGACGATCTGGTGGAACGTCCCACTCAGCGGGTTGATGTCGATGAAGCTCACCGACGAGCTCGCGAAGTTGGTCACCGCGAGGCGCGTCATGTTCGGCGACACCGCCATGCTCACCGGGTCCGAGAGCTGGATCGAGTCGAGCACCGTGAAGCGGTTGCTGTTGACGACCAGCACCTGGCGGTTGTCGCGGTCGAGCACATACAGGAAGTGGCCGACCTGCTGGCGCGACGTGAACGGGCAGAACGGCGGCGGCGGCGGCGGCGACGCGGGGGCCGGCTGCGGGCCGACGAAGACGCCCATGAAGGACGAGCCGTAGACGCCGATCTCGTTCTGCACCGACGAGAACGGATTGCCCTGCACGAGCAGGTTCAGACCGACGGCGAGGCAGCCGGCGGGCGGGCCACCGGTGACCAGGGCGCCTGGCGGGCCGAGCGACGATTTGACCGTCGGCTCTTCGCCGAAGATCGCGCGGTTCGGGTTCGGCGGCGGGAAGACGAGCCGCGGCGGGTTCGGGATCGGCGGCTGCGTGATCGTGTTCCCAGACATCGCGGCGCCGAGCAGCTGGTTGATCTGGTTCGCGCGCGACGCGTTGCGGTTGACGTTCTCGTTGTTGTAGATGAGATCGAGCGGCGCGCCGAGGTGGATGTCGGTCACGTCGCCGACGATCGGATCGCGCAGCAGGCGGGTGTTGCCGTTGGTGTCCTGGGTCAGCGTCAACACACCCGCACCACCGGCATCGAGGCTCGACGTGCCGGGCGCCAGCGACGGCACGACGCCTGGCAGACCGATGTTCGGGTTCAGCGGGAAGCGCGACAACGACGGGTCACCGGTGCCCTGGCCGAAGCCGTGCAGGTCGATCACCGACACGCCCGGCTGCGCGCCACCGATGCCGATGTAGATCGCCTCGGGCGCCACCGGCGCGTTCACCAGGCCCGGACCATCGCCAGTCGTGTAGCTGGTGGTGATCGGCGAGCCGATCGGGTCACCGATCAGGCTCGTGATCGTGGTCGACAACACCGTGACGTCGACCTGCGAGTTCCCCGGCAGGCTGTAGGCCGGCTTGATGAAGTAGCTCATCAAGTCGCCGTAGCTCACCGGGTCCGCGTAGTAGATCACCGGGAACGTCGCGGCGGCCGACGTCACCGACAGCGAAATGCCGCCGGTCGGCGGCGTGAACAGGTTCGGGTCGAAGAACGTGCCGACCCGGCCGGGCTGCACGGGCTTGTTGAAGCGCACCAGGATCGAGCCGGTCGGATCGACGCCGGTCTGGCCGTTGCCGGGCTGGATCTGCGGCAGCGTGGTGAAGCCGAGCACCTGGGGCGGGTTCGGATCGCTGCCGACCGTCGTCGCCACGCCGATCTCCTGCTCGAGGATGTCGTTCTCGCTGTCGCGCACCGCGTTGGTGACGAGGATGCGGAGCAGGCGGTCGCCGGGGAACGTGTCGAGCGCGGTCAGGTCGTTGTCGTCGTCGGCAATGAACGTGAACGACTTCCGGCTGACCAGGTCCGCGGCGCCCGCGTAGTTCGGGAACCCGTTGGCGCGCGGATCGAGCACCTTCACCTTGTTGCCGTCGGCTTCGAGGGCCCGCACCAGCTGCAGAGCACCACCGGTGTTGAAGTAGGTGTAGCCGTTGACGAAGCCGCGCCCGCGAAGCGTCACCGAGGTCTCCGTCGACGGATCGTAGGCGAGCAACGCAATCGAGCCGACGAGGCCGCTGTTCGACTGGTCGGCCAGCAGGTTGCTGAGGATCGACTCGATCTGCAGCTTGTGGCTGAACGTGAAGTGCAGGAAGTGGTTGCCAGGGGTGCCGTCGGGCAACACGGCGTCCACGGGCAGGGTGGCGACCGGCAGCACCCCGTTGTTGCCGTTCACGAACTTCTTGAGAGTGTCCTCGCTCTCGATGTTGACGACGGTCGAGGTCGGATTGCCGAACTGGTCCGTGGTGCGAATGCGGTAGGGGTAGACGCTGCCCGACCCGGTGCTGACGCTGACCACCTTGAAGTCGCCGCGGTTGTCGGGATCGCCCTTGCTGCCGCCGGTGCAACCGGCCAGCAGGCCGGCAAGTCCTAGCAGGGGCAGGGTGGCCGCCGCGCCAACGAGAGCGAACGGGTTCGGCCGGTGGGAGAGGGTGCCTTTCATCGGGATCGCTGACATTGGGATGGCAGCCGCTTGCGGCGGTACAGGGTCTTGCTCGGGGACGAGTCGAGCCAGGAGAGCCGCAGGACGTTACTTCGCCATGGGTTCCATGCAAGCGAAGTCTCGTCGCCGCAGCCGCTGACGCGACGCGCGAATGCCGGCAGAGAAAGCAAACCCGGTGCCCACCCGCGGGTGCGGCACCTTGCCCCGCTCCGCGGTCGTCGCGAACAAGCCCGCTGGCGGCACGGCCGCACCCAAGCCGTGTGGCGATGCGGCGTTGCACGAAGGCAGCCTCTGCCGGCGACGCTGGGAGTGCGCGATCGCACGAAGTGCGGGAGTGCACACGCATCGGCTCGCACCCTTGCCTGACCGACGGCTGCAGCGAGGATCGCCGGCGCATGGGCGACGCGCTCGATGACTACCGCAGGAAGCGCGACTTCCGCAGCACTCCGGAGCCCGAGCCCGCCCCACCGTTGGCCCGTGCGGACGACGTGTTCGTCGTGCATCGGCACGAGGCCCGCAACCTGCACTACGACCTCCGGCTCGAGCACGCCGGCGTCTTGAAGTCGTGGGCCGTGCCGCGTGGGTTCTCGTTCGATCCGGCGGAGAAACGCCTCGCCGTGCGCACCGAGGACCACCCGCTCGAGTACGAGCACTTCCACGGTCGCATCCCGAAGGGCCAGTACGGCGCCGGCACGATGCAGATCTGGGATCGAGGCCGGTACGAGTTGGTGAAGATCCCGACCTGGGAGGAGGCGATGGCGCGCGGCGAGCTGAAGGTGCGCCTCCATGGCCGGCGGCTGCGCGGCGAATGGCACCTGGTGCGCACGCAGCAGGCGAAGAACAGCTGGCTCCTGTTCAAGAGCAAGGACGAGTACTCGGGCCACGCCCGCGAGAGCGCGCTCGGCATCGAACTCGGCGACGCGCCCGAACGCGCCGTACCGCCGTCGACGACGCCGATGCGCTGGACGAGCGAACGGCCTGCGCTGCGCGACCCGGACTGGCTCTACGAGATGGAGTTCGCCGGCGCCCGGAGCCTCGCGCACAAGCGCGGCGGGACGATCGTGCTGCCGGCGTTCCCGACCCCACCGTCCGCCGTCGTCGCCGGCATGCGGGCGCTGCGCTGCCACGAGGCGCTGATCGACGGCGTGCTGGTCGCGCTCGACGCCGGTGGCCGACCAACGCGCGATGCGCTCGCGCAAGCACTCGCCACGGACCACGGCCGGGACGTCGTCTTCTACGCCTTCGATCTGCTGCAGTGGGAGGACTACGACCTGCGCGCCCTGCCCTTGCTCGACCGCAAGCAGGCCTTGCGCACGCTGCTGCCCGGCGACGGCGGGGTGCTCTTCGTCGACCACGTCGCCGGCGACGGCGCGTCGCTGCTCGCGGCGATCGCCGAAGCCGGCCTGCCGGCCGCGATCGGCAAGCGCGCGGGGAGCCGCTACGCGAGCGGCCCGTCCCCCGACTGGGTTCGCGTGCCGTGCAGCCCCGCCGCCGTGGACGGCGCCGGACCGCCGCGCACGACGAACGTCACGCCCACCACCGCGGCAGCGCCCCGCTGGAAGCCGAGCAACCTCGGCAAGGTCTGGTGGCCCGCCGAGGGCTACACCAAGGGCGACCTGCTCGCCTACTACCACGCGGTGGCCGACGCGCTGCTGCCGCACCTTCGCGATCGCCCGCTGCACCTCAACCGCTTCCCGGACGGCATCGACGGCAAGTCGTTCTACCAGCGTGAGGTCAAGGAAGGCTCGCCGGCGTGGCTGCGCACCGCACCGATCGAGCACGACGGTGCGATCGTGCCGCACCACGTCGTCGACGACCTCGACACGCTGCTGCACGTCGTCAACCTCGGCAGCATCGACCTGCATCCGTGGCTGTCGCGCGTCGGCTCGCTCGACGCGCCCGACTTCGCGGTGCTCGACCTCGACCCCAAGCAGGCGCCGTTCCCGCACGTCGTGCGCATCGCTCGCGCCGCCGGCAAGCTGCTGCGCGGCATCGGGCTGCGGCCGCTGCTGAAGACGTCGGGCAAGCACGGCATGCACGTGTTCGTGCCACTGCTGCCCGGCTACACCTACGACCACTCGCGGATGTTCTGCGAGGCGATCGCGCGCGTGCTGGTGCGCGAACTGCCCGACATCGCGACGGTCGAGCGGCTGCCGGACCGACGCGAAGGAAAGGTCTATCTCGACTTCCTGCAGAATCGCCGCAGCCAGACGATCGTGCCGCCGTACTCGGCGCGGCCGGTGCGCGGCGCCAGCGTGTCGGCGCCGCTGCTGTGGGACGAACTCGAGGACGGCGAACTGACGCCGCAGCGCTTCACGATCAAGACGATGCCGCAGCGCCTGGCGCAGCGGGGCGACCTGTTCCGCAAGGCGCTCGACGACAAGCAGGACCTGATGCCCGCGATCGCGGCGCTGGGCGAGATGCTGCGCGGTGCGTGACGGCGAGGAGCCGCCTCACCCACCGTTGCTCGAGAGTCGCCGTCGCACCTGCTCGGCCCAGCGGCTGTTCGGATCGAACGTCAAGTACGCGCGCCAGTGCGAGCGCGCACCGTCCATGTCCCCCACCACCGCGAGCGCCTCGGCGAGGTTGTAGTGCGCGTCGGCGTAGTGCGGCACCAGCTCGAGCGCGCGCCGCAACGCCTCGACCGCACCGGCCCGATCGCCGAGTTCGCCACGCACGACGCCGAGGTTGTTCCAGGCCTCGGCGTACTCCGGCGCCTTGCCGATCGCGGCCAGGAACTGCGCGGCCGCTTCGCTGCGCCGGCGCTGGCCGTAGTAGCAGTTGCCGAGGTTGAAGTGGATCTCGGCGCTGCCGTCGACGGCCGCGTGCTCGTAGGCGCGGATCGCGTCGTCGATGCGGCCCGCCGCCTCCGCGTCGACGCCGATCGCGAACCAGTCCTGCGGCGAACGCAGGGACGGCAACGCCGCCGTGCAGCTCGCCGCGCCGGCGAAGTCGAACAACATCTGCCCGCCCGGTTCGACCAACCGGCCGTCGGGAGTTCGCACGGTGACGCGCCGCTGGCCGATGCTCGCCAGCAGCCCCGTCAGCGCGGCATCCGCGTCGGGAACGACCGAGCGCGCCAGCCGCCAGGCACGCTCGATGCGCGGAGCGGTCCAGCCGGCGCGCCAGAGCTGCGCCAGCACCCGCGCACAGCCGGCCGCGCGGAACGCGTAACGATCGACGCTGCCGCGCATCGGACTCAGCAGTTCGCGGTCGATGAAGCGGCGCAGCACGTTGCCGGGCAGCCCGCAGAACTCGGCGAGCTCTGCCGACGTGAACGTGCGCTCGAGCTCGCGTTCCTCCTTCATGCCGCACCCTCGGGCACCAGCCCGACGAACACCGGCGCGCGCAGCGAACCGCTCGCCGTCCACTCGAGGAAGTTCACGGTGCAGTAGAGCCCCGTCGCGATCCAGCGACCCTTCATGCCCGGATCGACGAGCGGCTTCTCGACGCGGGCGCCGAACAGCCGCCGCCGCAGTTCGTCGCGCTCGGCAGCGCCGATGCCCGACCCGACCTTGCCGACGCACCGGATCTCGCCGTTCACGTCGGTCGCGACGATCAGCGACTTGAAGTCGCGCTCGCCGTCGGGCTCGTAGCCGAGTACCAGGCAGTGGATCTGCTGCACGAGCTTCATCTTCTGCCACGCGTCGGTGCGCTCGCCCGGCCGGTAGGTCGAGTCGAGGCGCTTGCCGACGATGCCCTCGAGGCCACGTTCGCGCGCCGCCGCGAACAACGCGAGGCCCTGGCCGACGACGCCGTCCGACAGCACGAGCCGCCGCTCGCCGCTCGCCGCGACGAGAGCAGCGAGCCGCTGCCGACGCTCGTGCAGCGGGAGCCCGAGCAGGCTCTGGTGGCCTTCGTAGAGCAGGTCGAAGACGACGTAGACGACCGGCGACCGGCGCGCGGCGGCCGGCGCGTCGGCGGCCGAACCGTTCTCGCGGCCGATCATCGCCCGGAAGTCGGGGCGGCCGTCTTGCTGCAGCACGACGAGTTCGCCGTCGAGCACACACCCCGCGGGCAGACCGGCCAGGAACGCGAGCTCCGGATACCGGCCGGCGAGGTCGCGCCGCCGGCGACCGTGCATGCGGTGCTCGCTGGCCTCGACGTAGGTGACCGCGCGCACGCCGTCCCACTTGATCTCGAACAGATGCGCCGCCGAATCGAACGGCGCGCCGATGCGCGCCAGCATCGGCTCGACGTGTTGCGGCAGTCGGGACGTCGCCATCGTCGCCACGGCGCGCGGGTCAGCCTTCGACCTTGCGGGAGCCCTTCTTCTTGCCGGCACTCGGCGCCAGCTTCTTGTCCGCCTCGTCCTCGGCGGCTCCACCGACCTGACGAGCCTGCGCCTCCGCGACGCTCTTCTTCAGGGCGTCCATCAGGTTCAGGATCTTCGGCTCCTCGTGGTCGGGCGCCTGCACGACCTCCTTGCCTTCGACCTTCAGCGCGATGAGCTGCTTGAGCTTCTTCACGTACTGGTCCTGGTAGGCGTCGAGGTCGAAGCTCGCGAGTTTCGACGCCGCGATCAGCGTGTTCGTCAGCGCGACTTCTTCCGGCTTGAAGGCGATGTCCTCGACCTCGCTCTCGAAGTCCTTCGCCTTGCGCACGCGGGCGGGATAGTGCAGCCCCGTCATCACGAGCAGCTTGCCGCTCGGCCGCAGCAGCACGAGCTGCTCGCGTCCGGTCATCACCACCTGCGCGATCGCGCAGACGTTGTTCTGCTTCATGCCGTCGCGCAGCAGCGCGTACGGCCGCGAGCCGGCGATACCGTCGGGAAGCAGGTAGTGCGCCTTGCCGGCGAAGTACATGCCGTCGACCGCGTCGGCGGGCACGAACCCGTCGATGCTGACCGCGCGGTCGGTCTTGGTGCGCAGCTTGTCGAGCTCGTCTGGATCGACGACGACGTAGCTGTCCTTGTGGTGCTCGAAGCCGCTGACGATCGCTTCGCTCTTCAGCTCGCCGTGCTCCGGACAGACCTTCAGGTACTTCACGCGGCTGTTGCAGTCCTTGTGCAGCTGGTTCAGGTGCACCTCGCCGGCGGTTTCGTTGGCGGTGAACGCCTTCACCGGCACGGAGATCAGGCTGAGCTTGAGGAACCCTTTCCAGGACGTGCGGGACGGTGCGGCCATCGGGGTGGTGGGCTCGGGAGTGGAAGGCGCGGAGGATACCCGACGCGGCGGCCGGTTCCGCGCGTTCGACTGCCTCTCACTTCGCGCACCTCGCCCGAGCGCGTTGCCGCGACGATGCCAACGCGAGGACGTCGACCTGCAGCGCAGCGCCGTGCACAGGCGTCGTTTCCCGATGGTTGCGGCGGGCGCCACCGCGGGCGATGGTGCGCGCAGCCGGCGAAGGCGACCCGTTGCCCCTCACCCTCCGCATCCTCTGCTGGAACGTGCACAAGTGCGTCGGCGGTCTCGATCGCCGCTACGACCCGGCGCGCACGGCCGCCGTGATCGCCACCGCCGAGCCCGACGTCGTGCTGATGCAGGAGGTCGCGCAGAACGGCCGCTGGTACCGCGGGGAACGCCAGGTCGACGTGCTCGGCGAGGCGCTCGGCATGCCGCACCGCTCCTACTTCGTGAACGTGCGCTTCGGGCCCCGGCGCGGCGAGTACGGCAACGCGATCCTCAGCCACGCCCCAATCGCGAGCAGCACCAACCTCGACCTGACGCTGCCGACCAAGAAGGCGCGCAGCGTGCTGCACGCGGAGCTGCGCCTGCACGACGATGCTGGCCGCACCCGCACGCTGCACGTGTTCAACCTGCACCTCGGTCTGTCCGAGGCCGAGCGCCGCGAGCAGTTGCGTCGCTTCCTGCAGTCGCACGAGCTGCGGTCGATCCATGCCGACACGCCCGTGGTCGTCGCCGGCGACTTCAACGACGTCTACGGCTCGCTCGGCAAGAAGCTGCTCGCGCCCGTCGGCTTCCGCGGCCCGTCCCGGCCGCTGCGCACGTTCCCGGCCTGGGCGCCGGTACGCGCCCTCGATTCGTTGTGGGTGCGCGGCGACATCGAGGTGTTGACGCTCGAACGGCTGCGTTGCCGCGGCACCCGCACCGCCAGCGACCACGTGCCGCTGCTCGCCGAACTGCGCCTGCATGCAGCAGCGCGCCACGGCTAGCCCGGCCGGCGACCGGTCGGGCCGACCCGCGACCGCGGCAGCGGCCATGCGCCCGTCGCAGCGAATCCTAGAACGTGCCGATCGTCGTCGTGAGCCGGTTCGAGCCGTACAGCGACACCGCCGTGCTGCCCACGAACTCGACCTCGATGCACTGCTGGTGGATCACGGCGCCGAGCAACACAACCGTCGCGGGGATCGGAACCCCCAGCACCGCGGTTCCTGCTGCGGGCACGACCAAGGTCACGTCGTCGGCGCTGACCAGGCGGTCGCACCCGGGAGGCGAGCCGGGAAGCACCTGGGACAGCGGCGCGTTGGCCGTTGCGAAGCCGCTGGCGACGAGCACGGTCGACGTCGGCGCGAAGCCGCGCGCTGAGCAGCGCAGCGAGCCGGCGAGCAGCGCGACCCCGTCAGCACGCAGTTCGATCGCGCCCGCCGGGCCGACGCAAGCCGTCGGCGTCGTCTGCACCGGGTAGAGGCAAGGCAGCACGCGACGCACGGCGTGCACGCCCGGCCCGGTGCCCGACACGTTGACGATCATGTCGCCGCCGATCGCCAGCGTGCCGTCGTCGAGCACGGCGAGGGCATGCACCGCCCCGCTGAACGACGAGCCGAACGGAGTGACCGCACGCCAGGTCGTGCCGTCCCACATCGCCAGGTTGTTCACCGACAGTGTGCCGATCAGGCCGAACAGGCCGCCGGCGAACACCGCTCCCGACGGATGCACGGCGAGCGCGAACACCGAGTGGTTGGCGCCGAACGACTGCCACGCGACGCCGTTCCACCGCTGCAACGTGCGCGCGACGCCGCTGCTGATGTCGCCGCCCGCCATCACGTCGCCGTTGGGCAGCACGGCGAGCGCATGGACCTCGGTCCCCACTGCGCCCAGCGCCTGCCACGCGACGCCATCCCAGCGCGCGGCGCGCTGCGAGAAGGCCCCGCCGGCGACCACGTCGCCGTTCTGCAGCACGACGAGAGCATTGACGCGGTTGTCGAGGCCAGGACCGAGAGCGCTCCACGTGCTGCCGTTCCAGCGCGCGATGTTCGCGACCGGGAAGCCCGCCCAGTTGAAATGGCCGGCGACGACCACGTCGCCGTTCGGCAGTTCGGCAAGGCAGCGCACGTCGCCAGGGATGCCTCCGCCGAGGGGCAGCCAGGAACCGCCCGACCAGCGCGCGACATGGGTGTTGGGCAGCGCGTTGGCGCGGCCGGCGACCAGCAGGTCGCCGTTCGTCGTTCGCCGCAGCGCCGTGCATCGCGACGCGACGCCGGGAGCGATCGCCTGCCAGGCGTTCCCGTCCCACGCCGCCAGCCGCTCGACCTGCTGCGCGCCGGCGAACAGGAAGTCGCCGCCCGCCGCGAACGTCCCGCCGCCGAGCGGCGCCAAGGCCCGCACGCTGCCGTCGAGACCGTCGCTCATCGGGTACCACGCCCCGCCGCTCCATCGCGCGATGTTGCGTCGTGGTCGGCCGCCCGCGGTGGTGAACCGCCCGCATGCGATCAGGTCGCCGTTCGGCAGTGCGGTCACGGCCCACGCCAGCGGGCTCGTGGCACCCTCGAGACCGATCGCCATCGGCGACCAGGCGACGCCGTCGAAGCGCACGATGCGCCGCGCCACCTGACCGTTGGCGGTGGTGAAGTTGCCGATCACCACCAGGTCGCCGTTCGGCAGTTCGGCGACGTCGTTGATCGCGCCGTCGAGCGTCAGGGCGTAGCCGTGCCATTGGCTGCCGTCCCAGCGCTGCAGCGTGGTGCCGCCGACCACGAGGTGCCCGTTCTGGAGGACGCAAACCGACATGACGGAAGGCATGCCGCCGCCGATCGCACTCCACGCGTTGCCGTTCCACCGCGCGAGGCCCTGCACCGTCACGCCACCGGCCGTCGTGAACGTGCCGCCGGCGACGACATCCCCGTTCGGCAGCACGCCGAGCGAGAACACGGTGTTGTCGACGCCGCTACCGAGGGCGCTCCAGGTCGCGCCGTCCCAGCGCGCGACGCGGCTGGCCCCGGCGCCGCCGGCGAGCGTGAACGAGCCGCCCGCGAGCAAGTCGCCGTTCGGCAAGCGCAGCAGCGCGTAGACGATGCCGTTGAGACCGCTGCCGAACGGCAGCCACTGCGTGCCGTTCCACCGCGCGATGCCGTTCTGCGGCACGCCCTGGATCTGCTGCAGCCAGCCACCGACGACGAGGTCGCCGTTGGGCAGCCCGAGCGCCGTCAACGCATCGGCGTAGACGACGCCCGGCAGACCCGACCAGAGTCCGGTTGTGGGATCCCATGCCGCGACGTGCTTCGCGAACGCGCCGCCGATCGAACTGAACCCGCCGACGGCGACGACGAGGTTGCCGGTCGGACCCGGGCCATCCGGATCCCACGGCGCCGTCCCCCACACCGACAGATCGGCGCCGTACTGGCCACCAGCTGGCAGGAAGAACGGCGTGCACTGCGCGGCGAGATCTGCCCCGAGCACGGCGACGCACGAGCAGGAAGCCAGAATCGTTCGGATCGACATCGGCGGGATCGCGGTGGCGGCGGGGGGACGGCACGCGTCAGTGTCCCAGGGCCCAAGCAACCGTCAACCCGCCATCGACCCGCGGCAACCCGCCTGCGTCACAGGGCGAGGTACCGCCTGGCGAGTGCCGGGCCGGCGCAACTGTCCTCGTGCTTGAAGAACACGAAGCCGCCGGCCGGGTAGGCCGCGCGCAGGCGGTCGCGCCAACTCCGCAGTTCGTCGTCGGTGTAGCCCGTGCGTCGCAGCCGCAGGTAGCACCACGGCGCGGTGTCGACGAGATCCGGCGGCGGCGCATCGTCCTTGTCGCTGGCGACCAGCGCGACAGCGAACTCGCGCAGCACCGCACGCGCGTCGTCATCGTGCCAGCTCGGATGCGCGAACTCGAACGCGACGCGCATGCCGGGCCGCTGCTGCTGCAGGAACTCGCGCAGCAACGCCGTGTCCTTCCGCACCCACTTCGGCACCTGGTAGAAGACGCAGCCGAGCGTGCTGCCGAGCGGCTCGATCGCCGCGAACAGCACGGCGAGCAGTTCGCCGCAGTCCTTCAGCTTCTGTGTCCAGGTCAGCCGCTGGCTCGCCTTCACCACGAAGCGGAACGAGTCGGGCACCTGCGAGCGCCACTTCGCCGCCATCTTCGCGGTCGGCAGCCGGTAGAAGGTGTTGTTGAGTTCGACCGCCGGCAGTTGCTCGGCATAGAAGGCCAGCATCGCGTCCTTCTTCAGGTCGTCGGGGTAGAAGGCCGGCCGCCACTCGTCGTAGCTGAAGCCGCTCGTGCCGACGTGGAACGTGCTCACGGCTGCCACCTTACCCGCGCGACCCTGGGAGCCGCGGCAAGCCGCGTGCGTAGGCCTCGGCATCGACGAACACCGCCTCTTCGGCCTTCGGGTGCTCGGCGTAGAACTCGTCGAGAGCCAACCGGTGGCGCTCGGTCGGTTCGTCGAGACTGACCTGGATCGGCGTGGGCAGGCCCGCGTGTTCGACCACGAAGTCGACTTCGCCGGAGCCGCGCCAGTAGCAGACTTGCGAGTAGCGGCGGCGCAGCAACTGGAACGTCGCGCACTCGAGCTGCTTGCCACGATCCACGCCGGCGCGGACGACGGCCACGCGGCGCAGGCCGTTGTCGACCGGGTACCACTTCTTCTGGCGCAGCGCCTGCTTGCGCGTCGACCAGGCGAAGAACGGACACGGGAAGGCGAGGTAGGCGCTGGCGACAGCATCGAGGTAGAGGCTCGTGGTGTCGGTGGCGATGTCGAGAGCAGCCGCCACGCGGCGAACGCTGAGCTCGGACCCGGCGGACTCGTAGAGCATCTGCACCAGTTGCCGCAGCGGCCGACTCGAACGGGCGCCGACGCGTTCGCGCACGTCGCGCTCGACGATGTCCTCGAAGTAGGCGCGCAAGATGGCGTCCGGATCCGCGGCGAGTGCCGGCGCGGGGAACCCGCCGCTGGCCAGGTACTGCTCGACCGGAGTTCCCGGACGCAGCTTCTGGAACTCGTCGAAGTCGAACGGTGACAACTCGACGCGTAGATGGCGCCCGGTCAGCGTCGAAGCCAGTTCGCCCGACAGCAGGTGGGCGTTCGAGCCGGTGACGACGAAGCGGCGTGCGCGCGGCCGGTCGAGTTCCTTGCGCAGCCATCGTTGCCAGCCGCTGACACGCTGGATCTCGTCGAGGAAGTAGGTCGCCGCGATGCCTGGCGAGCGCGCCTCGAAGGCGTCGACCATCGCCTGCAGCACGGTGTGATCGAGGTCGGCCGCGAGCCGGGGATCCTCGAAGTTGATGAAGAGACAGTGCCGACGATCGAGTCCGTAGCGAGCCATCATCTGCGCGAGCAGGGTCGACTTGCCGCAACGACGAACGCCCTGAACGACGAGCGCCAGGTCCGGCCGAAGGTCTGCGGGTAGCGCCACGGCACGCGGTACCGACTTCGGCGGCGGTTGCTCCCAGTGGCTCCAGGCAGCAGCGACATCGAGTAGTCCGGAGGCGTCCATTCGCGAGTGACCAGTTTACTGGCCATCGGCACTGGTGACCAGTTTGCTGGTCGCACGTCGCAAGCGGCTGTCCGACAGTTCGATACGTGCCGCCCGCTCCGAGGCGCACGACTGCGGCGCTACGCCCAGAGCACGAGTCCGCGCACCTTGGCGTCGTGACGCGTCTGGGCTGGCACGCGCACGCGCATGCCGTGCTCGTAGTGCCCCGCCAGTTCGACGCGGTAGCCGCCGTCGAACGTGTGCACCGTGCCGGTCTTCACGCCGCGGTGTTGCAGCGGCACCACGATCGTCTCGCGCGCCGTGTCGCCGCGCGTGAGCACCAGCTCCACCACCACGTCCGTGGTGGACAGGACACCGAGGTCGACTTCGAGGTGGACGTCGAGGTGCTGGCCGACCTTGAAGTCCGCCATCTCGACCGTCGTCGCCGACACGATCTTCAGCTTCTCGAAGCCCGACCGGATCCGCGCGAACTCCTTCGCGCGCTCGCGCGCCGGCAGCTTCTTCTCGGCCTGCTGCGCGAAGTAGTTGGCGGCCTTCGGCCGGTAGGCCTGCCGCAGGTAGTCGCCCACCATGCGGTCGGTGTTGAACACCGTCGGCACCGTCGCGAGGCAGTGCTTCATCATCTCGACCCAGGCAGTCGGCACGCCGCCCGCATCGCGCGAGAAGAAGCGCGGCACGATCTCCTCTTCGAGCAGCCGGTAGAGGGCCGTCGCGTCGGCCTGGTTCTGCAGGTCGTGGTTGCCGTAGACCTGCGCACCACCGATGGTCCAGCCGTTGCCGCCGTCGGCGGCCTCGGGCCACCAGCCGTCGCCGATCGACAGGTTGAGCACGCCGTTGGCCGCCGCCTTCATGCCCGACGTGCCGCTCGCTTCTTCCATGCGGGTCGGCGTGTTGACCCAGACGTCGACGCCCTGCACCAGCGAGCGCGCGAGGCCGATGTCGTAGTCCTCGACGAAGAAGACGCGGCCGACGAACTCGGGCGAGCGCGCGATCTGCACGATCGACTTGAGGATGTCCTGGCCCATCTTGTCGCGAGGGTGCGCCTTGCCGGCGACGACGATGCGCACCGGGCGATCGCTCGACCCGAGGATCGCGCGCAACCGCGCGGGCTCCGAGAACAGCAGGTGCGCACGCTTGTACGGCGCGAACCGGCGCGCGAAGCCGAGCCACAGCGCCTTGTCGTCGAGGCCGGCGAGCATCGCACTGAGCAACACCGGGCTGTCACCGCGGGCGTGGAACGTGCGCGTCAGCGCGCTGCGCACGTTGTCGAGCAGCAGCGCCTTGTTGCCCTGGTGCACCCGCCACAGGTCCGGTGCCGGGATCTTCGCGGCATTCGCGAAGTCGGCCGGCCGCACCGTTTCGTCGTTGCCGCGCAGCAGGCGCGTGACACCCGGATGCGTCCAGGTCGCCAGGTGCACGCCGTTGGTCACCGCGGCGATCGGCACCTCGTTCTCGAGCAGGCCGGGCCAGAACGCGTGCAGCAGCTTCTGCGACGCCAGCCCGTGCAGCTTGCTGACGCCGTTCACGTAGCCGGCGAAGTGCATCGCCAGGTACGTCATGTTGAACTCGGCGGTGCCGCCGCTCGCCTGGCCGAGCGCGAAGAAGCGGTCCCACGGCAATCCGACCCACTCCTCGGCGTCGCCGAAGTAGCGCCGGACGAGATCCTCGGCGAAGCGGTCGTGCCCGGCGGGCACTGGCGTGTGCGTGGTGAACAGCGTCGTCGCCGCGACGTATTCGCGCGCGGCCTCGAACGGCAGGCCCTCACCACGCACCAGTCGGCTCGTGCGTTCGAGCGTCAGGAACGCCGCGTGCCCCTCGTTCATGTGGAAGACCGCCGGCCGGATGTCGAGCGCGCGCAGCACGCGCACGCCGCCGCGGCCGAGCACGATCTCCTGTTGGATGCGCGTCTCGACGTCGCCGCCGTAGAGGTTGCGCGTGATGTTGCGGTCCTCGGGACGGTTCTGCGGCAGGTTGGTGTCGAGCAGGTAGAGCGTGACGCGCCCGACCATCGCCTTCCACGCGCGCAGGAACAGCTCGCGCCCGGGCAGCGGCAACGACACCTCGAGCGGGCGGCCGTCGGCGGCGCGCACGATCTCGACGGCGAGCTTGCTCGGCCGGTTCTCCTTGTCGGCAGCGACCTGCTGGCCGTCGGTCGCGAGCTGCTGGGCCATGTAGCCGAACTGGTAGAACAGCCCGACGCCGACCAGCGGGATGCCGAGATCGCTCGCCGACTTCAGGTGGTCGCCGGCCAGGATGCCGAGACCACCGCTGTAGATCGGCAGCGAGTGGTGCACGCCGAACTCGGCCGAGAAGTAGGCGATCGGGTGCTTGTCCGAGATCGCCGGCCCGCCCGGTGCGTCGCCCAGCGCGAGCGGCTGCTTGGCCGTCGCCATGTAGTCGTCGAAGCGTTTGCACACCGATTGCAGGCGACGCAGGTAGTCCTGGTCCTTCGCCTTCTTCTCGAGCGCGTCGAGGCCGACGCCCTGCAGGAACGCGACCGGGTTCTCGCCGGTGCGTTGGAAGCCCGACGACAGCTCCTCGAACAGGCCGCGCACGCCGCCGTTCCAGACCCACCAGAAGTTGCGCGCGAGTCGTTCGAGCCCACGCAGACCCTGCGGCAGCGTCGCCGAGGCCTCGAAGCCGGTGAGCCGCGGCGAGGTGCCCGAGCCCGGCGACGGCAACGCGCGCTTGGGCAACCGGAACTGCACGACGCCGCTGGTGCTCCGCTGCTGGACCGCACCGATCGCCGCGCGGTACGCGGCCTCGTAGTGCGCGAACAGATCCTTCCAGGCCGTGCGGCCCGCGGCGGCACGGCAACGCGCGCGCTGCTGTTCCCGATCGACCTGGGCGTCGAGCAGGCCCTCGAGCGCGTCGACCAGCGACGCGGTGACTTCCTTGTACGGCACGCGCTCGCGACGCAGCACGGTGATGCCGTCCTTGGGCCCGAGGCCCGCGCCGTTGGCCCAGCGACCGAAGCCCGCGAGATCCGTGGTGACCGTCGGCACGCCGACCGCCAACGCCTCCTGCGGCGTGTAGCCCCACGGCTCGTAGTAGGAGGGGTAGGCGCCGAGGTCCATCGCCGCCAGCACGGCTTCGTACTCGCGGTGCAGCAGACCGTCGTCGGGGCGCAGGTAGATCGGGATCTGCACGATCTTGATGCGGCCGCCCACCCGGTTGTCGAGACCGAGGCGCTTGCAGTGCACGTGGGTCGGATCGCGCTCCTCGTCGAACAGGTTGTGCGTGCACAGCCCGATCGGGCCGCGGCCAGCACCTCCGCCGTTGGCGAGCCGTTCCATCAGTTCGGCGCGCACGCCGGAGTTGCCGGCCGGAACCAGCAGGAACACCACCATGCGACGGCCGCGCGCGTGCTGCATCGGGCCGAGCGCGTCGAGCAGCAGCTCGATGCCCTTGTTGTGGAACTCGTAGCGTCCGGCGAGCGCGACGAAGGCGGCGTCGGAAACGTCCTCGCCGAGCATCGCGCCAGCGACCTTCGCCAACTGCGCGCGCGTCGCGGCACGGTCGCCGGCCGCGAGTTCGTCGACGACCGCGAGGTCGATGCCGTTCGGCAGCAGCGGTTCGACCTTGCGGCCGTGCAGCAACTCGGCCTCGGCGGCGGTGATCGCACTCACCGTCGTGAAGGCGTCGGCCTTGCGCGCACAGACGCCTTCGAGCGAGTGCTTGGCCTGCACGCCGTGCATGCGTGCGAGGTCCTCGACCGACTTGCCGCCGAGCCCCTTGTCGGCCGCGGTGGGGTCGGGCGTGATGCCCAGCGACGCCAAGGCGCGGCCGAGCATCGTCGCATGCGTCGTGAACACCGTGCCGATGCTCGGGATGCGTTCCTGCAGGTAGAGCAGGGCCGCTCCCGTCATCCACTCGTGCGCCTGCACGACCGCGCGGCGGTGGTACGGCGCCAGGAACTCGTCCCACCAGCGCTCGATCACCTTCGCAGCGGCGGTCGCGAACAGCACCGGCTCGACGTAGCCCCAGTCACCGGCGATCGAGTCGACGCGGTGGCGTTCCCAGAGCCCGGCGAGGATGCCGTCCTTCTGTTCGTAGAGCCCCGAGAAGCCGACCAGGATGCAGCGCGGCCGGCCGGGAATCCGCCAGCGGCCGATGCGCACCGGCACGCCGATCTGCCGGCAACCGGAGATGAACTCCTCGTAGCCGGGCTCTTCGTCGAACGGTGGGTGTGCACCGGTGCCGCCCAGCAGCTGCGGGCCGATCGTGATGTAGTCGTCGCCGAAGCGCTCGACCGCGGTGACCGCCTTGCTCGACAGCACCGTGTGGATGCCACCGACCTTGTTGCAGACCTCCCAGGAGATCTCGAACAGTTGGAACGAACGATCCGGCATGGTCACGGCTTCTTCTTCGTCTGCGGGTGAGTCGCCACCTTCGCCTTTCTCACCTGCTCGCGCAGGTGGTCGAGCGCCGTCATCACGGTGACGAACGCGGCGTGCGGCGTGTCGTAGGGGCTGAAGTACTCGTGCACCTCGGCATCGCTGTGGTGCTTCGTGGCGGCGTAGTACACGTGATCGCTGGTGGTGAAGTGCCGCCAGGCGTCGAGCAGTTCGGGGCGGCTTCCGGCGAGGGCCATCACCTCCGGGCGCAGCGCGTAGATCGCTTCGTGCGCCGCGGTCTGCATCGGGTTGCCGAGCCACGCGGTCAGGTTGCGCTCGGCGTCCGCCCACGAAACCGGGGTCGGGATGTCGAGTTCGCCGGCGACGTCGCGTTCGGCGGCGACCTGCGCGGGCGTGCGGAAGCGGAATCCCGGGTCCTGCAGCACCTGCTCGGGCAGGTGGCGCATGAACTCGAGGATGCCGGTACCGGCCGCCTGGTGTTCGCCGAAGGTCTCGTAGTCCATGAACAGGCCGAGGAACTGGGCCGGCGGCGGCACATCGTGCAGCCAGCCGGCGTAGGTATCGGCAAACAGGGGCCAGGCGGGCCACTTCCGATTGCTGAACCGGAAGGCGATGTCGTCGGACAGCGAGTAGCTGCGCAGCAGCAACTTGAGCGTCTTGCAACCCTTCGGTCGCCACGGGACTTGCGGACTGCGCCAGCCGAGCAGGCGGTCCGCGCCTTCGCCGAGCATGCACTCGAAACCGAGGTCCTCGACCTGCTTGCAGATCGAGTTGTCGAGGATCAGCTCCGTGTTGCGGAACGAGGTCGGCGCGCCGAACAGGTCGGTGACGGTCGCGCGCTGCAGTTCGATCTGGGCGATGAACTCGTCGCGATCGACGACCGCGGCGAGCCCGTGCTGGCTGGTCTCGCACAGGAACTCGACGTTGCCGGAGTCCGCGAGGGCGACGAACGAATCGAGGGCCTTGGGCACCCAGTCGCGCAGCTGCCGGATCACCGTGCCCGACAGCGAGAACGCGCAGCGGAACTGCCCGTCGGTGCGCTCGATCGCGTCGAGCAGCAGCTTGTTCATCGGCAGGTAGCAGCGCTCGGCGACGCGCTCGGCGACCATGCGGTTCAGCGGCGTGTCGAACAGGTCGAGCTTCTTGATGCGATCCTTCGGCTTCCACTTCCGCAGTCGATACGGCTGGTGCGCCTGGAAGTAGAAGACGACGTCGATCACGCGCCCGTCTCCGCGAGCAGCGCCGCCGCGCGCAGCAGTTCGCCGCTGTTCCACGCCTGCGCGAACGTGCCGCCGGGCCGGTGCGGCGGGTCGCCGTCGAACACCTCGCTGACGTGGTCGATGCCCGCGCGATCGAGTTCGGTCATGAGCCCCGCGAGCCATCCGCGCAGCGCCACGCGCTCGGCGGCGCGATCGGCCGGCGCGGCTGCCGCCAGCGCTGCTTCGACGAAGTAGCCCAGAAGCCACGGCCAGGCCGTGCCTTGGTGGTAGGCGCCGTCGCGCGCGACGGTGTCGCCGAAGTAGCGACTGCGGTAGGCCGGGTCGAGCGGCGACAACGTGCGCAAGCCGACCGGCGTCAGCAGTTCGCCGCGCGCCTTCGCCACGACCGCGGCCCGCTGCTCCCGCGTCCACGGCCCGCGCGGCAGCGCCGCGGCGATCACCATGTTCGGGCGCACCGTGCGGTCGGCCTTGCCGTCGTCGACGCGATCGGCCAGGTAGCCGCCGTCGGCGAGCCAGAAGTGCCGGACGAACGACTTGCCACAGCGATCGCGCAGGGCCTGCCACGAGGCGGCATCGCGCTCGGCGAGGAACACCAGCAGCGAATGCCACAGCGCCTGGATCTCGACCGGACGCCCGGCGCGCGGCGTGACCGGCACCGTGCCGATGCGCGCGTCCATCCAGGTGGCGTTCAGATCGACACGCCCGGCGGCGAGCAGGCCGTCCTTGTCGACGCGCAGTCCGAGCCCGGTGCCGCGTTCGTAGGCGCGCGCGATGCAGACGAGGGCTGGCACCAGATCGTCGCGCACGAGCTGGCTGTCCCCGCCGGCGTCGGCGAAGCGCTGCACGGCGAGCGAGAACCACAGCGCCGCATCGCACGAGTCGTAGTGGCTGTCGTCTGGCGAGCTGCCGTAGATGTTGGGCAGCAGCCCGTCGCGCAGGAACGGCAGCGCCGAGCGCAGCACTTCGGCGGCGAGATCGGCGCGGCCCCGCGCCAGCGTGAGCCCCGGCAGCGCCACGAACACGTCGCGCCCCCACTCGGAGAACCACGGGAAGCCGGCGAGCACGCCCAGCCGCCCGCCGTCGGCTCGGTAGAGGAAGTCGTCGGCGGTGCGCGCCAACGCCGCCGTGCGCGGGTCGGCGGCGGCGAGCACGTCGCGATGCGCGAGATCCGCGGCGGCCGCGGCCGCGTCGAACGCAGCCGCGGGCGCTTCGCACGGCGTGGCCAGCGCGAAGGCGACGGTCGCCTCCGCACCCGGTCCGAGTTCGAGCTCGAGCACGCCCGGGGTCCAACGATCGCCGACGTGGTCGTAGCCGCGCTCCTGGTCGATCGCGAAGTGCACGCCGCGGTACCACGCCGCATCGCTGCGGAACGCCGCGACGCCATCGGCGGTGAGCCACAACATCGGCAGCGACGAGTTCGGCCGCACGCCCCACGACGCGCCGCGTGCGTGCAGGGTCGCATCGAAGCGTTCGTCGGCTGGCGGCAGGTGGTCGGCGTCGCACCAGCCGAGCAGCGGCCGCACGTGCAGGCGCACGACCGTCGGCCCACGATTGCGCCAACGCACGAGGCAGCATGCGTCCCGCCCCGGTGCGGCGCGCTGCAGCGCGACCGTGCGCACCAGTTCGAACCCCGGTCCCCGGAACGTCCACGCCGGCAAGGGCTGGTGCGCGAACGCGACCTCGGCCTGCGGCAGCGACCGGGCGCCGTCGCGCCAGGCGACATGGGCGAGGAAGCGCACGGCGTCGCCGTCGACGATGCGCTCGTCGAGTCCCGCCACGACGCAGTGGCGCCGCCCACCCGCCAGCCGGGCCAACCACAATCCGTGGTAGCGACGGGACGGCAGGTCCTCCGCCGTGCCACAGGCGTAGCCGCCAGCACCGTCGGTGAGCAACCACTCGGCGTCGCGGGGCAGCGTTCGCACGACCGGCGCCGACGTTGCGGCAGGACGAACCGAGGACTTCACGATCGAGGCGGGCCCGCGAGTGGGAACGGCGGAGCCTACGTCGCCACCCTCCGGTATCAACGTTCCTTCGTCGCGCGATTCGGCATCAAGCCCTGTCGCGGACGCGCCGATGGATGCATCCTCTGCAGTCCCGCTCGGCGTCCACCCCCCGCCGCCACGCGCAATGGTCAACCTGGACCTCCGGAACACACTCGTCTTCGTCCTCGCCGGCGGCGAGGGCAGCCGCCTGAAGCCCCTGACGCTCCACCGCGCCAAGCCCGCGGTGCCGTTCGGCGGCTGCTACCGGATCATCGACTTCACGCTCAGCAACTGCATCCACTCGGGGCTGCGCCGCATCCACCTGCTGACGCAGTACCAGGCGCGCTCGCTCGAGGAGCACATCCGCTTCGGCTGGAACTTCCTGCCGCGGCGACTCGAGCAGTGGATCACCTGCAGCCCGCCGCACCACGTCTCGGTCGGCAAGTGGTACCGCGGCACCGCCGATGCGATCTTCCACAACCTCGACTCGGTCGAGGACTGGGATCCGCCGAACGTCATCGTGCTGTCGGGCGACCACATCTACCAGATGGACTACCGCGACATGCTGCGCGAGCACGTCGAGCACCAGGCGGCGTTGACGATCGGCGCAGTTCGCGTGCGCGTCGAAGAGGCATCGAGCTTCGGCATCCTGCAGATCGCTGCCGACGGCCGCGTCACCGGCTTCGTCGAGAAGCCCAAGCAGGACGCCCCGCAGATCCCTGGCCAACCCGGCTGGTGCCTCGCGTCGATGGGCATCTACGTGTTCGAACGCAAGGAACTGGTCAAGCGGCTGCGCGAGGACAACGCGATGCCGGAAGGACAGGGCGGCGACTTCGGCCACCACGTGATCCCGCGGATGATCCACCAGGTCCCCGTCTTCGCGCACTCGTTCCGCGGGCTGCCCGGCGACGAGGCGCCGTACTGGCGCGACGTCGGCACCATCGAGGCCTACTTCGAGGCCAACATGGACCTCTGCAACGTCAAGCCGCAGCTCAACCTCTACCGCAAGGACTGGCCCACCTACACGCTGTGGCACAACGACCCGCCGGCGAAGACGGTGTTCTCGGAGAGCGGCGAAGGCCGCCGCGCCGAGGTGCAGGACACGCTGCTCGCGCCCGGCGTCGTGGTGTCAGGCGCCAAGGTGCGGCGCTCGCTGCTCAGCAACCTCGTCTACGTCGACGAGCACAGCCAGCTCGACGAGTGCATCGTGATGCGCGGCGCGCGCATCGGCAAACACTGCAAGCTCCGGCGCGTGATCGTCGACAAGTGGAACGAGGTCCCCGACGGCACGGTGATCGGCTACGACCGCGCCGCCGACGAGAAGCGCTTCACGGTCTCGTCGAGCGGGATCAGCGTCGTCGCCCGCGGCTACAAGTGGAAGTGAGCGCGCCGCTCAGGCGGTGACGCTCTTCGCCGGCAGCAGTTCGCCGAGGAACTGCGGCAGCATCTTGCGCCACGTCACCCAGTCGTGGCGCCACTCCTTGCCCCACTCGTCGACGCGGTTCGGGATGCCCTTGGGCCCCAGCACGCGCTCGACCTTCCAGCTCTGCGCCGGCTCCTCGAAGTCGCCGAGGCCGTGCGCGAGCAGGATGAAGCGCTGCTTCAACAGATCGAGCTGCTTGCCGTTCAGGCTGGGCACGAAGTCGATCGGCGAACTCTCGCGGTACTCGCGGGTGATCTTGCCCTCGAGGAACTTGTTCATGTTGTAGGTGCCCGACAGGCAGATGGCCTTGCCGAACACGTCGGGATGGCGGCACACCGCCGCCAGCGCGTTGAAGGCGCCGATCGAAGCGCCCGCGGTCCAGATCAGGCCCGGGTTGCCGCCGCAGTCGCGCAGGATCGCCGGCACCACCTCGTCGCGGATGCAGCGATCGAAGCGGTTCTGCGCGAGAGCTGCCTGCTCGAGCGTCTTGCACTCCTTGAGCCAGGCTTGTCCGGCGATCGAATCGACGACGTAGACCTTGAGCCGCAGGTCCTTCAGGAAGTCACCGATCGCGCTGATCATGTGGAAGCGCTCGGGTTCCTCGGCGTCGCCGCCGGCGGTCGGGAACAGCAGCAGCGGCGTGCCCGAGACGCCGTAGCGGACGAAGGTGATCTCGCGGCCGCCGAGGGCGGGAGACTTCCAGCTGATCTTGTGCTTGCTCACTTCTTCTGCTCCTTGCCGCGAACGTCCTGTTCCTGGTCGGCGACCGATTGCTTGACCAGCTCGAAGAACCGTGCCGAGAAGTCGGCGACCTCGTGCGCGGGATACATGTGGGTGACCTTCTTGGTGATCGCTTCCTTGCAGCGATCGCTGCGGAACCAGGCCCGCGCCGCGTCTTCGAGCGGCCGCAGGTGCTTCTGCGCGAACTCGGCGAAGGAGTCGGCGGCCAGGCGCTCACGCGCGATCTTCGCATAGGCGGCGAGCTTCTCGCGGTACGGCAGGTCCTTCCGCGCGATCGCGTAGAAGGGCTCGAAGTCGAGCGTCTTGCGCATCGGCCGCTTGGTGGCGGCGCAGAAGATCGCCCACTTCAGGTTGCTGGTCACGTACCACGGCCAGTGGTAGTGGATCGAGTTCACCTGGTTGTCGGGGCACGGGTTGGCGAAGTCGATCGGGTAGAACGTGCCGCCCTTGCGCAGCGCCTCGCAGCTGTTGAAGTCCCAGCCGAAGAAGCTGTTGATGGTCAGGCAGGTGTCCACCATCACCTGCTCCTCCTCCGTGCTGCAGAAGTTGCGCGCCGTCGTGTAGCGCCCGTGCAGCGGCTGGCTGGCGTCGTACTTGATGACGCGCACCTGCGGGCCGATGCCGACCGCGCGCACGAACAGGTCGAAGCCGGCGACCGCCTGCTGCAGGTGCATCAGCCACTTGTCGCTCTGCTCGTAGGTGGCGCGCAGCGCCTTCTCGTCGTCGATCTTGGTGACGCCCTGCCAGCCGCCGCCGTCGTACGGCTTCATGAACAGCGGATAGCCGATCTGCTGGCCGAGCTTGCCGAGGTCGAAGTGGCGCGCGTAGGCCTTCAGCGTGAACTCGAGGTCGGGCTTCGGCTCGTAGTTCTTCTGCGGCACCATCAGCGTCGGCGGGATCGGCATGCCGAGCGCCGTCATCGCGCAGTAGGTCGAGTGCTTCTCGTAGCTCTGCACCGACCACGGGTTGTTGTAGACGTAGAGGCCGTCCATCAGGATCGACTTCTTGATCCACTCGCGCTGCAGCGCGAGCCAATGCGTGAGTCGATCGACGACGACGTCGTACTTGCAGCCCTGCTGCAGCGCGTACGGCTCGAGGGTCACGCGCTCGCACGCGAACTTCAGCACGTCCTTGCCGACCTTCAGTTCGAGCTTGGCGTCGGCGAGGATCTGTTCGAACGCGAGCGGCCAGCAGATGTCGGCGCCGAGGGAAAGTCCGATGTGACGGGTGAGGGCAGGCATGGCGGAGGAGGGCGGCGCACTATGCCTCGATGCTGGCGACGTGGCCAGCGTTCGGCCGACCGCATCGACGGCGTGCGCAAGGGGCTGGACGCCATGCGGACTCGTCGCCACCTTGTCGCCTCCTCGCGATCTCCATGGCCGACAAGGCGGGCGCCGCGTGGCGCCCGAGATCGCTCCTGCCACCAGAACCCCTGCCCAACATGCTCCGCACTTCCTCGATGCTCTGCGCGGTCGCCGCGCTTCTCACCGCCACCGATGCCCTCGCCCAAGCGACGTTGACGCCGCTGCCGGGATTCGGCACCGGCGGCTGGATCGCTCCCGGCACCTACCCGTTCCTGGGCACTGCCAACAACGAACGTGGCCTCGCCTACAACCCGACGACGGGCAACCTGCTGCTCGTGTCGCGCACGGCCCCGACCAGCATCCAAGTGCTGTCTGGCGTGACCGGCGCCAACCTCGCGACTCCCTTCGACATGACCGGGATCACGGGCGGCACGTTCGTCGTGAGCATGATCGACGTTGGCGACGATGGCGCCATCTACGTGGCGAACCTCGCCACGACGGCGGCCCTGCCCTTCAAGGTCTACGCGTGGGCCGCGGAAGCCCTCGGCCCGGCGACTCCGGCGACGCTGGCCTACACGAGCACCGGCCTGCTGCCCCGCGTCGGCGACTCGTTCGCGGTGCGCGGGCTCTACCCGTCGGGGAAGTTCGCGGCTTCGGGCTCGGCCACGACCGGCAACAGCCAGTTCCTGGTCGGCACGGTCGACGCGACCAACGCCGGCACGGCGTTCACGTCGGTCGGGGGCACGACCCTGACCTCGAACGACTACCGGCTCGGCCTGACGTTCGTCGACGACGACACGCTGATCGGCAACCAGGGCAGCGCGGGCGGCCCGGCCCGCATGACCACGTTCGACACGTCGGTCCCCTCGGCGACGGTCGACGCGTCGATCAACGTGGGCGGCGCCGCGCGGCGCCCGCTCGACTACACCACGATCCTCGGGCGCCCCGTGCTCGCGCTGATCGACTCCAACAACTCGCAGGTCACGGTGCTCGACATCTCGGTGCCAGCCGCACCGAAGGTGCTCGCGCAGGGCAACAACACCACCGGCACACTCGCCGCGAACGGCAACGGCGTGGGCTCGGTGTGCTGGGGCCCGGTCATCGGCAACACCGCGGTGCTCTACGCGATGTCGACCAACCAGGGCATCCAGGCGTTCCAGTTCACCGTGGCGCCGCTGGCGAGCACGGCCACGTTCGGCACCGGCTGTGACGGACTCGGTCTCGCCGCCGTCGGCCTGCCGGTCATCGGCAACACGAACTTCTCGCTCGACGTGACGAACGTTCCGGTTGTCTCCCCGATCGGTTTCGTCGGGATCGGCTACACCGCGATCCCCGGCGGCATCGACCTCACCGCCGATGGGATGCCCGGCTGCTTCCTCTACAACCTCCTCGAAATCGGCGTCTTCAATGGCGGCCCGGTCGTCAGCGGCACGAGCAACTTCCTGCTCGGCATCCCGAACACGCCGAGCCTCGCCAATGCGTTGATCTCGACGCAGGGCGCTTCGCTGTCGCTCGCGACCCCGCTCGGCTACGCGTCGAGCAACGGCCTCAACTTCGTCATCGGCTACTGAGCCGACCAGGGGCGCCGCGCAGGGGCGCGGCGCCCGCTACTCGTAGACGAGCCAGAGCGGCCCGGGGAACAGCCAGCTCAGGCCCTCACGCAACCGATCGCGCCAGTTCTCCCAGTTGTGGCCGTCGTTCGCTTCGCGGAAGCGGACTTGCATGCCGGTGTCCTGCAGCAGCGGCACCAGCGAGCGATTGTAGTAGATCAACGACTCGTAGACGCCGCAGCTGGCGAACACCTGGTCGGCCGGACGGCCGGGGCGCTTGCGGAACTCGTTGACGAACTTCACCACCGGGTCGAACAACGGCCCGCGGTCGTGTTCGCCGATCTCGGTGAACACGAACGAGCCCGACTGCAGCAGCAGCTTGCCAAAGAAGCCGGGGTGCCGCCACGCGGCCGCGAGCGACGACACCGCGCCGAAGCTCGCTCCCATGACGGCCCGCGCCGACGGCTCGCGCACCAGCGGCAGGATCTGCTCCATCTGCGGCACCAGGTCGTTCACGAGGTAGTCGGCCTGTCGTGGATCGGCCGCGTACTCGGTCATGCGGTCGTTCGCCTGCGTCAGGATCGCGATCAGCGGCGGGATCTCGAGGCGGTGGATCAGGTTGTCGAGGACCGCCTGCAGGTTGGCGAAGCCGAGGTAGTCGAAGCCGTCGTGCACGACCAGCAGCGGGTAGCGCCGCGTCTGCCGGAAGCGCGCCGGGCGGTAGACCTTGATCGGCCGCCAGTCGCCGAACACCTTGCTGTCGACGTAGCGCTCTTCGATCGTGCCCTTGCGCGCCTCGGCATCTTCGAGGCACCAGTCCGGCGGGGAATAGCCTTCGCCGTAGACGACCGAGTTGGCGCCGAACGGGTCGCGCGCCGTGTACTTGTTCAGCGGATCGCGGATCAGCGTGCCGCGACCGAACCGCGCGACGCCGATCTTGTACTCCATGCGCGAGCGCGGCGGCACGTCGAGCGTCAGCACCCACGCATCGGAGGGGCGCAGGCGGCGGAACGGCAGCGAACCCGGCAGGCCGTGGATCCAGTGCTGCAGCGTCACTTCCTGCGCGTCGCCGCAGAACAGGAACGTCACCGAGCGGCCCTCGACGTGCGGGAACTCGGTCGTGGCGATCAGCTCTTGGATGGCCTCGGGGCCGCGCGCCACGGCGTCCTCGACGCGTTGCACGATGGCGCTCACGCGGAAGCCTCCTCGACCCAGCCTTCCTCGGTCAGGCGCCGCGTCTCGGCCCGCGCCGACCACCGCGCACCGTTCCACTCGATGCGGGCGCCGTCGTCGAGCAACACGCACTGCGACGGTGCGAAGCGCCGCGCGAACAACTGCACGTTGCGCGTGTCGGCCAGGTCGAGCCGCTTCTTGGCGTGCGGCAAGGCGACGAGGCCCGACACCCGGGCGCACCCGGCCTCCATCACCTCGGCGTGCGAACTGCCCTGCGGCGGCGCGTCGTGGAACAGCACGATGCGCTCGCACAGCGCCATCGCGCCTGCCGACCAGGCGACGATCGGTCGCGCCCCGTGCAGGCCGAGCACGTCGAACAGGCGCAGGCGGTGCAGCAGCACCGACACGTGGCCGCCGGCGATGCAGAGACAGCTGACGTCGGCGAGGCGCCGCTGCAGCAGGCTCCGTTCGCGCTGCACGGCCGGACGCTCGCCCGGACGCCACTCCGCCTCGAACTCGAAGTGCACCTGGTCGACGCGCGCCTGGTGCTGGGCATCGAGCCCTTGCAGCATCACCAGCGCGTCGTTGCGTTCGGCGACCAGCCACGAATCGTCGCCGGCCCGGCGCAGCAGCTCGCGCGCGGCCTCCATCGCGCCGTTCAGACGCAGGCGGTAGAGCTCCTGCACGCGGCGCAGCGTGTCGTGACGCCGGCGCATCGCCATGAGCAGGTCGCGGTCCTGTTCGAAGATCCGCTCGACGCGCGCCCAGATCTCGAGGTTGATCACCGGCCGGACGACGTGGTCGCGGAACTCGTGGTCTTCGGGTTCGCGCTCCTCCCAGCCGGCGGACACCAGTGCCACCGGGCGGTCGTCGTGGGCGACCACGTCGTCGATCGCCGACTTGACGATGCGCACGTGGCGCTGCGGACCGAGCAGGATCACCGGAGACGACATCGCGGACGGGCTCCCATACCAAAGCCAGGGACCCCAGGGAAGCGCGGCCCCTGCCGGCGCGGGTTACACTTCGGGCCGTCGTAGTCCTTCCGGCCCATGCCACCTCGCCTCCTGCAGCCCTTCGTCGCCATCGCCCTCGCCGCGGCGGCATCGGCGCAATCCAACACGATCGTCGGGCTCGACGCGCGACTGACCGACAACGCCGGCCCGCTGTACTTCGGTCGCCGCGGCGCCAACTTCCCGAACGGCGAGATCGCGCTCGCCTACAGCTACACGGTGTGCAACGCCGGCAGCGTCAACATCGCGTGGGTGCCGCCGATGCATCCGAGCCACCCGATGTTCGCGATGATGGTGGTGCGCGAGGCGAACGGCCGCTTCGAACAGATCACGACCGACGCGACCACCTACGTCAAGCACGGGTTCTCGGCCGCGAACGACCCGAGCACCTGCGGCGGCACCTGCGCGCCGCCGATCACCGGCCCGGGCCTGCGGCCGCAGTGCTCCGACACCTACTCGGCCGGCACCAACGCCAACCGCCACTACCTCGGGCCGGCGAGCGAGATCGATCCGTGGACCGGCGTCTGGACGCCGGTCGGTTCGTACTTCGACCGCGGCGATCCCGAAGTGGCGCCGCCGCAGAACACCGACGGCCAGCGCTCCCTGATGGGCAACGGCCCGGTCTTCCTGGCCGACTCGGTCAAGAACCGCATCACGCTGCGCGATCCCGACCTGCTGGGCGCGAGCCAGCTCTGGATGTGCTGCCACGTGATCGTGCCCGGCGAGCACGGTGACCTACGCTTCGACAACCTCGGCCACCGCCAGCTGCAAGCAACGCCGAACCTGGGCCTCTGGTCGTTCAGCAACCCGACGCCGTTCGCGAGCGGCAGCGTGCTCGCGCAGTGGAGCGGCGCTTCGCTGGCGCACGCGCGCAACGGCAACGACGACGGCCACTTCTTCGTCGCCGGCAAGGTGACGCCACTCGGCGGCTCGCTCTGGCACTACGAGTACGCGGTCCAGAACTTCGACAACCGCCGCGGCGGCGCTTCGCTGCGCATCCCGGTCTGCCCCACCACGGTCGTCACCAACGTGACGTTCCGCGATCCGAACGGCAACCCGCTCGACGACTGGACCCACGCGCGCTTTGGCGCCGAACTGGTGTTCAGCGCCCCGGCCGGCAACGCGCTCGCGTGGAACAACATCTACAACTTCGGCTTCGACTGCGACATCGGGCCGCAGAACGGCAGCGTCGCGATCGACCAGGCGCTCGTCGGGCCGGGAGCACTCACGGTACACGTCACCGCCCCCGTGCCGAGCGGACTCGCGGCGGTGACGACGCTCGGACCCGGCTGCGGTGCGCCCGCGCCGTCGCTCGGCACCTCCGCTCCGTTGCCGCTGATCCCGAACCCCGGCTTCGCGTTCACCTGGAGCGGCGCGCCGAATGCGGCGGTCTACCTGTTCGCGGCCTTCGACGACGCCGCGATCCCGCTCGCGCCGGGCTGCATGCAGTGGCTCGCGCCCGACTTCTTCCCGTACGGCTCGTACCTGACCGACGGAACGGGCGCGGCCGTGGCACCGGCACCGATCCCGAACCTCCTCGCGCTCGAGGGTCGGACCTGCGACTGGCAAGGCGTCGAGGTCGTGCCCGGCGGCCCGTTGCTCGGCTTCCTGCAGGTCAGCAACGGCCTCGAACTGCGGCTCGCGACGCGCTGACGCGAAACTGATCCCTTGATTGTGCTCGTGAGGTCGAAGGCGCGCCGTTCCGCGACTCGACCGCGAGTC
>ERZ761602.152-NODE-152-length-168557-cov-353.603589_pt1 | contig 168557 bp, 150 predicted proteins | sample MGYA00512165_ERZ761602 | MGnify/ENA primary metagenome ERZ761602 (study PRJEB28899, sample SAMN02445085) | bioreactor sludge metagenome | biome: EBPR sludge; isolation source: Thorneside wastewater treatment plant | place: Australia: Brisbane, Thorneside... | reverse complement strand
CGCCTATATCTGGTTGGCTTGACGCGGATCACCTCAATTGTGAACACACCCTAGAATCCACCGACCAAACTAGCGAGCGGGCGCCGATGTCGACACGACTCAACCATACCCTTACCTTGCCCGCGCGCTTCCGCCTGCGCGACATCCTCGCCTTTCACCGCCGCGATCCGCACCAGGCGAGCGAACGGGTGTCGGGGACGATGCTGCAGAAAGGCCTGATATGGCGCACCAGCCCCGCATGCCTCGCGATCGAATTCGACGGCGATTGCGCCCGTGCGACGCTGTCGCTGGACAATCCCCCATCGTCGGAGCCCGACCAGCTCGAATTCGAATCCATGGTCGGGAGAATGCTCGGCTTCACCCAGGACATCGACGCGTTCGAACGGCGCTGGTGCGAACACCCGCGCCTCGGCACACTGATCAGACTGCAGTCGGGTTTGCGCGTACCGCTCGCCGCGTCGCCGTTCGAGGCCTTGACCTGGGCGATCACCGGTCAGCAGATCAGCCTCGGCGCGGCCATCTCGATCCGGCGGCGGCTGATCGAGGCCGCCGGAATCCGCCATTCGGTGGGATTGCTGTGTTATCCCGACCCGCCCCGGATCATGCTCTTGGGCGAGCCAGGCCTGCGCGGCGCCGGGTTTTCGGCAGCCAAGGCGCGTGCGCTGCTGGCACTATCGGCGCGCGTGATCGACGGATTGCTACCACTCGACGAATGGCTGCCCGCCCCGCCGATCGATACCATCCGCGCGGCGCTGCTGGCCGTACGCGGCATCGGCCCCTGGACGGTCGACTACGCATTGCTGCGCGGCTTCGGCTGGCTGGACGGGTCGCTTCACGGCGATGTCGTGGTACGTCGCAAACTTGCCCTCCTGCTCGCCAGCCCCGACAAGCCGGGTCCAGACGAGACGCGCGCATGGCTGGCCACGTTCTCGCCCTGGCGCGCGCTGGTCGCCGCTCATCTGTGGGCGATGCCGGTCGCACAGGACGGATCAGCCGCCCTCCCGACCTGAATCGAGCGCGGCCAGCAGGTCGGCCAACAAGTCGTCGGTCGATTCGATACCGATCGACAGCCGAATCAGGTCCACGGGGCAGGCACTGCCCGGTCCTTCCACGCTTGCCCGGTGCTCGGCCAGGCTTTCGACCGCGCCGAGCGAAGTCGCGCGCTTGAAAACCTCCAGCTTCGCGGTCACCGCGCGAGCGCGCGCCTCGCCGCCACGCGTGCGGATCGACAGCATCCCGCCGAACCCGCCCTGCATCTGGCGCGCCGCCACATCATGGTTGGCGTGGCTCGGCAACCCCGGATAAAGCACTTCGACCAAAGCCGGATGCCCCGCCAGCGCCTCGGCGATCGCCTGCGCGCTGGCGCTGGACTGCGCCACCCGCAAATGCAGGGTACGCATGCCACGCAGCAACAGCCACGATTCGAAGGTTCCCAGAATCGCACCGCCCATGTTGCGATTGCGCCGGATCTGTTGCCAGCGCGGGCTATCCTCACGGCACACCAGCGCACCGGCGATCACATCGGAATGACCATTGAGGTACTTCGTGGCCGAATGCATCACGATATCGGCACCCAGCCCAAGTGGCCGCGTATGCACCGGCGTGGCGACCGTCGAGTCGACCACCACCGTCGCCCCGAGCGCATGCGCGGCAGCCGTCGCGGCCGCGATGTCGGTCACCTCCCACGACGGGTTGGCCGGCGTCTCGATCCACAGCAGATCCGTGGGGCCGGCATGAAGCCTGCCCATCAGGTCGTCGATATCGGCACCGTCGTAAAAGTCGAGGCTGATCTGCCACTGCGCGCAGAACCCGACCAGCCAGTTGCGCAGCGCCCAGTACATGGTGCGGCAGGCAAGTAGCCGCTGCCCCGGCGCCAGTGTCATGATCACCGCGGTCGCTGCGGCCATGCCCGATGCAAACAACAGCGACTGATGCCCGCCCTCGAGCTCGCACAACAGCGCTTCGGCCTGGTCGAAGGCCGGGCTCACATCGCGCGCATAAAGGCGCCCGCCCGGGTAGCTTCCGTCACCGCCCCGCTCGAACGTGGTCGAAACATGGATCGGCGGCGCAATGTCGTGATACGGCAGTGCAATCCGGCCCAGTGCTTGCGCAGTCAGCGTACGCGGGGACAGCTTTCGGGTCGTGGTCATGTGGGTTGGCCTATGCGCGGTGGGCAGGGTGGGCGGGCCTGCGACCACATGGCCCGGCCCACCCGGCAGTGCCGGGCTGAAGCGATCGATTCGCTCGACCCGTCATTCAGGAATCGTGACGACCCCCGCGGCGAACTCGATCCGGTCGCCCACCGCCGGGTCGAGCACGATCGGCGGCAGACCGGCGGCCGTCAGCGTGGCCCCCACCGCCGCACGCGGCGTGGTGCGCACGACCTGGCTGGCGGGCAACGGCGCCCCGCTGCGCAAGTGCGCATACAGCTGGTCGAGCGCCTGGCCGAAATAATAGTGCAGCGGTATGAACCGGGTGTCGTACCCGAGCAGGGGCCCGAACGCGATGAAGGTATCGAAATGCTGCGCGTTGGTGACCTCGACATAGCGCAGCTTCGAGCCCGCCCCCTCGACCATGCGGTTCTTGCCGAAATAGGCACGGCCCGCATGGTTCGGCACGATCAGCGTATCGTTGCGCCCCGCCACCACGATCGCGGGCTTGCCACGCAGGCTGCCGTCGTGCAAGGTCTGCTCCACACCCGCGCGCACCCTGTCGGATGCCGTCTTCATGCTGCCCGCAAGGGCCGCGCCGCTCACCGGATCGACACCGGTCGCCAGCGCGCGGATGCATAGCGCGCCGTCGAGCGCGAAGTCCGCCAGACCGGTCGACGGCGAGACACCCAGCATGTCGATTCGCGCCCCCCCTACCGAATCCTCGTACACGACATTGATGCCGCTGGTCGGCGGCACGCCGTTGCCGGTGGCGAAAATGCCCGCCTTCGCCGCTTCGGCCACCGCCGCCACCCCGCCGCTCGCATCCGTTCCGGCCATGCTGAAGCCGCAGATGTTCTGCTCGACACCGAAACGGCCGTAGGCGTTGACATAGGTCACTGCGATCGAATTGGTCGCAAAGCGGTAGTGCGACAACTGCAGGAAGTCATGCTCTCGCTGCCAGCCGTACTGGTGCAAGCGTTGCAGTGCCTCGCGCGCTTGCCCCTCAAGGGTATCGGCGTTGAGCAAACCCTTGCCGCGCAGCGCCGTGCAGCGATTGGCCGCCAAGGCGTTGAAGGCTTCGGGCCAGAACGACGCGCTCGTCGCCGCCCCCGCGTCGGTCGCGAGAATGGCGCACGGCTGGTAGATGTTCGCGAAGCTGAAGTAATCCAGCAGCGGACGCCCGACCCGGGTGATGCTGCGGTCGCCCTGGCGAATCGCGAGCGCGCCGGTGTTGCGCGGCTGCACGTTCGGTTCGGAGACCGCAACGCCGTCGATCAGGCCCTCGCTGTCGAGCTCCGCCGCCGCGATCGCCGCGCCACCGCCGTTCGAAAGCGACGACGCGATGACCAGGGTATTGCCCGGCACGAAACTGCGCTGCTTGAGCTCACCGTTGCCGATCGGCTCGCCGAAACGGTCATTGATCGCGTAGAACGCAAAGCGGATCGCGTCGAGGGTATTCCGCCCCCAATCCTTCTCGGGGTTCTGACCCGAGTGGGCGTGCTTGTAGGCGAGCCGGTTCGGATAGCGGGCATTGAATGCGATCAGGTCGGCGGCGCTGATGTTGGCGCGAAAGATCGCGCGCGCACCGGCCACGCTCGCGGACACCAGTGTTCCTTCGATATCGTTCACCCGGTCGCTTGCCAGATCGTGCATGCCGTTGCCGGTGCCCTTGTCGGTATAGGCGACCGCGCAACCGCGCTTGAAGGCCCATTCGCCCGACACCCCGACCGCGCCATAGACACCGCGCGAGCCCGATGACGTACCGGTCACGATGCAGGGATTGTTGCGATCGAAGTTGTCCGGAACCTGCGCCATCATCGTCACATTGAGCTTGCCGCTGCCGTCATCCGCCACCGCGATGTATTCGGCGCCCGCCACCTTGCCCTCGCCCAGCGTGTCCTTGCCACTGGCGTCGATGTTCGGGCCGAACAGCGTGCCGAAACCCCCACCGGCGGTAAAATCGGTCAGGGCGCGATAATTGTTGTAGATCGCATTGCGGCGCAATTCGGCCGGGGTCGGATTGAGCGGATCGGCATAGGCGGGTGCCGCGCCCATCAAGCCTGTCTTGCCCAGCCCTCCGGTCAGGAGGTCGTCGGACATGCCATCGTAGACCTTGACCGATACCGGCCCACTGACGAAATCAGGCACTACGTTCGCCGGTACCTGATTGTCACTGCCGCCGCAGCCGTGAAGCCCCGTCAGTGCGGCCACGGCGACGCCTACCATCCCTATGGAATAGCCTCTGCAACTCATCGAATTGTCTCCTCTCGCGATCTCGGGCGCGGATCGACGCCGGCCGGATCGTTCGCTTGTTTTCGTCATGTCCCCCGCTCCACCCGTTGCGGCATGGAGCGTGCGGTAAAGCATGCCCGGCAGACCCGGCGACCCGGCACCAGCCCCTGCCGCCTAACATGCGGCGATCAGCATACATCGCCGGGAGGGGGAGGAAGAACATGTTTCGGAATCAGGGCGGTTGGTTCCCGCGATCACACAGGCCAGCCGGACAGCCGACACTATGAAGCATGGGGCATGCCATGTTGAAGGCAGACGCGACGAGGGCACGATTCCCTGCATACACAAGGACTTGTCCCGCGCTCCCCGACGGCTGGCACGCGTGCCCGGCGACATCGCTGTCTCGAAAGCGCGACGAATGTGCCGCCAGAACGTTCAGGAGCGGCTTTGCGGCTGGGTTCGAATCGCGCTAAGCTCTCGTCCACATTGAGAGACAAAAACTCGAAATAGAGACATGCACGGAGACACCCTCATCAAACCCCCGGCTTTCGATTACGCCTCGATCCGTACCCAGGCGATGCAATCGCTGTTTGCAACGCTCGACAATTATTGCGAAGGCACGGTGGTGGTCGACCGCGACGCTCGCATCGTCTGGATGAACGATCGCTATGCCCAGCGCTTCGGCCTGCCCACCGCGGCCGAAGCCATCGGGCGCGACGTCGAGTCGGTGATTCCCAACTCGATGATGCGCGACGTGGTGTCCTCGGGTCAGCCGATCCTGCTCGACATCCTCGAAACCAGCGACGAGAGCTTCGTCGTCACCCGCATCCCGTTGCGCGACGACGCCGGCACGGTGATCGGCGCGGTCGGTTTCGCGCTGTTCGACAACGTCCAGCCGCTCAAGACCTTCTACGGCCGCCTCGGCAAGATGCAGCAGGAGCTGGCCCAGACCCGCAAGCGCCTCGCCGACGAGCGACGCACCCGCTATACGTTCTCCAACTTCGTCGGCAGCAGCCCGGCGGCGATGGAGGTTAAACGTCAGGCGCGCCGCGCCGCGCGGCTCGAAGCGCCGGTGCTGCTGCTGGGCGAGACCGGCACCGGCAAGGAACTCCTCGCCCAGGCCATCCATGCGGCGTCGCCGCGTGCCGGCAAGCCCTTCATCGCGGTCAACGTCGCGGCCATTCCCGAGAACCTGCTCGAAGCCGAATTCTTCGGCACCAGCCCGGGCGCCTACACCGGCGCCGACCGCAAGGGGCGGCTCGGCAAGTTTCAGCTCGCCGACAGCGGCACGTTGTTCCTCGACGAGATCGGCGACATGCCGCTGGCGCTGCAGGCAAAGCTCCTGCGCGCGATCCAGGAACAAGAGGTCGAGCCGGTGGGCTCCGACCGGATGGTGCCGGTCGACGTGCGCATCATCGCCGCCACCAGCGTAGACCTCGCCCACAAGCTGGCGCACGGCGGCTTTCGCGCCGATCTCTACTATCGCCTCGCGGTCCTGCCGCTCACGCTGCCACCGCTGCGCGAGCGCCTGTCGGATCTCGAAATGTTGTGCGAAAGCATCCTCGAAGACATCGCCCGCCAGCACGCGATGCCCCAGCGCGAACTCGACCCGACTGCGCTGGCGCTGTTCCGCCGCTGCCGCTGGCCTGGCAACATCCGCGAACTGCGCAACGCGCTCGAACAGGCGGCGATGCTGAGCGACCAGGCGCGCCTCGGAGAAGACGCGTTTCGCAGCATCGTCACCGCGGCCGCCGGCCCCTCCCCGGCCGCCAACCCAGGCCGCACCTGGGACGCGGCGATCGCCGATTTCGAACGCAAGCTGATCACCGAAACCCTTGCGAGCTGCGACGGCCGCGTGATCGAAGCCGCCCGGCGACTGCAGATGGGCCGCGCCACCCTGTACAAGAAAATCGCAGCGCTGAAACTTTCATCCCATCATTGAGACATGTCTCATAATTTGGACATCAACTATTACTTCATATAATTCAACAAGTTAAATTGTTATCGCTTGTTCTAGAATACCAATTCCCCTGGTCACCCAAGTCAAGATATCCACAATTCGAGACAGTCAGACCGGCCGAGCACCGAGATGTCAAATTTAATTCATCTTATTCATTGACTTGCACGACCTGGCACATACCCTGCATTGGGCAGCCGCTGGATTCATCGGGCACCAGACCCGCGACCGGAGGAGATCCATGCCCTTGCCCTTGTATATCGACACCCTCTCAAGCAGGCGAGCCCCTGTTCGCCCGCCGAACGGCGCCAGCCCGCCCCACCACGGCCATCTCCCGGCCCGGCGCGGCCGCTCCGCCGAATCGCCACTGCGCCAGCTTCACGCAAGCCCACGCCCGGCGCGCGCGCACCCGTACGACGCCGGCACCGGGACCAGCGCGGCGATGCGCTACCGGTTCGCGATCGTAGTCGCCGACTTTGCCGCCACTACCGACTCTTTTCATCGACGCCTGGCCATGGCGGCACGCACGGTCGCCGAGCGCATCTGCCTCGTCCAGCACCCGGCGCCCGCCGGCGGCACCCGGGATGCGTCTACGACCGAGATCCTGCTCGAAGGCTTGCGCCACCGTCTTGGGCTCGACCCGCGCGATTGCGCCGTTGCCGCCGACACCGGACAGCTTCATGCACTGGCGACGCCCGACGCGGCAGATGTCGTCGTGCTCGGCACCTCGATGGTTTCGGCAGGATCGGCGCGCCACGGCATCCCGGCCACGAACGGGCACGGACTGCATTGCGACGTGCTGGTGATCGAGGATCGGCCCGACTGGGAGTAGCCGCGCCATCCGGCCCGGTCCGATCATCGGGGGCTCCCGGCCCCCTGGTCGTCAATGACTGGCAAAGACTGCCGTGGCGCCTTCGCGATCGAAGCTGATCACGTCATAGCGGTCAGCGGGATACGGCCCTTCCATGCCCGGCGAGCCCAGCGGCATGCCGGGTGCGGAGAGACCGACGATCGCCGGCCGCTCGAGAAGCATGCGCCTCACGTCGGACGCCGGAACATGCCCTTCGACGACATAGCCCCCCACCTTGGCGGTATGGCACGACCCCAGCTTTTGCGGCACCCCGGCGTCGGCCTTGACCTCGCCCATGTCGGCGCTCGAAACCTCCTTCACCGTGAAACCGTTGGCGCGCATGTGCTCGGCCCACTTGCCGCAGCAGCCGCAGTTGGGGTCCTTGAACATCGTGACCTCGTCGCCGGCGAACGCGGCACCGAGGCCGGTGGCCGTGGCGATCGCGGCCACCATCAACAGGCGCCGCATCGTGCGTGCCGGCGACAGCGGAGTTTCGCTCGTTTGCAATCCCATCATCGTATCCTCCATGCAATGAATGAATATGTTCAGTGCTGCGCGCCCGCCGCCGATGGCAACGTGACACGAAAAATCGTCAGCCCGGCGCCAGATGTCACCGTCACCCGCCCGCCGTGCGCCACGACGATCGAACGCGTGATCGCCAGCCCGAGCCCGGCCCCTTCGCCATGGCGGTGGCGCTCCGGGCTCGCGCGATGAAAGCGCTCGAAGATCGCCGCGAGCTGGTCGGCGGCGATCGTGTCGCCGGGGTTCTTCACTGTCAGCGTGGCGTGCTCGTCCGCTTGTTCGATCTCGATTTCGATCGCGCCGCCGCGCGGGGTGTGGCGCAGCGCGTTCGACAACAGGTTCGACACCGCGCGGCGCAGCATCAGGCGGTCACCGCTCACACTGGCCGCGCCGCGTACCCGCACGGTGACGCCTTGCTCCTCGGCCAGCGCCTCGTAGAACTCGACCAGCGCCCGCACCTCGTCGGCAAGTTCCACCGCCTCGGGCCGGCGCGGCAGACGCCCGTTCTCGGTCTGGGCGAGGAACAGCATGTCGCTCACCATGCGCGCGATGCGCTCGTATTCCTCGAGGTTCGAGCCCAGCACCTCGCGGTACTCGTCCGGGCTGCGCACCTGCGACAACGCGACCGAGGTCTGGGTCATCAGGTTCGAAACCGGCGTGCGCAACTCGTGGGCGATGTCGGCCGAATAATCGCGCAGCCGCCGGAACGACGATTCGAGCCGGTCGAGCATGCCGTTGAAGGCCTCGACCAGGTCGCGCACCTCGGCCGGGGCATCGCGTTCCGCGAGCCGCATGTCGAGCCGCTCGGCCGACAAGCCGTGCGCGGCGGCGGTGACCCGGCGCAGCGGGGCCAGCCCCTTGTACGCGGCCACCCAGCCGAACAAGGCCGCCGCCAGCGCCGAGACCGAAATGCCCAGCCACAGGCGTGCGCGCACTTCGTCGAGAAAGCGCGCATGGTGGGAGATGTCCAGCCCCAGCAGCACCCGCACCGGCGTCGCAGCGACGGCATCGGCCGCGGACAGCACCAGCGTTTCCTCGCGCCCGATGAACTGGCGCCCGTCCTTCTGCCACATCGCGCCGGCCCGGGCCAGCGGTGTTCCTTCGATCTGCGCGGCGTCGAAGCGGTTCGCGTGAAGCGCGTAGATCGCGCTGCCCTCGTCGTCGCGCATCAGCACCGCGACCATGTCGTGGCCGACGAACGCATCGTCCAGCCGCTGCGGCAAGGCCTCGCGCTCGGCCACGGTGCGCGCGCGCCGCATCAGGTTTTCGATCAGGTTGAGCTTGCCGCTCAACTCATGGTCGTCGAGTTCACGAAAATGCGCGTCGACCGCGCGCCCCATCACCACCCCGACCACGATCAACAGGCTCGCGGCGAGCGCCGCGAACAGCAGCGCCAGCCGCGCGGTCAGCGACAACGGCCGGCGCGCGCGCCTCGCTCCGTCCGGATCGACGGTCGCCGCAGCCATCAGCCGCCCTCCGGCGTGTCGAGCACATAGCCCATGCCGCGCACGGTGCGGATCAGTCTCGGCTCGAAGGGCTCATCCACCTTGGCGCGCAGCCGCCGCACCGCGACCTCGATGACATTGGTGTCACTGTCGAAGTTCATGTCCCACACCTGCGACGCGATCAGCGAGCGCGGCAGCACCTCGCCCTGGCGGCGCAGCAACAACTCGAGCAGCGCGAATTCCTTGGCGGTGAGATCGATCCGCACACCGCCGCGCAACACCCGGCGGCGCAGCAGGTCGAGTTCGAGGTCGGCCGCACGCAACACGTCGGGCTCCTTGGTCTTGCCCCGGCGCAGCAGCGTGCGCACCCGCGCGAGCAGTTCGGAAAAAGCGAACGGCTTCACCAGGTAGTCGTCGGCGCCCAGTTCCAGCCCGCGGACCCGGTCTTCGACCTGGTCGCGCGCGGTCAGAAACAGCACCGGCAGTTCGTGCCCCTGGCGGCGCAGCGTCTGCAGCACCCCCCAGCCATCGAGCGAGGGCAGCATCACGTCGAGCACGGCCAGGTCGTAGTCGCCGCCCAAGGCCAGGTGCAGGCCATCGAGCCCGTCGCGCGCGAGGTCGACGACGAAGCCCGCCTCGGCCAGGCCCTGGCGCAGGTAGTCGCCGGTCTTCGGTTCGTCCTCGACGATCAGGATCTTCACTTCGATGTCCTCGTGCCGTGCATCGGCAGGCGACCCATTGTGCCCGCTCGCGCACGCATCGCGACAGGATTACAAAGATGTAATCGTCGCGTCAGCCTGGCGACGGTTGCGCCTCGACATACTGAAGCCCTGACGAGCCCCCGCACAGGAAATCGACCATGAAAACGAAGCTCCGCCTGGCCGCGCTGGCCACCCTGGCATTGCTGAGCACGGGCGCCGCATTCGCGGCCGGCGAACATGACGGCCATCATGTGCCCCCGGCCACCGCGGCCGCCGCGGCGCCCGAGTTCGCCGAAGGCACGGTAAAGAAAGTCGACAAAGCCGCCGGCAGGGTCACGATCAGCCACGGCCCGCTCACCACGCTCGACATGCCGCCGATGACGATGGTGTTCCGCGCCGGCGCGGCCGGCATGCTGGACGACCTCAAGGCGGGCGACCGGATCCGCTTCATCGCCGAACGCGCCGGCGGCGTATTCACCGTCACGACGCTCGAGCGGATGCCCTGAGGCGCATGCGATGAACCCTCCTGTCCCGGGTCGGTACCGAACGCGCGGGCTTCTCGCCGCGCTCGCGCTGGGATGCCTGCTCGCCACGGGTGGGCTGCGCGCCGAATCGACCGGGCTGGGCGCGGACGTCGCCTCGCTGCTCGACTACGCCCGCAGCGCCAACCCGATGTTCGCGGTCGAGCGTGCGGAGGCGGAGGCCGCACGCGCGCGCATCGGCGCCGCCGGCGGGCTGCCCGATCCGAGCTTCCAGCTCGAACTGATGGACGCCACCAACACCATGATGGGCGGCGGCACCGATTTCGTGCCCGGCCGGGTCGGCGAGACCCGTTATCGCGTCGTCCAGCCGCTGCCGGGCTGGGGCAAGCGCGAACTCGAACTGCGTGCGGCCCAAGCCCGCGCCAGCCAGGCCGCCGCCACGCGGGACGCAGCCTGGCTCGACCTGGCCGCCGAGATCGAGGCCGCGTGGCTGCGCTATTACGCGGCCGATCGCGAAGCGGCGCTCAATCGTGAGGCGCTCGAGCTCCTGCGCGGCGTGGAGGAAACCTCGCTCGCACGCTACCGCCTCGGCCTGTTGCCACAGCAGGCCGTGCTGCGCGCGCAGCGCGAGATCACCACCCAGCGCCTGACCCTGGTCGCGGTCGAGCAACGCCGCACCGCGGCGGTCGCGGCGCTCAACGCCCTGCTCGCGCGGCCGGCCGACAGCGCGCTCGCCCAGCCGCTCGCACCCGCGCCGCTGCCGGAGCCGCCCGCGCTGGCGCAACTGCTGCCGCGGGTGCGGGAGAACAGCCCGGTGCTGGCGGCGGAAGCGTATCGCACCGATACCGCCCGCCTCGAGCGCGACCGCACCCGCAGCGACCGCTACCCGGACTTCAGCGTCGGCCTCACCAACAACCGCCCGCGCGGCGGCGAAGACAGTTGGGACGTGATGTTCGAAGTCATGATCCCGCTGCAGCAATCGGTGCGGCGGGCGCGCGAGCGCGAAGCCGAGGTGATGGTGGATGCCGCAGAGGCGCGCCGCAGCGCGGCCGAATCCCGGCTGCAGGGCGAGCTAGGCAGCGCCCATACCGCCTATGTGGCGGGCCGCGCCAGCCTGAACCTGCTCGACGGCACGCTGCTGCCGCAGGCCGAGGCGACGCGCGACGCGACGCGCTCGGCGTTCTCGGGCGGGCGGGTCGATTTCGATGCGCTGCTCGAAGCCGAGCGCCAGCTCGTCGACACCCGGCTGGCGATGCTCCAGACCGAGCTCGACGCCCGTCTGGCATTGACCGAACTGCAAAAACTCGCGGGACAAGCACAGTGAAATCCGGCGTTCAGCTCTCCCTGGCCGCGATCGCGGTCACCCTCGCGCTCGGCGCGGGCTACCTGCTCGGCCGCCACGGCCCACCCACGGCCATGCCCCCTGCCGGCGGGGCCGCCGCGCCCGGCGCAAACGCCGTCGCGCAATCGCCGCCCGCGGCGCGCACCGTCTTGTACTACCGCAATCCGATGGGCCTGGCGGACACCTCGCCGGTGCCGAAGAAGGACTCGATGGGCATGGACTACATCCCGGTGTATGCCGACGACACCCTCGACGACAGCGGCACGGTGCGAGTCAGCCCGGCACGGGTGCAGACGCTGGGGGTGCGCACCGCCGTCGCCGAACTGCGCACGCTCGACACCTCGGTGCGCGCGGTCGGGCGGATCGAGCTCAACGAGCGCGCGGTGGTCGAGGTCGCGCCGCGCTTCGAGGGCTGGATCGAGCACCTGCATGTGAATGCCGTGGGCGACCCGGTACGCCGGGGGCAGCCCTTGTTCACCGTCTTCAGCCCGGAGCTGCAATCGGCCGGCGAGGAACTGCGCATCGCCGAGCGCCTGCAGCGCGGCAGCGCGGGATCGGACCCGATCGCCAGCGAAGCCGCGGCCCGCCTCGCCGACGCCACCCGCGCCCGGCTGCGCAACTGGGAAGTTCCCGCCCCGGCCGGCGCGCAGTCCGGACCCGCCTCGGCGCGCCAGACCTTTCACTCGCCGGCCGCCGGCATCGTGCTCGAGAAGAACGCCGTGCAGGGCACGCGCTTCATGGCCGGCGAGTCGATCTATCGCATCGCCGACTTGTCGACGGTGTGGGTGCTGGCCGACGTTTTCGAGCAGGACCTCGGCCGCATCCGTGCCGACCAGCGCGCGCGCGTCAGCGTCGACGCCTTTCCCGGGCGCCACTTCGAGGCGCGGGTCGCCTACCTCTATCCGACCGTCAACACCGCCACCCGCAGCACCCCGGTGCGGCTCGAACTCGACAACCGCGAAGGGCTGCTGCGCCCGGGGATGTTCGCGCACGTCGAGATCGACGCCGGCTCCGCGACGCCGCGCATCACCGTGCCCGGCTCGGCGGTGATCGACGACGGTAGCCGCCAGGTGGTGCTGATCGCGCTCGACGAGGGGCGCTTCAAGCCGCAGCCGGTCACCCTCGGCCAACGCGGCCGCGACGACGTGGAAGTGCTCGAAGGCCTCCGGGCGGGCGACCGGGTGGTGGTGTCGGCCAATTTCCTGATCGACTCGGAGAGCCAGCTCGGCGCGGCGCTGGCCAACCTCGCAGCGGGCGACAGCACCGAGACCGTACCCAGCCACCGGACGCAGGGCGTGTTCGAGGCCTACGACCCGGCCACCGGCAGCGTCACCCTCAGCCACGACGCGATCCCCGCGCTGCACTGGCCCGCGATGACGATGGACTTCGAGCTGGCCGCGCCCGCGCTCGCGGCCGGGATCGCGCCCGGCAGCGCGATCCGCTTCGAGTTCCGCGCCGGCGAACCGGGCGAATACATCGTCACCGCCATCGAGCCGGCGCCGGCCGCTTCCCCCGCCCCGCCGTCTCCGCCCCGCTCTTCGGGCCCGGGTGGCACCGGCGCCCACGAGGGCCACTGACATGCTCGGCCGCATCATCGACTGGTCCGCGCGCAACGTGTTCCTGATGGTGCTGGGCACGCTGTTCCTGATCGGCGCCGGACTCTACGCGATCAAGCACACGCCGCTCGACGCGCTGCCCGACCTCTCGGACGTGCAGGTGATCGTCTATACCGACTTCCCCGGCCAGGCGCCACAGGTGGTCGAGGACCAGGTCACCTATCCGCTCACCACCGCGATGCTGGCAGTGCCGCGCGCCAAGGTCGTGCGCGGCTTCTCGATGTTCGGCGCCTCGTATGTGTATGTGATCTTCGAGGACGGCACCGACATCTACTGGGCGCGCTCGCGCGTACTCGAATACCTCAGCGCCGCCACCGGGCGGCTGCCCGCCGGGGTCGCGCCGCAGATCGGACCGGATGCGACCGGGGTCGGCTGGGTGTATCAATATGCGATCACCGGCAAGGACATGTCGCTTGCCGAGACGCGCAGCCTGCAGGACTGGTATGTGCGCTACCAGCTTACCCAGGCCGAGGGCGTGTCGGAGGTGGCGAGCATCGGCGGCTTCGTGCGCGAGTACCAGGTCACGGTCGACCCGCACCGGCTGGCGAGCTTCGGCATCGCGCTCGGCGAAGTCGGCCAGGCGATCAGCGCCGCGAACCGCGACGTCGGCGGGCGCGTGATCGAGATGGCCGAGCGCGAATTCATGGTGCGCGGGCGCGGCTACCTGCGCGGCGCCGACGACATCGCCAACCTGGTGCTGAAGAGCGACAACGGCACCCCGGTGCGGATCGCCGACATCGCCCGGGTCGAACTGGTGCCGGCCGAGCGGCGCGGCATCGCCGAGCTCGACGGCGAAGGCGAGGTCGCCTCCGGCATCGTCATGGCGCGCTTCGGCCAGAATGCGCTCGACGTGATCGCCAACGTCAAGGCGAAGATCGCCGAGATCGCCCCCGGCCTGCCCGAAGGCGCCGAGATCGTACCGGTCTACGACCGCTCCGACCTGATCCATCGCGCGATCGACACCCTCACCTGGACGCTGCTCGAGGAGAGCCTGATCGTCGCGGCGGTGTGCGCGATCTTCCTCCTGCATGTGCGCAGCGCCCTGGTCGCGGTCGTGGCGCTGCCGCTGGGCATCCTGATCGCGTTCATCGCGATGCGGGTGATGGATCTGGGCTCCAACATCATGAGCCTGGGCGGCATCGCGATCGCGATCGGCACGATGATCGACGCCGGCATCGTGATGGTCGAGAACGCCCACAAGCGGCTCGAACACCTGCCACCCGAGGCCAGCGCCGCCGAGCGCAGGGAAACCCTGATGAACGCGTGCAAGGAGGTCGGCCCGGCGCTGTTCTTCTCGCTCCTGATCATCATGGTGTCCTTCCTCCCGGTCTTCACGCTCGAAGGCCAGGAAGGCCGGCTGTTCTCGCCGCTGGCCTACACCAAGACCTTCGCGATGGCCGGCGCGGCGATCCTGTCGGTGACGCTGATCCCGGTGCTGATGCTGCTGTTCGTGCGCGGCAGGATCGTGGCGGAGAAGCGCAACCCGGTCAACCGCGTGCTGATGTGGGCCTATCGGCCGGTGATCCGCGCGGTCATGCGCTTCAAGCTGACCACGATCGCGCTGGCGGTGCTCGCGCTGGCGGCCACGCTCTACCCGGCGCGCCAGATCGGCTCGGAGTTCATGCCGACGCTCAACGAAGGGGCGATCTTCTACATGCCGGCGGCGCTGCCCGGCATGTCGGTGACCGAGGCCGGGCGGCTGCTCGCGACCACCAACCGCATCATCAAGACCTTTCCCGAGGTCGCGTCGGTGTATGGCAAGGCCGGCCGCGCCAATACCGCCACCGACCCGGCCCCGCTCGAGATGTTCGAGACCGTGATCAACCTCAAGCCGGAATCCGAATGGCGCCCGGGCATGAGCACCGACAAGCTGATCGCCGAGATGGACGCCGCGCTCAAGTTCCCGGGGCTCGCCAATTCGTGGACGATGCCGATCAAGGCACGCATCGACATGCTCTCGACCGGCATCCGCACCCCGGTCGGGGTCAAGGTGTTCGGCAAGGATCTCGAAACCCTCGAGAAGGTCGCCCGCGAAGTCGAGGCGGTGGTGCGTGCGCTGCCCGGCACCGCCAGCGCCTATGCCGAGCGCGTGGCCGGCGGCTATTACCTCGACATCGAACCGCGCCGCGACCAGCTCGCGCGCTACGGCCTGAACCCCGACCGCGTGCTCGAAGTGGTTGCCACCGCGCTCGGCGGCGACATGGTCACGACCACCGTCGAGGGGCTGGAGCGCTACAACGTCGCGGTGCGCTACCCGCGCGGCCTGCGCGAAGACCCGCAGCGCATCGCCGCCGAGGTCTATGTGCCCACCGCCAGCGGCCCGGTGCCACTCGGCCAGCTCGCCACGATCAGCCTGCAGCGCGGCGCGCCGGCGATCCGCACCGAAAACGCGCTGCTCGCCGCCTACGTCTACGTCGACACCCGCGAGGCCGACATCGGCCGCTTCGTGCGCGAAGCCCAGCAGGCGGTGGCGGGCGAAGTGCGCTTTCCGCCCGGCTACTACGCGACCTGGAGCGGCCAGTTCGAGAACATGGAGCGCGCCAAGGAAAAGCTCAAGATCGTCGTGCCGCTCACCGTGGCGCTGATCTTCGTGCTGCTCTACCTCAACTTCCGGCGCCTGACCGAGACCCTGATCGTGATGCTGTCGGTGCCTTTCGCCCTGATCGGCGGGGTATGGCTACTATGGTGGCTCGACTACCAGATGAGCGTGGCGGTGGCGGTGGGCTTCATCGCGCTCGCCGGGGTCGCGGCAGAAACCGGCGTGATCATGCTGATCTATCTCGACCATGCGTGGCAGGACGCCAAGGCCCGCTGCGCGCGCGAACAGCGCACACCCGACGCGCACGAACTCTACGCGGCGATCATGGAGGGCGCGGTCGGACGGGTTCGCCCCAAGATGATGACCGTGGTCACGGTCATGGCCGGCCTGCTGCCGATCATGTGGAGTAGCGGCACCGGCGCCGAGGTGATGCGCCGCATCGCCGCACCGATGGTGGGCGGCATGGTGTCGTCGACGCTGCTGACGCTGGCGGTGATCCCGGCGCTGTACGCGCTGGTGAAGCAGTGGGAACTGGGCCGCGGCGCTGCGGAAGCGCCCGCGCGCCTCGAACCGTTGGCAAAGACCTGACCCGGCACGCGCTCGCCGCCGCGCCGACCCGCTCAGGCCGCCACCGCCCGCGCCACCGGCGCCTCGCGGATCGGCAGATTCACGATCGCGGCGAACACGGCCAGCGCCATGTCGGCGTACCACATCCAGGTGAAGTCGCCGAACGCCGTCACCGCCAGCCCCCCCAGATAGGCGCCCAGAAAGCCGCCGATCTGATGCGACAGCAGGGTGAGGCCGAACAGGGTCGCGAGATAGCGGATGCCGAACAGCTTGCCCACCAGCGTCGCGGTCGGCGGCACTGTGGCCAGCCAGGTGAAGCCCAGGCCCGCCGCGAACAGGTAGAAGGTCAGCTCGGTCTTGGGCGCCACCAGATAGATCGCGATCAGCACCGCGCGCGAGCCGTACATCAGCGCCAGCACATGCTTGCTGCGGTACTTCGAGACGCATGACCCGGCATACAGGCTGCCGAAGATGTTCGCCAGGCCGATGATCGCGAGCGACCAGCTCGCCACCGCCGGCGGCAAGCCGCACAGGTCCACCTCGCCCGGCAGATGCGTGACCAGGAAGGCGATGTGAAAACCGCAGGTGAAAAACCCCAGGTGCAGCAGGATGTAGCTGCGATCCTTCATCGCGCCGCCGATCGCCCGCAGCACCCCGGTATCCTCTTCCGGATGCTTGGCCACCGCATGACCACCGCCGGCCACCTTGCGCACCAGCGGCAGCGCGAACAAGGTCATCGCCGCCATCGACCACATCGCGCCGGCCCAGCCCAGCATCTGGATCAGTTTCTGCGCGATCGGCGCGAACACGAACTGGCCGAACGAGCCGCCCGCGTTGATCACCCCCGACGCCGCGCCGCGGGCCTCCGGCGGCAGGCGCTGGGCGGCCGCGCCCATCAGCACCGAAAAGCTCGCCGCCCCCGAACCCATCGCCATCATCAGGCCCATCGTCACCACCAGCCCGAAACCGGAGTCGATGAACGGGGTCACCGCGCCGCCCAGCGCCAGCAGCAGGATCCCCGCGACCAGCACCGCCCCGGGCCCGAAGCGGTCGGCCGCGGCCCCCGCGAACGGCTGGATCGCGCCCCACGCGAACTGCCCCACCGCCAGCGCCAGGCTGATCGTCGCGATGCCCAGTCCGGTGCTGGTGTTGAGCGGGCTGACGAACAGCCCCTGCGACTGGCGCACCCCCATGGTGATCGCGAGGATGCCGGCCGCTGCGAGGGTGATGAACAGTACGTCGGGTCTGCGTAGGACGTGAAACATGGGGGGCCTGCCGATGCGGTTGAACTGCGATGGTCGTAGCCCGCAGAATAGTTGCCGAAATCGTTGCCGAAAAGCCCATAATTCGATCCGGCACGTCAACGGATCATTGACATATGCGCTGGTTGAGCAGTTGGGACAGCTTCGTGAAAGTCGCGGCCAGCGGCAGCATGGCGGCCGCGGCGCGCAGCCTCGCCTGCACCCGGGCCCAGGTCAGCAAGCAGATCGGCGAACTCGAGCGCAGCTTCGGCACCCGCCTGATCGAGCGCGGCACCCGCAAGCTGACGCTCACGCCGGCCGGCGAGATCTTTCTGCAACATGCCCAGCGCACGCTCGACGAGATGAACCGCACCGAACTCGCGGTGCGCAACCTGGGCGACCAGCCTCGCGGAACGCTGCGGATCAGCGCCACGTTGAGCTTCGGCCGCCGCTACATCGCCCCGCTGCTTCCCGACATCGTGGCCCGCCACCCCGAACTCGAGTGCGAGCTGATCCTGAGCGACGACATGCTCGCGCTGATCGACGACAACATCGACCTCGCGCTGCGCATGACCAAGGCCCCGCCCGACGACGCGGTTGCACGCAAGATCGTCGATCTCGACCGGGTCATCTGCGCCGCTCCCGCGTATCTCGAGCGCAACGGCGCCCCGCAGTTGCCGCAGGATCTCGTTCGCCACCAGTGTTTCAGCTATCTGCAGCGCGAACAGCGGATCTGGCGGCTGCGCAATCGCGACGGGCTCGAGACCGACGTCCCGGTCCACGCCCGCATCCAGCACAACAACACCGACTGCATACTCGAGGCGGTGCTGCAAGGCCACGGCCTCGCCATCCTGCCGACCTATGTGTGCGCCGCCGAACTCGCCGACGGCCGGCTGCAGACCGTGCTCGCCGACCATGAGCCCAGCTCGACCTTCGGCCGCCATCTCTACGCCTGCTACACCCCCAGCCGGGTGCGCCTGCCCAAGGTGCGGGTGTTTCTGGATGAATTGACCCAGGTCTTTCAGCCGGTGCCGCCGTGGGCGACCGGCAAGGGCTGACGCTTCGCCAGGCGGGCGGCCCGGCGCTCACTCGCCAGGCCGGGCTCCGCCCTCATCGTCCGCGACGGCCGGGCTCGCGGCGACCGGTTCGGGCTTGAGGCTGGCCAGCACCTTGTCGATCCGCTTGCCATCGAGGTCCACGACCTCGAGCCGCCAGTTTTCCCACTCGACGATGTCCCCGGTGCGCGGAAGACTGCCCATCAGCCACATGATCATGCCCGAAAGGGTGTGAAAACGGCCCTTGCCCTCTTCCGGCGTCGCCCTGAGCTCGAGCCTGTCCTTGAGCTCGGGCACCGGGATCAGGCCATCGAGCAACCATGAACCGTCCGCACGCTGCACCGCCCAGGCTTCGTCCGGCTCTTCGGACTGGAACTCGCCGGTGACGGCTTCGAGCACGTCCTGCAGGGTCACGATACCCTGCACCTCGCCGTATTCATCGACGACGAACACCATGTGGGTGCGCGAGGCGCGAAACTGCTCGAGCAGCGCCATCCCGGTCAGCGACTCGGGCACGAACACCGCCGGTTCGAGTTGGGCGGTCAGGTCGGCGGTTCCGCCTCCGAGCATCTGCTTGAACAGCGTCTTGGCCGAAATGGTGCCGAGGATTTCTTCCAGGTTGCCGCGGCAAACAGGAAAACGGGCGTGACAGGAGTCGGCGATGTGCTGGAGGTTGTCCTCGAGCGGCAGCATCACGTCGAGGGTAACGATGTCGGCGCGCGGCACCATGAGCGTGCCGATCAGGCGGTCGTCCAGCCTGAACACGTTGCGAACCATGTTGTGTTCGCTTTTCTCGATCACGCCGGCCTCCGACCCTTCGTCGAGCATCGCGTGGATCTCTTCTTCGGTCACGCAGGGCGCCGGCCGGTCGTCCTGGCCGAGCAGTTTGAGCACGAGCCGGGTGGATATCGACAGCAGGAAGACGAACGGCCGTGACAGCGCCGCCAGCATCGTCATCGGTCGCGCCACCAGTATCGCGATGCGCTCGGGGTTGAGCTGTCCGATGCGCTTGGGAACGATCTCGCCGATCACGATCGACACGTAGGTCACGACCACCACCACCAGGGCGGTGGCCCCCAGTTCGCTGTTCCGCGGCTCGAAACCGAACCCCTGCAGCCACAGCGCGAGCGGTTCGGCCAGGGCCGCCTGGCCGAAGATGCCGCTCAGGATGCCGATCGAGGTGATCCCGATCTGTATCGTCGACAGGAACCGGTTCGGCTCCTCGCCAAGCCGCATCGCCACGCGAGCGCCACCGTCGCCGCCATCGGCAAGCCGGGCGAGACGCGATCGGCGGGCGGTGATGAGGGCGATCTCGGCCATCGCGAAAAGCCCGTTCAACACGATCAAGGTGACGAGAATCAGGATGTCCATGTCTGCAAATTTCGGAAAAGGTGTGCGTCCAGGGAAATCGTCCAGGCGCGCGACCGGTCGCGCCGCCCGAAGCCCATTGCATCGAACTCGAATCCAAGCCCTTTCATGTGCCTGGCCCACGATCGGGCGGCGGATTCTCGCGAATGACGAAATCGCCCGCTTCGTCGCGACCGCTCGCGCCCGCCCCGCCGTGCCGGTCGCCAGGCCCGGCACCGGGTTCGAAACCCGGCGCCGCAGCCACGATCAACAAGCGCACCGGATGGCGGAAGGCGGCGCGGCGCGCGCTCAACTGCGCGATCGTCGTGCGCTGAAGATCATCGGACGGCTCGACCATGACGATCAAGGTGGCGCGCCGTGGCACGAACCCGGCGAGTGCGCCGGTCACGTTCGAATCCGCGCGAAGGTAGCCGCTATCCCAGGGGTCGGCAGGCCGGCGTGCCCGCCACCAGGCGGCATCCGAAAGCTTGACCTTCAGGCGCAAGGCCAGCCCGGCCGCCCGGCTGCGGCAGGCGGCGAGCAACAACGCCCCGTCGAGCTCCCGGCACAAGGCCTCGGCGACGCGCGCGCGGCCGTCCGGTCCACCGCCCGTCAGAACCGCAACCGACCAGCGCCGTTCGACCGCCGGCGGTGCCCATGGACACCACGGGGGGCTCCGCCCCGGTCCCGCGCCGGCCAAGCACCATGCCTGCAGGGACTGCCATGCGCGCACCTGCGCCGGTTCGAGCGCGGCGACACCGAGCGCCGGAACATCGGTAGAAAGCGAAGCCTGCAGCAAGCGCTCGTCGTAGCGCGCGACGAGGCCCGCGAGCCAGCCCCCCAAACCGCCACCACCCCGGTGCGCCGAATTGTCCTGATTCATCCCGTCCTGTCCTCGCAACGCGACCGAGTCCGCGCGCGCCACCGCCCGGCTACCGCGCTACGGCCGTTCCCGGCGCGGGCCGCACCCGGATCAACCCAGTCGCAGCGCGGTGCCAAGTGCTTCGACCTCGGTCGGGATCGCCGACAGGGGATGCCCCGTCGCCAGCGCGCGAACGAGTTGCTCCACCACGGCCGCTTGCGGCAACACCGCGCCGAAGTACACCGGCTTGCCGCCGGCGTAGATCGCGAGCGTCGGAAAATTCTCGACTTCAATGTCGCCCACCCGTTCGGCGGCATCTTCGATGTCGGCCCAGACGAAAGTGTGTTCGGGATGATCGGCGGCAAGACATGCCATCACGCGCTCGAACTCGCGGCAGGTGCCACACCATTGCGCGCACAAGGCAAGGATCACGCAGCCATGGCGGGAAGCGCCGCCGGGCTCGACCAGGCTCTCGAGCGGGCGGAGCACGCCGGAACGCGCACTCACAGCCAGCCCACCCGGCGAAACCGCCAGAACAGCAACCCGCCGGCGGCGGCGATCAGCCCGAGTGCCATCGGGTAGCCGTACTGCCAGTCGAGCTCGGGCATGTGCTCGAAATTCATGCCCCAGACGCCGACCAGCGCGGTCGATACCGCGAAGATCGCCGCCCATGCCGCAAGCCGTTTGGTGGTGTCGGACTCCTCGATCGCGACCAGCGCGAGATTCACCTGGATCGCGGTGCCGATGGTGTCGCGGATGGTGTCGATCGAAATGTTGATGCGCGACAGATGATCGTGGACGTCGCGAAAGTACTCCTGGGTGCTCGCGCACACCGGCGGGACGCGTCCGCCGTGAAGCTTGGCGGTGACCTCGAGCAGCGGTGCGACCACATGATGCAGCGCCGTCGCGCGCCGCTTGAGCGTATACAGGCGCTCGATGCTGGGGCGGGCCTGGCCCGCCTCGAAGATGCCGGCCTCGATCTCGTCCAGTTCGGATTCGATATGGTCGATGAGCGGAAAATAACGATCGACGACCGCATCCATGAGCGCGTAGAACACGAAACCGGCGCCGTGCTGGAGCAAATGCGGTTCGCGTTCGCAGCGATCGCGCACGCCGAGAAAGTGATGGCTGCTGCCGCGCCGCACCGACAGCACGAAGTTCGGCCCGACGAACACGGCCACCTCGCCGATGCGCAGTTCGCCGTTTTCGAGTTCGGGAAGCTGCATCACGACGAACACGATCTTGCCGTACTCCTCGAGCTTGGGGCGCTGGTGACCATGCCGCGCGTCCTCGACCGCGAGCTCGTGCAGGCCGAACTCGGATTGCATCAGGGTCAGCTCTTCGTCGCTCGCATCGCGCAACGCCACCCACACCAGACAATCGGGTTCGCGCAGCCATTCGCGGATGCTCGCGATGGCGACATCGGCCACCTTGTGGCCGCTCTTGTAGACGACACAGTTGATCAGCATGGATCGGACAAGGCTATGCGCGCATCAGGCGTCGATACCGAAAGCGCAGCTCACTTCCTGAGCTGCGAAAACACGAACAACAGGATGCAGGCGCCGATCACCGCGCCGATGAACCCGGCGGTCTGGCCGGGCTGGTACAAGCCGACGAACTGGCCGCCGTAGGTGGCGACCATGGCGCCCCCGATGCCGAGCAGCGCCGTCATGATCAGGCCGGTGACCTGCCTGCCGGGAAAGAGCAGGCGTGCGACCAGCCCGACGATGATGCCGATGAGAATCGTGTAGATCAGATCCATGTTTCATGTCTCCGTGCCGGAGGGAGGCCAGGCGGCCAGGAACTCGCGCCAGTGGGGTGCATCGATACCTTCGAGCGCCACGCGCACCCGCGCGCATTCGGCGTCGAAGCCCGCGGCATCGAGCGCACCGCGCATGCGCTGGAAACCGAGGTATACCAGATAGGTATTGACCACGTCGGTCTCGCAATAGTCACGGATCTCGGCAATCCGGCCATCCTGCCAGGCCTGCCACACGGCCGACCCATCCATGCCGAGTTTGCCGGGAAAGCCCATCAGCTTGGCGAGCTGGTCGAGCGGCGCGTTGGCCCGCGCCTGATACAGCGCGAGCAGGTCCATCAGGTCGAGGTGGCGGTTGTGGTAGCGGCTGATGTAATTGTTCCATTTGAACTCGCGCGAGTCGCCGTAATCACCGTCCCCCTGGTCCCAGTAGCGCGGCGCGGCCACGCCGTGCATCAGCCCCCGATAGTGCAGCACCGGCAGATCGAACCCGCCTCCGTTCCACGACACGATCTGCGGCGAGTAGCGTTCGACCCCATCGAAGAAGCGCTGGATGATCGCTCTCTCGCCGCTCTCGGGCTCCGACAGCGAAAACACCCTGAATCCCTTGGGGTCGCGCAGCACGCAGGAGATGGTCACGACCCGCTGGAGATGATGCTGCAGGAAATCGTTGCCGTGCGAAGCCCGCCGCTGGGCGAACGCGAACTCGGCGACCTCGGCATCCGGCAAGGATTCCGGCAGCCCGTTCAACAGGCGGATGCCAGCCACATCGGGGACGGTTTCGCTGTCGAAAACCAGCACCGTCATCGACGGACCGCCCAGCCGCCGGCGCCCTGCACCCACCAGCCGGGTTGCGCACGTTCGATCCAGCGCTGGGCGAAGGTCTTGCGTACCTCCGCCTCCCACTCCGGATGTCCGTTCGCGCGCGCGATCTCACGATACAGGGCCGCGCGGTCGGCATTCTCCGCTGCCACCAGTGCATTCACCTGCCCACGCTGTGCCAGCGGCACGCTGGAGGCATCCCGCAGCGCGACCGTACCATCGGCCGCCAGGCCGACGGCGCCGCTGGCATACAGGGGTGCGAGCTGCACATGGCGCTGTTGCATCGACTGCTTGAGCGTGGAAATCGCCGGTGTGTTGATCTCCAGGTTGCCCTGAGCGAATGCGACGGTACCGATCACCAGCGCCAGCGCCACGAAGGCCCGCCGCAGCATCTTGAATGGATTCATTTGGGCGCTCCCTCCGTGTTCGCGCCGGTGGCCGGTGCGGCCTGCCCCTCGCGCAACTGCCATACTTCGTCGATGATCCGGTCGGCGGCCTTTTCCGCCGCCGCGGCCGGGAAATAGATATTGATGGTGACGCACCCCGCCGTCACCATCACCACCCATGCAAGGGCAAGCCCGGCATTCAGTCTTGTCATGCCTGATCTCCGTTTGCGCCGGTCTTTGCTCGCCCGCCGGATGCGCGCGGGGCCGGACACGTTACTTTATGACAGGCGCCGCGTTGGATTCGACTACCCGCTTGATTCGATCGACCAATTCGACCCAATCGACACGTCGATTGTAGCCGATGACATTGAGCGCCGGGACGCCCCCGCCCTGCACGATCGTGAACCCCGCGTCGCCGCGCTCACCCGCGATCCCACCCATTACACAGACATTGCCGCTCAGTTTGCATGAAAGTCCGATTTCGCGATAACCGAAGCTGTCGAAAAAACTCAGGAAACCGCGCTGGATGGCCAGCGCCGCCCCCGGCCCGCCCAGCGCACCGATGTTTTCGACCGCGCGCTGGCTGATGCGACGGGCGAAATCCCCGGGGCTGCTGCGCACCTCGGCATCGAAACGCACCGGAGCCCAACGTGCGAGCTCGAGCCCGCGAACGTCGGCGTCGACGAACCCGCTGATGCTGCCGAACGAGAAAGTCTCGGTGAGCTGGAACAGATCGAGGTTGCGCGCCTCGATATCACCATAAAGGTGAGGCGCGCTGCCGAAGGGTTCGATCACCTGCAAGCCGGTAATGCGCAGATAGCCGTCGAAGAGCGAAATCACCAACGCCCCTTCCAGCGCGACTTCGCCGGGCCGCACGCTCAGGCCCGGCATCGACGCACTCAACACCCCCGACATCGGCGGCAGCCCGACGGCGTCGGTGAGAAGCTTCATCGAAATCGGCTCGACCACCATGCCGCCCCGCCCGGACCAGCCGGCACGCGCGTGCACGAGATCCAGGTCGGTGAAGAGCAAGCGCCCATCGAGAATCGGGATCGCGATCTCGCGCGCGCGCACACGCGAACCATCGACGACGGCCTTGAGCCCGAAGGCGCCGAGCTGGAGTTCTTGCCAGCGACCGCCGTCGACCTGCAGGGCAACGCGCGTTTCGCCCACCGATCGCCATGGCACCACCCCGCTCAACGGACCGACCGCAAGGGCCGAATCGGCGAAGCTGAAGCCGGCCTGATCGAAGCTCAGATCGAATGCGCTGAGCCCACTGGCGTCGATTGCCACGCCAAGATCCATGAATCCGGCAAAGCGGATCGACTCGGCTTGCGCAGGTGCCACGAGCGGCGCGATGAACCGTGGCCCGATCTGTGCCAGATCGATCCGTTCCACCGTGACCGACCCCTTGCCGATCCGAGCCGTGTCGAGGTCGATCTCGGCGCTGGCTTCGAATGACTCGATGCCTTGGATCACGAGCGCGGCCTGGTCGATGAAGAGCCGCCGCGGGGCCAGCCGGCCACGCGCGCGCAGCGACGGGCCCGCCACGACATACAAGGGATGGAGGTAGGCCTCGCCGGACGACCAGTCCAGGCCCGCCTGCCAGTGCCAGGTCTCGTCGCGCGAACGGGCCTCGAGGGCGAACGAGAATTGCAGATTCTCGCCCGCCTGCAGACCATCCGCCGTCGAAAAGCGTCCTGCGTCACCCCCCCCTTCGGCGGTGATCACATGCTCGCCATGCTCACTGCGATAGGCGAGCTTGCCCGCAAGGACGCCGCCGGCAGCGTAGGCCGCCAACGGCAGCACGAATCGGCCGAGCGCCTCCAGCGGCAGCGCCTGCACGTCGACCTCCGCCTTGCCGTCGGCATGCAGGCGGGCCTCGAGCCGGCCCCACTGCGGATCCCGCGCCAGGATGAATCCGGACCGATCCGCCGGATTGAAACCGAGATCGACACGCGCGTCGTCGAGCAAACCCGGAATCGTCAGCCGTGCGCCGCGACACCCAACACCGGCATCGCCGACTTCGAGCCGCGGGCAATCGAAGCGCAGGTTCTCGATCACATGACCCGAGACGATGAGGCGTCTGAGCTCGACGGCGCCCGGCAGTTTTTCTCCGCCGATGTACACGGCCAGCCCCTCGAGCGTCGCGGCCGGATGCGCGAGACGACCGAGCTCCAGCTTCAGCCCGGCTTGGCCCGGGACCGGCGGGAGCGAAGCGGCCACCGCCTGCAAGGCAGTCACAAGCAAGCCCGCTCCGGTCAGGATTCCCCGCCATGACCGACGGGGGTGTCTTTCCCGACAGAGACGCGAATCGAATCCGGCCGCGCCAGCCGCAGCCCGCGCCACGTCAGCCGGGGAAAACGCCTGTCGAAAGATAGCGATCACCGCGATCGCATACGATCGATACGATGACCGCATTGTCGACCTCGGCGGCGATTCTCGCCGCCACATGCATTGCACCGCCGGACGAGATCCCCGCGAAAATACCTTCTTCACACGCCAGACGCCGGGTCATGGCTTCGGCATCGGCCTGGCTGACATACTCGAGCCGATCGACCCGCGGTTTCTCGTAGATTCTCGGCAGATAGGCCTCGGGCCACTTGCGGATGCCGGGAATCTGCGATCCCTCCTCCGGCTGGCAGCCCACGATCTGGATCGCAGGGTTCTTTTCCTTGAGAAAGCGCGACACCCCCATGATGGTGCCGGTGGTGCCCATGCTGCTGATGAAATGGGTCACGCGACCGCCGGTCTGCTCCCAGATTTCGGGACCAGTTCCGACATAGTGGGCCTGCGGATTGTCGGGGTTGGCGAACTGGTCGAGGATGATGCCCTTGCCATCGTCGCGCATCCGCTCGGCGACGTCGCGCGCCATCTCCATGCCGCCATCGCGCGCGGTGAGGACCAGCTCGGCACCGAACGCCCGCATCGACTGGCGACGCTCTACGCTCTGGTTCTCCGGCATGACCAGAATCATCTTGTAGCCGCGCATTGCCGCGGCCATAGCCAGCGCGATCCCGGTATTCCCGCTGGTGGCCTCGATCAGGGTGTCCCCCGGCTTGATGTCGCCGCGAGCCTCTGCGAGCATCACCATCGACAGCGCCGGCCGGTCCTTGACCGAACCGGCTGGATTATTGCCTTCGAGCTTGCCCAGAATCACGTTGTTGGTGCCGGCATTGATACGCTTGAGCCTCACCAGCGGAGTGTTGCCGACGTAATCCTCAAGAATCTTGAATTCCATTTTACCCAGCCCGATATAGATGACCGCCAGAGTGTAAGCGCCGCCCAGCGCCGCTGAAAAGCGCCTGGCCGGCATAAGCTAAGAATGCACGATGCGGTTCTGGCGCATCAGGGCTCGAGATCGAACTCTTCGGATCGGCGCGGCGGATAGGTTTCCCAGCCCCCGCATGCGGGACAGCGCCACTGGAACTGGCGGGACTTGAATCCGCAGCTGGCACAGCGATAACGTGCCACCCGGCGGGTATGGGTATGAATCAGTTGCTTGACCAACTCGACGTCCCCACGCTGCTCCGGCAACGCGGTCAGATTCGCCGCCTCCAGCAGTTTCTCGAGCCCCAGCAGGGTGGGGTTGCGCTTGAGTTCCGCGCGCACCAGATCATAGGCCGCATGCGCCCCCTGCGCCTCGAGCACGCCCTTGAATACTTGATCGAGAAGATCCACGGACGGGTGCTTGTCCTGCCAGGCACGCAGCAGGACGAGTCCTTGCTCGGCGCGCCCCAGGCGTACCGACGCCGCCATGACTCGCTCGCCGACCAGCACGAGGTACTCGGGGTCCTGGTTCTCGACCCGCTTCCAGGCTTCGACAGCTTCCTCGTCACGCCCTTCGAATGTCAGCAGATCGCCCAGCAACACACTTGCGCGCACGCATCGGCGGTTGATCGCCAACGCATCATCGATGTGCTGGCGGGCGTCGTCGCGCATCGAATTCGCAAGCGCGGTCGACGCCAGTTCGCAATAGAAGTTCGAGACCTCGGTGCGCCAGTGCACACTCTGGTTGTCCGGCAACGCCTTGGCGACTTCGATCGCCTTGGCCCAGTCCTTCTCTTGCTGATAGATCTCGAGCAGATAGCGGGTCGATGACTCGTCGTAGCGCGTGCCCCGCAGCTTCAGGAACACCGTTTCGGCACGATCGAGCAAGCCGGCCTTGAGGTAGTCCTGGCCCAACGCCGCGAGCGCCTCCAGGCGCTGGGCATCGCTCAGATCCTCACGGTCTACGAGATTCTGATGCACGCGGGTCGCGCGCGCGGTGTCGCCGCGACGGCGAAACAGACTGCCGAGGGCGAAGTGCAGTTCGATGGTCTGAGGATCGATCTTGACCGCCTCGGTGAAGGCGTCGATCGCCTTGTCCTGCTGGTCGTTGAGCAGGCAGTTGAGGCCGGTGAGATATGACAGCGGAAGGCTTCGCGACTCGCTCACCACCTGCCGGATGTCGATTCTGGCGGCCAACCAGCCCAGTGCAAAAAACAGGGGCAGCGCGAGAAGCCACCAGAACTCGATCTCCATGGGTCAGACGGCCCTCGACAAGTCCCGCTTGAGACGACCGATCTCGCGGCGCTTGCGCAACAACGAAGTGAACGTCGACGTGACCCCCAGCATCGCGCCGGCAGCGAAAGCCGCAAGAATCACGAATACCAGCGGAAGCTGCCACTCGGTTCCGAAAAAGAACTTCAAGGTGACCAATTGATCGTTCTTCACCGCGAACCCGAACAGGAACAGAAACAGGAAGATCCGAAAAACCCACATGAGGATGCGCATAAGAGTCATCACACTCCGAACTGATGGCAAAAAAGAAGGCGGCTTTCGCCGCCTTCCACAGATCATAACCTTGACCCGACGGTCGCGCGGTCACTCAATGATATCAACTCGCTCGCGCAATTCCTTGCCCGCCTTGAAGTGGGGGACAAATTTTTCCGGTACATGAACCTGCTCACCCGACTTCGGGTTGCGCCCGACTCGCGGCGGGCGATAGTTCAACGCAAAACTGCCGAAGCCACGTATCTCGATGCGATCGCCATGCGCGAGCGCTTCGGACATCGCATCGAGAACCATCTTGACCGCGTAATCGGCATCTTTGGCAACGAGCTGGGGAAAACGGGTCGCCAGCTTAGCGATCAATTCCGACTTGGTCATGATGAATCGGCTTACTGCTTCTGTTCGTTCAGCTTGGCCTTGAGCAGCGCACCGAGGTTGGTGGTACCACTCGACGCTGCGCTGTCGGACGCGAGCTTGCTCATTGCTTCGCTCTGCTCGGCCTGATCCTTGGCGCGAATCGACAGGCTGATCGAACGCGTCTTGCGATCGACGTTGATGATCATCGTTTCGAGCTCGTCACCGACCTTCAACACCGTGGTCAGGTCATCGATCCGATGCGGCGCGGCTTCGGACGCACGCAGATAGCCTTCGACATCTTCATTCAGCGCGACCACCGCGCCGCGCGCATCGACCGACTTGACCGTACCGCTCACGAGGCTGTTCTTCTCGTGGGTGGCGATGAAGTTGGTGAAGGGGTCCCCATCGAGTTGCTTCACACCCAGCGAGATGCGCTCGCGCTCGACGTCGATCGCCAGCACCACGGCTTCGACTTCGTCGCCCTTCTTGAAGCGGCGCACCGCCTCTTCGCCGGTATCGTTCCACGACAGATCGGAAAGGTGGACCAAGCCGTCGATACCGCCTTCCAGGCCGATGAACACGCCGAAATCGGTGATCGACTTGATCTGGCCGCGAACCTTGTCGCCCTTCTTGTGGTTCTCGGCGAAATCGTCCCACGGGTTGGACATGCATTGCTTCATGCCCAGCGAGATGCGGCGGCGGTCTTCGTCGATCTCGAGAATCATGACTTCGACTTCGTCACCCAGTTGAACGACCTTGGACGGATGGATGTTCTTGTTGGTCCAGTCCATCTCGGACACGTGCACCAGGCCCTCGATACCCTGCTCGACTTCGACGAACGAGCCGTAGTCGGTGATGTTGGTCACGTTACCGAACAGGCGGGTGCCTTGCGGATAGCGACGCGCGATGCCGACCCACGGATCCTCGCCGAGTTGCTTGAGGCCGAGCGAAACGCGCTGGCGCTCCTGGTCGAACTTGAGCACCTTGGCTTCGATCTCGTCGCCGACGTTGAGCACTTCCGACGGGTGACGGACACGGCGCCAAGCCAGGTCGGTGATGTGCAGCAGGCCGTCGATGCCGCCGAGATCGACGAACGCGCCGTAGTCGGTGATGTTCTTGACCACGCCCTTGACGACGATGCCTTCCTTGAGGTTTTCGAGCAGCTTCTCGCGCTCTTCACCCATGGTCTCTTCGAGCACGGCGCGACGCGAAACGACCACGTTGTTGCGCTTGCGGTCGAGCTTGATGACCTTGAATTCGAATTCCTTGCCTTCGTACGGAGCGGTGTCCTTGACCGGACGCATGTCGACCAGCGAGCCCGGCAGGAACGCGCGGATACTGTTGGTCATGACGGTCAGACCACCCTTGACCCGGCCCGACACGACCCCCTTCACCAGGGTGCCTTCGTTGAGGGCCTTCTCCAGGTCGTTCCATGCGGAGATGCGTTTGGCCTTCTCGCGCGACAGGCGCGTTTCGCCGAAACCATCTTCGAGCGCGTCGATGGCCACATGGATGAAGTCGCCGATCTCGACTTCGAGTTCGCCGCGATCATTGCGGAATTCTTCGATGGGTACGTAGCTTTCGGACTTCAGGCCAGCATTGACGACCACGAAGTTGTGATCGATGTTGACCACTTCAGCGGTGATGACCTCACCGGTGCGCATTTCCTGAAGTGCGAGGCTTTCCTCGAATAGGGCGGCAAAACTTTCCATGGAATCGGAAACAGGGGTGGCAGTTGTCATAAAAGTGGAGAATCCAAATACCGCGTTCAAGCGGCAACCAGTCGTTAATTGAAATGAAACGGGAGCACAATCCGCTCCCGAACCGCGTGAAACAGGCTGTTTTCGTCAGGAACCAGCCTTTTCGAGCACAAACGCAACCGCCTCATCGATACTCATCGTCGTGGTATCCAGAAGGATCGCATCCGGCAACTTCTTCAAAGGCGCCACGCTGCGGGACGCATCACGGCGGTCCCGCTCTTCGAGGTCCTTTAAAAGACTTTCCATGTTAGCATGCATTCCTTTATCCATCAACTGCTTATAGCGGCGCTCGGCGCGCACCGGTACGCTCGCGGTCAAAAAGAACTTGTTGCCCGCATCGGGAAACACGATCGAACCCATGTCGCGGCCGTCCGCGACCAGACCGGGGGCACGACGAAAATCGCGCTGGCGGTCGAGCAAAGCCGCCCGCACCGCCGCCACGGCGGCCACCCGTGATGCGCTGGCCGAACACGCTTCGGTTCGAATGGCATCGCTCACATCGTCGGCCCCCAGCCAGATGCGCCCCTCGCCAAACCGCGCCGGAAGCGTCGCGGCCAGCGCCGCGAGACCCGCCTCGTCGTCAAGCCCGACGCCTTCGCGCGCGGCCGCCAAGGCAACCAGACGGTACATCGCCCCGCTGTCGAGGAAGGCGAACCCGAGCGCCGCCGCGACCCGTGCAGCCACCGTCCCCTTGCCGGACGCGGAAGGACCGTCGATCGCGATCACCGGCACCGGACGGGTAACCGACGCAAACGCTTCGAAATAGGCCGGAAAGGTCTTGCCCACGCACTTCGGATCATTGATCCGCACCCGGCAGCCACCCAGGCCGACCAACGAGAAGCACATCGCCATGCGGTGATCGTCATAGGTGTCGATCGCCGCCGGCACGAGTTGCCGCGGCGGCGTGACCACCAGATAATCCGCCCCCTCTTCGACCGTGGCGCCGACCTTGCGCAGCTCGATTGCCATCGCTGCGATCCTGTCGGTTTCCTTCACCCGCCAACTGGCGATGTTGTTCAGGCGGCATGGGCCATCGGCAAACAACGCCGCCACCGCGAGCGTCATCGCGGCATCGGGAATATGGTTCAGATCGAGCGTAAACGCCTTCAGGCGTCCCGCTTCGGGGGCGCGCGCCTCGACCCAGTTGTCGCCCATCTCGATACGGGCGCCGAGAATCTCGAGCGCTTCGGCAAACCTGATGTCGCCCTGGATGCTGTCCTTTCCGACGCCCTCGACCCGCACCGGACCACCACCGATGGCACCGGCCGCGAGAAAATACGACGCCGACGAGGCATCGCCTTCGACATACAAGGTGCCTGGACTGCGGTAGCGCACCCCGCCCGGCACCGTGAAGCGGCGCCAGCCATCACGCTCGACCACGACCCCGAAACGCGCCATCAAGTCCAGCGTGATCGCGATATAGGGTTTTGAAATCAACTCACCCACGACCTCGATCGTCGTTGCGACGCCGGTCAGCGGCAGCGCCATCAACAGCGCGGTCAGAAACTGGCTGGAGACATCGCCGCGGACGCTGACCGCGCCCCCCGGCGCGATCGTCGCTGGCATGATATGGAGCGGCGGGAAGCCGTCGGCACCGAGATAGCGCACATCGGCACCGAGTTGGCGCAAACCGTCGACCAGGTCGCCGATCGGGCGTTCGTGCATGCGTGCGACGCCCGACAGATGATATTCGCCGCCCGACAGTGCGAGCGCCGCCGTCAGCGGTCGAAATGCGGTGCCGGCGTTGCCGAGGAACAGCGTCGCCTGCTTGACCGGAAAGGGGCCGCCCACGCCCTGCACCACGAAGTCGTCGGACGCGGGCTCACGCGACCACCGCACGCCGAGGGCGCTCAGCGCCTCGAGCATACGATCAACATCGTCCGATGCCAGCAGATCGCGTATGCGGGTGCTGCCTTCGGCCAGCGCCGCAAGCAGCAGGCTGCGGTTCGAGATGCTCTTGGAGCCGGGCAGGCGAATCCGCCCGCTGGCGCCGAGCATAGGGGGTAGGTCGAGATGTTCCATGCTCACTCGCTATCGATGTTCTTGGCCAGATACTTCTCGGCCCACGCGTTGCGCGCCGTGCGCGCCTCCTCGAAGTGCTGCTCCAGCCGTTCGCTGTCGCCGGACAGCAGCAACGCCCGCAAGTACGCCAGTTCGGCGAGGTACTGATCGAGCTCGGCCAGAAGCGCCTGCCGGTTCGCAAGGCAGATGTCGCGCCACATTTCGGGATGACTGCCCGCAATCCGGGTGAAATCGCGAAAACCGCTGGCGGCATAGCCGAACAATTGTTCGGCGTTGGCCCGTCCGGCCAGATCGTGCACCAGGCCGAACGCCAGCAGATGGGGTAGATGGCTGACGGCGGCAAATACCCGGTCGTGGTCCTGCGGCGGCATCTCGTGGATCAGCGCACCGCAGGCGGCCCACACTTCGCTCACTCTGAGCACGGCGGACGGCTCGTTTTCGGGGAGCGGCGTGATCACGACCTTCCGGCCATCGAACAGCGTTTCGAACGCCGCCTCCGGACCGCTCTTCTCGGCACCCGCGATCGGATGCGCCGGCACCACGTTGGCAAGCTGGCGGTCGAGATGGCGATAGATCGCTTCCATGACATCGCGCTTGGTGCTGCCGGCGTCGGTGACCAGGGTATCCGGACCGAGATGCGGCGCGATCTGGGCCATGATCGCATCCATTTGTCCGACCGGGGGTGCGAGCAGCACGAAGTCCGCACCGTCGAGCGCAGCCTCCCACGAAGCGGCAGCTTCGTCGACGATGCCAAGCGCGAGCGCCTGCGCGAGCGACTCCGGCCGGCGCCCGACGCCAACGATATGCTTGGCCAGCCCAGCACGACGAATCGCGAGCGCAAACGAGCCCCCTATCAGGCCGACGCCACCGATCACAAGCTTGTTGATCGAAACCATTGCCAAACCTCCGTATTCCGCCGAGCCGACCGGGCGCCTGCGCGGCTGCAGGCGCTGACGGCCTCAACCCGCAAGCCGATCAAGCCAGGGCGGTCTTCAATGCGGCGATGAAGCGGGCATTATCCTCGGGCAGGCCGATCGAGACTCGCAGCCACTCGGGCAGACCATAGCCGGCAATCGGACGCACGATGACGCCCTGACGCAACAACGCCTGGTTGACCGCGGCGGCGTCACCGACGCGGAAAGTCACGAAATTGCCCGCCGACGGAATCCACTCCAGGCCCAGTTCATTGAACGCGTCCGTGATCTGCTCCATCCCGCGACGGTTGATATGCGCGCTCCGCTCCAGGAACTCGCGATCCTCGAGCGCGGCACAAGCGGCCGCCAGGCCCACACTGGTGACGTTGAACGGCTGGCGCACACGATTGAGCAGGTCGACGACTTCGCGGCTGCCGACGCCGTACCCGATTCGCAGCCCCGCCAGGCCATAGGCCTTCGAGAACGTGCGCGACACCAGCAGGTTGGGAAAGCGGTCGAGCCAGGCGATGCTGTCGTAGGCCTGTTCCGGCAACAGATATTCGGTATACGCTTCGTCCAGCACCACCAGCACGTCCGGCGCAGCCCGCTCGAGAAAAGCCTCGATCCGTGCGCCGGGTATGAAAGTGCCGGTCGGATTGTTGGGATTGGCGATGAACACCACCCGCGTATCGGCGGACACCGCCGCCAGCATCGCATCCAGATCATGGCCATGATCGCGGGCCGGCACTTCGATGCCGCGTGCCCCGACCGCATGCGTCGCCAGCGGGTAGACGGCAAAGGCATATTGCGCGTAGACGGCCGACCGACCGGCGCTGAGAAACGCGCGTGCCGCGAGCTCGAGCACGTCGTTAGACCCGTTGCCGAGCACGATCTGCTCCGGCGCCACCCCAAGGTGCGCCGACAGCGCAGACTTGAGCAGAAACCCGTTGCCATCGGGATAACGTTCGACACTGGCAACCGCATTCACGGCTGCTTCGCGGGCGCGCGGGCTCATACCGAGCGGATTCTCGTTCGAAGCAAGCTTGACGATCGACGCTTCGATCAAGCCCATCTCGCGCGCGAGTTCGCCGATCGGCTTGCCAGGCTGATACGGCGAAATCGAGCGTACGTACTCCAGCGACGCGTCAACCAGCTTCATGTTCATCTCCTTGCTCTTTGTCTTCGGTCGGTTGCCTAGATCACCGCTACCGGGTACGAACCCAACACTTTCAGGAAGGCCGCACGCTGATCGAGTTCGGCAAGTGCCTGGGCAACGCCCTCATCGGCCCTGTGGCCTTCGATGTCGATGTAGAACACATATTCCCACAAGCCCCCCGCGGCCGGCCGCGATTGCAGCTTGGTCATGCTGACCCCATGGCGGGCAAACGGTTCGAGCAATGCGTGCATCGCGCCCGGGCGATTGGCCGCGGAACAAACAAGCGACGTCTTGTCGCGGCCCGATTCACCCGCGTCATGATGCGCAATGACCAGGAAACGGGTCGTGTTGTTGGGATCGTCCTCGATGTTGGCGGCCAGAACGTTCAGTCCATAGAGCTCGGCCGCGGCCTCGCCGGCGATGGCGCAGGACTCGGCGTCCTCGGACGCGAGGCGCGCGGCCTCGGCGTTGCTCGCAACCGGCACGCGCGGCAGGTTTGCGAGGTTGCGGTTCAGCCATTCGTGGCACTGCGCAAGCGATTGGGCATGGGAATACAGGCGCTTCGCCGCCCCGATGCCGTCGGCGCGGCTCAGCAGATTCTGATGGATGCGCAGCCGCACCTCACCACATACCTGGAGCGAATGCGCAAGCAGCAGATCGAGCGTGCCGCCGACCGCGCCTTCGGTCGAGTTTTCGACCGGCACGACGCCATAGTCGACAACCCCCGCCTCGACCGCCCTGAACACTTCGTCGATCGTCGCGCGCGCCAGAAAGGTGGGTGCCGCACCGAAGTGCTTGCGCGACGCGCTCTCGGAAAACGTTCCCGCCGGTCCCAGATAAGCGACGCGCAGCGGATGCTCGAGCGCGAGGCAGGCCGACATGATTTCGCGAAAGACCCGCTGCACCGCATGGTCGGGCAACGGACCCGGGTTGGACTCGGCCAGCCGCCGCAGCACCTGCGCTTCGCGCTCCGGGCGATACAGGTTTCCCTGCTTGATCTCGCCGATGCGCTGGGCCGAGCGGGCACGTTCGGCGAGGCGATCGAGGATTTCCTGATCGAGCCGGTCGATGTTGCCACGCAACTTGAGCAGTTCGTCGTTCATGACTGTTTCTCTCGTCAGGGTTTCATCGGCACCGCGATTCGAAATCGCGCATATACGCAATCAACGCATCGACACCGGCAAGCGGCATGGCGTTGTAAATCGAGGCGCGCATTCCACCGACCGATTTGTGCCCCTTGAGTTGCGTCAGGCCGGCAGATTCGGCGCCGGCAAGAAAGGCCGCGTTCAAGGCCTCGTCGGCCAGCTTGAACGGGACGTTCATGCGCGAGCGGCTCCCTTCATCCACCGGGTTGGCGTAGAAATCGCTGGCGTCGATGCAGGCGTACAGACGTTTCGCCTTTTCGATGTTCTGCTTTTCGATCGCCTCCACCCCCCCTTGTGCGAGCAACCACTCGAATACCAGTCCGGCCACATAGATTGCGTAGGTCGGCGGTGTATTCAGCATCGATCCGTTGTCGGCCATCACCTTGTAGTCCATGACCGGCGGCGTACCCGCCCAGGCGCGCCCGATCAAGTCGTCACGCACGATCACGATCACCAGCCCGGAAGGGCCGATGTTCTTCTGCGCACCGGCATAGATCAGGCCGAAGCGGGAGACGTCGATCAAGCGCGACAGGATGTGCGAGGACATGTCCGCGACGAGGGGAACGCCCGTGAGCGGCAACTGAGACGCATCTTGAATCTCAATCCCGTGGATGGTCTCGTTGGTGCAGAGGTGCACATAGCGCGCGGCCGGGTCGAGCGACATTTCGGCATGCGGCACGACACGCCCGACCGAATCGGCCGCAGTCGAACCCGCCAGCCGGATCGAACCGCCAATGTTGCGGGCCATGCGCTCGGCGTCCTTGAACGCCTTGTGCGACCATGATCCGGTCACGAGGTAATCAGCCGAGCCTCCGTCCAGGAGATTCATCGGAATCTGCGAGAACTGCTGGGTGGCCCCGCCTTGCAGGAACAACACCTTGTAGTTGTCCGGCACCTTCAGCAGCGTGCGGAAATCAGCCTCGGCCCGCTCCACGATGCGGGTGAAGGCCTTGCCACGATGGCTCATTTCCATCACGCCGCAGCCGACGCCATGCCAATCGAGCATCTCGTCACCCGCGCGGCTCAGTACCGCCTCGGGCAGCGCCGCTGGCCCGGCGCTGAAATTGAATACACGGCTCATTCTGAATCGTCCTCTCGATTCCGTTCAGGAAGCATCCGAATCCGGCTGCGGCGGCACCTCGCCGCCTTCCCCTGGCGCCGCCTGCCGGTCGGCTGCCGCACCGGCGGCGCCAGCGGCAGGAGTATCACCCGCCTCGTCGAGACTCTCGTCGGCGTCGGATTCGGCAACCTTTTCGATTCCGGCGAGATAGGTGCCTTCGTCGAGACTGATCAGGGTCACGCCCTGCGTGGCCCGTCCCATCTCGCGAATCGACTGCACGGTGGTACGGATGAGCACCCCGCCGGTCGAGATCAGCATGACCTCGTCCCGCGCCTCAACCAGGCAGGCGCCAACCAGCCGACCATTGCGGTCCGAAGACTGAATCGCGATCATGCCTTTGGACCCACGGCCATGCCGGGTATATTCGCCCACCGGCGTGCGTTTGCCATAACCGTTTTCGGTCGCCGTCAGAACGCTGAGCGACTCGTCGCGGGTGACCAGCATCGCGATGACGCTCTGGCCGTCCTCGAGATTCATTCCGCGCACGCCACGCGCCTCCCGTCCCATCGGGCGCACGTCGTCTTCCGGAAAGCGCACGGCCTTGCCCGCATCCGAGAACAGCATCACGTCGCATTCGCCATCGGTGATCGCGACCCCGACCAGATGATCGCCATCGTCGAGGTTGACCGCGATGATGCCGGCCTTGCGCGGGTTGGCGAACGCGGTGAGCGCGGTCTTCTTGACCGTCCCCTCGGAAGTCGCCATGAACACGAAGTGATTGTCGTCGAAGCCCTGCACCGGCAGCACCGCATTGATCTTCTCGCCCTCCATGAGCGGAAAGAGATTGACGATCGGCTTGCCGCGCGCATTGCGCGCACCTTCGGGCACCTCGTAGACCTTCAGCCAGTACACCCTTCCGCGACTCGAGAAACACAGTATGTGGTCATGGGTATTGGCGACGAACAGGCGATCGATGAAGTCGTCGTCCTTCATGCCGGTGGCCTGCTTGCCGCGGCCGCCACGGCGCTGGGCACGGTAGTCGGCGAGCGGCTGGCGCTTGAAATAGCCGGCATGCGACAGCGTCACCACCATGTCTTCGGGCGCGATCAGGTCTTCGATGTTGATTTCGGAGGTGCTCAGCACGATCTCGGAGCGGCGCGGATCGCCGAACTGGTTCTTGACCGCCGCCAGTTCCTCCGAAATGATCGCGGTAATACGCTCCGGCCGGGCCAGGATATCCAGCAGATCGGTGATGATGTCGATCACCTCGCGGTACTCGGCCAGGATCTTGTCCTGCTCGAGTCCGGTGAGCCGCTGCAGGCGCAGTTCGAGAATCGCCTGCGCCTGTACGTCGGAGAGGCGATAGCCCTGGGCCGCGAGGCCGAACTCGGGGGCGAGACCTTCGGGCCGGTAGGCGTCGGCCATCGCGCGCGACAGCATTTCCTCGACCAGCGCCGACCGCCAGGTGCGGGCAAGCAGATCGCGCTTGGCATCCGCCGGCGTCTGCGCCGCCTTGATCAGGGCGATGATTTCGTCGACATTCGACAAGGCCACTGCAAGCCCCTCGAGCACATGCCCGCGGTCGCGCGCCTTGCGCAACTCGAAGACCGTGCGGCGGGTCACGACCTCGCGCCGGTGCGACAGGAAACACTCGAGAAGCTGCTTGAGATTGAGCGTGCGCGGCTTGCCATCGACTAACGCCACCATGTTCATGCCGAAGGTGTCCTGCAACTGGGTCTGCTTGAACAGGTTGTTCAGCACGACTTCGGGCATTTCGTTGCGCTTGAGTTCGATCACCACCCGCATGCCCGACTTGTCCGACTCGTCCCGGATCTCGCTGATGCCTTCGATCTTCTTCTCGTTGACCAGCTCGGCCATGCGCTCGAGCAGCGTGCGCTTGTTGACCTGGTACGGCAGCTCATCGACGATGATGGCCTGACGATCGCCCTTGCCGATGTCCTCGAAGTGGGTACGCGCACGCATCACCACCCGCCCGCGTCCGGTACGATAGCCCTCATGAACGCCCGCGAGGCCATAGATCAGCGCGGCGGTCGGAAAGTCGGGCGCCCGGACGATCCCGATCAAGGTCTCGATATCGGTCGCGGGCTCGGCCAGCAGGCGCTGGCAAGCCTCGACGACCTCGAGCAGGTTATGCGGCGGAATGTTGGTCGCCATCCCCACCGCGATACCCGACGATCCATTGATCAGCAGGTTCGGAATGCGGGCAGGCAGAATCAGCGGCTCTTTCTCGGAGCCGTCGTAGTTGGGTCCGAAATCGACGGTTTCCTTGTCGATGTCGGACAGCAGTTCATGGCCGATGCGCGCCATCCGGATCTCGGTGTAGCGCATCGCGGCAGCATTGTCGCCGTCCACGGATCCGAAGTTGCCCTGCCCGTCGACCAGCATGTAGCGCAATGAAAAATTCTGCGCCATGCGTACGATGGTGTCGTAAACCGCCGAATCGCCATGCGGGTGATACTTGCCGATCACGTCTCCGACGATACGCGCCGATTTCTTGTAAGGCCGGTTCCAGTCGTTGGAGAGCTCGTGCATCGCAAACAGCACCCGTCGATGCACGGGCTTGAGGCCGTCCCGGGCATCCGGCAGAGCGCGTCCGACGATCACGCTCATCGCGTAATCGAGATATGAGTGCCGCATCTCCTCTTCGAGACTGATCGGCAGGGTTTCCTTTGCGAAAGGCGTCATCTGACTTTGGCGGCTTTTGCCGGGACGAAAAAACGTTAAATGATACCACGCCGGCCCACCGCCTCCCGAATCGCGCCGCACCCGCAGCCAGCACTGCCAACGACACACAACAACCGCGCGGACACCGGCTGTCCAATCAATCTGCGGTATGTTTAAATCCGTTCAACACATGCGCCAACATTGCCGACCCGGCATCCAGCGGAGGAGAAAATGATTTCGCAATCTGCTTCACGGAAGCTCGTGGTCGGCACGATGCTTGCCACCACCGTCTCCGGTATCGGGGCGGCGGACATCGCCATCAACTCCGGGAACGTGACACCCTACGTGATCGATTCGCGCAACGTCGTGGCCCGTAGTGGGGCGGAGAGCTGATCGAATGCCTCGCCCCGCATCGCCGGCTCGTGGTCGGAATCCGGACCTTCCCCGACTGAGAGGTTTCGCACGCGGCGCACGCGCGCCGCGTCAGGGTTGCGGTGCGAAGCGATGACCGAACGGGTCGACCTCCTGATCAATGCCCGCTGGATCGTGCCGGTACAACCGGCCGGACAGGTGCTGGATCATTACGCCGTCGCCGTGAATGGCGGACAGATCGTCGCGTTGCTGCCGCAAGCACAGGCACGTGCGCGCTTTCAGGCGCATACCGTCACCGAGCTGAACGAGCATGTGCTCATCCCCGGTCTGGTAAACCTCCATGTACATGCGGCCATGGCGCTGATGCGCGGCATCGCCGACGATCTTCCGCTGATGAAATGGCTCAACGACGCCATTTGGCCCGCCGAGGCGAAACACGTATCGCATCCGTTCGTTTATGACGGCACGCTCCTTGCCGCGGCCGAAATGATCGCAGGCGGCATCACCACCTGCAGCGAGATGTATTTCTACCCCGAAGCGGCCGCCGAAGCCTTCGACCATGTCGGCATGCGCGCAGTCATCGGTCTGCCGGTTCTAGACTTCCCGACCGCCTATGCGAGCGATCCGGACGACTATCTCGCGAAAGGACTCAAGGTTCGCGACCAGTGGCGGAACCATCACCGGATCGGCTTCTCGCTGGCACCGCACGCGCCATATACGGTCTCGGACGCGCCACTGGAACGCATCGCGATGCTGGCCAGCGAACTGGACATCCCGATCCATATCCATATCCACGAAACCGGCATCGAAGTGTCGGAGTCGATCGCGAAGCACAGACTGCGCCCGATCGCGCGGCTCGCACGGCTAGGCGTGCTCGGCTCGCACATGATCGGAGTGCACGCCGTACACCTCGACAGCGCCGACATCGACTTGCTGAGCCGCTACAACTGCAGCATCGCCCACTGCCCGAGCTCCAACATGAAACTGGCAAGTGGCATCGCACCGGTCAGCACGCTCGAACAACGCGGATTGCGCATCGGACTGGGCAGCGACGGCGCCGCCAGCAACAACCGCCTCGACCTCTTTCAGGAAATGCGCCAGGCCGCCCTGCTCGCAAAAGTGTCGACCGGCGACGCTGCCGCCCTGCCGGCTCACCGGGTACTGCGCATGGCCACACTCGACGCTGCCGAGGCGCTCGGCCTGGACGACTCGATCGGATCGATCACTCCCGGCAAACAAGCAGACCTATGTGCAGTATCATTGTCGGCAATCGAAACCAGACCTTGTTTCGACCCGGTGTCCCACCTGATTTTTGTGGCCGGCCGTGAGCATGTCTCGCACGTCTGGATTGACGGCGAAACGCGCGTAAATAGCGGCAAACAACTGTTGCAAACGCACAACAGTGATTTGCCGGGAATAACGGCTATGTGGCAACATAAGCTAGTGGGTGAATGACAAAACATGCGATGTTATTAGGGAACAAACATCAAGCATTTTGTTGTTCGCAAATTCCATTCGCTTTTAGTGATTCTTCCCTTCGACGAGGAAAACATGATCAAAACTACCAAGAAACACATGCTGCTCCTGGCCGCGATTGCTTCGCTCGGCTTTTCTGCGCCTAGCGCCTTTGCACAGGTCCAAGACGTGGTCGTCGACGGGACGGGCGAAATCCCCTACGTGATCGACTCCCGCAACGTCGTCGCCCGTAGCGGCTTCGGCCTGTGCTGGAGAACCGGCTTCTGGAGCCCGGCCGCCGCCGAAACCGCGATGGCTGGCCAGTTCCCCGTTGGTTGCGCATGCGACAGCGACATCGTTCCCGCCGCCAAGTGCACCGTAGCCGCCGCTGCGCCTGCTCCGACACCGGCCGCCAAGCCGTCCGCCGACAAGATCAAGCTGTCTGCCGATGCCCTGTTCGACTTCGACAAGGCCGTCCTGAAGCCGGCTGGCAAGCAAGCGCTCGACGAACTCGCCGCCAAGGCCAAGCAAGTCAATCTTGAAGTGATCCTGGCCGTTGGCCACACCGACCGTATCGGCTCGGCCGCGTACAACAAGGCACTGTCCGAGCGCCGTGCTGCTGCCGTCAAGACCTATCTGGTCTCGCAAGGCATCGACAGCAACCGCATCTACACCGAAGGCAAGGGCAAGACCCAGCCGGTGACCGGCACCCAGTGCGACAACGTCAAGGGCCGCACGGCACTGATCTCGTGCCTGCAACCCGACCGCCGCGTTGAAGTCGAAGTGATCGGCACCAAGTAATCCCGATCCCACGGAAGTCGAAAAGCCCTGCCTCGGCAGGGCTTTTTGTTTTGGTGTAGATTGTCGACCGAACTGATCGTGCCTCATTCGAGTCCTTGAACCCATCGGCAACACCGGATTAACCATGACAACCAACGCTGACCCGGCGGAGCTTCAAAAATTCAGTGATCTCGCTCACCGTTGGTGGGATCCCGCATCCGAGTTCAAACCGCTCCATGAAATAAACCCCCTACGTCTCGAGTGGATCGACAGCATCGCAGCCATCGCTGGCAAGCGGGTGCTCGATGTAGGGTGCGGCGGTGGCATCCTGGCTGAAGGCATGGCGGCACGCGGCGCCAACGTCAGCGGTATCGACCTGTCAGAAAAAGCGCTCAGCGTCGCACGCCTGCACCTGTTCGAAAGCGGACTCGAAGTCGATTACCAGTTTGTCAGCGCCGAAGCTTTCGCCGAATCCCACCCTGAGAGCTTCGATGTCGTCACCTGCATGGAGATGCTCGAACACGTTCCCGATCCGGCCAGCACGATCGGCGCATGTGCCCGCATGGTCAAGCCTGGCGGACACGTGTTCTTCTCTACACTGAATCGCAATCTGAAATCCTATTTGCTGGCAGTGATCGGAGCGGAATACGTCCTGAAGCTCTTGCCGGCGGGCACACACGAGTACGCGAAGTTCATACGCCCTTCCGAGCTTGCCCGCTACTGCCGTGCTGCGCGCCTGGACCCTCAGCAGATCATCGGCCTTACCTATAATCCATTGACAAAGGTGTACTCGCTGGCTTCCGACACCGATGTGAACTACCTTGTCCATACTAGACGCGCGGCCTGAAGCAATCCTGTTCGACCTCGACGGAACGCTTGCCGACACCGCGCTCGATCTCGGTCGCGTGGCCAATATGCTGCGCTTCGAAGAGGGTCTCGAGCCCTTGGCCATGCAAGTACTCCGGCCCCATACTTCCAGTGGCGTTCGCGGAATGCTGCATGCCGCTTTCGGGCTCATGCCCGGCGACGCGCCGTATGCTGCGCTTTCCGAACGTTTTCTGAGTCATTACGAGCACCACCTGTGCGTAGAAACACGCCTGTTCGATCAGATGCCTGAAGTTCTCGATGCGCTTGACGATCAAGACATCAAATGGGGCATCGTGACCAACAAACGGAGTCGATATACCAACCCCCTGATCGCCGCACTCGGTCTCGCCAAGCGTGCGGCGTGTGTGATCAGCGGTGACTCGACACCTCATCCCAAGCCGGCACCGGACTCCCTGCTGCATGCGTGCGCGCTTGCCGGCGTACGCCCTGAACAATGTATCTACGTGGGCGATGACTTGCGCGACATTCAGGCCGGCCGCTCCGCATGTATGAAAACCGTCGCGGCGGCGTACGGCTACTTGGGGCTCGACACTCCTATCGAGCGCTGGAACGCTGATGCGATAATCCAATCTCCGGACGAGCTGCTCAAGCTGCTCCGACTTATCTGACAAATCATGATAAGATCGGCCTTGATTGATAGGTGATTGACACCATATAGGTAATGATTCACAAGGGGCCGACCTGGCTTCGACGTGGGTGGTGAAGCAGCGCAGTGCATACCGAGGGCCAGTGACCTCGTAAATCCATCTGGAAAACTACAAACGCCAACGACGAGCGTTTCGCTCTAGCCGCTTAATACCGGTTAGCGCTGCACCGGCAGGTCTCTGGGCCGGGTGGTCTTAGCGCAAGCTGAGCCGCTGCAGTGTCATTCACAGGGAATCGCGAGCAGCGCTGGGTTACTTGGTGTTGCAGCTAAAGGTTAGGTAACTCGCCCCTTGCCGGCCTGCCGGGCGGCTAAGCCGGGGGTTAAACCCAAATAGCCAGGCTAAGTATGTAGATCTGTCTGTGGATGACTTGCGGACGGGGGTTCGATTCCCCCCGGCTCCACCAATCACTAAAATCCCAACCCTTATCCGGTTGGGATTTTTTTGCCCGTTCCCCCAGTGTTGGCGCGGTTTCCGGCCTTGTCCTCTTGAGCATGTCACAGGGAATACAACGAAGAGAGACCCAAGAAATCACTCGGCGGATTGACCCCAGCAGCCTATGCCAAATCACTCACCTAGAAATCAGGTAAATTACTCTTGAACTCTAAAGCCTACTGCCACTGAAAACGGGGGGGACGTCGGCGCGCTCTCGAAAACTCCAGTCAATCCTTTCAAGTCGCTCTTGAGTTGATAAAACGCGGGGAGCAGTTGCTCGGAACCCGCCATCCAGTGATTCTTTCAAAGTGACTTCCATTTTTCCTCTTGTCCATCTGGCTGCGCGTTGTTCTCAGTGGGCTGCTCAGCTTTGTCAGCACCTATGCGCTTGGGTAGAAGCAACGACAATTGCCCCCCTTCTTCCAAATACGCCTCAGCGTTCCTCAGGAACCATTTCTTAAGCGACATCCCCTCCCTTGCGAGCGCAGCATAGAGTTGCCGCTTAACGTCCGGCTCGACCTCAATGACTATGCGACCGCTGCTACCGATGCTCATGGGGGAGTTCGTGACAATGTAATGTGATGAATGTTACATTACATCGGGAGGAATTGGAAGCCAAGGTCGCTCCCAACTGCTGCTGGCAGCCGGAGACTTGGCGTAGCGCCTGCCTGCGCTTTCAACCTACGAACGTCACTGGGGATGCTATGGCCCTTTATTCAGAACAAGACACAAGCAAGGTCTGCCGATGCTTTCCGAGCCAACAGCCTCCACCGCGACGGCTCGCTGCTGCATGGCGACCTGACGTGCTGGATTTGATCCACAAGGCCTTCGTTGCCACACACGACGAAGGCGACCGGACGTTCATCGACAAGTTGTGCTACCGGCTCAGTCGAACCCTCGGAGGGGTCTTCACCTTCTGTGCACCAGGGGCAATATGACGGTGATCGCCAAAGCCCTTCAAGCCCCCGAATGGATCAGCAGCGGCGCGACCATCACTGGCGGACTGGACCTGCTTGGTCTGAGACTCCCTGTCCAGACGATCGGAGGCACGCTTCTTGATGGCGTCACCACGGTTACCCCGTCGGTCCGGTACCTCGCGTTTCGAGCTTGGCTGATTCATCGATATGGTCAACGCGGAGGAGCTGATAGCTGGCAGACGTTCACCGAGTTCGCGTCGCGTGTCGAATCCGCGCTGGTACTCGGAAACCTCATCGAAGATCCGTCGATCGGCGGACTCATCGGGTCCGATCAGGCACTCGAACGTCTTGCCTTTGGTAATACCCAAGTTCAGCTCTCGAGTCTGGTCAAATCGCCAGCGTCAACGATCTACACAGGCCCATCTGACCAACTCGGCATCAGCAAGAGCCGAGGCAACTGGGTACCTGCGCTTGTCATGGAGCGGGGACTTCCTCTCGCCAAGGCCGTGGATCAACGACTGACGACAGCCCCACTTATCGAGCGACTGATTTTTGACGATGACCTGGGCGCAGCTTCGGTTGACGACCTACGCGAGCTCGGTAGCAAGGTGAGGATCGATCAGATTCCCGATGAAGAAAGGGAGCTTCTGCTCGCTGCGATCATGCCGTCCGCGCCACGACCGACGGAGCGGAACCGGATCAGGACCTATGCAGCGCTTCTCGCGATGGCGGCTCAGCAGAGGTCGGCACCGAACGAGGGGAAATTCTTCGACGCCGCGTGCTCACCCGACCGTTTCGGCGAGCCGCTCGTTGACCAAGTTGCAGACGGCTGGGTGACGTATTGTGTGCGGGATGCCATTGCGGTGACTCAGGAGGGCGTACTCGCCGCCGTGATGAGCGAGGTGCTGGGCCAACCCGATGGCGGGCTCTCTGGCGTGGAGCGGCGCGTCGTCATCGAAGCACTCATGGAACGCGTCGAAGAGCACGACTCGGCGCTGCGCGACCTAAATCTACTGTCGTCCGGCGAATCCGTGGCGGATTTGACGTTCAGAGCTTTGGAGGAACGCCTGCGTTTACGGCTCTTCGTCGCTGGCGCAGCGCCTGGCGTGATGAGATGGCCTGACAGTCTTGTTGAGCCCCTGCTGTACCGGCGCGCGCTGAAATCTGGCGCAGGTGCCCTAACGCTGACAGTCGTCGCTTGGGTCATGGCAGCAATACGCGTCGGCAACGCTGTGCGCGAGGATAAGCAAGAGTTCCGAAGTCTGTCGCACCAGGGACGGCGGCGACAGGGATTGCGCGAGGTCGTGCTCCCGGAGCTGGAGCGTTTCCGGCGTGAGGATCGCCCCCTGCGCGACGTCGTGGCGGAAATGGCGGTTCGTACGGTTCAACAGCATCTGCAGATCACATGGTCTCGCCTGCAGGTTGATCTCAGACGCGACGTAGCGTTGCTGACCGCTGAGGGAAACAAGTGGTTCGCTCGCCGCAAGGGTTTCGTCGCCGGCCGCACAGCATCTCGCATCCAGCAAGCACTCGGGTGGCTCCACCAGCTCAAGCTGATCGACGCTAACGGAATCACCGCCGACGGTGCGGTCGTTCTGCAAAGCGTACTCGCCACCTTGGCTGAAGGGGATACGGCATGAATCCCCGCCTGTTTTGCCGTGAGCGCGCGTATCACAAGGCGCTCCTGCTGACCTATTCGTTTGATCCGATCTTCTTCGAGCAGGTCGTTCTTCCCGATCTGTGGGCCGGTCGTTCCAGCGACATCTTGGTCATTGGCGACAGGGGTGAGATCGACACCTCCTTCCAGTCCGCTGCGGGGCAACTTTGGAATCTCGGTAAGCAATACCTGCTTGCTGGGGCTGATGTCGCTGGAGCATTTCACCCGAAGGTCTTCGTTCGGCTGGGTCCGAAAGACGGCATCGTCATGGTTGGCAGCGGGAACATCACGAGTTCAGGGTGGGGCGGCAACCAGGAGTTGGGTGCTGCGTGGATGGTTGGCCCAGACCATATCGACAAAGGCGGTTGGCTACCCCCCTTCTTCGACGATGTGCTGACGTGGTGCCAAGGGGATCTTGAGCGTGACGCCGTTCGTCGATTCAAGGATGTTCCGTGGCTGAGTTTGACCCCGGCCGACGCCAACAAAACCAGTCCCCTAATGCATAACAGGGGAACAAGATCCCTCGCCACAGAACTGGCCCGACGCTGGTCAGGTCGACGATTCGATGAGGTCAAGATCCTGACAGGATCGACTGACGAGTCCGGAGCGTTCCTGCGTTGGGCGCAGACGACGTTCGGCGTCACACGGGCTACCATCGCGTTGACGCCCGCATCTGCGAGCTTTGTGGCGGGAAAGCTGGTTGATCTGCCACTGGAGCTACGCTTGATCGAGGCACCAGCAGACCGCCCGTTGCATGCCAAGTTCTATTGGTTCGAGGGAGCTGATGGTCCTGCGGCGTTAATGGGTTCCGCGAACTGTTCGGCCGCCGCATGGCTCCTCGCGCCAGAAAACGCTGGCAATGTTGAGTCCATCGTCGCTTACGACCGACCAGACGCTCAAGACTTCGAATCGGCATTGCGGCTGTTTGCGGTTCCCGGACAGGCGCCAGCCGACATCCTGGTTCCGCGCACTATCCACGACCAGGCGCCGACAGCCCACCAAGCATTGTTCAGGATCAGGAGTCTGCAGTGGAGCAACGCGTCGCGTTGCCTGGTCGCCGAGATCTTCCCCGCGCCGGATCCTGCCGCGCAGGTTGGCGTCCATCTAGGCGAGCACGTATTGCCAATGGAGCGGGTGCACGGGCCAAAGGCTCTATGGATGTGCGAGATCACCGGAGGGCTGGACGCAGCGACCATGTTTGCATCGGTCATCGTGACCCTGGGGGCCGACTCTTGGACGACGGGCTCCCGGTGGATCGACGACCTCGCCGCGCTCGAACATGCCAGTCACTCGGCGAGGCTTCTGGAGCCGTTCAAGGCGCTGGACCGTAGTACGAGCTCGGCCGAGCAGCGCCAGATGCTCGATGAGTTGCAGGAAGTGGCGCAGACCCTCTTCAACGACCCGGCATCTTTCCGTGATCCTGGATTCGGCGGGAGTGAACGCAAGAAGAGTGACGGACCTGCGGAGCCCGTCAATCCGAATGACCTACTCGTTCACCTCGATGATTCGCCAGAGGGGCTGCCTCACTTCGCGTCTGCACAGCAGGGGTCGTTGTCACTGACGGGAATTCTTCGTCTGCTGTTCGAAGCAGAGACAGAAGAAGGTCGAACGCCCGCTGCAGCCGGTGACGAGGACATCGATGAAGGGCAGATGCAGGACACGCCGCCCCCGCCGAAGCCAACCGACCAGGAAGATCCGGCCGATGCTGCCACCGACAGTACGGTCATCGAGGCGCGGTTCCGCGAGCGGCTAGCGACGCAGATCAACACGTTCTTGACGGAAATGTCGGCAACTGATTTCGCTGCGCGCTGCACTGCCACGCAGATGGTGCAGGCGGTCGCTTTCCCGTTGGCTGTCTCATTGCGGGGACGCAGCAAGGGTTGGGTCCCCGATGAACTCGCCGAGAGGTGGGCGCTCGAAGTCTTTTCGATCCTGTTTCGGGGCCAGGGGCCGGGGGCTGGTGGACTCCTGCGTGCCGTGGAACACCGATATGTCGAGAACGGCCAGAGGGACACCTTTGATGATGTGCTCGGCGACGGAACGCTGTGGCTGGTCTTAGTCGCTACGCTGGGAGGCACAAGCTGGCATGGCGTCGGCACCGACATCGACAAGGCGGTCGCGCTCAGGGAAGTGTTCTCCGCGCCCCAACTGCTTGCCTCGGCGACGTCTGGCCGCGTCACTGGCTCGGCTGCTGGGTGAGATCGAGAGCACGCTACGGCCAGTGTGGGAGTCGGAGATGCGCGATCAAGGAGCGCGTGCAATCACCCACAAGCAGGGTGACCTACTTTGGCGGGATAAGGTGGGATGGGCGATATGCCTCGAAGAGGCTCAGGATCGCGCAGGCCAGCCGATCAAGGTCAGACTCAAGGGCGTCGAGAAAGCCGTGATGGCGGGCTTCTATGTCAACGTTTCTGAGACTTGCAGCCGCAACGCAGTGCTGGCTCAACTCCTCGTGGCATTGAAACGCACGGTGACCGCAGACAAGTAGCAGCGATAAGGTAAGGCCGCCGCATCCATCCCAGCGGGCCAAATCATCGAATCCACGCCCTCAAGGCCAAGGCGTTACTATCTGGCTCGGCAAACGGACGCGGGTTCGGTTCCGTGTTCCGCCACCATATACAAGGGCTCGGGACTTACCTCCGGGCCCTTTTCTTTGTTGATCGCTCAATAGAATTGAATGGTAGCCGCGTTAACGCGCGACGCCGCTCAAGCAGTGTTGAGCGGCGTCGCCTATCTGACGGACTCTTATCCGCCAGCCTCCACACTTGTCGCGTTTACTTCTTCGCGCTGACGGCCTTGAGTGTCGCCGAGGTCGCGGCGGCCACATTGGCTTCGGCCGTTTCGGCAACCTGTTTCGCTGCCTTGGTTATGTTGTCGTAAACGGTGTTGGCTTGTTCGACAGCCGAACGTGCCGCAGCAAAAACCGGCTCCGACCCGGGAAGGGCCGACTTGGCGGCATTGTCGAGCGCAATCGCGAAATTCTTGTTCAGCTCCGCAATCTGGGCTTCGAACAGCTTCGACACTTCTTGCTGACCTTCGGCAGCAATCGCATAAACATTGCTGGCATAGGCGAATACCTTCTCGACGATCGGTTGCGCGAGCGTGGCGTGCAGATCGACCAACTCTTGCGGGTTCTTGGACGCCAGCAGGGTCTTGGTGCTGGCCGCGCTCTCCTCAAGCACGGAATGCGCCGTATTGAGGTTGAGGGTGGTCAGGCGCTCGGCGCGTGCAATGGTGCTGTTTGCAAGGCTGAGAACGGTCTCGACGTTGGCCTTGTTGGCGGCGACGAACTGTTCGGGCGTGGTGAAGGTGGTCATGGTCGGCTTCCTTTGTGAGAGTACATGAAGATCATTGTTTGCAGGCACAATCAATTTGTACAACTGGTAAATGTTGCGTTGCAGCATGACTCGATTATAGTGGTCTGCAACAATCTGTCAAGAATTAATTGTGCACTGCAGCATTCATGCGTACCAAAGCCCGCCGACACCTCGATGGGTCGGCACGATTGATCAGCGCCGCCTCAACAAAAGGCCGCACTCGAGATGATCGGTGTAGGGAAACTGATCAAAGACAGCCGACGCCTTCACGACGTGGGTATCCCGTAACGCAGCGACGTTGGCATGCAGGGTCGCCGGATTGCACGAGATGTAAAGAATATGCGCGAACCCGCGTGCCAGCGCGAGCGTTGGCACGTCCAGGCCGCTACGCGGCGGATCGACGAAGATCGTCGAGAAATCGAAACTGGCGAGATCAATGTCCCGCATGCGCCGGTATGGGCGCAGCCCTGCGAGCGCACCACTCATATCTTCGCTGGACATGCGCACGAGTTCGACGTTCGACATGCCATTCACCGCAAGATTGTATTGCGCCGCCTGCACGGAGGATTTACTGATTTCCGTCGCAAGCACCCGCCGATACAAGGGCGCAAGTGCCACGGTGAAATTACCGTTTCCGCAATACAACTCGAGCAAATCCCCCCCGAGCCCCGTCGCGCACTCGCGGGCCCAGCGCAGCATTTGGCGATTCACGCCGCCGTTGGGCTGGGTAAAGCTGCCTTCGATCTGCTGATAACGAAGCAAGCGGCCATCCAGCTCGAATTCTTCGAGCACCCAGTCGCGATCAAGCACGATTTTTTGCTTGTGGCTACGGCCGATGATCTGCACGCCAAGACCGTCCGCAAGCGCGCGTGCAGCCACCTCCCAGGTTTCGTCAAGGCGACGATGATAGACCAGGGTAATCAACAACTCGCCACTCAGCGTGGCCAGGAAATCCACCTGGAACAGCCTTCGCTTCAACACCTCGTCCCGCAAGATCCGCTCCCGAAGGCGCGGCATGGCCGCATGAATGACTTCGGTGGCGGCATCGAAGCGCTCGATCACGACTGGGCGTTTTGGATCCGTCGGGTCGAACATCGCATAGTCGACCCGATCGCCTTCGTGCCACATGCGGAACTCGGCACGCAGGCGGTAGTACAGCGGCGCCGATCGCGCAACCGCGGGCTCCGGAATGCACAGGTCGGCAAACGTGCTTTTGAAGCACGCCAGCTTTGCTTCGAGTTGTCGGGTGTAATCGGTTGAGTCGATACGGGGCAATGGCATGTCGGCGTCGATCGTGCCGCTTCGCAGACCGGCGCGCTGCGCAACTGTCCGGATGGCTGGCGACACAGGCTGTTGAAAGAGCCGGGAATATACGCCAGTAGCGCTTCCGCGTGCACCAATCAGCCGACGATGCGGATCACGCCACGCCTGACTCAAGCACCCCCTATTGTCACGCGTCCAGCATCGTTCGATCGGACATGCGCCGCCCAACTCTTACCCGCCGCTCCTGCTTTCGCTCGCCGTCCGCATAGGCCCGGTGCAAATATGCATCGCGTCGCTGGCGCGCCCGTCGATCCTCGAAGTGCACGTAAACACAGGAACAGACTTCCTGGCTGCACGCGGGAAGCGGCACATTCGGCGCCTCCGAGGACAGGAAGCGCTTTCCCGCCACGGTTCGCGCCGCACTGCACGGATCACCTTCGCTGCGTATCTCGACCGCATGAAAGGCACCGCCCCGCCGCGACCGCGCCTTGGTGCTCCGCTCTTGGTCGCGTCGCGCGGAACGGACACGCAGCAGAAAGACCAGTGACAAAACCACGGCGAGCGCCACCCAGATTAGTGCATTTTCCATCTCTGATCTCTTTAGCAGTCTACGACCAGAATAGAACATCATGCGCGTTTCGTCCGCCGCCAAACTGCGGCTCACCACCCGAAATGGGTATTCACAGCCGTAGAATCGCCGCCGCCCGGCGCGGCCGCGACCACCTCTGTCCGGCGACATGTGTTGGCGCAAAACCAAGTCTCGGGACCAGGTTAGCCATGGCAGAATCTGCGCCGCGCGAGCGTACTCACGTCGACACCACGACCTCACTGCCACACACCCACCGCGGATTGAAACATCGCAATGATTGGCCCGAACATTGATATCCATCCAACCCACACGCGCGTCCACGGCAAGCGCCACACGCCGAGGATTCCGCTTGGCATCCTATTCTTGATCGCACTCTTGCTGCTTCCGTTCGTTGCCATCGCCCAGGGTATATCCTCGTCGATCGTCGTGGAGGACGACGAGGCCGAACTGGCCGTATTCAACCGCCACCTGACGACATATCGCGCCACCATCGTAGGCGTCACACCGCAGGAGCGGGTACGCCGCTCGATTGCCAACATCGAGCGCGCCCTGGCGCAACGCGGCCCGGGGCTCGTGCGGGTTCAGAACGAATCCTTCGGCAACCTGCTGCTGATCGACAACATGATCGCGATCATGTTGTCTTCGCTCGACGCCGACCCCACGCAGGGCCAAACCCTTGAAGAGCTCACCGAACTCACGGTGCAGAACGTTGAAGCGTTCATCGAAGACACGCGCGAAAGCCGCGATGTGAAAGCGCAATTACGCAGCCTGATCGTGGCGACGGTGGCGACCGTGGCGTTCATCATCGCGATCCTGATCCTGAACCGGGCCAAGCGCGCGCTGCTCGCCCGGCTCCTGCGCCTGATCGGCGATCAGGCCGAGAAGCTCAAGGTGGCGGGCACCGAAGTGCTCCGGCGGGACCGGCTTCGCTCGGCCGGGCGGGCCGCCACGAACCTCGTCTGGTGGCTGATCGCGCTTCTGCTGTGCTACCAATGGCTCAGTGTCGTGCTCAACGCCTTTCCGTATACCCGCCCATGGGGCGAACAGCTGCAGGTCTATCTGGTCGGGGTGCTGGCGACGATTGGCTCCGCGATCATCGGGGCCATTCCAAACCTCACGATCGCCGCGGTGATATTCGTCATCGCCAAGGCCGTGATCGGCTCGTTCCGCCCGATCTTCGATCATATCGAACGCGGTCACGGCACCTCGAGCTGGCTCGATCAGGACACGGTGCGCCCGACTCGCCGCATCACGACCGTGCTGATCTGGATCTTCGCGATGGTCATGGCCTACCCCTATCTACCAGGCGCGCAAACCGAGGCATTCAGGGGGATGTCGGTGCTTTTGGGTCTGATGATCTCGCTGGGTGCCTCGAGCATCGTCGGCCAGGCCGCAAGCGGTGTGATCCTGATGTACTCGCGCTCGATCCGAAGAGGCGAATACGTTCGCATCGGTGATCACGAAGGCATGGTCAGCGAGATCAGCATGCTCACGACCCGCATCCAGACAGGCTCGGGCGAGGAAATCAACCTACCGAACTCGATGATCGTCAGCTCGGCCACGCGGAACTTCTCGCGCGCGGTCGCCGGAAAAGGCTATCTGGTCGATACCACGCTCGGCATCGGCTATGACACACCCTGGCGCCAAGTCGAGACAATGGTCGAGGAAGCCACCCGAAGAACCCCCGACATACTGCAGACACCCAAGCCGCGCGTGATCCAGACCCGGCTGGACGACTTCTATCCGGTCTACCGCGTCCTGTGCCATGCCAAACCATCCGGAAACCGCAACCGCGGCGAGATCATCAGCCTGCTGCTCGGCAACATTCAGGATGTGTTCAATGAACACGGCGTTGCGCTCATGTCACCACATTACGCCGACGACCCCGACACGCCCAAGCTCGTTCCGCCGGAAAACCGCCCGCCCGCCCCGGAAACGCCCCAAGCCTAACGGCGCGCCACGGCGACGCGCCACCGAGCCCGGCGAGCGTCTTCAGATCTGGCTCAGGAGTTCCATTTTCTTGGCGGTGAACTCCTGCTCGGTCAGGATGCCTTTCTGGCGCAACTCGGCCAAGCGTTCGATCTTGGCGAAAACGTCGCTACCCTGGCCCGAGGGTGAGATCTGGGCAGCGGAATCGGCGTAACCGCTGCCGTACGCCGCCCCCTGCTGTGAAGCGTCGGGCGGCACTGGCTGCGGCGGCGCATAGCCGTTCACACTGATCACCGGCAGGTTCGAAACGTAGAGGGTTCCGTACTGACTGCTGAAAGTCATCGAGTCGTTACCGCCCTGCTGCTGCGAAACCCCGCCGATCTGGTGGTCGAGCGTGTCGTAAACCGTAACCTGGCCGTTGATCTCCACCGCCAGGCGCCTTGAACCGGGAAACACTGCATAACGGGCGTTGTTCTGCCCCCCCGAAGACGACGGGAACCCGAGATCACCCGGCCACCACTGGCCGGCGGCGGCTGCAGAAACGAAAAGGCTGGCATTCCCGCCCGACGAATGAAACTGCGACTGGCTTGCCGCCGGCTGAAAGTACATCGGCTGGTTCATCAACTGATTCGAAAGCTCCACGCACAGCCCATCGACCTTGGACTTCAGGCCATAGTTGAACATGTCGCCAACCATCGTCATTCCACCCTGCATCCACTGGCCCGACCCACCGAGCTCGGGCACGTTGAACTGCGCCATCGTGCCGTTTCCGTTCATGACCGCGTACAACATGCTGATCACCGCGTCGGTGCTGACGCCATAGCGCCGGGCAAGATCCTGAATGAACTGCTGCCCTTCCGGGGTGAACTGTTGCATGACCTGCTCCTGACTTTAAAACACAAATGTGGGACGTGGGTATCATCGGCTCACGCACGGGTATTACAGCTCTACAAGCATCGGCGCGCCTTGCTCAGTGTATCGCAGCGCACCATCTTTCTTTCGGGCAATCCGGACACCCCCTTGCGATCACTCAATAAAATCTGGTGCGAAAAGAACATACGTATTTCGATGGGAAAGAAAAAAGCCGGCAACGCACAGCGTTTACCGGCTTTTCCACAGCATGCCTTCGAAAACCCTTTAGACCGGCATGTTCATGATGTCCTGATACGCCGAAACCAGGCGGTTGCGCACCTGCACCATCTGCTGGAACGACAGACTGGCTTTCTGGAGGTTGACCATGACATCCTGGAGCTTGACGTCGGGATCGCCGGCCGAGAACTCGCGTGTCATCGCACGGGCCTCTTGCTGCGCGGCGCTGACGTCCTTGAGGGCCGATTGCAATACTTCGGCGAAGTCGACCTCGCCCGCTGCCCGCGCTTCTTGCGCGGCCGGCTTGCCTGACGCGATCTGCGCAGTCGCGCGCAGTTCGCCAATCATCTGATCAATTCCGCGGCTGTCCATTTCTCGACCCCTCAGACCGGGTAGCTGAGGTTCAGTTTAGCAGAGCGCCAAGCGCTCCCGCAAACCGAACTTCTCTCGGCATACGGTTTCTTCGGTCGACATTCAGCAAGTTTCGAGCCAAAGTGCCAGGCCATAAGCGCCGTGCCCATCCACCGGGGCCAGGAACGACGGGCCAGTGCAGGTTCGCTCAGACCTCATAGCCCTCGTCGCGGTACTGCTGCAGCTTGTAGCGCAAGGTACGCTCCGAAATGCCGAGTTTTTCGACCGCCCGCTTGCGCGATCCGCCCACGTCCCGGAGTGTGGCCAGGATGTGATCACGCTCGAGATCCTTCATGTTGCTCGGGCGCAGCTCTTCCAGCGGCTCCGTGAGCGTGCCTCCGTGGGCGGCAAATTCTGCCGGCACGGCAAGGCTCGCTGGCATTGAAAAACGGGGCCGGGCGTCGGCGCGCGCCGCCATCGGCATGGCCGCAGGCGACGACGCCGGGACGGCCCCGTGCGGCAGGCACAAATGCAGGGTCGCGACGCCGATGCTATCGCCGCTGGCAAGGATCAGGGCGCGCTGCACGGTGTTTTCGAGCTCGCGCACGTTGCCCGGCCAGGCATGCCCCAACAGCAGCTGTTCGGACGCCGGGTCGAGTCGCGCCTGCCGCTTCAGCCGTTCGCCGTGACGGGCGAGGAAGTGGCGCGCCAGCGGCAGGATATCGCCAGGGCGATCGCGCAAGGCGGGAATCTCGAGCGGAAACACGTTCAGGCGGTAGTACAAGTCTTCGCGAAAACGCCCGATCGCCACTTCCCGCAGCATGTCGCGGTTGCTGGTCGCCAGCACCCGGATGTCGAGTTCGACCGATTTCTTGCCGCCTACCCGCTCCACTTCGCGCTCCTGCAAGACCCGCAGCAGCTTGGCCTGCAGACCGAGAGGCATTTCGGAGATCTCGTCGAGCAGTATCGTTCCGCTCTGCGCCTGTTCGAACTTGCCCGCCTGGCTGGTTTGAGCGCCGGTGAAAGAGCCTCTTTCGTAGCCGAACAGGGTCGCCTCGAGCAGATTCTCTGGGATCGCGGCGCAATTGATCGCGACGAACGGCCCTGCCCTGCGCGGCGAATGGGCATGGATATAGCGGGCGAAGACCTCCTTGCCGGTGCCCGACTCACCGGTCAGCAACACCGTGGCATCGGTCTCGGCAACCCGCGCGGCCATTGCGAGCAGATTGCCGGTACGCACGTCTTCGGCGATGGTTTCATCCGCCGCATCGATCGCAACCGCGGCATAGCGTTTCACATGCGCCAGCAGGACATCCGGCTCGAACGGCTTCATCAGAAAATCGCAGGCGCCGCCACGCATCGCGGAAACCGCCTTCTCGACATCGCCATAGGCCGTCATCAGCAGCACCGGCAGTTGCGGGACGCGGGTCCGGATCTCGCCGAGCAACTCGAGCCCGTCCATTGGCTGCATGCGTAGATCGCTGATCACCAGGTCGAACACTTCGCGCTCGAGCGCGGCCAGCGCGCCCGGGCCGCCATCGACGCCCACCACGTGGTGCCGGGCGAGTTCCAGGGTCATGCATACCGCGTCACGCAGCGCCGCATCATCCTCGACCACCAGGATTCTGGTTTGATCGCTCATCATCGTTCCTCATTGACCAATTCGCCCCCATCCGCCCGATCCGGCTCGGCCAGCAGCGGAAGGTGCAGCGTGAAGCACGACCCTTTTCCGGGTGAGGATTCGAGTGCTATGTCGCCGCCATGGCCGCGTGCGACCCCCCGCGCGATCGCAAGCCCGAGGCCGGTACCCTCCGCCCGGGTCGTGAAAAAGGGCTCGAAAACCCGCGCCGCCTGGACGGCGTCCATGCCACTACCGGTGTCCGAAACCCTGAATGCCACCCCGTCGTCCTCCCGGCTGGCGGCAATCACCACGTCACCGCCCACCGCAGTCGCCTGGATGGCGTTTTCGAGAAGATTGGTGAGCGCGCCGCCCAGCGCCTTGCGATCGCCATGCACGGTCGTGTCGTCGCAATCGCATGTCGCCTCGAACGATACGCCGCGCGCGCGCGCGACCGGCTCGAGCGTGTGCGCCAGTTCGAGCACGAGCTCGCACACGGCGAAACGCTGCCGCCCCAGGCTGTCTCCCCTGGCGAACAGCAGCATGTCGCGAATCAGCCGTTCGAGATAGCGCAAACGCTCGATCGCACGATCGGCCACCTTGTCGCGGTCGGCCGGCGACAGTTCCGCCTGGCGCAGATTGGCGGTGTAAAGCAAGGCCGCCGACAAGGGCGTGCGCAACTGGTGCGCAAGCCCCGCCACCATCTCGCCCATCGCGGCCAGGCGCTCGTTCCGTTCGGCCTGCTCGCGCATGCGATGAGTCTCGGTGACGTCATGCAACAGCACGATCTGCCCCTCCCCCGAATCGAGCGCCGTGTGCGACAGCGCGACGCGGCGCACGCTGCCCGCCGCCCCGATCGTGACTTCGCCTTCGGTGCCGGTGGGCTCGAACGCCTGCACCGCCTCCGACCATGGCCGCCCCTCGCGCGCGCGGCCGAGCAAATCCTCGGCGGCCCGATTGAGCTGCACCACCCTCGATGCCCGATCGAGCACCACCACACCGGCCGGCAACGCCGCCATGAGCACGTTCAACCGTTCGGTGAGCTGCTCGACCTGCCCCTGCAGCGCATTGTAGGCACTCGACAACTCCTCCGACGCGCGCGAGAAAAGCGCAAATGCCTCGGCCAGTTGCGCCGCGTCGAGGCGCTGCTCGCCTGCCTGGGCGCTTGCGGCGGGAGACGTGCCGGGAACGGACATGGGTCGAAGATCTCCGGTTTTCCGAATGACTCGCAGAGTACGGCCTGGGGCGTTTATGGTAACCGGCAAATAGGCGGCAAAAAATGCCGTTTTTCGCCGCGCCCGCATTGCGCAGCCAGAGCGACAATGCCGCAATCCGTCAATGCGACGCACCGGGGATCCGAACATGGCGACCGCCGACACAGCCTCCGCGACCGACACGGCCTCACCTGCCGCGCAGGCCCTGCAACGTTTCAACGCGCTTTCGCAACGCCAGAAGATGGCCGGCGCCGCCGCGCTCGCACTGGCGATCGCGTTGCTGGTCGGGGTCTGGCTGTGGAGCCGCGCACCCGACTATGCGGTGCTGTTCTCGAATCTCGAAGAGCGCGACGGCGGCGCCATCGTTACCGCATTGCAGCAGCAGAACGTTCCCTACCGGATCTCGGCCAATGGCAGCGCGATACTCGTACCGAGCGAAACCGTTCACGACCTTCGCTTGCGGCTCGCGGCGCAGGGCCTGCCGAAGGGTGGCATGGTGGGTTTCGAGGTCATGGAGAATCAGCGCCTGGGCGTATCGCAGTTTCTCGAACAGGTGAATTTCCAACGCGCGCTCGAAGGCGAGCTCGGGCGCACCATCCAGGCGATCTCCTCGGTTTCGGCGGCCCGGGTGCATCTCGCGATGCCCAAGCAGACCGGTTTCCTGCGCGACGAGCAGAAACCGTCCGCGTCGGTGATGGTCACACTCTACCCCGGCCGGGTGATGGACGCGTCGCAGGTGGCGGGCGTGGTGCACCTGATTTCGTCGAGTGTGCCGCACATGGCGAACGAACGCGTCAGCGTGGTCGACCAGAACGGCAACCTCCTGACCCAGGGTGCCGACCCCCTGCGCAACGCCGGACTCGACGCGACCCAGATCAGCTATGTGCGCGAGGTCGAGGCGGGCTTCATTCGCCGCATCGAAAACATCCTGGCGCCGATCTTCGGCGAGGGCAACTACAAGGCCCAGGTCGCCGCCGAGCTGGATTTCAATCAGGTCGAGCAGACCGCCGAGACTTTCCGCCCCAACCCCTCGCCCGACCAGGCCATTCGCAGCCAGCAAACCACCGAGCAGCAGACGCGCGACCAGGCGCCCGGCGGCGTGCCCGGCGCGCTCACGAATCAGCCACCGGTGCCGGCCACCGCGCCGATCGTCAACCCCAACCCCGGCGGCGGCATCGGTCCGGACGGGGTCGCGCCACTCAACAGCAATCGCAGCGCGACCCTCAATTACGAACTCGATCGCACCGTCCAGCATACCCGCCAGGCGCCCGGACAGATCAAGCGCCTTTCGGTCGCGGTAGTGGTCAACCAGCGCACCGAAACCCAACCGAACGGCACGACCAAGGTCGTGCCGCTTCCCGAGGAGGAGATCACCCGCATCACCAACCTGGTCCGCGAGGCGATGGGATACAACCAGGCCCGCGGCGACAGCCTGAATGTCTCGAGCGCGCCCTTTGCCGCCGTGAGCGCGGGCGGCGACGCGGTACCGATCTGGAAGGATCCCGAAATGCTCGCCCTGGGCGCCGAACTCGGCCGCTACCTGCTGCTGGCGCTGGCCTTCGCGTTCGTCTATTTTGGCGTTATCCGCCCGCTCATCAAGGCCGTCTCGCCGCCGCCACCGCCCGCGGCCGCCGAGGAAGCCGAGGACACCGCTGCCGAGGAAGACGACGAAGACGTGATCGTCGATCTGTCCGGCGCGCGCGTGCTGACATTCGACGAAAAGCTCGCCCGCGCCCGCGAGCTTGCCAAGGCCGACCCGAAGATGGTCGCCAACCTGATCAAGGAATGGATGGGCTCCAAGGAAGAGGGTAAGAAATGAGCACCCCTGAAGAAGGACTCGAAAAGAGCGCCTTGCTGCTGATGACGCTCGGCTCCGACGAAGCATCGGAGGTGCTCAAGCACCTCGGCCCGCGCGAAGTGCAAAAGCTGGGCATGACCATGGCGGGCCTGCCGCCGCAGCCGCGCAGCCGGGTCGAGGCGATCCTGGACGAACTCGACCTCCATGCCGCCAAGGGCGCGCCGATCGAACCGGACGAAGCCCACATCCGCGAAATGCTGACCAAGGCGCTCGGCGACGATCGCGCGGCTCACATCATCTCGCGCATCATGCACGGTTCGGACACCGCCGGCATCGAGAGCCTGAAATGGATGGATGCCGCCACCGCCGCCGATCTGATCCGCAACGAGCATCCGCAGATCATCGCGACGATCCTGGTACACCTCGAGTTCGACCAGGCCGGCGAGATTCTCAAGCAGTTCTCCGACCGCCTGCGCAACGACGTCCTGCTGAGGATCGCGACCCTCGATGGCGTGCAGCCGATCGCCCTCAAGGAGCTCAACGAGGCGCTCACCCGAATGCTTGCCGGCGCCAGCACCTCCAAGAAGGCCTCGATGGGGGGCGTGCGCCATGCGGCCGAGATCCTCAACTTCGTCGGCGCCGCCGCCGAAACGGCGGTGCTCGACAACGTGCGCGAGTACGATCCTGATCTGGCGCAGAAGATTCTCGACGAGATGTTCGTGTTCGAAAACATCATGGACATCGACAATCGCGGCATCCAGACGCTGCTGCGCGAAGTGCAGTCCGACTCGCTCGTCATCGCCCTCAAGGGCGCGGCACCCGAATTGCGCGAGAAGATCTTCCAGAACATGTCGCAGCGGGCGGCCGAAATGCTGCGCGAAGACCTCGAGGCCAAAGGGCCGGTGCGGCTGTCCGAAGTGGAAGCGGAGCAGAAGGAAATCCTCAAGACGGTCCGCCGCCTCGCCGAGGAAGGCCAGATCATGCTTGGCGGCAAGGGTGGCGACGATGCCTTCCTCTAATCCCGCCCGCGCTGCCGCCCGGCCGCCCGAAGGAGGTGCGCTCCTCCCGTGGGGAGGTGGTCGCGCTCGCGGCCGGAGGGCAGTCCAGTGAGCGTAACGCGACACCAGGCCGTCGGCGCATACCGGCGCTGGGAACCGCAATCCTTCGATGAGACCGTACCCGCAGCGCCCCCCGGCGACATCGCACCGCCAGCCGACCCGGGGCCGCCGCAGACTGCGGCAGCTGCCCCCCCCGACGACCCGGACCCGATACCCGCACAGGTCATGCTGCCCACCGCCGCGGAGATCGAAGCCATGTTCGAGCAGGCGCGCGCCGAAGGTCGGGCGGAAGGTCGGGCACACGGCCACGCCGAAGGCTTCGCCGCGGGCCACGCCGAAGGCCTGCGGAAGGGGCAGGATGAGACACGGCTCGAAGCCGCCAGGCTGGCCGCGCTCGTTGGCGCGATGGACGAAGCCCTCGACGCGATGGACGGCGAGGTCGCCGACGAGATCGTGGTGCTGGCGATCGAAGTGGCACGCCAGATGGTGCACCACACTTTGGTCGACCATCCCGGCGCGGTGGCGGAAACCGTGCGCGAAGCACTCCAGCAACTGCCGCAGAACCAGATCAGCATCCATCTTCACCCGGACGACACCCACCTGGTGCGCGAGAGCCTGGGCGATTCGCTCGAATACGGCCATCACCGCATCGTCGAGGACGAATCCATCACCCGCGGCGGCTGCCGCCTGCAAGCGGCCGGCAGCCAGATCGATGCGAGCGTGGAGACCCGCTGGAAGCGCACGCTCGAAAGCCTCGGCCGCAGTGCCGCGAACTGGGAGGCGTAGGCGCGCATGGGCGAGCATCTGGCAATCTGGCGCAACTACCTCGAAGGCACGCGCCGCATGATCGGGGCGATCCAGCCCTTCCAGCTGTCAGGCCGGCTCACCCGCATCAACGGCCTGGTCATGGAAGCCGAGGGCCTGAAGCTGCCGCTCGGCGCGAGCTGCCAGATCATCACCTTGGGCGGCGGCACGGTCGAAGCCGAAGTGGTCGGTTTCAATGCCGACAAGCTCTACATGATGCCGACCGACGACGTGTTCGGGCTGGCGCCCGGCGCGCCGGTCCATGCGCTCGAGCCACCCCTGCGGCAGCCGCTCGTCGGCGAGGCGATCGCGCTGCGCAGGCGCACCTCCGATCGTGCCAAGCACCTGCCGGTGGGCAACGCGCTGCTCGGCCGGGTCGTGGATGGCGCCGGCCGGCCGCTCGACGGCCTCGGGGCGCTCGCCACCGACGAAACCCGCTCGCTGCAGAGCCGTCCGTTCAACCCCCTCATGCGGGCGCCGATTCGCCAGGTGCTGGACGTCGGCATCCGTGCGATCAACGCGATGCTCACCGTCGGCCGCGGACAGCGCCTGGGCCTGTTCGCCGGCTCGGGAGTCGGCAAATCGGTGCTGATCGGCATGATGGCGCGCTACACCTCCGCCGACGTGATCGTGGTCGGCCTGATCGGCGAACGCGGCCGGGAAGTCAAGGAGTTCATCGAAGAGAACCTGGGCGACAGCGGCCGGGCCCGCTCGGTCGTGGTCGCGGCGCCGGCCGATACCAGCCCGCTGATGCGTCTGCAAGGCGCCGCCTACGCGACCACCATTGCCGAATTCTTTCGCGACCAGGGCAAGCAGGTGCTGCTGATCATGGACTCGCTGACGCGCTATGCGATGGCCCAGCGCGAGATCGCGCTGGCGATCGGCGAACCGCCGGTGACCCGCGGCTATCCCCCGAGCGTGTTCGCACGCCTGCCGGCCTTGGTCGAGCGCGCCGGCAACGGACGCGACGGCGGCGGCTCGATTACCGCGTTCTACACCGTACTTGCCGAAGGTGACGACCAGCAGGACCCGATCGCGGATTCCGCCCGCGCGATCCTCGACGGCCACTTCGTGCTGTCGCGCTCGCTGGCGGACCAGGGCCACTACCCCGCCATCGACATCGAGCAGTCGATCTCGCGCGCAATGCACAACCTGGTCACGCAGCAACACTTCGAGCTCGTTCGTCGCTTCAAGCAATTGTTCTCGCGTTACCAGCGATCGCGCGACCTGATCTCGGTGGGCGCATACCAGGCGGGCTCCGACCCGCTTCTGGATGAAGCCGTCGCAATGTACCCGCGGCTCGAAGCCTTCCTGCAGCAAGCGATCGACCAGCAGGAAGACTACACCCACTCGGTCGACCAACTGGGGCGGCTGTTTTCGGCCGCTTGAGGCATTCCACCGCCATGCCGGCATCCGCGCGGAGCCGTTGGCGGTACAATCATTTTTAACAATAAACGAACGCAACCCACTCGCCCCTTCCCATGCCGAAATCGTTTCCGCTCAAACCGCTCCTCGATCTCAGCCATACGCGCCTGGACGATGCGACCCGCCGCTTGGGCGAGCTGATTGCAAACGAAAACGAAGGCAACCGGAAACTCGAGTTGCTGCAGAACTACCGCAACGAATACCGGGAACGGTTTCAGGACGCCGCCCGCGAGGGCATGGGCCCCGAGGCATGGCGCAATTACACCGCCTTCCTCGCGCGCATCGATGCGGCCATCGATGCCCAGGCCAGCCAGGTCGATCGATCCAGGGACCTCACCGTCCAGGGCAAGCAGATGTGGATGAACGAACGCAATCGGCTCAAGGCCTTCGACACCCTTCACACCCGCCACATCCAGCGTGAAGCGCATGTTCTCGCCAAGCAGGAGCAGCGCCAGCTCGACGAACACACGGCCAACCGGCATCAACGCAAGCGCGAAGACCACGGCTAGGCACGTCGCGCCCGCCCGCATCTGGCATGGCGCTTGCACTACCCCTGGCAACGCTGTCGTCAGAGGAAGTGCGTCATGATCATCCCCCAAGTCTCCAAACAGTCTCAAGCCACCGCACCGGCAGACCTGCTGACCAGTCAGCAGGCCGCCGACGGTGGCGCGAGACGGAGCTCGAGCTTCGACAACATGCTGCAACAGCGCTTCACCGCGCCTGATCGCCCGGCCGCGCCGACCGAGATCCGGCGCCCCGAAACGCGGCCCGCAGAACCCGCGCGGGCCGAATCGCAGCGGCACGCCGAGCGTTCGAATCGAGGCGCTACCCAAGCATCGCCAAGCCAATCGGAGCCCACCGGCGGGCGCGGCGCGGCCGAGACCGCGGGCACCGCGCAAGCACCGACCGAAACAGCCAAGGCAGCAGCGGATCAGGGTGACGGAACGACCACGGAAGAGGCCGCCACGGCCGAGACTGCGGAAACCGGCCCGGCAAGCCTTGCCGTACTCTCGTCGATCATTGCCGCACTCTCAGGCGCCTTGCCGCCGGAAGGCAAGGAGAGCGACGAAGCATTGGACGACATGCTGCTGTCCGATCCGAAGCGCAAGACGCTCACTGTCGCTGGTGAAGCCACGGACACTCAAGGCGAACTGCCGGAAGCCGATGCGGCGGAATCGCTGCTGCCGAAGCTGCTGGCCGGCGACGATGAGGGCGACGCCAAGACCAGACCCGCCACCGGCGAGACAAAGGCGCTGGTCGGACCGGCAGCCGCGACGCAGACGCCGATGCTCGCACAGGTGAGTGGCGCGGCTGCCGCCCCAGGCGCGATGCAGGGCGAACTCACCGCCGGCGCCCTCAACGTGAGCGGCGGTGTCGGCCCCCACCGAACGGAAAACCAGGGCGTGCAGCAACTGCCGGTGTACACCCCGGCAGGACACAAGGCCTGGGCCGAGGATGTCGGAAACCGGCTGATCTGGATGGCGAACCGTAGCGAAAGTCGCGCGGAATTGATGCTGACCCCGCCGAGTCTGGGTAAACTCGGTGTCTCGATCCAAGTGAACGGTGACCAGACCACGGCGCAGTTCGTCGCCGCCACGCCTGCCGCACGCGAGGCGCTCGAGCAGGCGATGCCAAAGCTGCGCGAACTGCTGCAGCAAGCGGGCATCAATCTCGGCCAGGCCGACGTGAGCACCGCGGGTGATCAACAGGCCCGCGAAGGCGGCGGCCGGGACGGAGGCGAGGCCTCCGCCGGCCGCGGCGGCGGCCTGCCCGGTCCCGCCGGCACCGAGGCCGAACGCGTGGTGCAGACGGGCTGGACCAGCGGCGGCAACGGGGTGATCGATATCTTTGCCTGAGGTTTGAATTGAGGGTGCTCTTTGCCACTTTTCTCCGGATGGCAAGACGCCGAAACCCTCATAATTCAAATCAGGCAACAGGAGATCCCAATGGCCAAGGCCCCCACCCCACCCGCCGCAGAGGGCGCAGGCGCGCCCAAGAAAAGCAAGAAGCTGCTCATCATCATCCTCGTGTTGCTGGTGGTCGTGCTGCTCGCCGGAATGGGCTTCATGGCGCTGCTGCTGCTCAAGAAGGGCGGTGGCCATGACGACGCCCCGGCCGCAGCGGCCGCCGCCGCGCCGCCGCCGGAGGTGGTGATGGTCCCCGGCGCGGTCGATCTCAGCAAACCACCCACGTTCGTGCCGCTCGATCCATTCGTGGTCAACCTGGCCGCCGGCGAAGGCGACCGCCTGTTGCAGGTCGTCATCGCACTGCGGGTCATCGACGCGAAGACGGGCGACGGCCTCAAGGGATTCATGCCGGAGATCCGCCACCGGATCAATCTGATCCTGCGCGGCAAGCTGCCTTCGGAACTCGGCACGCCCGAGGGGCAGGAGGCGCTGGCCACCCGCATCGCCGAGGACATCAACGAGATCCTGGGCTTTCCGCCCAATCGCGGCGGCGCGCGACCGATCGGCACCACGCCCGGCGTGCCCATCCAGGCGGTGCTGTTCAATTCGATCATCATCCAGTAGGGACGCGGGCGGCCATGTCTTCCGATTTTCTTTCACAGGACGAAGTCGATGCCCTGTTGAAGGGCGTCACCGGCGAAGTCGACGAGCCGGAGGAAGAGGAAGAGGACCTTGGCGGGGTACGTCCCTACAACCTCGCCACCCAGGAGCGAATCGTTCGCGGGCGCATGCCCACGATGGAACTCATCAACGAACGCTTCGCCCGCTACCTGCGGATCGGCCTGTTCAACTACATGCATCGCGGAGTCGAGGTCTCGGTCGGACCGATCAAGGTCCAGAAGTACGGGGAGTTCGTGCGCAACCTGGTCGTACCGACCAACCTCAACCTGATTCTTGCGCGCCCGCTGCGCGGAACCGGCCTGATCGTGTTCGACCCCAATCTGGTGTTTCTGGTGGTCGACAACATGTTCGGCGGTGACGGCCGCTTCCACACCCGGGTGGAAGGGCGGGACTTCACGCCGACCGAGCAGCGCATCATCCAGGGCATGCTGGGCGTGGTCTTCAGCGAATACAGCCGGGCCTGGTCGCCGGTGTACAAGCTCGATCTCGAGTATGTGCGTTCCGAGATGAACTCGCAGTTCGCAAACATCGCGACGCCCTCGGAGATCGTCGTCTCGACCACGTTCTCGCTCGAACTGGGCGGAGCCCAGGCCGAGATGCATATCTGCTTCCCGTACTCGATGATGGAACCGATCCGCGACATGATCTATTCCACCATGCAGAGCGATCACCTGACCCAGGACAACCGCTGGATCAAGCTGCTCGGGCGCCAGCTGCAGGCGGCGGAGATCGAGCTCGTATGCAATCTGGGCACCACCCGGGTGACCTTGCGCGACATCGTCAACATGCAGGTTGGCGACGTGCTGCCGCTCGCGGTCCCGGAATTGCTGTCGGCCGAGATAGACGGCATCCCAGTGCTCGAGGTGCACTACGGCACCCGCAACGGCCACTATTCGATCAAGGTCGAGCGCACCGTCGCCGAGCGCGAGGCCGATCCCCCCCCACCCGGAGACAGCGATGGCTGACGACGATACAGACAACCAGATCAGCGAAGACGACTGGGCGGCCGCGATGGCCGAACAGGCGGCCGAATCGGGCGGCGACGACGAAGCCAAACGGATCGCGGCCGAGCTCGCCGCAGCCGCGGTCGAATCGCCCTACCAGGCGAGGCCTGCCAGCCAGATCTTCCCGGATTTCGGCGGCAGCGAAACCAAGGCCAGTTCGTTGAACGATTTCGACATGATCCTCGACATCCCGGTGCAGATCACGGTCGAGCTCGGCCGCACCAAGCTGTCGATCCGCAATCTTCTGCAACTCGCGCACGGGTCGGTGGTGGAGCTCGATGGTCTGGCCGGCGAACCCATGGATGTGCTCGTGAACGGCACCCTGATCGCGCAAGGCGAAGTCGTGGTCGTCAACGACAAGTTCGGTATTCGACTCACCGACATCGTCACCCCGGCCGAGCGCATGCGCAAGATTCGCGGCTGACCGGTCGTGCGGGCGCATCGGCCCACGCGAAAACTTCGAATAGTGTCGGTTTTGCCGGTCTAATCCCGGCATCGCAGCGGGTGCCGGCGCGCTACGCTTCACCGTATCGAAAGCCCGACCGGACCCCTCGTGAAGCGCTCCCGCTCCCTGCCCGCCGCCATTCTCCCCTGCTTGCTCGCAGCACCGGCGCGCGCGGCCGACGCCGTGCCGGACATGGCCGGGGGCTTGGTGCAGATGCTGCTCGGGCTGGCCGTCGTGGTGGGCCTGCTGCTCGGTAGCCTGTGGCTCATCAAACGGCTGTCCGCGCCCGGCGGCGCGGCGCGCGGCATGAAGATTGTCGGTGCCCTGGCGGTCGGGCCACGCGAGCGGATCGTACTGGTCGAGATCGCAGACAAGGTGCTGGTGCTGGGCATCACGGCGGCCGGCATCAACACGCTGCACACGCTCGAGCGGACGCAATTGCCGGACGAGGCCAGCCCGCCGGCCGGCGCCACGTCTGCCACCGACTTCAGGCAATGGCTGAAACAGTCACTGGAGCGGCGCCGCGATGAACCGTAAACTGATCCCGGCCACGCTCGCCGTCGGCCTGCTGGCCCTGCCGCTCGCGGCCGGCGCGCAGGGGCTCCCGGCGATCACCACCGCCTCGGCCGCGGGCGGCGGAACCACCTACAGCCTCACCGTCCAGACCCTGCTGCTGCTCACGGCATTGTCGTTTCTGCCAGCGATGCTGTTGATGATGACCTGCTTCACCCGCATCATCATCGTTTTCTCGCTGCTGCGCACCGCCATGGGCACCCAAACCTCGCCGCCCAACCAGGTGTTGCTCGGCCTGGCGCTGTTCCTCACCTTCTTCATCATGGCGCCGATCGCCGAACGGATTTATACCGACGCCTACGAACCGATGTCGACCGGCGCCATCCCCTTCGAGGAAGCCGTGGTGCGTGCCAGCGTGCCGATCAAGGGCTTCATGCTGAACCAGGTGCGCGAGAACGATCTCGCACTGTTCACGCGCCTGTCCGATACCGCGCCGGTGGACAAGGCCGAGGATCTACCGATGCGGGTGGTGATTCCGGCCTTCGTGACCTCGGAGTTGAAAACCGCGTTCCAGATCGGCTTCGTGATCTTCCTGCCCTTTTTGATCATCGACATGCTGGTGGCCTCGGTGCTGATGTCGATGGGGATGATGATGATGTCGCCGGTGATCGTCTCGCTGCCGTTCAAGATCATGCTGTTCGTGCTGGTGGACGGCTGGACGCTGCTGATCGGTTCGCTGGTGCAGAGTTTTGCCGTCTGAAAACCACTCGGGAGCAACAATCATGAATCCAGGCATGGTCATCGACATCGGTCGTCAGGCGGCGGAAATCACGCTGATGATGGCCGCCCCGCTATTCATCGCCGCACTCGCGACCGGCCTCCTGATCAGCGTGTTCCAGGCCGCTACCCAGATCAACGAAATGACCTTGTCGTTCGTGCCCAAACTGGTCGCGATCTTCGTCACGCTGGTCGTGGCCGGCCCCTGGATGCTCACCCTGATCACCGATTTCACCCGACGGCTGATCACCTCGATACCGAACCTGATCGGCTGAGCCGCGGGGCACGGCGATGCTCAGCGTCACCTCCGCGCAGTTGGATGCCTGGCTGGTGGCGCTGATGTTTCCCCTCGCCCGCATCCTGGGTTTGATCAGCGCGGCGCCCCTGTTGAGCAACCGTGCCATTCCGACCCGTTTCCGCCTCACGATCGGACTCGCGGTCGCGCTGGCGGTGCTGCCCGCGCTGCCACCCATCCCGCCGATCGCGGCCGACTCATGGATGGCGCTCGGCATCCTGCTGCATCAGGTTCTGATCGGCGTCGCGATCGGCTTCATGATGCGGCTGTTCTTTGCCGCGATCGACCTGGCCGGCGAAATGATCGGGCTGCAGATGGGTTTGTCGTTCGCGGTCTTCTTCAGCCCGCAGACCGGCGGCCAGAGCTCGGTGGTGGCGCAGTTCCTGAACCTGCTCACGCTGCTGGTGTTTCTCGCGCTCGACGGCCACCTGATGCTGATCAAGATCGTGGTACTGAGCTTCGAATGGCTGCCCATCGGCGAGGCGACCGCCAGCGAGGGCTGGCTTCTGATCGTGCGCCACGCTTCGGTGATGTTCGCGTCGGGCGTGCTGATCGCGCTGCCGATGGTCGCCGCCCTGCTGATCACCAACATCGCCCTCGGCGTGCTCACCCGCGCCGCGCCGCAGCTCAACCTGTTCGCGGTGGGATTCCCGGTGACACTGTCGATCGGCTTCCTGGTGTTGTTCGTGAGTCTGAGCTATCTCGGGCCGGTCTTCCATGGCCTGTTCGAACGCGGCTTCGAGGCCATAGACCTGCTGTTGCGTGCGCTCAAGCCGGGTTGATGCGCGCGCGGCGCCCCGTCACTCCAGCATCCCCACCAGCTTGATGTCGCCGGTCGCATAACGCTGGGCGAACGGCCGGGTCGATTCCAGCCCCTCTTCATAGCGCAGGATTTCGAAGCCGGCGAACCCTTGCTCCTCGGCATAGTCCTGCGCGTTGCGCATGAACACCACCCGCGCCTCCCCCTCGCCACCGGTGATCAGCTTGCGCAGGCGCATGTCGATGCGGGCGCGCGTTTCGTTGCGCGGCACCACCTCTATCGTCCAGTTGGGCGCCAGCGGATCGTAGATCGCATAGGCGACCAAGGCCGCCGAAAGATACTCGGTTTCGAGAAAATCGTCGGCCGCGAGGCCGATCGCACCGATCGTGCCAGCCACCGGCGCCAGATAACCCGTGTTCAGGCAGCCACCGACACAGGGCAGCACCAACGCAAGGACGAGAGAACGCAGCTTCATGGCGATCAACTCAGAAAGTTGAACAAGGACAGACCGGTGATCCGCAGGAAGGACTGCTGAGCGGCCTGCAGATAGCTCTGTTGCTGCACCAGGCGCGAGAGGGCTTCGGCATAGTCGACATCCTCGAGCCGCGAAATGGCCTGCGAGTACTGCAGGTCGAGATCCGCGCCCAGGTTCTGCAACTGCTCGGTCTCGACCATTTGCGAGCCGATCTGGGCACGCACCTTCAAGACGTTCTCGAGCGCGAAATCGAGGTTCTCGAGCGCGAAGGCCACGCCGCCCGCGGCTCCGACCGCGCCCTGATCGTCGAGCGCACTGACGAACAGCGCGTAGTTGTCGAACATCTTGGTCGACGCGACGAATACCTCGAACGCGTCGCCGTCGCCGAGCGGGGTCGCATCGGCGTCGCTGACCGGTGGCGCGTCGGCGGGAAGTTGGACCGTGATACCGTTGAACGTCAACGAGGTCGGCGTCGCGGGCGATGGCGGATTGGGGCTAGCGGCTACCGGAACCGCCTCACCACCCGGTACCGACATGATGACCGACCAGGTGCCATCCACGAGCGGATCCGGCTGGCTATATTGCAACTGGTAGCGCTTGCCGAGATCGGTGGCCGGATCGACCGTCGCCGGATCGAAGCTCACCTGCAGCGCCGATGCCGTGCCGGTGTTGTTGTTGCCCTTGAAACTGTACAGCGCGTCGTTGGTCGTGGGCTTGTCGTCGCTCGGCGTACGCAAGGCATTGACGTCCACGATGCGCGAGCGATCGAACACATCGGCGCCGGGCAGGCTCACCGGCATGAAACGCGAGGCGCTCACCTGGATCGTCCGCCCGCCCTCGTCGCCCTGGTACTGCACACCGCTCAAACCACCCTCGAACGGCTTGGTATTCGCCTTGAAGCCCGAAAAGATGTAGTCGCCCTGGCCGTCGCGGCTGTTGGCCAGCCCGAACAGTGCTTCGAACTGCGACTTGAGGTCGGTGGCGAGATAGCCCAGATCGGTCGCCGTCATGGAGCCGTTGCCGGCCTGCACGGCGCGTTCGCGCGAATACTGGAGAATGTCACCCACTCCGACCAGCTTGCCCTCGAGAATCTTCAGGTTGTCGTCGGCATAGGCGATGTTGCGCCCAAACTGCTGATTGACGGCCTGCGACTGGCCGAGTTCGAGTGCCCGCGCCGATGCGATCGGGTCGTCGGCCGGGGTCAGGATTCGTCGCCCGGTCGAAACCTGCTGCTGGGTGCGCAGCAGTTCGGCGGTCTGGTTTTGAAGGGTCGCGACACCCTTCCCGTAGATCATGTTGGTCGAGATACGCATGATGGGCTCCTATCGACCGATGCTCACGATCTCGTCGAACAGCCGCTGCGCGATCGACATGATGCGCCCGGCGGCCTGGTAGGCCTGCTGATAGCGCAACAGGTTCGCGGCTTCTTCGTCGAGATTGACACCGGACAGCGAATCGCGCGCGTCGGTCGCCTGGCGCAGCAGGGTTTCCTGCACCTGCATGCCGGCCCGAACCTCGCGCCCCTTGCTGCCGGCCTGGGCGACGATCTGCGAATAGGCCGACTGGAACGTGGCGGTGTCGTTGCCCGCGCCGTCGACCAGCATCGTCTTGCTCGTCTGCAACGCTCCCAGCGCGACCGCATTGCGGTTGTCCGCCACGCCGAGTTCGGTCGGCTTGAACTCGAAGCGCGCCGCGTCGGCCGGCGTTCCGGAAAACTCGAACGTGAACACCGGCTCGCCGCCACGGGTGATCGTGAAGGTCTTGCCCGACGAATCGGTGGCCGGGTTGAAACTGGCCGGACTCGGTTCGATCGCGAACGGCCCGGCATCCAGGACCAGTGCGTTGCTGGCAGCATCGAAACGCATGCCGAACGAGGCAAAATGAGGATAGGACGTCGCGAGTGCATCGACCGAGGCGATGCTGATGCCGTCTACCTTGCCGGTGCCGCCATTGCTCAGCGGCGCCGACACCGACACCGGGTTGCCGACGGCCACGTCGCGCGGCTCGACCAGTGCAACGCTGATGTTGCGGGCGGCATGGCGCAAGGGCACGACCAGATAGGTCGAACCATTCACCGCGCCGGCCGGCACCTCGATCTCCAGCCCCACGTCGGCCGGAGCGACCGCCGCGCCATCCGAAATACGGGTGAGCACGTAGCCGCCGGCAGCCGCGCTATCGTAGGTCACGCGATACCGGTCATTGGTCAGGAGATTGTCGTTGGCGATCGACACCGCGGGCGCCAGCGCCGGGTCGCCGCTTTCCGCCGTCACCATGTCGAGCCGGAAGAAATCGCTGCCAAGCGCGCCCTCGAGCGTCACCCCCTTGCGGTGCTGGTCGTTGAAGACCTCCGCAAACTGGCGGGCGATGCGGTTCATCTGGTCGCGTGTCGAGTCCAGCGTTTCGCGCCGGAACGCCAGCAGGCCGCCCAGTTCGCCACCGGTGAGCAGGTTCTCGGGCAAGGTGATCGCCACCCCGTTGGGTGCAATCATCGCGACGCCGCTGCGCTCGACGTCGTCGGGCGTGCTCACCACACCGAGCCGGTTGACGTTCTGACCCAGCACCAGCGCCTGGCCCGACCCCACGAACACGCTCATCTGCCCGTTGCTTTCGATCACGGTGCTGGTCTTCACGAGCTTGTTGAGCTCGGTGACCACCGCGTCGCGCTGATCGAGCAGATCGTTGGCGGGCACGTTGGGGCCGGCCGCCTGCGCGATCACGATGCGCTGGTTGAGCTCCGCGATCTGGTTCGCCAGGCCGTTGATCGATTCGACCGAACTGGCGATCTGGCTCTCGACCCCGGCGCGGATCTCGCTCAGGCGCGTATCCATGGCCTGAAAACGCGCCACGAAGGATTGCCCGGCGGACAGCAGCGACTGGCGGGCGGGGACGCTGTTCGGATTGGCCGCCACCTCCTGGACGCCGGCAAAGAAGTTCTGCAGCGCCGGCGACAGCCCGGCAGTGGCGTCGGCGAGGAGATTGTTGATCTGGCTGATCTGGGCGTCATACACCGCGTACTCGGCACGGCGATTGTCGGCCGACAGCACGTTGTTCTGCAGATACTCGCTGTACTGGCGCTTGACCGTATCGATCCGGGTACCCTGGCCGAAGAAGCCTACCCCTGTGAACAGCGGATCGTTGGTACTCTGAACGACGGTCTGGCGCGAATAACCCGGCGTCGCGGCATTGGCGATGTTGTGCGAGGCCGTGTTGAGCTGCATCTGTGCAGCGTTCAGACCCGTCAAACCGATGTTGAGCATTCCGGCCATGGTGCCTACCTCGTGAATCCTTGCGTTCGAGTCTTGATCAGCAAGAACCCTGCCACCCCCGGGAACGGCAAAATCAACCGGACAGCGCCACCTTCAAGGTGTTGCCGCCGATGATGCGCCTGAGCTTGTCGGCATAGCTCGGATCGGTCGCGAAACCTGCTTCCTGCAGGCTGCGCGCGAACGCCGCCGGATCGGTCTGGCCGACCACGTCCGCATAGCGCGGACTGGTCGTCACGAGCTTCGCATAGTCTCGGAAAGCCTCGGCATACGAAGGATAGGAACGAAAACGGGCCTGCTCGGTATAGGCCCGGCCGTTGGCATATTCGGTGACCGGAACCTCGACCACCGGCCCCTTCCAGCTGGAACCCGCCTTGATGTTGAAGAGATTGTGGCTCGATGTGCCGTCCGCATGCTTGAGCACCGCACGCCCCCAGCCGGTCTCTAGGGCGGCCTGCGCAACCATGAACTGCGCCGGCACGCCGGTGCTGCCGCTCGCCTCTTGCGCATGCCGCCAGACCTGCCTGACGAAGGCGCGGGTACCGCCGGCGAGCGCGTCGACTTCGCTCACGACCTCGTTGGCGACGGCAGCGCCAAGCGCGGCGGCGCGGCCGGCAAGGCTGCCGTCCTTGCCGTCAGCAACCACGCGAGCGGCAGAAACTGCCGGCCGGCGCGGAATGCTGGCCACGTCGAAGCCTCGCCCGGCCGCGCCCGGGCCGGATGAACCGGCCTCCGCCACCGGGGCGTCGAGCGCGCCCTTGCCGCCGAGCTGCCGATAGATCGCATCCGCCAGTCCTACCCCGCGGCCATGCGCCATCTGCAACGCCATCTGCTGATCGTGCAGTTGCTGAAACATCCGGGTCTGGTCGCTATCGAAGAGCCCCCCCTTGGGGCTGGCCTCGCGCATCGACTTGACCACCATCTGCAGGAACAGCGCCTCGAACTGGCGGGCGGCGCCCTTGAGGGCCTCGGGCGATCGCTCGTCGCGCGACAGACGCTTGAGATCGGCGAGCGAGCGCATGTCGAGCGCATTGAGCTGGACCCCCGCCGCCATGTTCAGATGACCTCCAGCTCCGCCCTGAGCGAACCCGCCGACTTCATCGCCTGCAGGATGCTGATGAGATCCATCGGCGTCGCCCCGATCGCGTTGAGCGCCTTCACCACCTCGGCCAGGTTCGCGCCGGCCGGTACGTTGACCAGTCCGGCCGGCACCTGCTCGATGTCGATATCGGTCTGCGTGGTGACCACGGTCTGGCCGCCCGAAAGCGGCGGCGGCTGGTCGACATTGACATCGGTTCCGACCGTCACGGTCAGGTTGCCGTGGGCGACCGCGACATTCTGCAGGGTGACGCGCTGGTTCATGACCACCGAGCCCGTGCGCGAATTCACGATCACCTTGGCCGCCTGCTGCTCGGGCGTGATGACGAGATTCTCGAGCCGCCCGAGAAACGCGACCCGGTCCGACGTATCGAGCGGCGCGCGGACCTGGATCGTGCGCCCGTCGATCGCCTGGGCCGCGCCCGCTCCGGTCGCCCGGTTGATCGCCTCGACTACCCTGTTCGCGGTGCCGAAGTCGGTCGAGTTGAGCTCGAGCACGATCGAATCGCCCTGCCCCAGTGCGGTCGGCACCGCGCGCTCGACCGTGGCGCCCCCCGGAATCCTGCCCGCCGCGAGGTGGTTGATGACTTGCGAAGCGCCGCCGCCAGACCCGCCCGCGCCACCGACCAGCAAGTTGCCCTGCGCCATCGCATAGACCTGCCCATCGGCCCCCTTGAGCGGCGTCATCACCAGCGTGCCGCCGCGCAGGCTCTTGGCATTGCCCATCGACGAGACCGTCACGTCGATCTGCTGGCCCGGCCGGGCGAACGGCGGCAGATTAGTGGTCACCATCACCGCCGCGACGTTCTTGAGCTGCAGATTGGTGCCGGGCGGCAGCGCCACCCCCATGTTGCCGAGCATGTTGGCGATGCTCTGCACGGTGAACGGCGTCTGGGTGGTCTGATCGCCACTGCCGTCGAGCCCCACCACCAAGCCGTAGCCCACCAGCTGGTTGTTGCGCACGCCCGCGACCGAGGCGAGATCCTTGAGCCGCTCGGCGGCCTGCGCCGGCAGCAGTTGTACCGCCAGCAGCGCGGCGAGGAGGAGAGTGCGAATTCGTGAACGCGTCATGTCCGGCTCCGGCGCGACTCAGAAAGGTAGCACGGCGACGAAGAAGCGTTGCAGCCACCCCATGCGCTGCGCCTCGTCGATGTAGCCGCTTCCCCTGTACTCGATGCGCGCATCGGCCACCTGGGTCGACTGCACCGTGTTGGAGGTGGTCACGTAGTTGGCGTTGATGACGCCGGAAAAGCGGATGTATTCGTTGCCCTGGTTGATCGCAATCTGCTTTTCGCCCGAAACCAGCATGTTGCCGTTGGGCAACACCTCGACGACCGTCACCGTGATCGTGCCGTTGAAGGCGTTGTTGGCGGCCGCCCCGCCCGAGCCGGTGAAGTCCGACGCCATCTCCGCCTCGGCGTTGAGCCCGGCCAGCGTGGTGAGCGGCACCTTGCCCAGCGCGGTGATCCCGCCGCCCATGCTCGAGTCGCGCGCCATGCGTGCGTTCGACGCCTTGGTGGCGTTGTTGCGTTCGACCAGGTTGACCGTGATCGTGTCGCCGACATGGCGCGCGCGCCGGTCCTCGAACAGCGGCCGGCCGGCGGCGCCCTGGTAGATCGCGCCCGAAACGGGCGCCGCGGCGCGCATCTCGGGCCGCGCGCTCATCGGCTGGTGCACCGCCGTGGGCGGGGTCGAATAAATGCTGGCGCACCCTTGCAGGACGAGCATGCCGAGCACGCCGGTGGTGATTCGGGCATTCATCACGGTGGCCCTCACAGTTGGGTCAGGCGTCCGAGCATCTGGTCGGAGGTCTGGATCGCGCGCGAATTGAGCTCATAGGCGCGCTGGGTGACGATCATGTTGACGAGCTCTTCGGCGACATTGACGTTCGAAGTTTCGACGTAGCCCTGGTTGATGACGCCGGCGCCATTGGTGCCCGGCTGCAGCGGATTGGCAACGCCGCTCGACGCGGTTTCGAGAAACAGGTTCTCGCCGTTGCTCTGGAGCCCGCCCGGATTGATGAAGGTCGCGAGCTGGATCGCCCCCACCTCGGCCGGAACGACCTGCCCGGCCTGGAGTACGCTCACGGTGCCATCCTTGCCCACCGTGATGGTCAGCGCGTCGGCCGGGATGTTGATGTTGTCGGCCAGCAGATAGCCACTCGGGGTCACGACGTTGCCCTGGTTGTCGAGTTGAAACGAGCCGTCGCGGGTATAGGCGGTCGTGCCGTCGGGCATTTCGATCTGGAAGAAGCCGTTGCCCTGAACGGCCAGGTCAAGCGAATTGCCGGTCTGCTCGAGATTGCCCTGGGCGAACACCCGCTGGGTCGCGATCGGCCGTACGCCGGTGCCGATCTGCAGGCCGCTCGAGATCTGGTTCTGCTGGGTCTGCTGCGCACCCGGCTGACGCAGGGTCTGGTAGAGCAGGTCCTCGAACACCGCGCGCTGACGCTTGAAGCCATTGGTCGACACGTTGGCGAGGTTGTTGCTGATGACGTCGAGATGGGTCTGCTGTGCGTCCAGCCCGGTGCGGGCGGTCCAGAGTGAGCGGATCATGATGGTGCTCCTGTGCGGGCTGCGGCGCGGCGGCTGCGAACCCCTCCTGTAATCGGTACGGCCAAGCTTACGCCGCCGGCCCCGGGGCCAATCGCGCGATTACCCGCGCGAATCCGGCCCAAATCGGGCCTATGGCGCGGATCAGCGGTTGCTCAACACCCGCGCGGCCGCCTGGTCGTTGGTTTCGGCGGTCTGAATCATGCGCGTCTGCATTTCGAACTGGCGAGCCAGCGAGATCATCTGGACCAACTGGTCCACCACATTGACGTTGCTGCTCTCGAGGTAACCGCCGGCGGTCTTGACCGTCTCGTCGACCGGCGCCACGCCGCCATTGCGCAGGCGGAACAAGCCGTCCTCGCCCCGCACCAGGTCCTGCTCGGGGGGATTGACCCGCTTGAGCTGGCCGACCAGGTTCACCACCGCGCCACCAGGCTCGATCGCGGAAATCGAACCGTCCGCCCCGATCACGACCTCGTTATCGGGCGGAATCGTGATCGGCCCGCCGTCGCCGATGACCGGCAGGCCGTCGCGCGTCTGCAGGATGCCGTTGGCGCTGACCTCGAAACTGCCGTTGCGGGTATAGGCTTCGCGGCCGTCGGGCCCTTGCACCGCGAACCAGCCCTTGCCCTCGATCGCGACGTCGTAGTGGTTGCCGGTGAAGTTGATCGCGCCGGGGGTGAAGTCGGTGGCGACGCTCGCATCGACGACGAACGCCCGGCTGGGCAGCGCCGCGCTCAACACCTCGACGCCCCGCAGCTTGTGCATCTCGGCGCGAAAACCGGTCGAAGTGGCGTTGGCGATGTTGTGGGCGACCGCGCCCTGCTGGCCCAGCGTGTGCTTGGCCCCGGTCATCGCGGTATAGATCAGGCGGTCCATGTCGGCTTCCTTTTCGCTCGCTCGCGTCAGCGCCGGTGCTCAGCGCCCGCTCACGCGCTCAGCGCAGATTCACCAGGGTCTGAAGGATCTGGTCCTGGGTGCGGATCGATTGGGCGTTGGCCTGGTAATTGCGCTGCTGGATGATCAACTGCACCAGTTCCTGGGTGAGATCGACGTTGGACTCCTCGACCTGGCCCGCGCTGATCACCCCCAGCACGCCCGTTCCGGGCGAACCGATCACGGGCTGACCGGAATCGGGCGATTCGGCCCACAAATTGTTGCCCAGCGAGATCAGCCCGTTGGGACTGGTGAAATTGGCCAGCGCGATCTTGCCGATGTCCTTGGTCTCGCCATTGCTGTAACGGCCTTGCACCACACCTTCGCGGGTCGTGACGAGGCCGGTGATCTGGCCGGTCGAATAGCCGTTCTGGATCAGGCGCGTCACCGCGAAGCTGCTGCCGAACTGGGTGAGGCGGGACATATCCATCGTGAAGTCGAGGTCCGCCGCGCCGTTGGTCATCGTGGCCGAGAAGTCCAGCGCGGTGGTCGCGCCGGCGTCAAAACCGCCCCGGTCGTTGAACACCAGGGAGCCTGCGAGGGTCGCCGCCTCGCCATCGAGGCTGGTGTGCACTTCCCAGGTGCGGTCCACCGTCGGATCGGTCCGCACGAAGTAGAAGGTGAGCGAGTGCGCATTGCCGAGACTGTCGAATACGTTCAACGAGGTGGTGTGGTTGTAGCTCGCGACCGGTATCGGCACCAGCGTCCCGTCGAACGCCGGCCCCGGCGGATCCTTGAGGGTCGGATTGACTTCGCGCGAATCGAGGTTGGCCTCCACCTCGACGCCGATCCCCTGTGTTGCGCGGGGCTCGATATTGGCGTTGTCGATCCGCAGCAGCCCCGGCTGTCCTTCGAACACCGTGATGCCGCCTTGCTGGCTCGCCACCGGAAAGCCCGTGAGCTTGTCGCCGATCGCGCTGACGATGTAGCCGTTCTTGTCGATATCGAACTGGCCATTGCGCGTATAGGCCACCGACCCATCAGTACGCAGCATGCGGAAGAAGCCGTTGCCGTTGATCGCGAGATCGAGGGGATTGTTGGAGGTCGCCAGGTTCCCCTGGGTAAAGGCCTGCCGCACCGCGTTCACGGTGGAGCCGATCCCGATCTGCAGTCCGGTCGAGGCACCGCTGAGCGCCGAGGCATAGACGTCGGCAAACTGGGCGTTCCCGGATTTGAAGCCCACGGTGCTCGCGTTGGCGATATTGTTGCTGGTGACGTCGATCGCCTTGGACGACGAGTTGAGACCGCTCAAACCTTGCTGGAAAGCCATGATGCCCTCTCTATGTCAGAGAATCTGCTTGATATCGTCCAACTTGAAAATGCCGAGGTTGCCCACCTGAAGGTCGGTGCTCTTGGCGCCCCTGATGACGCTGCTGACCACGCCGAACTCCAGGGTGCTGATCTTGACTTCCTCGCCGTCGAGCAGCCCGGTCGCGCTCACCGTGTAGGCCCCGTTCGCCGCCCGCTGGCCGTCGATGGCGGTGCCGTCCCACATGAAATTGTGGCTGCCGGCCTCGACGTCCTCGAGCTCGATCGTGGCCACTTCGAGGCCGTTTCCGTCCTTGATCGTGAGGGTGACCTTGTCGGCCGCGCTCGCCATCTCGAAACCGCCGACGCCCCCCGCTTCGGTCAGGACCATCGACTTGCCGGGCACCAGCACGCCGCGCCCGACCAAGGCCGCCGCCTGCAGGCTGTCGGCCGATTCCTGGGTGTCCAGGAACTTCTGGAACATCGCGTTGAGCCGCTCGATACCATCGACGGTGCTCATCTGCGCAAGCTGCGACGTGACCTCGGAGTTCTCGAGCGGATTCATCGGATCCTGGTTGCGCAGCTGAGTCGTCAGAAGCGTCAGAAACCGCGTCTGGGCATCCTGGTTGTCTTTGATCTTGCTGCTTTCCGCCGTATTGGTGCGGGCCAGGTCGGAAAGAATGTTGGCGGCGTTCTGATTGGTGTTGATCGTGCTCATCTTGCGTATCCTCGGGCAAGCGCCTCAGGCAGGCACCCGCGCTATTGCTGGCCGATCGCCAGGGTGCGCTGCAGCAGCGTCTTCGCGGTATTCATGATTTCGGTGTTGTTCTGGTACGAACGCGACGCGGAGATCATATTGACCATCTCCTCGACCACATCGACGTTGGGCATCGCGACATAGCCCTGGTCGTCCGCGGCCGGATTGGCCGGGTCGTAGGCGAGCCGCAGCGGCGCCGCGCTCTCGACGATCTCGGTGACCCGCACGCCCTGGGCACCCGGTCCGGCCACCGGCGTGGCGGCGAACACCACCTGCTTGGCGCGGTACGGCTGTCCGTCCGAATCGACCACGCTGTCGGCGTTGGCCATGTTCGAGGCCGTGGTGTTGAGGCGCACCGACTGGGCCGACAGGGCCGTTCCGGCGATGGTCATGACGTTGAACATGCTCATGTCCGGCTCCCGCTCACTGGCCGGCGATCGCGCGCTGCATGCCTTGCAGCAAGCCGTTGATGAACGTCACGCTGGCCTCGTAGTGAATCGAGTTCTCGGCGAACGCCGCGCGTTCGACATCCATGTTCACCGTGTTGCCGTCCACGCTCGACTGGAGTTCCCGGCGGAATCCGATGTGCGCGGCAAACGGCAGCACGTCCGGATTGCCGAGGTGGCCGCGCGCGGTTTGCGCCAACGCGAGCGGCGCGCGCTGCGAGCCGGGATCGGTGCGTCCGAGTACGCCCTGCAGCGCACCCTTGAAGTCGATGTCGCGGGCCTTGTAGTTCGGGGTGTCGGCGTTCGCAATGTTCGAAGCCAGCATTTCCTGGCGCTGCGCCTGCAGGTTGAGTGCGGTCTGGTAAAACTTCAACGAGTCATCTAGCAGGGCTTTCATCACATCACCTCTCGAAACGGGTCGCTTGCCACGCGTGCGCGGTACGGCCTCAGCGGGACCATTGCACCTTTCATGCCATCCATCCTAGCGCCCCGGTCACCGATCGCTTCGACCGATAAGAGCGGTGAATACCGGCCAATTCGACCCTGCCGAGCGCCTCCCGCGCGACGCCCTTGCCGGCGGCCGGAAAATCTTGCCGCCCATGCGGCGCACCCAGCGTCCCGCGGTCGGGCAGTTGCCGATCAAGGCCCGACGTGTTGCAATGGGCTCATGAATACCCTAATCAAGCTGTTCGCGCTGTCGTTGCTGCTGTACCTGGCGAGCGCCCCGGCACGAGCGCAGCAGCCGCCATCGGCGCTGGATGGGGTCGTGAATGCCCTCCTCGCACGCGAAACGGCCGGACTGCCCGGCGAAGTCAGCCTGAGCGTCGGCACACTCGACGACCGCAACCTTCTTCCCGCCTGCGAGGCACTGGAAGCGTTCCTGCCCGCCGGTACGCGCGCCTGGGGGCAGATCAGCGTGGGCGTGCGCTGCCTCGGCCCGGTGGCATGGACCGTGTATGTGCCGGTGAAGGTTTCGGTGGTGAGCGACTACCTGGTCACGGCCCGCCCGATCCGGCCGGGCCAGATCATCGGACCTTCCGACATCGAGCGCAGGCGCGGCGATCTGGCCGCACTCGGTGACCGGACCCTGACCGCCGCCGAACAGGCGATGGGCCACCACGTGCGTTACGCGGTGGCGGCCGGGCAAGCGCTTCGTTCCGACATGCTGCGCCTGCCGGACGCGATCAAGCAGGGCCAGACGGTGCGGGTCATCGGCATCGGCGAGCGCTTCCAGGTGGCCAACGAAGGACGCGCGATGAATCGCGCCGCCGAAGGGGAACCGGTGCGGGTACGGCTGGCCAATGGGCAGGTCGTTTCGGGTATTGCGCGCCACGGGGGCATCGTGGAGGTAAGATTCTGAAGGCCGATTCGGGCCGGCACCCGGGCATGCTTGGCGGCGATTCCCCGGGTGGGCGGGCAACGAATTGTTTTTTTGATTTATTTCGTCGAATCGGGCTAAAGATTCCCGCTACGATGCCGTAAGCCAATCACGGAAATGGATTAATTGAGAGGGGTTCTGCCGTGAAAATCGAAGGTAGCATCAAGACGGCAAGCAGCCTGTTGGCGAACGAGAGCCGTCCCAAGACCCAGGCATCAGACGCAAGGCAGGCCGCGCCGGCGGACGCGAAGGTCGAGATCTCGTCGCTTTCGTCCAGCCTCGGCAAGGCTGAAGCCGCCATTGCCTCGACACCGACGGTCGATCGCGCGCGCGTCGCTGAATTGCGCCAGGCGATCAGCGAAGGTCGTTTCAAGATGGACGCCAACCGGATTGCCGATGGATTGCTCGCGAGCGTGCGCGAGATGCTCGAGGCGAAGAGCTGACGATCGTGGCGACACAGGCCGATCTGCACAAGATTGCAATACTGATCGACGGCGAGCGCGCGCTGATGCGCCGCTTCGTCGACCTGCTGGAACAGGAAGAGGCCTTGCTGATCGCAGGCGAAACCGATGCGCTGCTCGCGCTGGTGCGCGAAAAGAGCGAGGTCTACCAGCTCCTGCAACGCCAGCACGATGCCCGGGCGCTGCTGCTCGGCCGGCTGCGGCTCGACAACAGCGACGCCTCGGTTCGCGCGCTGTGTGCGGCCATGCCCGACACCTTGCTGCGCTGGGACGAGGTTCTGGCCCTGGCGGAGGCCGCGCGCGACCGCAACGCGCTCAACGGCAAGCTGATCATCGAACGCATGCACAACAACCAGGCCGCGCTGTCGGTGCTGCTGTCGGCGTCCGATCAGCCGCAGCTCTACGGCGCGGACGGCTCGACCCGCCCCACCGGCGGCGGTCGCCACCTCGGCAGCGCCTGACACACGCACGAATCCGGCCCGCGCGAACGGGGCGCAGGCACATTTGAAGCTTGCGTCCTGCGGTCTCGCAGGTATCCTTGTGCCCCGCCGGCGTGGTGCCGGTGCGATTACGGGCCTCGAATCTCCCCATGACTGGCAAGCAATACGACGAATCATCCTTTCGGGTCCTGAAAGGACTCGAACCGGTGCGCGAGCGGCCGGGTATGTACACCCGTACCGATTCGCCCGCCCACATCATCCAGGAAGTCATCGACAACGCCGCCGATGAGGCGCTGGGCGGCTTCGCCCGGAAGATCCAGGTGTGCCTGCATCTCGACGGCTCGGTCAGCGTCGTCGACGATGGCCGGGGCATTCCGGTGGGCCTGCATCCGCAGGAAGGCTTGCCGGTGGTGGTCCTCGCCTTCACCCGTTTGCATGCCGGCGGCAAGTTCGACAAGCGCGAAGGCAATTCGGCCTATGCGTTTTCCGGTGGTCTGCACGGCGTCGGCGTGTCGGTCACCAATGCGCTGTCGACCCGCGTCGAAGTCGAGGTCAAGCGCGACGGCAAGATCCACCGCATCGATTTTTCGGAGGGCGGCGAGCACATCGGTCCGTTGCGCGTCGAGGGCGATTGCGCACGCCAGACCGGCACCCGCGTGCGCCTGTGGCCCGATCCGAAGTATTTCGAATCGCCGCGCGCGCCGATCGCCGAACTCGAGCGCCTGCTGCGCAGCAAGGCGGTGCTGCTGCCGGGCGTGTCGGTGCGCCTGGACGTCGAGCAGGCCCATGGCCCGGCGCTCACCAAGGCGTGGAACTATCCCGACGGCCTGGCAGGTTACCTCAGGGAGATCGCCGGCGACCTCGAACCGGTCGCCCCCTTGTTCACCGGCGAGCGCTACGCCGGCGCCGACGATCCGAGCTTCGCCCCGGGCGAAGGGGCGGCGTGGGCGATCGGCTGGTTCGAGACCGGGGTGCCGAACGAGTCCTATGTGAACCTGATCCCGACCGTCGCCGGCGGCACCCATGAATCCGGCCTGCGCGCGGGCGTCTTCGAGGCGATGAAGACCTTCATCGAACACCATGCGCTACTGCCGCGCGGCGTGAAGCTGCAACAGGAAGACGTCTGCGGAAAGATGAGCTTCGTGCTGTCGGCACGCCTGCTCGACCCGCAGTTCCAGGGGCAGGTCAAGGAAAAACTCAACTCGCGCGAAGCCGTCAAGCTGGTTTCGGGCCAGTTGCGCGACCCGTTCGAGATCTGGTTGAACAACCATGTCGAGGCCGGTCGCGCGATCGCAGAATTGTCGATCCGCCAGGCGATGGCGCGCCAGAAGAGCGCGCAGAAGGTCGAGAAGAAGAAGACCTCGGGCGTCGCGGTCCTGCCGGGCAAGCTTTCCGACTGCGAGTCGGAAGATCTGGCCGAAAACGAGCTTTTCCTGGTCGAAGGCGACTCCGCCGGCGGTTCGGCCAAGATGGCGCGCAACAAGGAAACCCAGGCGATCCTGCCCTTGCGCGGCAAGGTCCAGAATGCCTGGGAAGTCGATCCCGACCGGCTGCTCGCCAACGCCGAGATCCACGATATCGCGGTCGCGCTCGGCGTCGATGCGCATGCGGCCGGCGGCAAGGCCGACCTGTCGGGGTTGCGCTACGGCAAGGTCGTCATCATGTCCGACGCCGACGTCGATGGCGCGCATATCCAGACGCTGTTGCTGACCCTGTTCTTCAAGCATTTTCCCGCCCTCATCGAGCACGGACACATTCATGTCGCGCAGCCGCCGCTGTACCGCGTCGACGTGCCCGCCCAGGGCAAGAAGCGGCCGGCACGCCGGCTCTACGCGCTCGACGACGGCGAACTCGCGGCAATCCGCGACCGCCTGCAGCAAGAGGGTTTTCGTCCCGACGCGATCGAGATCGGCCGCTTCAAGGGGCTCGGCGAAATGAACCCCGACCAATTGCGCGAAACCACGATGGACCCGGCCACCCGGCGGGTGCTGCCGGTGAAGGTGCGCAGCGGCGCGCTCGACGAGACCCTGCGGATGTTCGGCCTGCTGATGGGCAAGGGCGAAGCATCGGGGCGGCGCGCCTGGATGGAAGACAAGGGCGATTCGGTAGAAGCCGATGTGTGACCCGGCCGCCCCCCGGGGGCGGAACGGCCCTCGCGCGGCACGACGAATCCCTACCCCCCGCGCCGACTGCACTCGAACGACGCGACATGCATGCATGTCATAGACCCTGATCAAAGCTCATGACCCAAGAAACACCCGACCTGTTCGACCTGCCGCTGCCGCCGACACCACCGGCGCCGCCCGCGGCTCTTTCCGACGGCGATGGCGACGACGGCAGCCTTGCCCTCGACCGTTTTGCCGAACGGGCCTACCTCGCCTATGCGATGAGCGTGGTGCGTTCGCGCGCCCTGCCCCAGGTCGAGGACGGCCTCAAGCCGGTGCAGCGGCGCATCCTGTTCGCCATGAACGAGATGCGCCTGTCCGCGAGTTCCAAGCATGTCAAGTCGGCACGCGTGGTCGGCGACGTGATCGGCAAATACCATCCGCACGGCGACACCTCGGTGTACGACGCGATGGTGCGGGTGGCGCAGGATTTCTCGCTGCGCTACCCGCTGGTCGACGGCCAGGGCAATTTCGGCTCGCGCGACGGCGATTCGGCGGCGGCGATGCGCTACACCGAATGCCGCCTCACCCCGATCGCCGAGCTGCTGCTGTCCGAGATCGATCGCGGCACGGTCGACTTCCTGCCCAACTACGACGGCGCCTTCCACGAACCGCAGTTCCTGCCGGCACGCCTGCCGTTCGTGCTGCTCAACGGCGCCTCGGGCATCGCGGTCGGCATGGCGACCGAGATCCCGCCGCATAACCTGTCCGAACTCGCCGAGGCGGCCTGCCACCTGATCCGCGCTCCCGAGGCCGGGCTCGACGAGATTCTGGCGATCCTGCCCGGCCCCGACTACCCCGGCGGCGGACAGATTATCTCGTCGCCCGAGACCATCCGCGAGGCCTACGCCAGCGGTCGCGGCTCGCTGCGCCTGCGCGCCCGCTGGCACGTCGAGGAACTCGCGCGCGGCCAGTGGCGGGTGATCGTCGACGAACTGCCGCACGGGGTATCGAGCGCCGGCGTGCTCGCCGAAATAGAAGCGCTGACCAATCCCCAGCCGCGCGCCGGCAAGAAGGAAGTGTCGCAAGAGCAGAAGAACCTGCGCCAGCTGGTGCTGGGGGTGCTCGACACGGTGCGCGACGAATCCAGCGACAAGGCCCCGGTGCGCATCGTGCTCGAGCCGAAGTCGAGCCGCCAGGCGCGCGACGAATTCATGGCGGTGCTGCTCGCGCATACCAGCCTCGAAACCAACACCTCGCTCAACCTGACCATGATCGGTCGCGACGGCCGGCCGCAGCAGAAGAACCTGGTCCAGATCATCCGCGAGTGGATCGACTTTCGCTTCACCACCGTCGACCGGCGCACCCGCCACCGCCTCGACGAGGTCGACCGCCGCATCCACATCCTCGAAGGCCGGATGATCGCCTTTCTGCATATCGAGGAAGTGATCCGGGTGATCCGCGAGTCGGACGAGCCCAAGCCGGCGCTGATCGCCGCCTTCGCGCTCACCGAAATCCAGGCCGAAGACATTCTCGAGATCCGCCTGCGCCAGCTCGCCCGCCTCGAAGGCTTCAGGATCGAGAAGGAACTCGGCGAACTGCGCGAAGAGCGCGACGGCCTGCAGCAGATTCTCGACAGCCGCGCCGTGATGACGCGGCTGATTCTCAAGGAGATCCGCGACGACGCGAAGCGATTCGGCGACGCCCGCCGCACGCTGCTCGAGGCGGTCACCCCGGTGGCCCCGGCCGAGATCAGCGTGCCCGACGAACCGGTGACCGTGATCGTGTCGAAGAACGGCTGGGTGCGCGCGCGCCAGGGCCACGGCATCGACCCCGCGGCAATTGCCTACAAGGCCGGCGATCATGCGCTTGCGATCATCGAATCGCGCACCCCCTGGCCGCTGGTGGTCATCGATTCGAACGGCCGCGCCTACACCATGCGGGTCTCGGATCTGCCGGGCGGGCGCGGCGACGGCGCACCGGTGTCGACCCTGATCGAGTTCCAGGAAGGCGGCAAACTCGCCCAGGTGGTTTCGGACGCGCCCGAGAGCCGTTGGCTGTTCGCGAACTCCGGCGGCTATGGCTTCATCTGCGCGCTCGCAGACGCAAGCAGCCGCCAGCGCGGCGGCAAGGCCTTCATGACCCTGGAGAAGGGCGAGAAGCCGCTCGCCCCCGCCCGCGTGCAAGGCCACTGGATTGCGGCGGTCTCCGAGAACGCCCGCATCCTGCTGTTTCCGCTCACCGAAATGAAGGTCCAGTCCGGCGGGCGCGGCGTCATCGTGATGGCGCTCGACGACGGCGAGACGATGCGCGCGGTGGCGGTTCCGGGCGACGATGCGGCGCTCACCGTGAGCGGCCAGATGCGCGGCGGCAAGGCGGCCGAGATCGAGATCAAGCCGGCGCAGCGCAGCGCGCTGCAGCACCGGCGCGCGCGCAAGGGCACGCCGCTCGCCAAGAAACTGGTGCCGGACGCGCTGCGCTAGGCGGCCCGCGCCGCCGGCCACGCCTCATTGCGGCGGCGTGGTGGCGGCGTCCGCCGCCGGGTCGGCCGGACCCGCAGCGGGCGGCGCGAGCGGCGCGTCCACCGGCCCGGGCATGATCGCCCTGATCTGCTCACCATCGCGGATGCGGGCCGGCGCACGCGACTGCGGCGTCTCTGCCGGCTCGGCGAACATCGACTCGATCAGAATCGTGACCCTGCGGTTGCGCGCCCGGCCGCTTTCGTCCGAATTCTCGGCGATCGGGCGCTGGTCGCTATAGCCCGCCGCCGTCAGCCGCTCCGCGCTCACGCCCGCATCGATGAACAGCCGCACCACCGACGAGGCGCGCGCCGACGACAACTCCCAGTTGGACGGAAAGCGGAAAGTGCTGATCGGAACATTGTCGGTGTGCCCTTCGACCTTGACCGGGAACGTCGCGCCCGCGATCACCTGGGCGACTGCCCTCAGCGGCATCGTGGCCGCCTGGCCGAGGGTGGCCTCGCCCGGGGCGAACAGCACGCTGGCATTGATCTCCACCGAGATCCCGTGCGCGCCCTCGGTGACCGTGACCTGGCCGCTGCGCGTCAGCGGCTCGAGTACTTCGCGGATGCTGTCGGCCATGCTGCGCATCTGCTGCACCTGCTCGACGCGGCGAGCCTCGGCCTGCTTGTTCTCGACCGGTCGGTTGATCACGACCGGAATCGGCAATATCTGCGGCGGCGTGATCGGCGGCAGCACGATCTGCTGGCCACTCTCGTTGACGTTGATGTTGCGGAAGGCGCTGACGATCGAGTCGGAAAGCACCTTGTACTTGCCCTCGTTGATCGTCGACAGCGAATACATCACGACGAAAAAAGCAAACAGCAAGGTGATGAAGTCGGCGTAGGAAACCAGCCAGCGCTCGAGGTTCTCGTGCTCTTCGTCAGACTTGCGGCGCCTGCGCATCGCCCCTTCTCCGTCTAGACGACGTAGCCGCGCATCCGGCTTTCGATGATGCGCGGATTGTCGCCGTTGGCAATGCCGACGAGGCCATCGACCAGCATTTCGCGCTGCGAGACGATGTTGGAAACATGGATCATCAACTTCTTAGAGATCGGCAGGAACACCAGATTGGCCAGGCCGACGCCATAGATGGTCGCGACGAAGGCCACCGCGATCCCGGCGCCGAGCCTGGACGGGTCGCTGAGGTTCTCCATCACGTGAATCAGGCCCATCACCGCCCCCAGAATGCCGATGGTCGGCGAGTAGCCGCCGGCGGCCTCCCAGATCTTCGCGCTCATCTTCATCCGGGCTTCGGCCGCACCGATCTCCACCTCGAGGACTTCGCGCAGGCGTTCGGGCTCGACCCCATCGACGAGCAACTGCACGCCGCGGCGCATGAATGGATCGGACAGGCCGGGAATGCGGGTCTCGAGTGCGAGCAGACCGTCCTTGCGCGCGACCTGGCTCCAGCCGGTGGCCTCGTCGATGAGCGCGGCGTGATCGACGACCGGCGGCACGAAGATCCACCGCCCCATCCGCAGGCCATCGACGAACACGCGCGACGGGCTTTGCAGCATGACCGCGCCCATGGTGCCGCCGACGACGATCAGGAAGGCCGTCGGCTGGATCAGCGAGGACACATGCCCGCCTTCCAGCACCTGGCCGATCAGGATCGCGGCGATGCCGAGCGTCAATCCAACCAGGCTGATCTTGTCCATTTGAGCGGGCTCTCGAGCGCGTCGGCCTCAGGCCGACGCAAGCTTGGGTGGGCGGCCACGGCGCGGCGACATCGATTTCGCCTCGGCAGTGCCGAACAGACGCGCACGCAAACGGGCGACCGATTGCCCGTGCAGCTGGCAGACGCGCGATTCGGAAACACCGAGCACCTCGCCGATTTCGCGCAGGTTGAGCTCCTCGTCGTAGTAAAGCGCCATGACCTGCTTCTCGCGCTCGGGCAAGGCCTCGATCGCGCTCACCAGGTTCGAGCGCAGGTCGGCATCCTCGAGCAGGTCGAGGGGATTCGAACCTTCCTCGACCATGTAGCGCTCGAGAAAATCCTCGCCCTCGTTCCCGCCGAAATCCTCGATATAGACCAGCTGGTGCCCACGCGCGTCCTGCAGCATGCTCTGGTACTCGGCAAGCGGCATGCCGAGCGCCTCGGCCAGTTCGGCCTCGCTGGGCGCGCGGCCGTTGCGTTGCTCGAGTTCGTGGATCGCGGCCTCGATGCGGCGCATGTCGCGGCGCAGGCTGCGCGGCAGCCAGTCGCTCTCGCGCAGCCCGTCGAGCATCGCGCCACGGATCCGCTGCACCGCGTAGGTTTCGAACTGGGCCCCGAGCCCGTCCTCGAACCGCCCGATCGCGTCGAGCAGCCCGATCATTCCGTTCTGGATCATGTCATCGAGCTGGACGCTCGCGGGCAGCCTGGTCAGCAAGTGACAAGCGAGGCGTTTTACCAGCGGGGCGTAACTTTCGACAAGTTGCGCCTTGTCGAGATTTCCGTCAGCGTCGTACATCCATACCGCCTGAATTTTCGTGCGTCCGGGCCGCGAAACGAGTGTCACGCGACGTGGAGCGGAGCGACATTGTCCCGCAGCGACGCCGGTATTTCCAGACGAATAAGTCAGCGACATCGCATTTACCCCGCCGGACGAACCCGCGTCGCCCCGGATGCGCCCGAAAGCGCCTGGAGACGGCGCAGGAATGCCGCCTCGGCGCCGCGCGGCGAAGCCTCGGCGGCCTCGTTCGCCAACCCGGCGCCGAGATCGTCGCGCTCGATCTCGCCCAGCCAGGCGACCGGCACGCCGATCTGCCGGCGCACCAGATCGTTGAGCCCGGCGAAGTAGGCACCCGCTTCGCTCCGGCTCCTGGCGCGCGCCACCGCCAGATGCAGCGATCCGGCGCCCGCCGCGGCCAGTTGGCGGATGGTCTGGTAGGCTTCCTTGAAGCCGCTGCGGCTCGCCTCGGCGACGACCAGCCGCCGCGGCGCGGCAAAGATGAACGGAGAAGGATCGGCGGCGGCCGCGGCGGTCGAATGAATCAGGACGAAGCCCGCATAGCGATGGATATGGCGCAGCGCCGCCACCAGCCGCGCGCGGCGCTCGTCGTCGAGCAGCGGCAGCGCCAGCGCGGCGGCGGTCACCGGCACCCGGCCGAGCAGACCCGGTATCGGCTGGACCAGCTCGAGCGGATCGACGCCGCCGCCCAGCACGCTCAGAAGATCCGCCCCGCCGGGCAGGTCGAAGACACCGGCGAGGGTGTCGCCGCCGGACGCTTCGTCCAGGATCAACACCCGCTCGGCCTGGCTCGCGATCCGGTACGCGGTCTGGACCGTCGAGCAGACCTTGTTCCGCCCGGTCGCATACAAGGCCACCACGGTGGGCGGCGCACGCCGGAAGAGTCTGCGCAATCCGGCGGCCTGGTCTTCGCGTGGGTCGATCATGTCAGCGCTCCGCCGCGGCCATCATCAGCGCCGCCTCGTCCGCGCGCAAATGCCAGGGCGAATCCGCGCCGTCGCCCTTGAGCGCCCGGTGCAGCAGGTAGCTGCGATTGGGCAGGTGCAGGTCCTCCGGCACGCGCTGACCGTTGGTCACGTAGAAGATGTCGAGTTCGTGCGCGATCGCTGCCCCGATGGCCGGTGCCAGCGATGCCGCCTCGTCCACCTTGGTGAATACGCAGCCGGCCAGATCCGGCCCCTTGTAGGCGCGGATCACATCGTCGAGCGTATCGCCGCGGCAGGTGGCATTGAGCAGCAGCAGCCGGCGCACGCTGCCGGCGCCGGCGAGCATCGCCGCCTGCTGGGCCACCATGCGGTCGCGCTGGCTCATGCCCACCGTGTCGATCAACACCATGTGCTTGTTGCGCAACTCCGACAGGGCCTGGCGCAGTTCCGCGCCGTCACGCACCGGGAACACCGGCACGCCCAGGATGCGCCCGTAGATCCGGAGTTGCTCCTGCGCGCCGATGCGGTAGCCGTCGGTGGTGATCAGTGCCAGCTTGTCGGCGCCATGCCGGACCACGAAGCGCGCCGCGATCTTGGCGGTGGTAGTGGTCTTGCCGACGCCGGTCGGGCCGACCAGCGCGAACACGCCGCCGCGGTCGATGAGATCGGCATCCGAGGACATCGCGCGCAGATCGCGCCCGAGCGCATTGCGCACACTGTCGCGCGCCTCATCGAGGCTGGCATCGGTGCTCACGGTGTCGGCGAGCGAACGCGACAGCGCGCTGGAAAAACCGGCTTCCAGGAGCTCGCCGACGATCTCGGCCCGCGCCGGCGCGGTGCGGCGGATTTCGCCCCACGCGAAACCCGCCAGTTGCCGCTCGATCATGCCGCGAATCCCGGTGAGCTCGTCCATGAGCTTGCGATTGGTCTCCTGCAGCGTGCGGATCCGCTCGTCGTCGAGCGCGCTGCCGCGGCTGCGGGCGGCGGGTGCTTCGGCGGCCTCGGCGGGTCTGGGCATGCCGGCCTGCACGCTCGGCGAAGCCGCTTGGGCGCGCCGCGCATCGCCGGAGATCAGGATGCTCTCGGGGTAGTCGTTGCGCCGCATCAGGTAATCGGCGGTTTCGACCCGCGGCGGCTCGAACGGCCTCACGGTGGCATTGGCGCGGGGGTTGCGTTCGGGAGACGGCGCGGCGGCGGCCCCCGCCATCCGCTGCGCCGACAGGCTCACACGATAGTCGTCGGTGTCGTCGCCATACCCGGCCGGGGTGCTCGCCGGCGCAGGCGGCATGTGCGTGGCGCGGGTCGCGGGCGCGGTGCTCTGCAACGCCCCGACCGCCTCGGCCGGCAGGGCCAGGATCTCGACCCCGCCATCCATCGCGCGATTGGACAGCACGATCGCATCCGCACCGAGTTCAGCCTTCAGCTCGCGCAGCGCATCGCGGGCGGTTCTTGCAAAGTAGCGTTTGACGTTCATACCGACTCTCCCGACGGCCACGCTCTTCCCGCAGCCTGGAGTCATTATGCGATGCGGCACGAGGCGCGATAGCCGCGAATAAACGGGTTTACCCCGCTCAATTCGGCCCCGCCGGCCCTGCCGCGAACGCGGCTCAAGCGGCCCCGCCCACCATCGCGCTCACCCGGATCGTCCGCGACTCGGGCACTTCGGAGTTGGCGACGACCTTCAGCGAAGGCACGCTGCGGCGCAGGAAGCGCGACAGCAGCCAGCGCAGCTGCGGCGGCACCAGCAGCACCGGCGGCAATCCGATGTCCTCCTGGCGCTGGGCCGCCTCGGCGGTCTGGCGCAGCAGGCCGTCGGCCAAGCCGGGCTCGATCGCGCCGCCGTCGCCGCCGCCCGAGCCCATCGCCTGGATCAGGATGCGCTCCAGCGTGGGTTCGAGCGCGAGCACCTGGATCTCGGTATGGCCCGGGAACAGGCTCTGCATGATCGCCCTGCCCAGCCCCTGGCGCACCCGCGAGGTCAGCTCCATCGGGTCCTGGGTGCGCGGCGCATGCTCGGCCAGGATCTCGATGATCGTGCGCATGTCGCGAATGTTGACGCCCTCGTCGAGCAGGTACTGGAGCACCCGTTGCACCACGCCGACCTGCAGGGTGGCCGGGACCAGCTCCTCGATCAGCTTGGGGCTGTCCTTGCCGATGTGATCGAGCAGCGCCTGGGTTTCCTGCCGGCCGAGCAGTTCGGCAGCGTGGCTGAGAATCAGGTGATTCAGGTGGGTCGCGACCACCGTGCTCGCATCCACGACCGTATAGCCCAGCCCGTGCGCCTGCTCGCGCTGGGCGGCGTCGATCCAGTAGGCCGGCAGATCGAAAGCCGGGTCGCGTGTTTCGCGTCCGGTCAATGGCCCGGTCACGCGTCCGGGGTTGATCGCGAGGAACTGCCCCGGATACGCCTCTCCGGCGCCGATCTCGACCCCCTTGAGCGTGATCCGGTAAGCATTGGGCCGCAGTTCGAGGTTGTCGCGGATATGGACCGGGGCCGCCAGGAAACCTACGTCCTGGGCGAACTTCTTGCGCAGGCCACGGATGCGCTTCAGGAGTTCGCCATCCTGGCTCTTGTCGACCATGGGAATCAGGCGATAGCCGACTTCCAGGCCCAGCACGTCCACCGGCTGAACATCGCTCCAGCTCGCCTCCACGCTGTCGGCCTGTGCCGCGGCAGCCATGGCCGGCGGTGGCGCCGCCTCGGCCTCGGCAGCGGCCTCGCGCTGCATCGCCCCGAGGCGCGACCACGCCAGCGCCCCCAGCCCGCCCGCGATCAACAGGAACACCAGGTTGGGCATGCCCGGGATCAGTCCGAGCACGCCGATGATGGCTGCCGTGAGCATCAACACCTGCGGGTTGGAGAACACCTGGTTGATCACCAAGCCACCCATGTCTCCATCCTCGCCGACGCGCGACACCACCAGGCCGGCCGCCACCGAAATGATCAGCGCCGGAATCTGCGCCACCAGGCCGTCGCCGATGGTGAGCAGCGTATAGGTCTCGATCGCCTGGTCCATCGGCAGGTCGTGCTGCATGATGCCGACCACCAGACCACCGATGATGTTGATCAGCAGGATCAGGATGCCCGCGACCGCATCGCCGCGGACGAACTTCGACGCACCGTCCATCGCGCCGAAGAAGTCGGCTTCCTGCGCCACTTCCTTGCGCCGCCGCTTGGCCTCGTTCTCGTCGATCAGGCCGGCGTTCAGATCGGCATCGATCGCCATCTGCTTGCCCGGCATCGCGTCGAGGGTGAACCGGGCGCTGACCTCGGCGATACGACCGGCACCCTTGGTGACCACCACGAAGTTGATCAGCACCAGGATCACGAACACCACCAGGCCGATCGCGGTGTTGCCACCCACCAGGAAGTGGCCGAACGCCTCGATCACCTTGCCGGCGGCGTCGGTTCCGGTGTGCCCCTCGAGCAGCACGACCCGGGTAGACGCGACGTTGAGCGCGAGGCGCATCAGCGTGGTGATCAGCAACACGGTCGGGAAAACCGAGAAGTCGAGCGGCTTGCGGGTATACATCGCCACCAGCATCACCATGACCGCCATGGCGATGTTGAAGGTGAAGAACAGATCGAGCGCAAACGGCGGCAGCGGCAGCACCATCATCGACAGCACGGTGATGATGAAGATCGGCGCGCCCAGCATGCGCAGGTTGGCAGGCGCCATCAACGCCCGCAGGTTCAGCGATTCGAGCATTCGGAAACCTCTTCAAGTTTGCCGCGCGCGGCCATCAGTCGGCGGCCCCGGGGTCCAGACCTTCCGGCACCGCGAGGCCCTCGGGCGTGACCGGCGGCGTGCCGCCGTGCGAAAGCCAGTGCTCCAGCTGGTAGACGTAAGCCATCACTTCGGCCACCGCGCGATACAGCGCCGCGGGCACCGCCGCTTCGAGCTCGCAATGGGCGTAAAGGGCCCGTGCCAGCGGCGGCGCTTCGAGCAGCGGCACATCGTGCTCGCGCGCGATCTCGCGAATCTTGAGCGCGAGCGCCCCCCGCCCCTTCGCGACCACCACCGGCGCCCCCATGCGCGCCGAATCGTATTTGAGCGCGACCGAGAAATGGGTCGGGTTGGTGACCACCACGTCGGCCTTGGGGACTTCGCTCATCATGCGCCGGCGCGCCATTTCCATCTGCACCCGGCGGATGCGCGCCTTGAGGTGCGGGTCGCCCTCCTGCTCCTTGAACTCGCGCTTGACCTCTTCCTTGGTCATGCGCAGCTTCTTGTAGTACTGCCACAACTGGAACGGCACATCGATCAGTGCGATCGCCGCCAGCCCCAGCACGATCAGCAGCGCGGACCACCACAGCGTGTCGACGAACTCGGTGATCGCACGGTCGAGCGCCATGCCCATCAACGCGAACACGTGCTCATGCTCGCGCAGGAACACGAAAACCCCCATTCCACCCACGATCGCGGCCTTGAGGATCGACTTCACCAGCTCGGCCAGGCCATGCGCCGAGAACATCCGCCCCAGCCCCGCGATCGGGTTCATACGCGACAGCTTGAGGCCCAGCGCCTTGGGCGAGAACACGAAGCCGCCGAGCAGAATCGGCGCGGCGACCGCCGCCAGCATCAGGATGCCGAAGAACGGCAGCATGGTGAGGATGGCCTGGGTGAACAGGTCGCCGAAGTTGTTCAGCATGAGACCGGTATCGAACGCAAGCGCCCGCTCGAAGCTGAAACCATGGCGCAGGATCCCGAGTACGCGCGCCGAGATCCAGCTCCCCAGCGCCCACAGGCCGAGCACCCCGAAAACGAGCACCAGGAACGTCGACAGCTCGCGCGATTGCGGAACCTGCCCTTCTTCGCGCGCCTGCTCCAGACGTCGCGCCGATGGTTGTTCGGTCTTTTCGAGATCGCTGTCTTCAGCCATGTCCGGCCCCCTGGGTCACCACCCCGCCCCGGTTCGGGCGATGTGCGACGTGGGGCCATTATCGGCTCGGGACTGCAAGCGTCAGGTGCGGAAAAAGACCGGGTTTGTCCCCCAATTCAAACCGCGGCGGCGGCTCGAGGCGACGCTCAGCGCGGAGGGGGCAGCTTCTCCAGGCCACGAATGCGCACGTCGGTGCCCAGCCCCCGCTCGGCGAACCACCCCTGGTTCATTTCCAGCGCATAGCGCGCCTGGCCTGCCGCACAGTGACTTTCCTCGGAGTGCGGTGTCATGTCGGCGATGTTGAGGATGCGCCCTTCGGCGTCGGCAAAGGCCACCGAGAGCGGGATCAGGGTATTCTTCATCCACATGCAGTGACGCGCATCGTGGGTGAACACGAAAACCATGCCGTGCTGCGCCGGCATGCTGGTGCGGTTCATCAAGCCGGTCTGTCGATGCTGCGGCGTTGCCGCAAGCTCGGCCTGGATCCTGTACATGCCGATCGACAGATCGACGACCGGCATCGCCGCCGGGCCTTGCGCCTGCGCCAGGCCGCCGGTCAACAGCAGGCCGGCACCCAGCAGCAGCCGGCGCAAGCGGTCCGGGCCGCGAACCGCCGTCGAAGCGTCGCCATTCATCATTTCACTCATTGCTCGATCATTCCTCGCCTCATGTTTGTTCCGATGCACGCCCCTCACGCCGCCGCCGGATGCGCGGTGCGCCTTCGCGCGCGCTCGGTCCACCGATGCGCGGCCCCGACGCGGGTGGTGGCGGCGCAACCGGCACGCCCACTTCGCGCCACGCCCCCGGGGCGATGCCGTCCAGCGACCAGTCACCGATCGCGACCCTGACCAGGCGCAAGGTCGGCAGGCCGACCCGCGCGGTCATGCGCCGCACCTGGCGATTCTTGCCCTCGCGCAACACGATCTCGATCCACGCGGTCGGCACGCTCAGGCGCTCGCGAATCGGCGGATCGCGCGCCCACAGCCAGGCGGGTTCGGGTATCGCGCGCGCCTGACACGGCCGGGTGGTGAAATCGCCCAGATCGACCCCCGCGCACAAGCTTGCCAGCGCCCGTTCGCCGACCTCGCCTTCGACCTGGGCCAGATAGGTCTTGGGCAGCTTGTGACGCGGGTCGGCAACACGGCTTTGCAGCCCGCCGTCGTCGGTCAGCAGCAACAAGCCCTCGCTGTCGCGGTCGAGCCTGCCGGCCGCATAGACACCGGGTACCGGGATGTAGTCCTTGAGGGTCGGCCGTCCGCCGTCGTCGCTGAACTGGCACAGGACACCGAATGGCTTGTTGAACAGGATCAAGCGCGTCATGCCGGCAATATACCGCGTCCGCCGGCCCGGCGCTCATCGCACGCGGTCACGCCGCGCCGATCTCGAGCGTCCGATCGGCCCAGCGGCGTGCATCGTCCGCATCGTGGGTGACGAAGATCAGCATCTTGCCGTCCCGGTCGATGACGCGGCGCACCCAGTCGCCGGCCTCGATGCGGGTGTCGGGGTCGAGCGCCCCGAACGGTTCGTCGAGCAGGATCAGCGGCCGCTCGCGCAGCACAGTGCGGATCAAGGCGACGCGCTGGCGCTGGCCGCCGGACAGTTCGCCCGGCAGGCGCGCGAGCAAGTCGGCCACGCCGAGCAGTTCACAGGCGTCCACGACCCTCCGCCACTGCGGCGCGGAAGGATTTCCCTGCCTGAACCCGAGCCGCAGGTTGTGCGCGACGCTGATATGTTCGAACAGATTGTGCTGCTGAAACAGCGTCGCGACCGGCCGGTCTTCGGCGCGCAACCCGTGCAGGGGACGCCCGTCGAGGACGATCTCGCCGGCCAGCGGCGGCACGAAGCCGCCCAGGCATTCGAGCAGCGTGCTCTTGCCCGCGCCGCTGGGCCCCATGAGCGCCATGACCCGGCCGCGCGCGAGCGCGAAGTCATGCTGCCAGCGCAGACCGCCGCGCCCGACCCGCAGGCCTTTGACCTCAAGCACGCGCGCGCTCCAGCAGGCACAGCGCAGCCAGCGCCACGGCCAGCAACAACAACGCGGCGGCGGCCGCTTCGTCCAGCCGATAGCTGCCCGCAAGCGCGTGAATCATCCACGGCAGCGTATGCCAGGATGGATTGCCGTAGATGCCGAACACCGCGAAGTCGCCCAAAGCCAGCACGAATGCGATCGCCGCCACCCGTCGCAGCGCGGGCGCCAGAAAGGGTCCGAGCACCCGCCGCCAGTGATGCCACCCCTGCAGGCCGAGATCGGCCAGCAACGGCCGGTACTGGGCGTCGTACTCGAACATGCTCGGCCTGAGCTGCACGAACACGAACGGCAACGCCATCAACGCATTGAGCAGCACGATCGCGACCCAGCCCCACTCGAGCCAGTTCACCCGCGCCATCAGGAGCACATATACACCCACCGACAACACCATGCCCGGAATCACGAGATGGTGGACCGCTGCCGCTTCGACGAGGCGTCGCCGGGGCGCATCGTCGAAATGCCGCCACAGGCTCAGGGCCGCGAGCGCCAGCGCCACGGCCAGCAGCGCCGCCGCGAGCGCGAATCCGACCGAGAACACGGTGGCGCGGGCGATTTCGGGCCACGGCAAGGCGCGGCCCGCCGCGGCGGCCGCCGGCACGAGGCTGACGATCGGCAACGACAGGAACGCGACGACCGCCGCGTAGAGCGCGCGGCCACCCCACTTCACCGCCATCCCCACCTGTGGCCGCCACGCATCGCCGGCGCGTGCCGCCACCAACCACTGCAGCCCGCCCCAGCGGCTGAACAACACGAACAGGCTGCCAGCGACGACCAGTTGCATGCAGGCCAGGAACAAGGCTTCGGGCGGATTGAAATCGAACTTGAGCGCCTGAAAGATCGCCACCTCGAGCGTCGTCGCGCGCGGCCCACCGCCCAGCGCGAGCACCACCGCGAAGCTGTTGAAGCACAACAGGAAGACGAAGCCGAAAACACCGGGCAGTGCGGTACGCAACATCGGCCACTCCACCAGCCGGAAGCGCTGCCAGCCGTTCAAGCCCAGCTGCGCCGAGATCTTCCAGGCATCGACCGGGATGCTCTGCCAGCGCTGGCTCAGCACCCTGATCGCAAACGGCGCATTCAGATAGACATGCGCGATCAATATGCCCGGCAAGCCGTAGAGCTGCCAGCCCCCGCCCAGCAGCGGCGTGATCCAGCCCGAACGCCCGAAGAGCGTCACCAGCCCGGTGATGAGCACCAGACTGGGCATCACGAAACACAACAGGCACAGGCGCTGGAACCAGGTCCGCCCGGGCAGATGCCGGTCGAGCGCGAGCGTACGCGCGAGCGGCAGCGCGATCAACAGCGACAAGACGGCGCTCAGCAGCGCCTGCCACAGCGAAAAACGCAGCACGTGCCAGAACCACCGCTCCTGCAACAGCGTCAGGCTCACCCCCGCGTTGCTGCGCAGTGCCAGCGCCAGCAACGCGGCCACGCTGATCGCGAGCATGACGAACAGCGCAAGCACCCCCGGCATCAGCCGCAACCCGAGCGCAAACCGCAAGCCGCCGTCGGGCGCAGCCCCCGTCGGCGGAGAAAGCCGCTCGGCGATCACCGGCTTACGGCGTCACGCCACTCGCGCACCCAGGCCGCGCGGCGGGCGCCGATTTCGTCGGCCACGAACCCGATGCGGTCGGGCCGGATCAACTGCTCGAATGCCTCGGGCAGCGCCACATCGCTGCGAACCGGCAACATCCAGTTGGTCACCGGGATGATCTCCTGCGCCTCGCGACTCAAGAGAAAGGCAAGAAACCGGTTCGCCAGCACGGCATCGTCGGTATGCGCGGACAGCGCCGCAACTTCGACCTGGGCGACATGCCCTTCGGCAAACCGCACCGCCCGATAGTGAGCGTTGCCGTCGGCGATGGCGTGGTAGGCCGGCGAGGTCGTGTAACTCAACACATAGTCCGCCTCGCCGCGCAGGAACATGTTGTAGGCTTCGGACCAGCCGCTGGTGACCGTGACCGTATGCTGCGCGAGGCGCGCCCAGGCCGCCGGCGCCGCGTCGCCATAAACCGCCCGCATCCAGTGCAGCAAGCCCAGCCCCGGCGTGCTGGTACGCGGATCCTGGTAGATCACCCGCGCCGGGCCTGCGACCAGCTCGGCAAGCGACGCCGGTGGCGCGCTCACCTTTCGATCGTCGTAGATGAAAGCGAAGTAGCCGAAATCGAAGGGCACGAAGCTGTCGTCCGCCCACGCGAGCGCAGCGACCATCGGCACCGACGCGAAATCGATCGAATGCGGCCGCACCAGCGCATGGGCGCGCGCCTCCGCGATCAGCGAATCGTCGAGGCCGAGGATGACGTCCGCGCGGGTATTCGCGCCTTCGAGGCGCACCCGGTTGAGCAGCGCCACCCCATCCTCGGCTCCGACGAACGCGATCGTGCAATCGCATTGCGCCTCGAAGCGCGCCTTCAGGGCCGGGCCCGGGCCCCAACTGCTGATGAAGGATTCGTAGGTATAGACCGTGAGATCGGCCGAAGCGGCCGGCGCGTTGCCCGCGGCCAGCGCGAGCGCCGCGAATGCAAGCGAACTGCGGATGTTCATGAACGTTCCGGTTGTCAAGCACATACACGACCGACGCGGAACAGGAGAGAAACGGCGCGGCCGGGCAGGCGGCCCTATCCCATTCCCTACGCCAGCACTAACTGGATCAGGTTCAGCGGGTTTAGACTCTCAGCCCCGGGCCACTGGCACCACGGCACCCCGATGAGACCGGCGGAGTATAACAATGCTGCAACATGAACACCATGGCGGCCCCCCACCCTCGCCCGTGCTCGACACCCTGCTCGACCGCATCGACGACATTCGTTTTCTGGGCGCGGGAAGCGCCAATCCCCACTGGCTGGTGACAGCGCACGGCAAGACCTATGTCTGGCGCCAGTTCGGCCCGGACGCGGCCTCGCCCGGTGCCGATCATGCACGCGAGGGGAAAATCCTGGCGGCGATCGCCGGGCGCACCTGGGCGCCCGTCGTACTTGCCCACTGCCCCGGGCACGGCATGCTGTTCCGTGCGTCGGCCGGCCGGCATCCTAATCCAGACGAACTGACCCGGCACCAGCGCACCACCCTGCTGGCCGCGCTGGCCGAGTGCTGGGCGACCGGTATCGACGACACCCCCCGCAACTATATCGACCTGGTCATGCGCTACGCCGACCGCGCGCATGCTTCGCCACAACGCGACGAACTGGTCGACGCCCTCATCGACGCCTGCGCACCATGGCCGACGACGTCATTCCGGCTCACCCACCACGACATCCACCCGGGCAACCTGCTCCTGGCCGGGGATCAGTGGACGCTCATCGACTGGGAATACGCGGCGCTCGGCAATCCCTGGTTCGATGCGGTATCGGCCGACGCCATGCTCACCCTGACCCCCTCCGAGAAGCGCATGCTCGCGCCGCATCTCGACGACGGATTCGACCCGGCACGCTGGCATTCGACATCCCGGTGGCGACAGCGCCTGAACCAGCTGTGGTGGCTCGCGCGCACCCCGCCGGATGGTCGGCAACAACCCACCCACCCCCACGCGGGGCTCGCATGACGCGCCGGTTCGCCGCATACTTCGCGGCGCGAGCCGGCGGCACCCTGCGGCCGGAGCCGCCCAAGTTCCGATGTGGAGAAAATCGATGAGAAACACGTTTGCCGCGCTCCTTGCGTCGGGCACGCTGGGGGCGGCGATTCCGCCGGCCTCGGCCCAGGCACAGCTGGATTTCACCCTGGTGAACCGCACCGGCTACACGATCAGCGAGGTCTACGTATCGTCGATGTCGTCGGATGACTGGGAAGAGGACATCATGGGCCGTGAGCTGCTCGAGGACGGGGAACGCGTCGAGATCGAGTTCACCCAGGGCGCGAAGGGCTGTAAATGGGACCTCATGGTTGCCTATGACGATGAAGAGGAAGCGAGATGGCAAGGTTTCGACCTGTGCGAAACCTCGGTGATCGAGCTTCATTATGACCGCGACAAAGGCACGACCTGGGCCGTCTATGAGTGAGCGCGCCGGCCCGGCGCTGCCGCATCCCGGGTGACGGCTGAAATCGGCCGAGGGTCGCCGAGGCGCAGCCAGCGCCTCACCGAAAGCACGACTCGTGGGCAAAAAAAACCGCCGGTCACCCGGCGGCATTTTCACTGATCGACTCGCGGGGTCGACCAAGACCCCGGAACGAGAGCCGAAATACTCAGACTTCGACCGTATCGGCAACGTCGCGGAACGCCGGAATCTGGTCGAAGTTCATGTAGCGGTAGATGTCCTTGGCCTTGGCATTGACCACTTCCACCTGCGCCATGTACTCGGCAACCGTCGGGATCTTGCCCATCAGCGCGCAGACCGCAGCCAGCTCTGCCGAGCCCAGATACACACGGGTGTCGATGCCCAGCCGGTTCGGGAAGTTGCGGGTCGAAGTCGACATCGCGGTACTCCCCTTGCGAACCTGCGCCTGGTTGCCCATGCACAGCGAGCACCCCGGCATCTCCATGCGGGCGCCGGACTTGCCGAGCACGCCGTAGTAGCCTTCCTCGTTGAGGATCATCGCGTCCATCTTGGTCGGCGGCGCGATCCACAGGCGGGTCGGGATGTCGGTCTTGCCTTCGAGGACCTTGCCGGCAGCGCGGAAGTGGCCGATGTTGGTCATGCACGAGCCGATGAAGACTTCGTCGATCTTGGTGCCGGAGACTGCGGAGAGCAGCTTGACGTCGTCCGGATCGTTCGGGCAGGCAACCAACGGCTCCAGCACGTCGGCAAGGTCGATCTCGATCACCGCGGCGTACTGCGCGTCGGCATCGGCGCGCAGCAACTCGGGGCTGGCGATCCAGGCTTCCATCGCCTTGATGCGGCGGCCGAGCGTGCGCGCATCGGAATAGCCGTTGGCGATCATCCACTTCATCAGCGTGATGTTCGAGCGCATGTACTCGATGATCGGTTCCTTGTTCAAGGCCACCGCACAGGCAGCAGCCGAACGCTCGGCAGCCGCGTCGGAGAGTTCGAAGGCCTGTTCGACCTTGAGATCCGGCAGCCCTTCGATCTCCAGGATGCGGCCCGAGAAGATGTTCTTCTTGCCCTTCTTCTCGACCGTCAGCAGGCCGGCCTGGATGGCGTAGTAGGGAATCGCATTGACCAGGTCGCGCAGCGTGACGCCGCGCTTGCCGGCTTCGGCGAGCGATCCCTTGAAGCGCACCAGCACCGACTCCGGCATGTCGAGCGGCATGACGCCGGTGGCGGCAGCGAAGGCGACGAGACCGGAACCGGCCGGGAACGAGATGCCGATCGGGAAGCGGGTATGCGAGTCGCCGCCGGTGCCGACGGTGTCGGGCAGCAGCAGGCGGTTGAGCCAGGAGTGGATGACGCCGTCGCCCGGACGCAGGCTGACGCCGCCACGCGTGCTGATGAAGCTAGGCAGCTCGCGGTGCGTCTTGACATCGACCAGCTTGGGATAGGCGGCGGTGTGGCAGAAGGACTGCATCACCATGTCGGCCGAGAAGCCGAGGCAGGCGAGGTCCTTGAGTTCGTCGCGAGTCATCGGGCCGGTGGTGTCCTGCGAGCCGACGGTGGTCATCTTGGGTTCGCAGTAGGTGCCCGGACGGATGCCCAGGCCTTCCGGCAAACCGCAGGCGCGGCCGACCATCTTCTGCGCCAGCGAAAAGCCCTTGCCGGAATCGATTGGTGCTTGCGGCAGACGGAACAGGGTGCTGACCGGCAGACCCAGCGCCTCGCGCGCCTTGGTGGTCAAGCCACGGCCGATGATCAGCGGAATACGGCCGCCGGCGCGCACTTCGTCGAGAATCACCAAGGTCTTCAGTTGCGATTCGGCAACCACGGCGCCGTTCTTCAGCGCAGTGACCTTGCCGGTCGCGTTATCGACCCTGAGTTCGATCTCGTCGCCCATATCGAGCTGGCCGCAATCGATCTCGATCGGCAGCGCGCCGGCATCTTCCATGGTGTTGAAGAAGATCGGCGCGATCTTGGAACCCAGACACACGCCGCCGAAACGCTTGTTCGGCACGAAGGGGATGTCCTCGCCGGTGAACCACAGCACCGAGTTGGTCGCGGACTTGCGCGAGGAGCCGGTGCCGACCACGTCGCCGACGTAGGCGACCAGGTTGCCCTTGGCCTTCAGGTCTTCGAGGAATTTGACCGGACCGCGCACGCCGGCTTCTTCCGGTTCGATGCCGGGACGCGGGTTCTTCAGCATCGCCAGGGCGTGCAGCGGGATGTCGGGGCGCGACCAGGCGTCCGGCGCCGGCGACAGGTCGTCGGTGTTGGTTTCGCCGGTGACTTTGAACACGGTGAGCTTCTGCGACGCGGGGACTTCCGGGCGGCTGGTGAACCACTCGGCGTCGGCCCACGACTGCATCACGGCCTTGGCGTTGGCGTTGCCCGCCGTGGCGAGTTCCTTGACGTCATGGAAATAGTCGAACATCAACAGGGTCGTCTTCAAACCCTCGGCGGCCACCGCACCGACCTCCGCATCGCCCAGCAGGTCGATCATCGGTTTGATGTTGAAGCCACCCAGCATGGTGCCCAGCAGTTCGGTCGCCTTGGCGCGCGACACCAGCCCACAGGCGAGGTCACCCTTGGAAACCCGGGCCAGAAAATCGGCCTTGACCTTGGCCGCATCATCGACGCCTGCCGGTACCCGGTACGTCAGCAGTTCAACCAGAAATGCCTCCTCGCCGGCGGGCGGGTTCTGGAGCAATTCGACGAGTTGAGTCGTTTGTTCCTTGGACAGGGGCAACGCGGGAATGCCGAGGGCGGCACGCTCGGCGACATGGGCACGGTAAGCTTCAAGCACGGCGGTTTCCTTCCATCGATGAAGTGGCAGGGCGTTCGGAACGGATCCCGAACGGGATTCTTGGATTATATGTCTTTTATAAGACTTAGAGTGCAATGCAGCATAAACTGCTTTGTCCTGACCCGCAAGACGCAAACTTCGATCGCATCGCCGTTGCGCAGTTCAAACCCGGCACGCGCAAATTCTCTAAATTCTACTCCTGCACGTTTCCGTTGACAGCGTGTCGATGCACTTCTTTTCATTGCCAATGGCACTGGAACCGAACGGGGCAGCATCCATGCGACCCGCGTACCACGGCCGATCGACATGTCGCGGGAACGCCTCGATTTCGCGCTGCCTCGCGCAGCGGCACCGAGCCCGGTTCCGCGAAGGCGGCGATACAGGCAGCGCGCCACCGCCAGCCGTCGCCTAGCGCTCCAGCGCGGCCAGTATCCGCTTGGTCAGTCTTTGCGCGACCGGGATCGCGATGAACGCTGCGACCGCGGCCAGCGGCCACGCCACGACGAAGGCCGCGGCCCATCGTCTCAGGAAATCGGATGGAAAGCCGAGATTCAGCCAGGTGATGATCGCGGTCATCAGGAAGGCCATGATGCCGGCCATGATGACCGGCTGGAGGTGTTGAGGTTTGAGTCGCATGCGAGTGGTTTCACGGATCAACGAAAGAGAGGCAGTGCCGCGACGCGCTGGTCGATATCCTGCACGATGCGGACATAAGCCGGTGCGCCAACCCCGCCGTAACGGCGGTTGAACTCCGCAAGTCGCATGAACTCCGGCAGATCGCCCATGGCGGGTAGCATATCCGTTTCGACGAGCCCCGTGATTACGCGTTGCTGCAGGCTCGCAGCGGTCCCAGGGTCGGCGGCCAATCGGCCGAACGCCGCCCCTGCCCGGTTCGCCGCGAAATCCTTGAAACTGAAGCCGCTCCCCTTGCGCGCGTCGCCAACCTCCTTGTGTACGCCGATCGCATCCGCAAAAGCCCCCCCGCCCAGCCCCGCCAGCGCCGCCGAGATGATGAAGTGTTGCGCAAGATCGACTCTTCCCGCGAGGGTGAGCGGCTTCCGGGCGGGCCGCGCCCATTGCTTCGCTTCAGGCACGAAAGTGGCAAGGTCCCGGCCACCCGCATGCAGCGCAAGCACGGTCAACAATGCCCGATTCTCCAGATCCGCCCCCCCGTTGGCCGATCGCTCCGCCGCAAGGCGCATGAGCGGCACGAGCACATCGAGCACCGGAATCGTTCGGGGCGATGTCGTACCGCGAACCAGTTCGGCCATCCGAAGCTGGTAAGCCTTCAGGCGTGCCCGGTCGTCCTGAGAAAACGCTGCGCTGCGAAGCCGCTCAGGAAAATCTTCGGTCCACGCATATTCGACCTTGAGATCGGTCGGCGACAAAGTCACCGCTCTGACCGTATCCGCGATCACGCGAAAATCCTCGCGCCGCCCGAGATAAGCCTGCGCCTGGTCGAATAGCCACGCCGCCAACCAATCGGGAAGCGGTATCCGGCCGATACTCACGCTCTCCGGCAGCAGCGCTCCGTCGCGCTCGCGCAGCCGGCCTTCGACGTTCACGAATTTTCCGAATGGATTCGGCGGCAATGCGATGCTGGCGACGACTGCCAGCCCATCATCATCCAGCATTGCCCTCGAACCGCCGGGCCCGAAGCGGCTCACCAGATAGTTCAGCGCGAGATCCAGTTCGTCCTCGCTCAACTGCAGCGTCCTGACTGGACCACCTACCGCCCTGCGCGGATCGTGCCGTTGAAACACTTGCCTGGCCCGCTCGACCTGCTGCGGCGAGAATTCGGCGACTCGCTCGAGCACCGGCTCTTCGGCCAAGACCAGTATGACCACGCCCAGCGCCAGCATCGACGCCACGAACAGCATGGTTAAGAGCACACTCAGAAATCGCATCCGACGACGGCCGTCCGAGAACGAAAAAAAGCCCGCTCTACGTGCGGGCCCTTTTCAGTGCCCATCGGGAATCTGGATCGATTCACCGACGAGCTGGAATTTTTGGGGCGACATACCGGGATCGAACCGGTGACAACTGGAGCCACAATCCAGTGCTCTACCAACTGAGCTAATGCCGCCACTTTTTCTTGCCACAGCAAACGCTGTGAAACCAAAATCTTGTTAAGACCTTGTTTTTTCAGCCACTTCTGGCCTGCCCGACAGGAATCGAACCTGTAACCCCCGGCTTAGAAGGCCGGTGCTCTATCCAGTTGAGCTACGGGCAGAGTTCCACGGGCATTTCGGGGATAGCTGGTCGGGGTGGAGGGATTCGAACCCCCGACATCTTGCTCCCAAAGCAAGCGCGCTACCGGACTGCGCTACACCCCGAGAGCCCTGCATCATACATATCGCCGTGCCCGGCGTCAAACGCCATTTTTTTGCGATCGCGGCACGCGAGGCACCGGATCGGGCGGGCAACAGGCCCGCGCCAACCCAACCCGTCACGATATCAAGCTTACTCGGCGGCCGTCTGCTCCAGCAAAGCCTTCATGCTGAGGCGGATCTTGCCGCGCTCGTCGGTCTCGAGAACCTTGACCCGAACCGCCTGCCCTTCCTTGACGAAATCGGTGACCGCATTGACCCGCTCGTTGGCGATTTGCGAAATATGCAGCAAGCCATCGCGACCCGGCAGGATATTCACGATTGCGCCGAAATCGAGCAGACGCACCACGGTGCCGTCATACACCCGGCCGACCTCGACTTCGGCCGTGATCTCCTCGATCTTTGCCTTGGCCTTCTGTGCGCCTTCCGCGCTCACCGAGGAGATCGTGATATTGCCGTCGTCGGTGATCTCTATGACTGTGCCGGTCTCTTCCTGCAGCGCCCGAATGACTGCTCCGCCCTTGCCGATGACATCGCGGATCTTCTCGGGATTGATCTTGATCTGGATCATGCGCGGAGCGAATTCAGACACTTCGCCGCGATTGGAACCGAGCGAACGCTGCATCTGCTCGAGGATGTGCAGACGACCGACACCCGCCTGCGCGAGCGCGACCTGCATGATCTCCTTGGTGATGCCCTGGATCTTGATGTCCATCTGCAACGCGGTGATGCCCTTTTGGGTGCCCGCGACCTTGAAGTCCATGTCGCCGAGATGATCCTCGTCGCCCAGGATGTCGGTCAGTACGGCGAAGCGATTGCCGTCCTTGATCAGCCCCATCGCGATGCCCGCCACATGTGCCTTGAGCGGCACACCGGCATCCATCATCGCGAGCGAGCCACCGCACACCGACGCCATCGAACTCGAGCCGTTCGACTCCGTGATCTCCGAAACGAGCCGCACCGTGTAACTGAACTCACTCGGCTCGGGCAGCACGGCGATCAAGGCGCGCTTTGCCAGTCGGCCATGGCCGACTTCGCGACGTTTGGTGACGCCCATCCGGCCGGTCTCTCCGGTCGAGAACGGCGGGAAGTTGTAGTGCAGCATGAAGCTTTCACGATACTCGCCGGCAATCGCGTCGATGATCTGTTCGTCGCGCCCGGTGCCGAGCGTGGCTACCACCAGCGCCTGGGTTTCGCCGCGGGTAAACAATGCCGAACCATGGGTGCGGGGCAACACCCCGACACGAATCTCGATCGGCCGCACCGTCCGGGTATCACGGCCGTCGATACGCGGCTCACCCGACAGGATGCGGCTACGCACGATACTGGCTTCCAGATCGTGGAAGGTATCCTTGATCTCGTTGGACGAAACCTCGCCGATATCGCTCTCGCCAAGCGCGGCCACGGCGTTGCGGCGGATCTCGTTGACGCGGACCGTGCGCTCCTGCTTGCTGGTGATGCGGAATGCATCTTCCAGCTCGCCGCGCGCGAGTTCGTTCACCCGTGCGATCAACGCTTCGTTGCGCGCCGGCGGCTGCCAATCCCATTCGGGCTTGCCAGCCACTTCAACCAGTTCGTTGATCGCGTTGATCGCGGCCTGCATTTGCTGGTGACCGAAAACCACGGATCCGAGCATGACTTCTTCGGACAACTCGCGCGCCTCCGATTCGACCATCAGCACCGCGGTCTCGGTGCCCGCCACGACCAGGTTGAGTTCGCTGGTTTCGAGCTGACCCAAGGTCGGATTGAGGATGTATTCGCCATTGGCGTAGCCCACGCGGCAGGCGCCGATCGGTCCATCGAAGGGAACGCCCGAGATCGCGAGAGCAGCCGACGCCGCGATCATCGCCGGAATATCGGCGTCGATTTCGGGGTTGAGCGACAGCACCATGACGATGATCTGCACTTCGTTGTAGAAGCCATCCGGAAACAAGGGGCGGATCGGACGGTCGATCAGGCGGCAGGTCAGCGTTTCCTTCTCGGTCGGACGTCCTTCACGCTTGAAGAAACCGCCCGGTATGCGGCCGGCCGCATAGAACTTCTCGACATAATCCACCGTCAGCGGAAAGAAATCCTGGCCCGGCTTGGCTTCCTTGGCCGCGACCACGGTGGCGAGGACGACGGTGTCGTCCATGTTGCAAATGACCGCACCGCCTGCCTGGCGTGCGATTTCGCCGGTTTCGAGGGTGACCGTGTGCGCGCCGTAGGCGAACGTCTTCTTGATTGCTTGTGGCAAGGTAAGTACCTCTCAATTTGAGTTTGCAGCAAACGACAACTGCAACAACTTGGGAACGGGCAAAAACACAAAGCCGGCGCGGTCCATCTGGATCCGCACCGGCTTTATTGGCTCAGGGAGCCGAGATTCCCGGTTTCGCCCGACTTGAAACGACCGACAGGCGGCTGAACCGATTGGCTGACCGCTGGTTTTCCAATTACTTGCGCAGACCGAGGCGCTCGATCAGCTTGCGATAGCTGTCGGCGTCAGTGCCTTTGAGGTAATCAAGGAGCTTGCGCCGCTGGCTGACCATCTTCAGCAGACCCCGACGCGAGTGGTGATCCTTGGCGTTGGCCTTGAAGTGGCCGGTCAGGCCATTGATGCGTGCGGTCAACAGTGCGACCTGAACTTCGGGAGAACCGGTGTCGCCTTGAGCGCGCTGGTAATCTTTGACAATCTGCGACTTGGTTGCGGTATCGAGAGCCATGAGGTTATTTACTCTTTTCGTTCTACTAATCTGAAGCGCGTGATTATAGCCAACGCACCATATAAAACTCAATCACTTCCGGGCAATTAGACAGCAGGGCCGGTTGCTATGAGACGTTTGGGCGACAGTTTTCCACCCTCGTTGATTTCACCCAGGCCGATGAAGCGCGCGCCCGCGTAAAGGCGCACGAGACCCGACCCGGCACATTCGTCCAGCGTCATGCTCCTGCCCTGCAGGAGTGCGCACGCCTGCGATTCGTCGAGCTGCAGCGGCACGAGATGGCCGACCAGCGTATCGCACGATGCAAGCAGCGCATCCCGCCCGTCCATCGGGCACGACTCAATCCGTTCGATGGAGACCGCGTCGTCGAGGCCGAACGGGCCGATCGCAGTGCGCCTGAGGGCGCTCAGATGTGCGCCGCAGCCGAGGGCACGGCCGATGTCCATCGCCAGCGTACGTACATAGGTGCCCTTGCTGCAACGAACCCTGAAACCGAAACTGCTGCCGTCCAGGCCGCCGTCGAGCATCTCGAGCGCGTGGATCACCACCCGCCGCGGCGCACGCTCCAGTTCGATGCCCGCCCGCGCATATTCGTAGAGCGGTCTGCCGTCCCGCTTCAGCGCGGAATACATCGGTGGAATCTGCTCGATTTCGCCGCGGAAGGCGTTCAGTGCCGCGGCGATGTCTTGCGCGTCCGCAGTGACCGACTGCCTCTCGAGCACCTGCCCCTCGGCATCGCCCGTATCGGTCACCACGCCCAGCGTCACGGTAGCTTCATAGCTCTTGTCGGCGTCGAGCAGCATCTGCGAGAACTTCGTCGCCTCACCGAAAGTGAGCGGCAGGAGCCCGGTCGCCATCGGATCGAGCGTGCCGGTATGCCCCGCCTTCGCGGCGTTGAACAGCCGCTTCGCCTTCTGCAGCGCATGGTTGGAGCTCAAGCCCCTGGGTTTGTCCAGCAGCAACACACCGTCGACCTGGCGACGGGCGATCCTCTTCTGCATCGGTCGCTCAATCGCCTTTGCTTGCGCTGTCCCGCTCGTCGTCCTGCTGCCGCTCGGAGTCCTCGCGCACCACCTTGTCGATCAGTTGTGACATGCGGCTACCCTGCTCGACCGATTTGTCGTAGTGAAAGTGCAGCTCCGGCGTAGTATGAATGCGCACCCTCCGCCCGAGCTCCCGGCGCAGGAAACCGCTCGCGCGGCGCAAGCCCGCAAGCGTCTCGTCGAGATCGTCCTGGCCCGTCATCGAGGTGAAATAGACCTTTGCATGCGCGTAGTCGGGCGTGAGCTCGACCTCGGTGAGGGTGATGAAACCCACGCGCGGATCCTTGACCTCGAGCCGGATCAGTTCGGCGAGCTCACGCAGGATCTGTTCGGATACGCGCTGGCCGCGGGAAAACTCCTTTGGCATCGCTTACAGCGTCCGGGCGATTTCCTGGATCTCGTAGATCTCCAGTTGATCACCTTCCTGAATGTCGTTGAAATTCCTGATCGACAGGCCGCACTCGAAGCCGAACTTGACCTCCTTCACGTCGTCCTTGAAACGCTTCAGCGATTCGAGTTCGCCGGCATGCACCACCAGGTTTTCACGCAGCACCCGCACCAGCGAATTGCGCTTGACCAGACCTTCCTTGACGTAGCACCCCGCCACCGAGCCGACCTTCGGCACCTTGAACACCTGGCGAATCTCGACCAGGCCGATGATGTTTTCACGCTTCTCGGGCGAGAGCATCCCCGATAGCGCGGCGCGCACCTCATCCACCGCATCGTAGATGATGTTGTAGTAGCGGAGATCGACACCGAAATTCTCCGCCAGCTTGCGCGCACCCGCATCGGCACGCGTGTTGAACCCGATGATGACGGCGCCCGAAGCCTGGGCGAGGTTCACGTCGGACTCGGTGATGCCGCCGACCGCGCCGTGGATGACGTTGACCCGCACCTCGTCGGTGGACAGCTTGTTGAGCGACTGAACCAGCGCTTCCTGCGAACCCTGCACATCGGCCTTGACGATAAGCGGCAACAGCCTGACCTCGCTTTCGCCCATCTGCTCGAACATGCTTTCCAGCTTGGCGGCCTGCTGCTTCGCGAGTTTGACGTCGCGGAACTTGCCCTGGCGGAACAGCGCGATCTCGCGCGCCTTCTTTTCGTCGGCGAGAACGATCGCCTCGTCGCCCGCCGCCGGCACATCCGAAAGCCCCAGGATCTCGACCGGAATCGATGGGCCCGCCTCGTCGATCGGCGCACCGTTCTCATCGAGCATTGCCCGCACGCGCCCGTAAGTCGCCCCGACCAGAATGTTGTCGCCCTTGCGCAGGGTTCCCGACAACACCAGCAGCGATGCGACCGGGCCACGCCCCTTGTCGAGCCGAGCCTCGATGATGAGACCCTTCGCCGGCGTATCGGCCGGCGCGGTCAACTGCAGCACTTCGGCCTGCAGCAACACAGCCTCGAGCAGGTCGTCGATGCCCTGCCCGGTCTTGGCCGACACCGGCACGAACATCACGTCGCCGCCGTACTCTTCCGGCAGCACGCCTTCGGCGACGAGTTCCTGCTTGACCCGATCGGGATGCGCTTCGGGCTTGTCGATCTTGTTCACCGCGACCACCAGCGGCACGTCCGCCGCCTTGGCATGGTGAATCGCCTCTTTCGTCTGCGGCATCACACCATCGTCCGCCGCCACCACCAGGATGACGATGTCGGTGGCTTTCGCGCCGCGTGCCCGCATCGCGGTAAACGCCTCGTGCCCCGGCGTGTCGAGAAACGTCACCATGCCGCGCTGCGTCTCGACATGGTAGGCGCCGATATGCTGGGTGATGCCGCCGGCTTCGCCCGCCGCCACCTTGGCGGTACGGATGTAATCGAGCAGCGAGGTCTTGCCGTGGTCGACGTGGCCCATCACGGTCACAACCGGCGCCCGCGGCATCTCGACGATGTCCTGATGCACTTCGGCATCCTCGAGGAACGCATCGGGATCGTCGAGCTTGGCGGCAAACGCCTTATGCCCCATCTCTTCCACGACGATCATCGCGGTTTCCTGATCCAGCACCTGGTTGATCGTGACCATCGAGCCCATTTTCATGAGCACCTTGATGACTTCGGCCGCCTTCACCGACATCTTGTGGGCCAGATCGGCCACCGTGATGGTTTCGGGAACGTGCACATCCTTGACGATGGGCTCGCTCGGCGATTGAAAGCCCTTCTGGTCGCGCTGTTGCGCACCACGTCCCGCGCGTCCACCGCCCCTGGCACCGCGCCAGTTACCGGCCGCGGCCCCTGCACCCACTTCCCCGCGGGTCTTGAGACCGCGGCGCTTACTGGCCTCGTCGGTCACCGCGGCGCCTTTGGGTGCCCGCTTGCCATCCTTGGCTGCAGGCTTGTCATCTGACTTGGTCGGGCGATGCAGCGTGCCAACCGGTGCCTTGGTCGCAAGACTGGCCTTCTCGGCCTCGGCGCGCGCCTGCGCCTCTTCCTCGAGGCGGCGGGCTTCGACCGCCGCCTTGGCGGCGGCTTCGCGTTCCTGGCGGGCCCTGATGTCAGCCTCTTGCCGAGCACGCAGCTCCTGTTGCCGGCTCGATTCGCGCGCGCGCGACTGGAGTTCCTCTTCGCTCAGAATGGACGGACGCCCCAACGGCGCGGGACGACCCTGACCGCCCGGCCTGGCATTGCCTTTTCCGGACACGTCACGTGCCTGACCGCCCTTCGCCGTACCCCCCTCCGACCTGCGCTCGCCGCTCGGCGCCGCCGCACCCTTCACCGGCGTTGGAGCCGCTTGCTCGGGTGCGCTGGCTTCGGGTTCTGCGCTGTTGGCCACCTGTTCGGTCACCCCCGCGGCAACGGGCACGACGACGGCGGCCGACACCGGCGCCGGCTCGACCACGGCCCCCGTGTCGGCTTGTTCGGAAACGTTGGCGGCCGGCTCATCCACTGGTGATTCGGGGCGCCCGGAACCGGTGTCGACAAGCGGCGCAACGGCTTCGGATGGACGGCTCGCCACCGACACGGCCGGTGCCGCGGGCACGGCGACCTCTTCGGGGGGCGTCACGACAGCCGGTGCTTCGACCTGCACGTCATCGCGCTTGACGAACACCCGCTTCTTGCGGACTTCGACCTGTACCGTCCTGGCGCGCCCGGACGAATCGGTCGAACGAATCTCGGATGTTTCGCGCCGCGTCAGGGTGATCTTGCCCTTGGGTTGCGATTCACCGTGCGAACGACGAAGATACTCAAGCAACTTGGCTTTGTCCTGCTCGGTCAGCAGATCATTCACACCGGCCTTGCCAACGCCCGCGCGCTGCAGCTGCTCCAGGAGCACCGCCGCCGGCATTTTCAGCTCGCCGGCAAACTGGGTTACGCTCATTCCGTCCATGAATTGCCTCCGCTCATTCTTCGAACCAGTGGGCTCTAGCCACCGAAATCAGGGCTGACGCCCTTTCAGTATCGATTCCGGTGATTTCCACCAGCTCATCAACGGCCAGATCCGCCAGATCGTCACGGGTGCGCACGCCGCCGCGGGCCAGTGAAGCCGCGAGCGGCTTGTCCATGCCCTCGAGCTCCAGAAGGTCGTCCGAGACCACCTCGAGCTGCTCCTCTGTCACGATCGCTTCGGTGAGCAACACATTACGGGCACGCTCGCGCAGTTCGGTCACGGTTGCTTCGTCAAAAGCTTCGATTTCCAGCATTTCGGCCAGGGGTACATAGGCCACTTCTTCCAGCGACGAAAAACCCTCGTCGATCAGGATATCGGCAAGCTCTTCGTCCACGTCGAGCTTCGCCATGAACAATTCGCGCACGCCTCGGCGCTCCTCGTCGGTTTTCTGCGCCGATTCGGCCTCACTCATCAGGTTGATCGTCCAGCCGGTGAGCTCCGAAGCGAGCTTGACATTCTGGCCGTTCCTGCCGATCGCGATTGCAAGATTGTTCTCATCGACCACCACGTCCATGCAGTGGTTTTCTTCATCGACCACGATCGACACCACTTCGGCCGGCTGCAACGCAGCAATCACGAACTGTGCCGGATCCGCCGACCAGATGATGATGTCGATCTGCTCACCGGCGATCTCGTTGCGCACCGCGGTCACACGCGATCCGCGTAGGCCCACGCAGGTCCCGATCGGATCGATGCGCTGGTCGTGCGACTGGACCGCGATCTTGGCACGCAGGCCGGCGTCGCGGGCGCACGCCTTGACTTCGAGCAACCCCTCTTCGATCTCGGGCACCTCGAGCTCGAACAACTTGGCGAGAAAATCGGGGGCAGTGCGTGAAAGGACGAGCTGCGGGCCACGCGCGCCACGGTCGATCCTCAGCAACACCGCCTTGGCACGGTCGCCCACGCGCAGGTTTTCGCGCGGGATCATCTGATCACGAGGAATCACCGCCTCGAGCCGGCCCACCTCGATGATCGCGTTACCCCGCTCCATCCGCTTGATCGAGCCGGAGACGAGGTGCTCCTTGCGATCCAGGAAGTCGTTCAGCACCTGCTCGCGCTCGGCATCGCGAATACGCTGCAGGATCACCTGCTTGGCCGCCTGCGCACCCACTCGCCCGAAGTCGATCGGCTCGAGCGACTCTTCGATGTAGTCGCCGATCTGGACGTCCTGCTTCACCTCGCGCGCATCGATGATGCCCATCTCGGCCTCATCGTTCACCACGTCTTCATCAAGCATGACCAGCCAACGGCGGTGGGAGTCGTGCTCCCCGGTGTTACGGTCGATCGAGACGCGAACATCGGCATCGTCATGAATGCGTTTCTTGGTCGCCGATGCAAGTGCAGATTCGAGCGCGCCAAAGACAATCTCTTTGTCGACGTTCTTCTCACGCGCCAGCGCATCCACAAGCAGCAATATTTCGCGGCTCATCTACTCACTCTCCCATCCGAAAGCCTAAAACCTGGGTACCAGGCGGGCCTTTTCAATTTCATCAAAGGGAAAGGCAATCTCGCCTTTCTCCGTATTCATCCTAACCACGCCATCCGCCACACCGAGCAGCTCGCCCACGAAGTTGCGCTGATTGCCGATCGGCATTCTCAGGCGCAACTGCACTTGCTGCCCCGCGAAGCGTTCGAAGTCGGCCAACTTCTTGAGCGGCCGATCCAGACCCGGCGAGGAAACCTCGAGCCGGTCATAGTCGACGTTCTCGACTTCGAAAACCCGGGTGAGCTGATTACTGACCGTGGCGCAGTCATCGACGTTGATGCCACGCTCGATGTCTATGAAGACGCGCATCATCCGCCCTTTCGGCGACGGCTCGAAATCGACCAATTCGTACCCCAGGCCGCTGACAACCTGCTCGACAAGACGCTCGACGTCCATTTCACTGCCCACAAATAAAAAATGGGCGAAACGCCCATCCTGTTGATCTCAACCGGAAAAATGAAAGATGGCCGTCAAGGGCCCCTATCAAAGCCTTCGGATTGTAACCGAATCCGAAGACTCAGGCAATTTGGTGATCGCGGCGGCGCGAGAAAGATGCCAAGCCTCGGGCGCCGCACGCGCGGACACGCCCCGGTCGCAGGCGTCACTTGCCTTGCGCGGGTATCGGTTTCGCGCCCCCATCGGTGGAAATCGCCTCCCTGCAATGATAGGGAAGCCGAATGCCCTGCGACCAATCCTCGACGGCCTGTGCTCGAATCACCGGCGCGCCGGATCTTACCCCGCCGAATATCGAGGCGAACGCGACGTCTGCCGCATCGCGGCCGGTACCGAAGCGAATGAACCCCATTGGGATTCCGGTTCCGGACGGATCGACGATGTACCAGCGGTCACCAAGGTACACCTCGACGTAGGCATGGAAGTCAGGGGGACCGAGCGCTGGATCGGCGCCATAGTCGGTACCGGTCGCAAAACGCGCCGGTATGTTGACCGCGCGACAAAGCGCAATCATCAAATGAGCAAAATCCCTGCAGACACCCACCTGCTCAATCAAGGTATCGACCGCAGAAGTGCTCGAATTCGAGGCGTTCGAAGTGAAGGTCATCCGCCGCTGTATCCAGTCGCGAATGGCCAGCACCCGGCCATACCCCTTCATCAGACCACCGAATTCGTTTATCGCGAGCTTGACCAGGCGGTCGGACTGGCAATAGCGACTGGGATAGATGTAGCCCATCACGTCCGGCGGCAAATCGCACACTGGCACCTCGGTGACCAATGCCGGTTCGGTGAAGTGATGAGTGATTTCGACCACCGCCGAATACGACAGCTTCAGTAGACCCGGCAGCGCATGCACGCGCATGTAGCGATTACCCGTCGCCGGGTCGGTGTAGACCTGGGGTACGACGGTTTGGCTCAGGCTCAGGTCCTCGGTCAAGACAACCTGGCTTGGCGTATGCGCCACGTGGATGTTGAACACAAAGTCCGCACCAGGTGCGTCGACTTCATACGCCAACTCGACACTCAGTTCGATGCGAATCATGGCTCGGGACCGGCCGCATGACGGCCAGTCGCTCCTAAGGCGTCAGGGTTGATGGAATACGCAGTATGCGCCCGACAAACGGTGGCGCATGCCCCGGAAACACGTTCTTGCACTCAAGAACGCGGCGCCACAAATTCAAGGCGCCGACTGAACTGCTCAGTCGTTTTGATATTTTGTTCGACACTCAGGCTTCGTTGAGCCTAGGCTGGACACCCTGATCATACACAGGGCTTGAGTTGTTGGCGGAGTGGACGGGGCTCGAACCCGCGACCCCCGGCGTGACAGGCCGGTATTCTAACCAACTGAACTACCACTCCGCACTGATCTTGCCGGAAACTTCCGGCCGCATCCGGTTGCTTGAACCAGACACATCAATCTGGCGTCCCCACGGGGATTCGAACCCCGGTTACCGCCGTGAAAGGGCGATGTCCTAGGCCTCTAGACGATGGGGACCTAGTTTTTTCCGGCTGGTGGAGGTAAGCGGGATCGAACCGCTGACCTCTTGCATGCCATGCAAGCGCTCTCCCAGCTGAGCTATACCCCCAAAAGCAGCCCTGTATTCTAACCTTTTACACTATCAGCTGCAAGCCTCGGTCTAGCTTGCTTTTTTTGCGCAATCACTACTTAAGCGACTGATTACTTGGCGGAGTGGACGGGGCTCGAACCCGCGACCCCCGGCGTGACAGGCCGGTATTCTAACCAACTGAACTACCACTCCGCACTGATCTTGCCGGAAACTTCCGGCCGCATCCGGTTGCTTGAACCAGACACATCAATCTGGCGTCCCCACGGGGATTCGAACCCCGGTTACCGCCGTGAAAGGGCGATGTCCTAGGCCTCTAGACGATGGGGACCTAGTTTTTTCCGGCTGGTGGAGGTAAGCGGGATCGAACCGCTGACCTCTTGCATGCCATGCAAGCGCTCTCCCAGCTGAGCTATACCCCCTGGCCCGAAAGAGCGCGAATTATAGGGCTCCCCCCCCGCAGCTGTAAACCCCGAATACGATAAATTGTAATCGTTGCGCCATGAACGGATGTTCAGACGACTTTCCCGGGGTTCATCAAGCCTTGCGGGTCCAGCGCACGCTTTATCGTACGCATCAGATCCATCTCGATCTCGGATTTGTAGCGCAGGATCTCGCTACGCTTGAGCTGTCCCAACCCATGTTCGGCGGAAATCGAACCGCCATGTGCCGCCACCAGATCATGGATCACGCGATTCACATCGGGCGTGCGCGCAATGAAGGCGGAATTGTCGGTAGCCGCCGGCTGTGAAAGGTTGTAATGCAGGTTGCCATCGCCAATATGACCGAATGCGACGATCCGGGCACCGGGCCAGCGCTCGAACAACGCAGAACGCGCCTCGTCCAGGAATAGAGGGATTCGGCTGACGGGTACGGAAATGTCATGCTTGATGCTCGTTCCCTCGATTCTCTGCGCCTCGGAAATGCTCTCCCTCAAGACCCAAAGCGCATGTGCCTGGGCAAGGCTCGTCGCGACGACGGCGTCATTCGCCAATCCGGCCTCCATGGCCCGGGCCAAGACCTCGTCCAGTTCACCGGCAAGTGGCTCGCCTTGGCGTGTATCGGCAAGCTCGACCAGCACGTACCATTCGCTCCCGGAATGCGGCAGCGGCGCCCGCGTGCCCGGGATATGCCTCAGCACCAGCGCCAAGGCCGCGCTTGAGACCAGTTCGAAGGCGTTCACCCGATCACCGCAGCAATCCCGCAGTAACCCGAGCAGGCTTACCGCCTCGCCAGCGCCCGGGACCGCGACCCACGCGGTCGCGGCCTCCCGCACCGGTGGGAAAAGTTTCAAGACGGCCGCCGTGACGATGCCCAGCGTGCCTTCCGCGCCGATGAACAGATGCTTCAGGTCGTAGCCGGTATTGTCCTTGCGCAAGGCGCGCAGTCCATGCCAGACCCGTCCGTCCGGAAGCACGGCTTCGATCCCGAGAACGAGGTCGCGCATGTTTCCATAGCGTAAGACATGCACCCCGCCGGCATTGGTCGAAATATTGCCGCCGATCTCGCAACTACCCTCGGATGCGACCGAAAGCGGGAACAGGCGCCCCGCTTCGGCTGCCGCCGCCTGCACCGTTGCGAGCTTGCATCCGGCCTCGGCGACGAGCGTATTGTTGGCCGAGTCGACCGATCGGATCCGGCACAGGCGCGAGAGATTCACGACCACCGAAGCCGTTCCGGCAACCGGCGTGGCGCCACCGCACAAGCCGGTATTTCCTCCCTGGGGGACGACCGCGACCCCCGCTTCCACGCAGGCGGCGACCGCGGCGGCGACTTCGGCCGTCAGCTGCGGCTGGATGACGGCGAGCGCTGCCCCGTGATAGCGACCGCGCCAATCGGTCAGAAATGGCGCCTTGCGTTCGCTCTCGTCCAGGACATGGGCGCGCCCGACAATGTCGGCGAGTCGGTGCAGGAGTTGGGCGGCAGCGGCCATCGGGGCCTCACCGGCCGCCGCTGCCGGAGCGAGCCCGATCGGGCTGCGAATTCAGGTCGACGGACGATGCGTCATTCCACGATTTGCGCATAGAGATCATGGATATCGCAGTCGGTGATGCGCACCTTGGCGAACTCACCCGGCACGAGGCCTTCGCCACCGGGAATGATCACCAATCCATCGATGTCGGGCGCATCCGCGCATGAACGGGCGAGCGCGCCCTCGTCATCGACCTCGTCGACCAATACGGTCATTTCGCGATCGATCCAGCGCTCCAGACGCTGGGTGGAGATGTCTTCCTGGAATGACATCAATCTCATCCGGCGCTCTTCCCGGACGTCGTCCGGCACCGCTTCGTCCAGCCCGTTGGCGACCGCCCCTTCCACCGGTGAATAGGCAAAGGCGCCCACACGGTCGAGCTCGGCCTCGCCGAGGAAGTCGAGCAGCATGCCGAAATCGGACTCGGTCTCGCCCGGAAAGCCGGTGATGAAGGTTGACCGGATCGTCAGATCGGGGCAGATGCTACGCCATTTGCGAATCCGCTCGAGCACGTTCTCGGCGCTCGCCGGCCGCTTCATCGCCTTGAGAATGCGCGGACTGGCATGCTGAAACGGAATGTCGAGGTAGGGCAGGATCTTGCCTTCGGCCATCAGCGGGATCAGATCGTCCACGCTGGGGTACGGATACACATAGTGCATGCGAATCCAGATGCCCAGTTCGCCCAGTGCGTTGGCGAGATCGAGCAGGCGCGTCTTGATCGGACGGCCGTTCCAGAAACCGGTTCGATACTTCACGTCGACGCCATAGGCACTGGTGTCCTGCGAGATGACCAAGATCTCCTTGACACCGGCATCGACCAGGGCCTCGGCCTCTTTCATGATCTCGTGAATCGGACGGCTGACCAGGTCGCCGCGCAGCGACGGAATGATGCAAAAGGTGCAGCGGTGATTACAGCCTTCGGAAATCTTGAGATACGCGTAGTGCCGCGGCGTAAGACGCACCCCCTGGGGCGGCGTCAGGTCGACGAAGGGATCGTGAAGTTTGGGCAGATGCCGATGCACCGCCTGCATCACGTCCTCGGTGGCATGCGGCCCGGTCACCGCCAGCACCTGAGGATGCGCCGACAGAATCACGTCGTCACGCGCCCCGAGACAGCCGGTCACGATGACCTTGCCATTCTCGGCAAGCGCCTCGCCTATCGCATCGAGCGACTCTTCAACCGCCGCGTCGATGAATCCACAGGTATTGACCACCACGAGATCAGCGTCATCGTATCCGCCCGATATCGCATACCCTTCCGCCCGCAAGCGGGTCAGGATGTGCTCGGAATCGACGGTGGCCTTGGGACAGCCGAGTGACACGAAGCCGACGCGCGGCACGGCGGGCGATTTGGAATCTTGCATTGCATCCATCAGACTTGTGACGGCCTGGCGCCCCCGGAGGGCACGCCATCCTTACTTGGTTTCGGTCGGGCTGTTCTTGCCGGGCTGGCCAGATTTGTCGGACCGGGCTTCGCCATCCTCGCCCTGGCGCATCACCGGGGTGTAATTCGGGAACGGGAAACCCGAGAAGATATTGCGCGTCTGGCTTTCGATCTGTTCCTGCATCTGGTCGAACATCTTCTTGCTTTGCTCGACATAGGCCCCCATCACGCTCTGCAGAGCGGGCCCCTGAAAGTTGAGGAACTGCGCCCAGAGGTCCTGGCTTATCGGGCTATTCTCTCCGTAGATCGTGCGCGCCTGCTCCTGGAGCTTGGCCTGCATCTCGGTGAACGCCTTGATGTTGTTCTCGAGATACTTGCCCATCATCCCCTGGGTCGCATTGCCGTAGAACCTGATCATGTGCGACAGAAGATCACTGGTGAACATCGGCGCACCACCGGCCTCTTCTTCGAGAATGATCTGCAACAGGATGCTGCGCGTCAAATCCTCGCCGCTCTTGGCATCCACGACCTGAAACTCATCCCGGGCCAGCACGAGCTCCTTCACATCGGCGAGCGTGATGTAAGAACTCGTGCGCGTGTCGTAAAGACGTCGATTGGGATATTTCTTTATAAGGCGGGCTTTATCGACCATTTCAGTTCATCTCCTCGGCAGCGGTCAGTGCCACATGCTCGTATTCGATTATAACGCGCTGCAATAGAAAAAACCCCGCCACTGGCGGGGTATGTCCGGCTGCATCGTGCCTGATCGTGCTTCAGCACATGTGCAGGCCACCGTTGATGTTGATCGTCGCACCGGTCACGTAACCGGCCAGATCGGACGCGAGGTAGGAACACAGCGCGCCGATTTCTTCGGGCTTGCCGAGGCGTTTCATCGGCACGGTGTCGATGATGCCCTGACGAATGTCCTCACGGATCGCCATGACCATGTCGGTGCCGATATAGCCCGGCGCGATCGCATTGACGGTCACGCCCTTGGTCGCGAGTTCGGCAGCGAGCGCCTTGGTGAAACCCAGCACGCCGGCCTTGGCGGTCGAGTAGTTCGACTGACCCGCCTGGCCCTTGACGCCATTGACCGACGAAATATTGATGATGCGACCCGAGCCACGTTCGGCCATCTTCGGCGAAATGTGGTGAGTGACGTTGAAGAGACTGTTGAGGTTGGTGTTGATCACCGCATCCCACTGCGATTTTTCCATTTTCGGGAAAAACTTGTCGCGGGTGATGCCGGCGTTATTCACCAGCACGTCGATCGGGCCGACTTCGGCTTCGATCTTGGCAACCATGTCCTTGCAGGATTCATAATCCGACACGTCGCCTTCCGCGGCAACGAATTCGAATCCGAGCGCCTTTTGGCCGGCGAGCCATTCATCCCGCTGCGGGAAACCCGGCAGACAGTTTGCGACTACTTTTAGGCCATCCTTGGCCAGCGCCTGGCAGATTGCGGTACCGAGACCGCCCATGGCGCCGGTGACGAGTGCGACTTTCTGGGACATTGTCGAATCCTTCTGCAACGGGTTTGAGATTGAGCGATCCGCAGTACATGCTCGCCACCACCGCGGTCGGCATACACTTCAGGCCACTCGGTTCGCGAACGGGATTGTACGCCTTTCCGGCGCGCAGATGTTGCGTCGCAATATACAAATATTGCGACGCACGCGAGATATACGCCACGGCGGGCACGCAAAAAAACGGCGCCTGGAACGGCGCCGCGGTCGTGGCGTCCTGACGGATCGTCAGAACATGTGCTGCCCGCCATTGATCGAGATGTTCGCGCCGGTCACGAATGCGGCCTCTTCGGAAGACAGATACGCCACCAGCCCGGCAATCTCTTCAGGCTTGCCGAGACGGGCGACCGGAATCTGCGGAAGAATCTTCGAATCGAGGATTTCCTGCGGAATCGCCATCACCATCTTCGTGCCGATGTAGCCCGGGGAGATCGTGTTAACGGTCACGCCGCTACGCGCGACCTCGAGCGCCAAGGCCTTGGTGAAACCATGCATGCCCGCCTTCGCGGCCGAATAGTTGGTCTGACCGAAGGCACCTTTCTGACCGTTCACCGACGAAACGTTGATGACGCGTCCCCATTTGCGCTCGACCATGCCGTCCATGACCTGCTTGGTCATGTTGAAGACGCTGTCGAGGTTGGTGCTGATAACCGCGTCCCAGTCGGCCTTGCCCATCTTGCGGAAGGTCATGTCGCGGGTGATGCCTGCATTGTTCACCAGTACATCGACCGGACCGACCGACTTGACGACCTCGTCGACGCAGGCTTTGGCCGAATCGAAGTCGGCCACATCGCACGGAAAGGCCTTGAAGCCGTAGCCCATGTTGTTCATGGTCTGAAGCCAATCGGCCGCCTTGCTGTTGCCTGGCGAATGGGTGGTCACGACCTTGTAGCCGAGGGCCGCCAGCTTGATGCAGACCGCTTCACCCAGCCCGCCCATACCGCCTGTTACGAGTGCAACTCTGGACATATTCTTAACTCCTCTCCCGTTTTGATCTCTCGAAGGGTTCTAGCGTGATTTGGCAGCGCCCCCCGTACTCGCTGCCACGCATTGCTTGTGTGCCGACCAGCACTTGCGTCGAGCGGGTGCGCGGTCGATCGCCGCGCTTCTCGCTCATCGCTCGCCGCATGTCCGGCGCCGTTGCTCGCCCGCCCGCATCGCTCGCGCGGACAAGTTCGCAACCATCTTTCCTCAGGCCCGCTCCTTCACATACCGGCCGGGCGCAGGTTCGATCGGATTGTAGCGGACGTTGCCGGGGCGCCCCCGCGCCGCGACCTGCTTCCCGCCCCGCACCTTCAGCCATTCTATCCAGTGCAGCCACCAACTGCCCTTGTGCTCGGCAGCGGTCTCGAGCCATTCGTCCGGATCCGCGACCGCCGATGCGCTGGTCCAGTAACTGCGCCGGTTCTTGGATGCCGGGTTGATCGCGCCCGCGATATGGCCGCTGGCGCCAAGCACGTACGTGGTCTCGCCGCCCAGCAGCGCCCGCGCATGGTAGGCACTCTTCCACGGCACGATATGGTCCTCGCGCGCCGCCAGCAGGTAGGCCGGGACGTCAACCTTGCCCAGGTCGACCTTGACGCCGAGCATCTTGAGCCTGCCCGGAACCCGAAGATTGTTCTCGAGGTACATGTTGCGCAGATACCAGGTCAGGAAAGGCCCCGGCAAGTTGGTGCTGTCGGAATTCCAGTACAACAGGTCGAACGCCTGGGGCTTGCTGCCCTTGAGGTAGTTTCCGACCACGTACTGCCACACCAGGTCGTTCGCCCGTAGGGCCGAGAACACGTTGGCCAGTTCCTGGCCCTTGAGCAGGCCGCCCTTGCCGATTGCCGCTTCCCGGGCCGCCACGCTGGCCTCGTCGACTAGACAACCGAGCTCGCCAGCTTCGGCGAAATCGAGCAGCGTCGTCATGAGGGTCAGGCTCTCCACCGGATCCTCGCCCCGCCCCTTGGCCACCGCGAGCGCCGAAGTCAGAATCGTGCCACCGACGCAGAATCCCAGCACGTTGGGCTTCTTGACCCGGGTGATATCGCGCACCACCTCGAGGGCGGCCAGCGGCCCCTTCTCGAGATAATCGTCCCAGGTCGTACGCGCCTCCGCCGGGCCAGCATTCTTCCACGACACCAGAAACACGGTGAAGCCTTGCTCGACGATGAACCGCACCAGAGAATTCTCCGGCTGCAGATCCATGATGTAGAACTTGTTGATGCACGGCGGCACGATCAGCAGCGGCCGCTCGGCCACCTTGTCGGTCAGCGGCGCGTACTGGACGAGTTGCATCAACTCGTTCTCGTAGATCACCGCGCCCGGCGAGACCGCCAGGTTTCTGCCGACCTCGAACGCGTTGTCGTCGGTCATCGAGATACGCCCTTTCTCGAGATCGGCGAGCAGGTTCTGGATACCCTGGGTGATGCTCTGCCCCTTGGTTTCGAGCGCGGCCTGGACGAACTCCGGATTGGTCGCTGCGAAGTTCGACGGCGCCAGCGCATCCAGATACTGTCGGGTCAAGAACTGCACCCGCGCCTTCGCCCGACCGTCCGCCATCGGCAGCGCATCGGAAATCTTGCTCAGATATCCGGCATTGAGCAGATACGCCTGACGCATGTAGTCGTAGAACGGACTTTCCTGCCAGGCCTGCGAAGCGAAGCGGCGGTCACCGGGTTCGGGTTTGATCAGGGGATCGGCGCTCTCGCCCGGCTTGCGCTGCAGCACCGAACCCCACAAGGCGGCGTGCTGGCGTGCGAACTCCTGCTGAAGTTCGTTGAGCACTTCGGGCTCGGGCATGGGCAGTTGCGGCAGCGGCGTTCCGCTGCTGTCCTGGATCACCGCCTGCTGTTTGGCCATCATCTCGAAAAAATTCTTGGCCATCGCCTGGCCAAACTGCAGCACCCCGTCCATCGCGGCGCCAGCTTTGATATCGTTGGAATCCGACATTCCTCCTCCTTGAGGACTCTGCACTTCAGTCTGCAAACTGCGCTGCCCGAATCATGCCACGCTTTGGCTCACCGGATACACCGGGCGGAACGGTACAATCCACCGATGTACCTGATTGCAATCGCCTGGCTCTATGTTGTCGTTATCGTGTCGGTTTCGGATACGACCGTACTCGGCGGCCTGGTCACCTTCATTTTCTGGGGTCTTTGCCCACTGGCACTCTTTCTCTGGCTTTTCGGCACGCCCGCAAGACGTCGGAACAAGGCAAGGCGCGAAGCGGAAGCAGGCGCGGCCTCGAACGATAGTTCCGAAACGGATCGCCATCAATAGGCATCGTTCGGGACGTCTCCCGGATGGGTCACATTTTGTGCCACACCGATCGCTCCCCGGACTCGCCCTCCAGCCAGATCAGCGACGCAAACCGCCCGGTCACGCCCTCACGGCGATAGGAATAAAAGCGCAGATGGTGGGTGTGGGTACACAGCCCGCCCCCGCCGACGAACCCGACCCCTGCGCGCAACAGTCTCTGGCGCGCGAGCGTGAACAGGTCGGCCATCCACTTTCCCGGCACTCCGGTCGCGACGAACGCGCTGTTCGCCGCCGCATCCGTCGCCAAGAACGACGCCCTCACTTCGTCACCCACTTCGAAGGCGCGCGGTCCGATGGCAGGGCCGAGCCAGGCCAGCAGACCGCCGGGGCTGGCGGCCATGCGGCCGACCGTCTCCTCGAGCACGCCGGCGGCCAGCCCGCGCCACCCGGCGTGCGCCGCGGCGACCACCGTTCCGGCGCGATCGCACAACAACACCGGCAGGCAATCGGCCGTCAGCACCGCACAGCCGATACCGGGCCTGCGCGCGATCGACGCATCGGCAACCGGCACGTCGGGCGGCGGACAGGCATCGAGTTCAACCACGCGGACGCCATGCACCTGCTCGAGCCATCGCGGCTCGACGCCGGCATACAGTTTCAACAATGCACGATTCTTCGCGACCGCCCCGGCATCGTCGCCGACATGGGTCGCCAGGTTGAAGGCGTCGAACGGGGCAACGCTGAACCCGCCGGCCCGACCCGTAATCACGCTGCGGACATTGACCGGTGCCGGCCACTCGGGCTTCAGCCACGCATCGTTCACCTGTCGTTCCTCTGCATGCGCAGCCGCTCGATGAGCACCGCGAGGTCATCCGGCACAGGCGCCTCCCAGACACATTCGGCGCGCGTGACCGGATGCACCAGCCCCAGCCGGAATGCATGCAGCGCCTGACGGGGGAAACCGGCCAGCACGGCATCGCCGCATCGCCGCACGCCATAGGTCGCATCACCCACGAGCGGATGCCCGATACCCGCCAGGTGCACCCGGATCTGGTGGGTACGCCCGGTCTCGAGCCTGCACTCCACCAGCGACGCTTCGACGAAGCGCTCCCTCACCGCGTAATGCGTGAGCGCCGGCCGCCCCGAAGCCACCACCGCCATGCGGGTGCGATGCACCGGGTGACGTCCGATCGGCGCGTCCACCCTGCCATCCGACGCAACCAGACCATGTGCGACGGCGACATAGTGGCGCCTCACGCTGCGGGCCTGCAACTGCCGCACGAGGTCGGTCTGGGCCTCCAGCGTCTTGGCTACGACCATCAACCCGGTGGTGTCCTTGTCCAGCCGATGCACGATGCCGGCGCGCGGCACGCCCGCAAGCGCCGGCACGTGATGCAGCAGCGCGTTCATCAGCGTGCCGCTCCAGTTGCCGCTCCCGGGATGCACCACCAGATCGGCGGGCTTGTCGATCACCAGAATGCACGCATCCTCGAACACGACCTCGAGCGGGATGTCTTCGGGCAGGCCCGCCGTTTCCGCGGCCGGCGCCGGTGGCCTGACCTGCACCGCCTCGCCACCCCATACCTTGTGCTTGGCATCGCGCGCGCCACCGTCGAGGGTGACCAGTCCGGCCTTGAGCCAGGACTGCAGGCGACTGCGCGAATGCGATGGAAGCAGGCGCGCCAGCGCCTGGTCGAGGCGAAGCCCGGCGCAGTCGGCGGGAACGGTCAGATGATCCGGGATTGCAGTGATGTCGTGTGGGCTATAATCGCCGGATTCATTCACGCGAGTGTTTTAAATGAAGAGATCGACCCTGCGAAGTGTAGCCGTAATTTGCGCACTTTTGCTCGCCGGCTGCACCTCGCTGCCGGAGACCGATGAAACCGCTGGCTGGAGTGCGCAGAAGATCTACAGCGAAGCCAAGAGCTCGATGCAGGATGGCGGCTATGACCGTGCCATTCGCCTGTACGAGCGGCTCGAGGCCCGCTACCCCTATGGACGCTACGCCCAGCAGGCACAGCTCGACATCGCCTACACCTATTACAAATCGCAAGAACCGGCGCTGGCGATTGCAGCCGCAGACCGCTTCATCCGCCTGCATCCGAATCACGAGCACGTCGATTACGCCTACTATCTGAAAGGGCTGGCGTCGTTCAACGACGACCTGGGCTTGTTCGGCGGCCTCTATGCCCAGGACCTTACCGAGCGTGACCCCAAGGGCGCCCGCGAATCGTTCGAGACCTTCCGCGAACTGGTGACCCGCTATCCGGATAGCATCTACGCCAAGGACGCCAGCCAGCGCATGCAATACCTGGTCAACTCGCTGGCCAACTATCAGGTGCACGTGTCCCGCTACTACTACAACCGCGGCGCCTATGTCGCGTCGGTCAAGCGCGCCCAGGCGGTGATCGCCGACTACCCGGGCACCCCGGCAACCGAAGAAGCGCTTTTTCTGCTGGTGAAGAGCTATGACGCCCTGGGCATGACCGGGCCGCGCGACGATGCCGACAGGGTCATGCGCCTGAACTTCCCCGAGAGCGTTTATTTTTCGGGCGGACCGCAGAACGACAAGTCATGGTGGAAATTCTGGTGACCCGCGCCCTGCTCCACCCGGCGGCAGCCAGGTGGAGAAAACGTCAGCCCCGGCCGTAGGTATCCTCGAAGCGGACGATATCGTCCTCGCCCAGATAGCTGCCCGACTGCACCTCGATCATCTCGAGCGCCACCTTGCCGGGATTCTCGAGCCGGTGCGTGGTACCCAGCGGGATATAGGTCGACTGGTTTTCGGACAACAGGAATTTCTCGTCGCCCCGGGTAACCAAGGCCGTGCCACTCACCACGATCCAGTGTTCGGCGCGATGATGATGCATCTGCAGCGATAGCGATGCGCCCGGGTTCACGACGATGCGCTTGACCTGGAAACGCTCGCCGACGTCGATCGAATCGTAGAACCCCCAGGGACGGTGAATCTTGCGGTGTGCCGCCGCGTGACTGCGGCCTTCGGCCTTCAAGCGCAAGACGATCTTCTTGACATCCTGGGTTCGATCGCGGTTTGCCACCATCACCGCGTCGGGCGTTTCGACCACGATCAGGTCATCCACGCCCAGGCACGCGACAAGCCGGTCCGAGGCATGCACGAAGGTGTTGCGCGCGTCCTCGAACATCACATCGCCACGCGCCGCGTTGCCGCTGGCATCCTTGTCGGCAAGCGTCCACAGCGCATCCCAGGCCCCCACGTCCGACCAGCCCACCGACATCGGCACCACGCACGCCGGAATGCCGAGCGCCGGGTTTCCAGCCAGCCTCTCCATGACCGCATAGTCGATCGAGTCTGACGGACTGGCGAGGAACGCTTCGCGCGCGACCCGCACGAAATCGGCGTCCTGTGTCGCCTCGGCAAATGCCAGGGCGCACTGGCCGGACATCTGCGGATTGAAGTGCTCGATCGCCGTCAGCCACACACGGGCCCGAACCATGAACAAGCCACTGTTCCAAAGGTAGTCCCCGCTGGCCACATACGCCTCGGCGGTGGCGAGGTCGGGTTTTTCGACGAACGCCAGCACCGACTTCACCCCGGCCGCCGGCTCGGCCGACGTCCTGATGTAGCCATAACCGGTCTCAGCCCGCTCGGGCACGATGCCGAAGGTCACCATCGCCCCCTCGAGCGCAGCGCCCATGCCGGCCGCGATCGCGGCATGAAAACTCGCCAGGTCCCGGATGACATGGTCGGCCGGCATCACCAGCAACACCGCGTCGGCGGCTTCCGAGCAGGCCTGCAGCGCCGCAAGGGTGAGCGCCGGCGCGGTATTCCGCCCGGCCGGCTCCAGAACGATGTGGCGGGTCGGGTATCCCGCCGAACGCATCTGCTCGGCGGTGATGAAGCGATATTCCTCGTTGCACACGACGATGGGCTGATCCGCCACCGCCACGGGGCCGGCAAAGCCCTCGAGCCGGCGTGCAGTCGCCTGCAACATGGTGTCATTCCCGGCGAGCGGCAGGAGCTGCTTGGGATACTGCTCGCGCGAAAGCGGCCATAGCCGGGTACCGGAACCGCCGGACAGGATCACGGGTTGAAGTTTCATCACTGGGTCTGGGTCTCGAGCCTATCGGAATGCCGATTGTCTCAAAAACAATCCGCGCCCGATACCCGCGCAGAGCCGTTCACAGGCGAAATATCGTGCACCGCACAAATCGTTCGAGCACCACCCCCGCTGCCCACTAAAGGGGCGCGGCGGCGCCATGCAGGTGTGCCAGCACCTCCATGAAGCGGCGCGCGATCCGTCCCGGCCCCGGTGTCCGCGCCACCGATGCCACCCATTCGCAGCGATACCGCAGGTTTTCGGACGGCAGGCACACCAGTTGTCCCTGCTGCTCGAACGAGCACGCATAGTGCTCGGGCAGAAAACCAATGTAGCGGCCCGAGCGAATCAGGAGCACGCTGGCCTCCTGATCGAAGACGCGTGCCGCCGGATGCAGGCCGAGGCGCCAGAAATGTTCCATGTTCGGCGAGTGATAACCGAGTCCGACGAAATCGGCGTGGCGCAACAAGTCGTCATCAGCATACCCATGCCGGGCCAGCGGATGCGACGGCGCAGCGTACAAGCGCATCGGCTCGTCGAACAAGGGCACCGAAACCAAGCTGTCGGTCGCACGATGGACCGGGTGGATCCCGACATGGAAACGCCCATCGAGCAAGCCCTTGTCGATCTCCGCCGTACCGGCGACGTGTACGTCGAACCCGACGTCCGGAGCCTCGTCGCCCAGCCGGGCAATACATTCGGCCAGCCGGCAGGCCGGATTGGTGACGAACTTGTCGAACACCACGATCAGCAATTCGCCCCGCATGCCGGACTGCAGACGCGCGACCTCGCCACGAAAGTGCTCGACCTGGGCAAGCAGACGCCGCGCCGCCTCCAGGACTTGCGCCCCTTCCTCGGTCAGCGCGAAGCCGGCACGGCCGCGCTCGCACAGGCGCATGCCGAGGCGCGCCTCGAGATCCTTGAGATGACGACTGATCACCGAACGACTGATGTTCAAGCGCAACTCGGCAGCCGTCAGTCCGCCCGACTCGGCGATCGCCATGAAGATCCGCAGCAGGCGCAGATCGGCTTCGGCCAGGTTTTGCAACAAAGCGCGTGTTTTCATTCGACTCAGTTTCATAAAATCGAAACTTTAATGACGTAACAAGCTGTTTTATACACCCAAGTGCCGGCCTATGATCATGCCTCCTCGACAAGGAGCCTCACTCATGAGCAAGGATCAAGCGTACTGGCTGCCATTCACCGCCAACCGGGCATTCTGGCAGGCGCCGCGGGTCATCAAGGCGGCGCGCGGCCACTACTACACGACCGATGACGGACGCCAGTTGCTCGATGGTTTCTCCGGGCTGTGGACGTCGGGGCTCGGCCACTGCCATCCCAAGATCGTTGCGGCCGTGCAAGAGCAGGTCGCGACGCTCGACTACAGCATGGGTTTCCAGGTCACCAACGACAAGGCCATCGCGCTGGCCGACGAAGTCGCCGCGATGGCGCCGGCGGGCATGAACCGGGTGTTCTTCACCAACTCGGGCTCGGAATCGGCCGACACGGCACTCAAGATCGCGCTCGCCTATCACCGTGCCCGCGGCGAGAGCCAGCGCACCCGGCTGATCGGGCGCGAGCGCGGCTATCACGGGGTGAACTTCGGAGGCATGTCGGTCGGCGGCATCCCGGGCAATCGCAAGGTGTTCAGCGCCGCCCTTCTGCCCGGTGTGGATCACATCCGGCACACCCACAGCCTCTCCGACATGGCGTTCTCGCGGGGCCAGCCCGGGTGGGGCGCGCATCTGGCCGACGACCTCGAACGGCTCACGCTGCTACATGACGCCTCGAACATCGCCGCGCTGATCGTGGAGCCGGTCGCAGGCTCCACCGGCATCCTGGTTCCGCCGATCGGTTACCTCCAGCGTCTGCGCGAAATCTGCGACAAGCACGGCATCTTGCTGATCTTCGACGAGGTAATCACCGCATTCGGCCGTGTCGGCGCACCGTTTGCCGCCGAACGTTTCGGCGTCGTTCCGGACATGATCACCACCGCCAAGGGGCTGACCAACGGCGTCATTCCAATGGGCGCAGTCATCGTGAGCGACAAGGTCCATGCCGCGCTGATGCAGGGGCCGGGCCAGATGATCGAGCTCTTTCACGGCTACACCTATTCGGGTCATCCGGTCGCCGCTGCGGCGGGTCTGGCGACGCTCGCGGTGTATCGCGAAGAAGACAGCTTTGCCCGCGCGCGCGCGATCGAACCCCTGTTCGAAGAGCTCATCCACAGCTTCGACAGTGCCCCCCACGTGGTGGACGTGCGCAACTTCGGCTTGATGGGCGGCATCGAGCTCTCGGCACGCGACGGTGCCCCCGGTGCACGCGGCTTCGAAGTGTTCCTGAAATGCTTCGAAGCAGGGGTGGTCGTGCGCAATAGCGGCGACATCGTGCAGTTTTCACCCTTTCTCGACTCGACCCCGGACGAACTGGGGCGGATCTTCGACTGCGTGCGCCAGGCCCTCGCCAGCCTCGCGTGAATGCCTCAACCCTCCCCGGACCAAGAGCACACCCCATGCAAACACTCGGACACTTCATCGCCGGACACGCAGTTGCCGACGAAAACCGCGCCCAACCGGTCTTCAACCCGGCGCTCGGCGAACCCGTACGCAAGGTCGCGATGGCATCGCGCACGACCGTCGAACAGGCCATCACCGCTGCCGCAGACGCTTTTCCGGCATGGCGCAGAACGCCCCCGCTCAAGCGTGCGCGCATCCTCTTCAAGTACAAGGAATTGCTCGAGCGTCATGCCGATAGAATCGTCGCCCGGATCGTCGAGGAGCATGGCAAGGTCTGGGAAGATGCGCATGGCGAACTCGCACGCGGCATCGAGGTGGTCGAGTATGCCTGCGGCGCGCCCGAGCTCCTCAAGGGCGAGCATAGCCGTGACGTCGGTCCCGACGTCGACTCGTGGTCGGAGTTTCCGCCCTTGGGGGTGGTGGTCGGCATCACGCCCTTCAACTTTCCGTCCATGGTCCCGATGTGGATGTTTCCGATGGCGATCGCATGCGGCAACACGTTCGTGCTGAAACCGTCCGAAAAAGACCCCTCCGCCCCGCTGCTGCTGGCCGAACTGCTGACCGAGGCCGGATTGCCCGCCGGAGTGTTCAACGTGGTGAACGGCGACAAGGAGGCGGTCGATACCCTGCTTACCGACCCGCGGGTGGCCGCGGTGAGCTTTGTCGGCTCGACCCCGATCGCCGAGTACATCTACGCGACCGGCACCGCGCATGGCAAGCGCGTGCAGGCGCTCGGGGGGGCCAAGAATCACGCGGTAGTCATGGCCGACGCCGATCTCGACAATGCGGTCAACGCGATCATGGGGGCGGCCTACGGTTCATGTGGCGAGCGCTGCATGGCAATCTCGGTCGTCGTGGCGGTAGGTGATGCGACTGCCGACGAACTGGTCGCCCGCCTCGCGCCCAAGGTTGCGGCACTGCGCATCGGCAATGGCGCCGAGCGCGGGCTGGACATGGGACCGCTGATCACCGGTGCGCATCGCGACAAGGTGAAGCACTACATCGACCTGGGCATCGACGAGGGGGCGAAACTGGTCGTCGACGGGCGCACCCTGACCGTACCCGGCCATGAAAAGGGATTCTTCCTCGGCGGCACGCTGTTCGACCATGTCGAACCATCGATGCGGGTCTACCGGGAGGAAATCTTCGGCCCGGTGCTGTGTGTGATGCGCGTTGCGAACCTGGCCGAGGCGATCGACCTGATCGATGCGCATGAGTTCGGCAACGGCACCTGCGTGTTCACCCGTGACGGTGCCGTGGCACGCCATTTCACCGACACCGTGCGGGTCGGCATGGTCGGCGTGAATGTGCCGCTACCGGTACCGGTCGCCTGCCAGAGCTTCGGCGGCTGGAAGCGTTCGCTCTTCGGCGATCTGTATGCGTACGGCCCCGACTCGGTGCGTTTCTACACCCGGCGCAAAACCCTCACGCAGCGCTGGGCCGTGCAAGGCATCGAGAAAGCGCAGTTCGCCTTCCCGAGCAACGGCTGATGCGCAAGCAACCTTCGGGTCACTTCATGAACCTGCCGGCGCGCGCGCCCGCGGCGTGGTGCGATGCACCCGGGTGGCGCGCTTGGCGCGGCCCGCATCGGCCTTCTGGCCCTGCGGCTTCGGCAGGCCGGCAATGACGCAGACCTCCGCCTCGGGCACATCCATCCACATGCCGCGCTTGAGCTTCGAAGGCAACAGCACCGGGCCGTAGCGAACCCGCATCAAGCGGCTGACCGTCAGGCCGACCGCTTCGAACATGCGCCGGACTTCGCGGTTGCGCCCTTCGGACAGCGTGACCTTGTACCAGTGATTGGCGCCTTCCCCGCCCTGATCGGACAGGGTGGTAAAGCGCGCCGGCCCGTCTTCGAGCTCGATGCCGGTCTTGAGCGACTCGATCTGCTCCGACGTCAACTCACCCAGCAGTCTCACCGCATATTCGCGCTCGAGTTCATACCGCGGGTGCATCAGCTTGTTGGCAAGCGTGCCATCGTTGGTGAAAAGCAGCAGCCCGGACGTGTTGAAATCGAGCCGTCCGACCGCGATCCAGCGTCCCTTGTTGAGCACCGGCAGACGCTCGAAAACCGACGGACGACCTTCCGGGTCGTCCCGGGTCACGATTTCGCCTTCCGGTTTGTGGTAGATCAGGAGACGCGGCGTGCGCGCCGAGAATTTCAGTGGCAGCAGCTTGCCGTTGTACTTGACCCGATCGCCCGGCCCGATCTTCTGTCCGAGCGCCGCCGGCAAGCCGTTCACCGAAATACGCCCGGCCATCACCCACTCCTCGATCTCGCGCCGAGAGCCGATGCCCAGCTGGGCCAGCACTTTCTGCAGACGCTCGGGTTCGGCGAAAGTCGCCTCCTTGGGTTTGTCGGACTGCGCAAAGCCGGGGCGCGGGCGCCTTACCGCACGCCCTTCGACGATACCCAGCGCGGACTGATGCGCGTTCGGCCGCATCGCGGGATTACCACGCGGCTCGGCTACATTGCCGTCAACTGTCTTCTTCAGCGGTGGGCGCATCGGGCGCCGAGATTTCTTTGGTGTCGACAAGGTCCATGATCCTTTCGATTTCGGTCAGTGCGGGCAGTTCGGTCAGCGTGCGCAACCCGAGGTCGTCGAGAAAACGCTTGGTGGTTGCAAACAGCGCCGGCCTGCCCGGTGTATCGCGGTGGCCGACGGTGTCGATCCAGCCGCGCGATTCGAGCGTCTTGATTACGTTCGGCGAAACCGCCACGCCACGAATATCCTCGATGTCGCCCCGGGTGACCGGCTGGCGATAGGCGACGATCGCGAGCGTCTCTATCACCGCGCGCGAATACTTCGGCGGCCGCTCTTCCTTGAGGCGCTCCAAGTAAGGCTGGTATTCGGTCCGCGTCTGAAAGCGCCAACCCGAAGCCAGCTGCACCAGCTCGACGCCGCGCCCGCCCCATTCGCCACGCAGCTCGTCGAGCAGCAAACGCACGAACTCCGCGCCAGGATCCTCGTCGAAGAGCTGGCGCAAACGGACAATGGTCAACGGCGACGGCGCCGCCAGGAGCACGGTTTCGAGTACTCGCTTGTATTCTTCAGGCGTCGTCGGCTGCATCCGCCAGTTTCACATAAATGGGCGCAAAGGCTTCGTTCTGCGCCACCTGGACCAGCCGCTCCTTCACCAGTTCGAGCACGGCGAGAAAACTCACCACCATGCCGGCAGGCCCCAGCTTCGGCTCGAACAGCGCGTCGAACGCAACGAACACGCCACCTTCCAGTTTGCGCAGAATTGCGATCATGTGCTCGCGAACCGAGAGTTCCTCGCGGTCAACGCGGTGATGCTGCGTCAGGCGCGCTTTCTTCATGATCGACAGCCAGGCGAGCTGCAGATCGTGCAGGTTGAGCTCCGGCAAACGCTCAACCAGCTTTTCGGCAACGAACACACTCACCCACTCAAAATCCCGTTCGGCGCGGGGCAACACATCGAGGCGAGCCCCCGCCATCTTCATTTGCTCGTATTCGACCAAGCGTCGCACAAGCTCGGCTCGCGGATCGAGTTGCTCATCGTCGTCTTGCCGTGGCGGGCGCGGCAACAGCATGCGCGACTTTATCTCGAGAAGCACCGCCGCCATGAGGAGATAATCCGCAGCGAGTTCCAGATTGTGCCGCCGCATTGCCTCGACATACACCAGATACTGGCTGGTCAACGGCGCCATCGGAATATCGAGGATGTCGATATTCGATTTTCTGATCAGGTACAAGAGCAGGTCGAGCGGCCCTTCGAAAGCTTCGAGAATGATCTCGAGCGCATCGGGCGGAATATAGAGATCCTTGGGCAGTTCGAGCAGCGGCTGACCATACAAGCGCACGACTGCCGCCTCTTGCTCCGGAGACTCGACTGGGCTCAGATCAAGAAGTTGCGCCATTGTATCCCGAAACCTCGAATCCCACACACGTCATGCACTGGACGGGCCCATGAGCACGCCTACACTCCGCATGATCGCCCGGGCACGCCTGCAGGCTACCCCGGACCATCGGCCATGCCGTTGCGCACCAGCGACGGATCATCGACATGGGGTCAGGCGCACGCCTGAGAAAACACGTTCTGGACACATGATGACGAGGACTCAGAAACTGAAGATCGCAGCGAGAAAGAGGCGGAACGCTGCAATCAACGGCCACAGGATCGCACCGAGAACGCCGGTGAACAACATCAGCAGCAAGACCGGGAATCCATACGGTTCGAGCCGGGCGAACCGCCATGCCAAGCGATGCGGCAACAAGCTGACCGCAATCCGGCCGCCATCGAGCGGCGGAATCGGCAACAGATTGAGCACCATGAGGACCGCGTTGATCTGCATGCCGGCGTCGCTCATCTTCATCAGCGGAATCGTGTAGTCGGACGGCGGCAGCACCGTGGCCAGCTTGAACAAGAACGCCCAACCGATGGCCATCAGCAGATTCACGAACGGTCCGGCCGCGGCGACCCACAGCATGTCGGCCTTGGGCTGGCGCAGGCGGCTGAAATCGACCGGCACCGGCTTGGCCCATCCGAACAGGATCCCGGAGCCGCCGAAAAGCGAGCTCAGTGCCAGAATGCCAGCAGGCACGAGCAAGGTGCCCACCGGGTCGATATGCTTGATCGGGTTGAGCGTGATGCGCCCGGCCAGATGCGCGGTGGGATCGCCAAAGTGCCGTGCGACATAGCCATGCGCCGCCTCGTGCAAGGTGATCGCGAGCAGCACCGGGATGGCCCAGATCGCAAGAGTCGGTATCAGTGAATCCATTCAGACATGGCGCAAAGCGCGAAAGTGTATCAGACGAGCATGGTGGGCATGGGTTTTTGCCACCACGCCCGCACCTCCCGAACCGGCACCGATCCGGCCGATCAATCTTCCGCCAGCCCGAACGGTGCGAGATCGCCACAGCCGGCGCGCACCAGCACCGGGCTACCGGAAGTCAGATCGATCACGGTGGTCGCATCCTGCCCGCAGACGCCGGCTTCGATGACCAAGTCGACGTGCTTGCCCAGGCGGTCGCGAATCTCCTCGGGATCGGACATCGGCAGCGTATCGTCGGGCAGGATCAAGGTCGAGGTCAGGATCGGTTCGTTCAGTTGGTCGAGCAAGGCCGAAACGACCGGATGGGCCGGGACGCGCAGCCCTATGGTCTTGCGTTTGGGGTGCAACAGGCGCCGTGGCAGTTCCTTGGTCCCTTCGAGAATGAAGGTATAAGGCCCGGGCGTAGTCGCCTTGAGCAACCGGAACTGACTGTTGTCGACCCGCGCATAGGTTGCGATCTCGGACAGGTCGCGGCACATGAGCGTGAAATGATGGCGATCGTCTACCCCGCGGATGCGCCTGATGCGCTCGAGCAGGCTGGCGTCACCGAGGGGTCCGCCTAGGGCGTAGGCCGAATCGGTGGGGAAAGCGACCAGACCACCGGCACGCATGATCTCCGCCGCCTGGCGAATCAGGCGGGACTGCGGCTGTTCGGGATGAACTGAAAAGAACTGGGACATGGTGCCTGCCAACCCCAAAGCGCGTTATCGTAACAGCCCCGCCCACACCGGTGCGAGATCCGGCGGCAAGGGCGCGCAACGGCCCAGATCGACCGGGCTCTCGTGCTCGCCATGAAAATCGGACGCCCGCGAAGCCAGCAGGCCGCGCCTGCGCGCGAGCGTGGCGAAGCGGGCAACCTCGTCGTCGCCGTGCGCACCCGAAACCACCTCCACCGCTTCGCCGCCGGAAGCGACGAATTGATCGAACAGCAACTCGAGCTCGGCGTTCGAAAACCGGTAGCGGGCCGGATGCGCAACGACGGCAATCCCGCCCGCGCCTCGTATCCAGCCAACCGCCTCGTCGAGCGAGGCCCACACATGCTCGACGAAACCGGGTTTGCCCTTGGCGAGGTAGTGGCGAAAAACGGTGTTCACATCGGGCATCAGGCCGATCGAAACCAGATGGCGGGCAAAATGGGCGCGGCTGACGAGTTCGGGGTTGCGCGCGAAGCGCCGCGCGCCTTCTAGCGCACCGTGAATGCCGACGGACGCAAGGGCCTCGGACATGCGCCGGGCGCGCTCGTCGCGCCCCTGCCTGACCTTGCTCAGGCCGGCCAGCAGGACCGGATCGCGGTGATCCACCCCCAGGCCCACGATGTGCACGGTCTCGCCCTTGAACGACACCGAAATCTCGACGCCGTTGACCAGCCTCAGCCCCTCGACCGCGGCCACCGCACGCGCCTCGTCGATCCCCGAAACCTCGTCGTGGTCGGTGAGCGCAAGCACCTCCACGCCGTTGCGGGCGGCCCGCCGCACGACATCGCCCGGCGCCAGCCAACCGTCGGACACGGTGGAATGGCAATGCAGATCCACATTCATCGCACGTACTGCATCGGCATCAGACATCGGGCAGGCACTCCAGCATGAAATCCTCGATCACCGCGGCGACTCGCTCGGGTTGATCATGATGAAGATTATGGCCGCTTTCGGCGATCGCCACCTCACGGAAATGGGCGAAACACGCCGTCGCCGCAGCGTAGACCTCGTCCGGCACGCCCAGTTTGCGGCGCCAGACCGGATCCGCCTGGACGATCCAGCAGACCCGGGCCTTGGCGCGGCGCCAGCAATGCTCGGCCTCGGCCCGGCGATACAGGACCGGATTGACATGCCGATGCGCATCATCGATCGAAACGCGTACCCCGCCCTGGTCATCGGAACGTGTGAGCCGGGTCGCGAGAAACCTCGCCTTGTCGGGCGCCAGGCGCGGATTGTCGCGCATCAGGCGCGCAGCGAAGGCGTCGGTATCCACGTACGCGCGGAAACCATCGGGCTGCGCGAGCTGGTTCAGCCACTTCTCGAGTCTGCCCGGAGCATCCTGAGGTTGGCGATCGGGCAAACCGAAGGCATCCAGCGCAACCACCGCCGCAACCCGGGCCGGCCGCACGCCGGCATACGTGCATGCGATGTTGCCGCCCATGCTGTGACCGACCAGACGCACCGGCTCGGACGGCGAGAAGTGTGTCAGCAACGCGTCCAGGTCGCCGAGGTAATCCGGAAACCAGAACGCATCGGCGCCGCTCCGCGACAAGCCGAAACCACGCCAGTCGGGCGCGAGCACGTGCCAGTCGTGGCGCAAGGCGTCGACCAGAAACTGAAAGGTCGCGGACGCGTCGCCCCAGCCGTGCAGCAAGTGCAGTTGGGGCCGCCCCGGCGTGCCCCACTCGCGCACATGACACTGCAATCCACGAATCTCGACGAACCGGCTATTGGATGGCTTCATCGTTGCAGAATAACAAACGCCCGGCCCGGCCGCACGGTATCGGCGCGCCCGCTCAGAGCTTGAAGCGGGCGACGACCTCGTCGAGATGCCCGGAGCGCTGCTTGAGGACCTTGAGCGCGATCACGGTTGCCTGCACCGATTCGTTGGTCGACTGGGTCTTGATGTTCATGCGCTCCGCCGACTTGGCGATTTCGGTGACCGCGGTGGATTGTTCGCGCGTCGAATCGGCGATCTGCGTGACGGCCGCCACCACCTTTTGCATCTGGTCGCTGATGTTGCTCACCTCTGCGGCCACCGCTTCGGTCTGATCGACGCTGCGCCTGACCACCGCGCCGGTTCTTTCGAGGCCCGAGCGGGCCGACACGGTATCGCTGCGAACCGCATCGGTAATCTTGGCAATCTCCACGGTCGCGCTGCTGCTGCGCTCCGCGAGCTTGCGCACTTCGTCGGCCACGACCGCGAAGCCCCTGCCCTGCTCGCCAGCACGGGCGGCTTCGATGGCGGCATTCAAGGCCAGGAGATTGGTCTGATCGGCAATGTCGCGAATCACGCCGACGATCTTGTCGATCTCGCCCGACCGGTGCGCAAGCTCGTCCATGGTGCCGCCCATGAGGTCTACCGACGACTGCAGGTTTCCGACCTCGTGGGTCACGCTGCCCATCGAGCGCACGCTGCGCTCCGACGCGGCACCGGTCTCCTCGGCCGTCTCGCGCGCGTCGTTGCTGTTGGCCGCGATGTGGCTGATGCTCACGGTGATCTCTTCGATCGTCGCCGCATTGCCCTCGACGATCCCGGCCATCTCGTTCGAATCCGCGCTGATCTGTTCCGCGTTGCGTTGCAGGTCGCTGACCCTGCCGCCGACCTCGGTGGCGACATTGCGCATTTCCTCGATCAGGTCGCGCAACCGGTCGCGGGTGCTGCCGAGCATGCCAAGCGCACTCTCTGCCGGCGCCACCGGTATCACGACCGCGAGATCTCCCGCGGAGATTCCGTTCAGGACGCGCTCGATCTCGCTGGCGGGGCCACCGAGGGCAGCCCGCACCTGCCGTCGCCCGAGCCAGACCAGCAGCGCGAACAGGGCGACCGCAATCACCAGCGACGCGACGAACGCGTATTTCGCCGCTGCCAGGCTGGCCGTCGATTCCGCAACCGCGGTGCCGGTGCGGGTCTCCATGAGCACGAAGAACTCGTCCAGCGGCTTCATGATCTCGGCCTTATGGACGTGATATTGCTTGCCGTGCACGAGCTCCCGCGCAAGCGCCGGGTCGGGCTCGCGCCGGATCGTGTAGTTGCCCTGGGCGTCCTGGAAGATCCCCTTGACCGCATTCATGGCCTTGACTTCGAGCTTGACCAGCCCGTCCGAGTTGGCCTGCGCCTGCGCGAGCTTCGCGAACTCGGCCTCGGTGAAACCCGCCGCGCGCATCAGATCCTGCAACGGAATCGCCTGGTCACTGTCAGGGCGCGGCCTCGCGTTGCCACCGGCGACGAAATCCCAATAGATCCGATGGTAGGCCTCGGGGCGCGCCCGCTTGCCGTTGCGGATGTCGAGGATCGCGAGGTATTGCTCCTCGTAGCGGGCGTCCCCCGTGACCACGTAGGTCCGGCCCAGGCGGGTGAGGTCGTCTGAACTCTGCCTCAGCTCGCTCGCCAGCCGGTACGACTCGATCTGTCGTTCGTTGGCAGCCGACAAGTGCGCGCTTGCCGAATTGAACACGAAAAAGGCGTAGGCGACGCCCGCCAGCGTGAGGGCGAGCAGGCCCACGACCACGCTGCTCAAGCTTCTACTCGATAGCTTCTGCATGGAACGATCTCCAAGGGTGTCTTTTCGTTCTGGTCTCTTGGATTACGGCATCGGCGGCGCAATCCTGAGCGAAATCGGGCCATTCCTCCTGAAGCATCCGCTTGCGACCGTCCGGCAGACCCGACAAGACCAAGGCATCGGCGGCACGGTCGCAATGAACCGTCCCCGGATGCGAGCCGCTGCGCTCGAACTCAAGTTGCTTGAGGATGTGCCGAACCGGGCTCACGGAAGTGTTCCAAGGCTGAGGGTCGGATTTTCGCATGCCGGACGGCGCCATCCCCTTGTACGAGCGCCTGGACCGAGTGCACCGACTCGAACGCGATAAGCAGATTCATTGCCCAGCGTCAATATCCGAAACGAAAAACAAGCGTCAAATGACACATGCCGTAGTGCATGCATGCCCGAATGGTTCGGGCCGGAGATCGAAATGCTCACGATCCAGGACTGTATAGAACTATCCGATTTGACCGAGGACGAACTGCTCGCGATTGCCGAACATGAACACATTCCCGAGATGCTGGCTGTCGAGATGGGCGCCTACATGGTTCAAACCGCCGAAGGCGAGAAGCGCATCAAACGCATGCTCGCCGACGACATCGCCATGGCGCGCGAGCACGGCAACCTCAAACATGCGGCCAAGCTCAAGCTGGTGCTGAAGCATTATCTCGAGCACCACTGCGGCAAGGCCTAGATCCGCGCCGGCACCGGCCGGGCAAGCTGGCGCGCGCGGCGCCGAATCAGCGATTGCACTTGCGACCCGGCTGATGCTATCTTCCGTCGGTCGCGCGGGAGAGAACTCCCCTATCGGAGTCGCCGAAGGCGTAACCCCCGGAATCGCTCAGGCAAAAGGACCGCGCACGAATCGAAATTCTGGAGAGTGATACACGCGACGGCCGGTTTTTCGCGTGCATCCACCGAAGGGGCACCCGGCGGCGACCAGCAATGGATTGCGCGGAATCTCTCAGGTAAAAGGACAGATGGGGCAATCCCGGCTTCTGGGCCGGGCTTGCCCCTTTTTGTTGCCCGTGACGATCGCCCGAATGTTGTCCGCCTACCGGAGAAACCGATGACCGCAACCACCCAGCCCGCCCTGCGCACCCCCCTCTACCCCAATCACGTCGCCGCCGGCGCGCGCCTGGTCGATTTCGCCGGCTGGGAAATGCCGGTCAACTACGGCTCGCAGATAGAGGAACATCATGCCGTGCGCCGCGATGCGGGCATGTTCGATGTCTCGCACATGTTGTCGGTCGACCTCTCGGGCGCGGGCGCGACGGCATTTCTGCGCGGCCTGCTCGCCAACGATGTCGCCAAGCTGCGCGAACCCGGCAAGGCGCTCTACAGCTGCATGCTGAACGAACGCGGCGGTGTGATCGACGACCTCATCGTCTATCGCTTTTCCGATGCCGATTACCGTCTGGTGGTCAATGCGGGAACCGCCGACAACGACATCGCCTGGATGCGCAACAACATCGCGCGCACCGGCGCCAACCTGAGCCTGGTGCCACGGCGCGACCTCGCCATGATCGCGGTACAAGGCCCCAACGCGATCGACAAGGCCGCACGGGCGATCCCCGAGATCGGCGCCGCGCACGCGTTGCCCGGAGTGTTCCAGGCTGCGCGGATCGGCGAACTGCTGGTTGCCCATACCGGCTACACCGGCGAAGACGGCCTCGAGATCGCACTGCCCGCCAGCCGAGCGGGTGCGGCCTGGGAAGCCCTGACCGCCGCGGGCGTGAAACCCTGCGGCCTCGGCGCGCGCGACACCCTGCGCCTCGAGGCGGGCATGAATCTGTACGGGCAGGACATGGACGAAGACACTTCGCCCCTCGACGCCGGCCTGGCCTGGACCATCGATCTCAAGGACGGGAACCGCGACTTCGTCGGCAAGACCGCGCTGGCGGCCCAAACCGACCGGCGCAAGCTGCTCGGCCTGGTCCTCGAGGGCAAGGGCGTGCTGCGCGCCCACATGAAAGTGGTCACGTCACATGGCGACGGCGAAACCACCAGCGGCAGCTTTTCGCCAAGCCTGGAACGCTCGATCGCATTCGCCCGCCTTCCCGCCCAGGCCATGCCCGGCGAGGCCGTCGAGGTCGATATTCGCGGCAAACTCGTCGCTGCACGTACCGTCAAACTGCCGTTCGTTCGTCACGGCAAACCCTTGATCTGACCGGCCCCCGTCCGGTCTTCCAGCATCCCTGAACCGATTGATCTCCTGGAGCACAGCATGGCCACTACTCCCGCCGAACTCAAGTACACCGCGTCCCATGAATGGATCCGCGTCGAAACCGACGGCACCCTCACGATCGGCGTGACCGACCACGCCCAGGAAGCCCTTGGCGACGTGGTGTTTCTCGAGCTGCCCGATGCCGGCCGCCGGGTCGAGGCCGGCGAGGCGATCGCCGTCATCGAATCGGTCAAGGCCGCCTCGGACATCTACGCACCGGTTGCCGGTGAAGTGATCGAGTCGAACCAGGCCGCGGTCGACGCACCGGAGTCGATCAATGCCGACGCCTACGCCAACTGGCTGTTCCGGATCCGCCCCGACGACGCCGGCCTGGGCAAGGTCATCGACGCAGCCGCGTACGAGGCGCTGGTCGCCAACACCTGACCCGCCGGCCCCATCCCGGGCGCTCCGGCGCCCGGGCGCCACCGCGCCGCCCTGCTGCCGCGCCGAACTCAAAAAACGACGGTGTACCCCGATGCCTACTCACAGCCCGAACGAACCCCTGGCCGCGCCGCTCGCGGCGCTCGAACAACGCGACGACTTCATCGAGCGCCATATCGGACCTGACGAGCGTGAAGTCGAAATCATGCTGGGTGCAATCGGTGCGGCCTCGCTCGATCAGTTGATCGCGCAGACGCTGCCGAACGGAATCCGCCTGCCCGCGCCGCTCGCGCTCGACGCCGCCCGCCCCGAACACGAGGCGCTCGAACGCCTGCGCGCCATCGCAAAGCACAACATCCTGCGCAAATCGCTGATCGGGATGGGCTACTACGGCACTCATACGCCGGCGGTGATTCTTCGCAACGTGCTCGAAAACCCCGGCTGGTATACCGCCTACACCCCCTACCAGGCCGAGATCGCGCAAGGGCGGCTCGAGGCGCTGCTGAACTACCAGCAGATGGTGATCGACCTCACCGGGCTCGAACTCGCCAACGCCTCGCTGCTCGACGAAGCGACCGCCGCCGCCGAGGCGATGGCGATGGCGAAGCGGGTCAGCAAATCGAAATCGATGCGCTTTTTCGTCGATGAAGCCGCCTTCCCGCAGACCATCGACGTGCTCAGGACACGTGCGGGTTTCTTCGGGTTCGAACTGCTCTTCGGTCCGGCGACGCGCGCGGCCGAACATGATGTGTTCGGCGCCCTGCTGCAGTATCCGAACGAACATGGCGAGGTCGTGGACCTCGGCGCCACGATCGCGTCGCTGAAGGCCGCCGGCGCGGTGGTCGCCGTCGCGTCCGACCTGATGGCGCTGGTGCTGCTGAAATCACCCGGCGCGATGGGCGCGGACATCGCACTGGGATCGGCCCAGCGTTTTGGCGTGCCGATGGGTTTCGGCGGTCCGCACGCGGCATTCTTCGCGACCCGCGAGAGCAATGCACGCGCGATGCCAGGGCGGATCATCGGGGTTTCGAAGGACGCCCGCGGCAAGACCGCGCTGCGCATGGCGCTGCAGACCCGCGAACAGCACATCCGGCGCGAGAAGGCCAATTCGAACATCTGCACTTCGCAGGTACTGCTCGCCAACATGGCCGGTTTCTACGCGGTGTATCACGGCCCGCACGGCCTGCGCACCATCGCGCTGCGCATCCATCGGCTGGCCGCGATCCTGCATCGCGGACTGAGCCAGATCGGCTTCACGCTCGGCCATGACACGTTCTTCGATACGCTGCAGATCGACGTGGGCACGCGCGCCCCCGCCATTCTGGCCGCGGCCGACGGCGCCGGGTTCAACCTGCGCCAGGTCTCCGACACGGTGCTCGGCCTGTCGGTCGACGAAACCACCACCCGCGAAGACGTTGCGGCGATCCTGCGCCTGTTCGGCGCCGGTGCCGACATCGCCGCGCTCGACCATGCGGTCGCCGCGAGCACAGGCCACCTGCCGCAGCACCTGTTGCGCGACGATGCGATCCTGGCGCACCCGGTATTCAATACCCACCATACCGAGCATGCGATGCTGCGCTATCTCAAGAAGCTGCAGAACCGGGATCTCGCGCTCGACCACTCGATGATCTCGCTCGGCAGCTGCACCATGAAGCTCAATGCGACCAGCGAGATGATTCCGATCTCATGGCCGGAATTCGCGAACATGCATCCGTTCGCGCCGCGCGCCCAGGCGCGCGGTTATGTCGAGCTGATCGCGAGCCTGAGCGACTACCTCAAGGCGATCACCGGCTTCGATGCCATCTCGATGCAGCCCAACTCGGGCGCGCAGGGGGAATATGCGGGGCTGGCCGCAATCGCGCGCTACCACGCCAGCCGTGGCGAACGGCATCGCGACGTCTGCCTGATCCCCAAATCGGCCCACGGCACCAATCCGGCCACCGCCCAGATGTGTGGCATGCAGGTGGTCGTCGTGGCATGCGACGACAACGGCAACGTGGACCTTGCCGACCTCGGCGCCAAGGCTGCGCAATATGGCGAACGGCTGGCGGCGCTGATGATCACCTACCCCTCCACCCACGGCGTGTTCGAAGAGAACATCCGCGAAATCTGCGCGACCGTGCACGAACACGGCGGCCAGGTCTATATGGACGGCGCCAATCTCAATGCGCAGGTCGGCCTGACCTCGCCCGCCGCGATCGGCGCCGACGTCTCGCACATGAACCTGCACAAGACCTTCTGCATTCCGCACGGTGGCGGTGGTCCGGGCATGGGGCCGATCGGCGTCAAAGCCCATCTCGCCCCGTTCATGGCCGACCATGTCGTCGCGCCGACCGGCGACGCCTCGCGCCCGAACAAGGGCCAGGGCGCAGTCTCGGCGGCGCCTTTCGGGTCGGCCAGCATCCTGCCGATCTCGTGGATGTACATCGCGATGATGGGCGGCGAAGGGCTGAAACGCGCGACCGAGCTCGCGATCCTCAACGCGAACTATGTCGCCAACCGCCTCGCCGAGCACTACCCGGTGTTGTACAGCGGTACCCAAGGGCGGGTGGCGCACGAGTGCATCCTCGACATCCGGCCGATCAAGGCGGCAACCGGTCTGTCCGAGGTCGATATCGCCAAGCGGCTCATGGACTACGGCTTTCATGCGCCGACGATGTCGTTCCCGGTGGCCGGAACGATCATGGTCGAACCGACCGAGTCCGAGAACCTGGCCGAGCTGAACCGCTTCATCGACGCGATGATCGCGATTCGCGACGAGATCCGCGCGGTCGAGACCGGTGCGCTGCCCGGCGACGACAATCCGCTGGTCAATGCCCCGCACACCCAGGCCGACCTGGTCGGAGAATGGAACCACACCTACAGCCGCGAGCAAGCCGTGTTCCCGTTGCCATGGGTGGCAGATAACAAGTTCTGGCCCAGCGTCAACCGCATCGACGACGTATTCGGCGACCGCAACCTGTTCTGCAGTTGCGTCCCCGCCGAAGACTACGCGGCCTGACCCGCTGCCGGCGGCGGCGCATCCGCCTGCCCCGGCAGCGCGCGACACGCGCGCTGATGCGCGGTTCCAGCCGGCCCCGCACAGCGTGGTGGATCGATTTTGCAACGGGCGGCATCGGCTTGGTGCGGCACCCGCGCAATAGCGGCTAGAATCGGCGCGCGGCCGCCTTGTGCCGAACCCACCGCGGAAAACATGTCGAATCCGATTCCTGCCGTTGCGACCCCCTGGCGCGCACTGATCGTCGTGCACCTCCTTGCGCTCATCGGTCTGTTCGCGTGGGTACTGGCCGAAACCCGTCCGGTTGCAATGCACGATCTGCACCTGGCCGACGGCGAACGGCTCAAATGCGTTTCCTACGCCCCCTACCGCCTGCCGGGCCAGACGCCGTTCGACCCCGATCTGAAAATCGGTATCGAGCAGATTCGTACCGACCTCGCGGAGTTGGCGCGCATCACCGAGTGCGTGAGGCTGTACTCGGTGGATCAGGGCCTCGATCAGGTGCCGACGGTCGCCCGCGAGCTGGGGCTCAAGGTGTTGCTGGGCGCCTGGATCAGCGCCAACCCGGAGCACAACCGCAAGGAACTCGAACATGCGCTGGCGCTTGCGAACGCCAACCGCGACGTGGTGAGCCTGTTGATCGTCGGCAACGAGGTGCTGCTGCGCCGCGAGCGCTCGATGGCCCAGATGGAAGCATTGATTCGCCATGCGCAGGCCAGCACCGACGTGCCGGTCACCTATGCCGATGTATGGGAATTCTGGATCGAGAATGCCGAACTGGCGGACGCGGTCGACACCGTGACGGTGCACATCCTGCCATTCTGGGAAAACGACCCGGTAGGCGTCGACGCGGCGCTCGAACATGTCGTCGATACGGTTCGAGAGGTCCGCGAGACTTTCGACAAACCGGTGCTGATCGGCGAAACCGGCTGGCCCAGTGCCGGCCGGCAGCGCGAGGCCTCTCAACCGTCGCGCGTCGGCCAGGCACGCTACATCCGCGAATTCGTACATCAGGCTCACCAGGAAGGATGGGCCTACAACCTGATCGAGGCCGTAGACCAACCCTGGAAGCGCCGGCTCGAAGGCACGGTCGGCGGCTTCTGGGGCATCCTCGACACCGAGCTGGCACCGAAATTTCCACTTTCCGGCCCGGTGCGCGAACGCGAAAGCGCTGTACCGGTGGCGCTTGCCGCGCTCGCCGGCGCGACACTGATGCTCGTCCTGGGCACGCTGCGCCGCCCACCGCGGACCACCTTCGCGAGGGTCGGCGCGCTGCTGTCGATGGGGCTGACCTTGGGCACGGTCTCGATACTGCAATGGGAGCATGCCGTGCTCGCCTACCGAGACCCGTTCGAATGGATACTGCTCGGGGCGCTCGCGCTGATCGGCCTCGGGATCCCGGTGCTGGTCGCTGTCGGGCCGTCCGGCAGGTTCGGCTCCGCGGCCGATGCCTGGCAACGCCTGCGTGCCCATCCAGCCGCGCTCACCGACACCACAACCTTGCTGTCGCTCGCCCGCGGGCTGGTGCTGTTCGCCGCCGCGGTCGCCGCCCTGCTGCTGGTCATGGACCCACGCTATCGTGACTTTCCCACCCTGCTCTATCTGGTGCCGGCGCTGTGCCTCGCGCCGCTGCAATGGCTGGAGCCGGTGCGCACCGGAGTCGAGGAGCGGGTCTGCGCCTGGGTCATCGCCATCGGCGTGATCGGGCGCTGGATCTCAGAGCCGCTCAACCCCCAGGCCGTCGCCTGGCTCGCGGCCGGATTGCTGCTCGCGGCCTCCTTCCTGCACAAAACGCCGTGCCAGCACCAGCAGTGACAGCATCGCCCCGACCGCGGCATAGTCGAAGCTATACAGCACTAGGCCGGCGATACCGGTAAACCAGCCGACCAGCGCCAACCCTTTGCTGCGCACCGCGAAGGCCAGCACCCCGGCCACGAGGCTCACCCACCCCAGGCGCTGATGCAGAAACGACTGGATCAGCGCCCATTTTGCAGCGCACCAGCCTTGCACGCCCTCGGCCAGCGAGCCGCCGCACTCGGCGGGCAGCCATCCCGACTCCATCAAACCGTAACGTGCTACCAGGGCGAACGCCAGGACCAGCAGTGACAACACCGCCAAACCGCGCGGCGCGCCACACCATTTCGACAAAATATTTCGAATTCTCAAAGTTTTCCTTTGTAAATCAGTGCCACGAAAACCGTCAACAACAGTTTCAAATTTTGCGCGCTAACACACTGAAAATCAGCATAAAATCCGCGCTCGAGGCAAACCCCGGACAACCCGTCGAAAGCGAAGGAAGCGACTTCTGCGCTTGCCGTTGCACGGCATCATGTCACGACCCCCTCTCCTCAAGCACTCGACCATTATCGCAGAGCGCCGGCACCCCATGAAAACAGCTTCAAACCTCGTATTCAGACTGATCGTAGCGATATCGCTGGCGCTTCTCGTCGCCGCGGGACAGTACGGCATCTGGAAACAAATCAACCATGGCTCCGACTTTGCCGGGTCGGATGGCAGCATTCACGGCTACGCCTATTCCGGCTTTCAACGTGACCAGAGCCCGGTCAAGGGCACCTTCCCCAGCGAGGCCGAAATCGCCGGCGACCTCGATCTGTTGTCGCTCACCTCGCAGCGCATCCGCACCTACGGCAGCACCGACAATCCGGCCGTGGTCGGGCTCGCGTCGGCGCGCAACCTCGAGGTGACCGCAGGGGCATGGATATCGGCCGACCAGGCGGCCAATCAACGCGAGGTCGACGGTGTCATCGAGGCGGCGCGCAAGCTCAAAAGCATCAACAGAGTGATCGTCGGCAACGAAGTCCTGCTGCGCGGCGATCTCAAGGTCGATGAACTCGCGGCCCACCTCGACACCGCGCGCAAGGCGCTCCGGCGCCAGAAGACCCCGGTCTCGACCGCCGAGCCATGGCATGTCTGGCTCAAACACCCCGAACTGGCGAAGCATGTCGATTTCATCACCGTGCATCTGCTGCCCTATCACGAAGGCGTGCCGGTCGAGTCGGCGGTCACCTACGCGCTGATGCGCTACGACGAGTTGGCGAAGACCTTTCCGAACAAGAAGATCGTGATCGGTGAAATCGGCTGGCCCAGCAACGGGCCGTCGGTAGCCAGCCTGGGCGACGAGAAAACGGTCTCGGTCGCGTCGGTCGAGAACGCCGCGCGTTTCATTCGCGAATTCCTGGCCCATCCGCGTGCCCCCAAGCTCGACTACTACATCATGGAAGCGATCGATCAGCCCTGGAAGATGGAGGTGGAAGGCTGGGCCGGCGCCTATTGGGGCATCTTCAACGCCGACCGTGTCGCCAAGTTCCCGCTCGACGGCCTGGTCTACCAGGACATCCACTGGCAGAAGAAGGCCATGACGGCGGCGGCAATCGCGTTCATCCCGATGCTGCTGATCGCCTTCTTCCTGCGCGAGTGGAGCATCATCGGGCGCCTGTGGCTGCTTGCGCTGGTCCAGGCCTGTACCGCGACACTCGTGATCGGCGCGAGCGTGCCGGTCGACTACTACCTCTCGCAGCGCGACATGGTGGGCCTCGCCCTGCTCATCACCGCCACGGCCTTGACCATCGCGGTGCTGCTGTCACACGGGTTCGAATTCGGCGAGGCGATGTTCAAGCGCACCTGGCAACGCCGCTTCCAGCCGCTGCCACCGCATGCGCCCGACGCGCAACCCTTCGTCTCGGTCCACCTAGCCTGCTACAACGAGCCGCCCGAAATGGTGATCGCCACCATCGACAGTCTCGCGGCGATGGATTACAGCAACTTCGAAGTGCTGGTGCTGGACAACAACACCAAGGACGAAGCGCTATGGAAGCCGCTCGAAGCGCGCTGCGCCGAGCTCGGCCCGCGCTTTCGCTTCTACCATCTCGACAACTGGCCGGGTTTCAAGGCGGGCGCACTCAATTTCGGACTGCGCCAGACCGACCCGCGCGCCGAGGTGGTCGGGGTGGTCGACGCCGACTACGTGGTGTCGCCCGACTGGCTGTCGTCGCTGATTCCGCACTTCGACAAACCCGACGTCGCCGTGGTGCAGGCGCCGCAGGCGCATCGCGACTGGGAAACCCATCCGTTCCGGCGCATGTGCAACTGGGAGTTCGACGGTTTCTTCCGCATCGGCATGCATCATCGCAACGAGCGCAATGCCCTGATCCAGCACGGAACGATGACGCTGGTGCGGCGGCGTTCGCTCGAAGAAGTCGGCGGCTGGTCGGAATGGTGCATCTGCGAAGATACCGAACTGGGGCTGCGCCTGATCGAGAAAGGTTACGACACCCGCTACGTCGACCATGTACTGGGCAAGGGGCTGACCCCTTCCGACTTTGCCGCGATCAAGACCCAGCGCTTCCGCTGGGCCTTCGGGGCCATGCAGATCCTCAAGGCGCACCTGCCGGCCATGCTCGGGCCCAGCAAGCTCAACCTCGCCCAGCGCTACCACTTCCTGACCGGCTGGTTCGCCTGGCTGGGCGATGCGCTGCAGCTGGTTTTCGCCCTCGGCAGCCTCGCCTGGACGATCGGCATGCTGCTCGCACCCAAATCGTTCGGCCTGCCGGTGGCAGCGCTCGCGCTACCGGTGCTCGGTTTCATGATCTTCAAGGCTGCGCTGGGCCCGATCCTGTACCGCAAGACCATGGACGCCCCCTGGGTCGACATCCTGGGCGCATCGATTCTTTCGGTCGGACTCGCCCACGCGATCGCACGCGGCGTGTTTGCCGGCTTGTTCAAGCGCAAAGGCGAGTTCGTGCGCACCCCGAAAGGCTGGCGGGCAAAAGGTGCCCTCGCATTCTTCGGGCCGATCCGCGAGGAAGGCCTGATGTTGTTCGCACTGATATCGGGTGCGGTGGCCTTGCTGGTGCTGCGCGGCGCAACCGATCTGGAAGCCCATCTATGGGTGGCCATTCTCGGACTGCAGTGCGTTCCTTACGTCGCAAGCATTCTGTGCCAGGTCGCCGCTTACATGCCTGAGCGGGCTCCAGCTGCCGTACTTGCGCCTGCACCGGCCGCGGCGATCCCGGTGCAATCCGCCGCACCGGCGACCACGCTGCTGCCCAAGTTCGACAGCGGCCCCCAGGCCTGATCACCGCGGGCGCTCTGCCGGCCGGCCCCTGTCCCGGGCCGGCACGGCCCGCGCCGCCCCTCGGCGGCGCTTGCTCAGCGCACATTCGGCAGTTGAATCTCGTCGCTGCGACGAAGTCCGCGGGTCAGCATGCGGCAGCGCTCGAGAAACACCCGCATCGCCTCGTTGCGGTACTTGCCGCGATGCCAGACGAACTGGAACATCCGACGCAGATCGAGCGCCGGTACGGCCAGCGGCACCAGGCTGCCGCGACGAAACGCGTCGCGCAACGCGACCCGCGAGATGCAGCCCAGACCCAGCCCGAATTCCACCGCACGCTTGACCGCCTCGGTATGTTCGAGTTCGAAGCGCACGTTTACCTGCGCACCGAGGCGCCACAACGCGTGGTCCAGGGTCTCGCGGGTACCCGAGCCCGGCTCGCGCAAAATCCATGGTTCATCGGCCAGTTCGCCGAGCGACAGCGCGCCTGCCGACGCGAAACGATGCCCGGGTGAGCAGAAGACCACCAGTTCATCTTCGATCCACGGCTCGACCTCGACATCCGGCGAATGGCACTCACCCTCGATCATGCCCAGATCGATACGATGCGCGACGATGTGCTCGACCACCGTCGCGGTGTTATGCACATGCAGCTCCACCCGGCTCTCGGGATAGCGTTGCAGGAACTCGGCCACGATCAGGGTGGCGAGGTAGTTGCCGATCGTCAATGTCGCGCCGATGCGCAGATCGCCCATCGACGCATCGCCGCGCAGCATGCTTTCGAACTCGGCCGCGCGATCGAGCAGTTCCAGCGCCCGTGGCAACAGCTTGCGCCCCCGGTCGTTGAGGCGCAGACGCTTGCCCACCCGATCGAACAACTGCACGTCGAACTGACGCTCGAACTCGGCCATCGCCGTACTGGCAGCCGACTGCGACAGGTTCAACGCGCGCGCCGCATGCGAGACGTTCTCGCTGCGGGCGATCTCGGCAAACACGGCGAGTTGGCGCAAGGTGTATCGCATATACAGATATTAGATTGTCGATATCACAATAATGCGCTTAGTCAATAAACGCCAGCGCACTATCATTGGCCCAGAACAATGACTTCAGGGCAGATCATGGCGAACTTTCTAACCGAACGCGTCATAAGCGTTCATCACTGGAACGACACACTGTTCAGCTTTCGCACCACCCGCGACCGCGGGCTGCGCTTCGAAAATGGCCAGTTCGTAATGATCGGCCTCGAAGTGGATGGTCGTCCGCTCACCCGCGCCTACAGCATCGCCAGCCCCAACTACGAAGAGCACCTCGAGTTCTTCAGCATCAAGGTTGCGCATGGCGCGCTGACCTCGCGCCTGCAACACCTGCGCGAGGGCGACCCTATCGTGGTCAGCAAGAAACCCACCGGAACCCTGGTGCTGCACGACCTCAAACCCGGCAAGCATTTATACCTGCTGGCGACCGGCACCGGTCTCGCCCCTTTCCTGAGCGTGATCCAGGACCCTGAAACCTATGCGCGCTTCGACAAGGTGGTGCTCATTCACGGCGTGCGCACCGTTTCGGAGCTGGCCTACACCGAATTCATCAACGAACGCCTGCCCACCAACCCCTTCATCGGCGACGAGGTTCGCGCCAAGCTGATCTACTATCCGACCGTCACGCGCGAGCCGTTTCGCAATCAGGGGCGGATCACGCAACTGGTCGCCAGCGGCAAGCTGTTCGCCGACATCGGCCTGCCGCCGCTCGACCCCGAACATGATCGTGCCATGCTGTGCGGCAGCCCGGCCATGCTCACGGACTGCTGTGGGATGCTGGACGCTCTGGGTTTCGTGGCGTCGCGGCGCATCGGCGACCCCGGCGACTATGTGATCGAGCGCGCCTTCGTCGAAAAATGAAGCAGTCGCTCAGCCGCCGAACAGCCTGAACAGCACACCGCCGCCAGCCGCCAGGCCGAGCGCACCGAAGGCGAGCGCCCCCAGCATGAAGCCGGGGCCACGCCGGGCCGGATCACGCTGGTAGGCGAACGCATACCCGCACCGGCCCACCAGCCACACGCCGCCCAGTCCGGCGGCCCAGACATCGCCGACGAACACGGCACAGATCCACAGACACGGCAGCGTCATCACCGCCCATTCGAGGGTGTTCATCTGGATGCGGTAGGCGCGCTCGAACATCGGATGCCCCGACGTGGCCGGTGCGATCACATTGTGGCGTTTGCGCGCGAGGCCGACGTTCGCGGCAGTCGCGAACATGAGCAGCACCACCAGCAGCGTCGTCGCGGCGGAATAAGGTAGATCGGCCATCGGCGATTCGTCCTTCGTAAGCGTCATGGTGCGCAATATAGCGCCAATGGCCCCCCGGCCGGCGATGAGCGCACTAGAATGCGGCGTCTTCTCCATGACCATTGCCAGGCGAACGCATGACCCGCACGCAACACCCGCTGACGACGCTTTTCGCGATGCTCTCCCCCTATCGCCGCCGGGTGGCGCTCGCTGCGGCGGCGCTAGTGATCGCGGCGATCGCCATGCTGGCCGTCGGCCAGGGGCTGCGCGCGGTGATCGACCGGGGTTTCTCGGCCGGCGACCCGGCCTGGCTGGACCGGGCCCTGGCTGCGATGTTCGGCGTGATCGCGGTGCTCGCCGCCGCCACTTTCGTCCGCTTCTACAACGTATCGTGGCTGGGCGAGCGGGTCACCGCCGATTTGCGCCAACGGGTGTTCGACCACCTCCTGTCGCTGCCGCCGTCATGGTTCGAAGCCGGGCGTACCGGCGACGTGATTTCACGCCTGACTTCGGACACGGCCCAGATCGAGAGCGTGATCGGGTCGAGCCTGTCGATCGCGCTGCGCAACGCGTTGCTACTGATCGGCGGCCTCGCGATGATGTTCACCACCAGCCTCAAGCTCACCGGCCTGACGCTGGTCGGCGTGCCGCTGGTCATCGCGCCCATCGTGTTTTACGGACGCAAGGTGCGGCGCCTCGCGCGCGAAAGTCAGGACCGCATCGCCCGCCTGGGCAACCGCATCGACGAAACCATCCACGAAATCCGCATCGTGCAGGCCTACGGCCATGAACAGGCCGACCGCAACGACTTCGCCGGGCTCGTCGCGCAGAGCTTCGCCACCTCGCGGCAGCGCATCCGCAACCGCGCCACGCTGGTCGCCGTGGTGCTGCTGCTGGTTTTCGGCGCAATCTCGTTCATCCTGTGGATCGGGGGTCACGATGTGCTGGCGGGTGAAATCACCGCCGGCCAGCTTTCAGCCTTCGTGTTCTACGCCGCCCTGGTTGCCGGCAGCGTCGGCGCGCTTTCCGAGGTGTGGGGCGATCTGCAGCGCGCTGCCGGCGCCAGCGAGCGCCTGATGGAGATTCTCGCCACCCGACCCGAGATCGCCACGCCCCCGATGCCGCTCGCGCTGCCCGAACCGCACCGGGGTGAGATCGTGTTCGACCGGGTCGGCTTCAGCTATCCCGGACGTCGCGACCAGGCCGCACTAGATGACTTCAGCCTCAGCCTCGGGCGCGGCGAAACGGTTGCGCTGGTAGGTCCCTCGGGCGCCGGCAAGACGACGGTCTTCCAGCTCCTGCTGCGCTTCTACGATCCGGCGAGCGGCACGATCAGCATCGACGGCGTGCCGATCGCCGCCGCCGACCCCCAGGCGGTGCGCAGGCTGATCGCGCTCGTTCCGCAAGAGCCCGTCATTTTCGCGACCAGCGTGCTCGAGAACGTGCGCTATGCCCGCCCCGAGGCGACGCTAGACCAGGTCCGGCAGGCCTGCGCCGCGGCCTGGGCCGACGAATTCGTGCGCAAGCTGCCCGCCGGCTACGACACCGATCTGGGCGAGCGCGGCGTCAAGCTCAGTGGCGGGCAGCGCCAGCGGATCGCGATCGCGCGGGCGATACTCGCCGATCGGCCGATATTGCTGCTCGATGAAGCCACGTCCGCGCTCGACGCCGAAAGTGAGCGCGTGGTGCAGGCGGCACTGGACGAACTGATGGCCCGGCGCAGCACGCTGGTGATCGCCCATCGCCTCGCGACGGTGCAGAAAGCCGACCGGATCGTGGTCATGGATCAAGGCCGGGTCGTGGAAGTCGGCACCCACGCCACACTCGTCGCAGCCGGTGGGCTGTACGCCCATCTGGCCAAGCTGCAGTTCGTCACCTAGGCCGGCGGAACAGGCCCGGCGGCAGCGGCGCCAGCGCCCGATGGCCGGTTTCGCCGACGCATCGACGGGCGGAATGTCGCGCTTCCGGTGGTATCCTTGCCCCATCCCATCCAACCACCAAAACAGGTTTCCATGGCTCAGTATGTAATGTCGATGCTGCGGGTGAGCAAGACCGTTCCGCCCCGGCGCCAGATCATCAAGGACATCTCGCTGTCCTTCTTTCCCGGAGCGAAGATCGGCCTGCTCGGCCTCAATGGCTCCGGAAAGTCGACCGTCCTGCGCATCATGGCCGGCGTCGACAAGGAGTATGACGGCGAGGTGCAACACCTCGCCGGCCAGCGCATCGGTTACCTCGCTCAGGAGCCCGAGCTCGACCCGGCCCGCACCGTCAAGGAAGAAGTCGAATCGGGTCTGGGCGAGATCGTCGAGGCGCGCCAGAAGCTCGAGGAAGTCTACGCAGCCTATGCCGAACCGGACGCAGACTTCGACAAGCTTGCCGAAGACCAGGCCCGTTACGAGAACATCCTGGCATCCGCCGGCGCCGACATCGAGACCCAGATGGAAATCGCCGCCGATGCGCTGCGCCTGCCGCCCTGGGACGCGGTGATCGGCAGCCTTTCCGGCGGTGAAAAACGCCGGGTCGCGCTGTGCAAGCTGCTGCTGTCGAAGCCCGACATGCTGCTGCTGGACGAACCCACCAACCACCTCGACGCCGAATCGGTCGAGTGGCTCGAACAGTTCCTGACGCGCTTCCCCGGCACCGTGGTGGCGGTGACCCACGACCGCTACTTCCTCGACAACGCCGCCGAATGGATTCTCGAACTCGATCGCGGCCATGGCATCCCGTGGAAGGGCAACTACTCGTCCTGGCTGGAGCAAAAGGGCGAACGCCTGGCCCAGGAGGCCAAGCAGGAGGCGGCGCACCAGCGGGCGATGAAGACCGAGCTCGAATGGGCGCGCTCTAACCCCAAGGCGCGCCAGGCGAAATCCAAGGCACGCCTCGCGCGCTACGAGGAAATGACCACCGTCGAGTACCAGAAGCGCAACGAAACCCAGGAGATATTCATTCCGCCGGGCGAGCGCCTCGGCGACAAGGTCATCGAGTTCGACGGCGTCTCGAAAGCCTTCGGCGACAAGCTGCTGATGGACAAGGTGAGCTTCAGCATCCCCCCCGGCGCGATCGTCGGCGTGATCGGGCCCAACGGCGCCGGCAAATCGACCCTGTTCAAGATGATCGAAGGACGCGACAAGCCCGATAGCGGCGCCGTGGTGATCGGCCCGACGGTCAAGATCGCCGCGGTAGACCAGAGCCGCGAGGGGCTGGCCAACGACAAGACCGTGTTCGACGCGATCTCCGACGGCGCGGATGTCCTGACCGTCGGACGCTTCGAAATGCCCAGCCGCGCCTACATCGGCCGCTTCAACTTCAAGGGCGGCGACCAACAGAAGATCGTCGGCAACCTTTCGGGGGGCGAACGCGGGCGGCTGCATCTGGCCAAGACCCTGATCGCGGGCGGCAACGTGCTGCTGCTCGATGAACCGTCGAACGATCTCGACGTTGAAACCCTGCGTGCACTCGAGGACGCATTGCTCGAGTTTGCCGGTTGCGCGATGATCATCTCGCACGACCGCTGGTTTCTGGACCGTATCTGCACCCACATCCTGGCCGCCGAGGGCGAATCACAATGGACCTTCTACGCGGGCAACTACCAGGAATACGAGGACGACAAGAAGAAACGTCTGGGTGAAGAGGGGGCGAAACCCAAGCGCATCCGTTACAAGCCGATCAGCCGCTGAAGCCGGATCACTGAGACCGCGCCGGGGCCGGTGCGCGCACACGCCAGCCCGGCGCCGCACGATTCGCGATGAGGGAACGCACCATGACGACGACACTGCCGATGGCAACATTCGATACGGGCGCTGCATGAAGATGTCGCGCTCGCGGCGGATCCTGCTCATCGAGGATCAACCCACCGACGCGGGGTTGATCACGGTGCTGCTGCGCGTCGGCAAGAGCGTGACCGACACCGCGCCGCCAACCGTGGTCTGGGCCAAGACGCTCGCCGAGGCGAAGGCCGAAACCGAGCGCGACACGCCCGACGTCATCCTGCTCGACCTCAATCTGCCCGATTCCCACGGCATTGCCACCATCGAAGCCGTGCATCGATGGTTTCCCGACACCCCGATCGTCGTCCTGACCGCCGACGAAGACGTGGGCCTTTCGATCAAGGCGCTGGAGGCCGGTGCGCAGGACTATCTGATCAAGGGCGATTTCGACCCCAAGGACCTTGCCCGCACTCTGCGCCATGCGCTTGCCCGGTCGCAACTCGAAGAGCGCGTGCGCCTGCAGGAGATTGCCCTCAGTGCCGCGCCCAACGCGATCGTGATCACCGATCCCCACGATCGCATACAGTGGATCAACCCGGCCTTTACCGCGTTGACCGGCTTCACCCTGGCCGACGCCGTGGGTCGCACGCGCGACGAGCTTGCCGCCAGCCCCGCCGCCGCCGACCCTCCGGCTGCTGCGCCCGCATTGCCCGGGCCGGGGTACGAACCCGGGTCCATGCCCGGCGACAGCACCTCCGGCGAGTTCGTTCAAAAGCGCAAGGACGGCAGCCGCTATGACGAAGAGCGCAGGGTCACGCCCGTACGCGACCGCCACGGCCATATCCTGCACCATGTCGCCGTCTGCCAGGACATCACCGAGCGCAAGCGCACCGAAGCCTTGTTCAAGGCGATCAATGCGCTGCAGGCGAGTTTCATCGCCGGCGAGAAGCTCGGCGCGAGCTTCGGCACGATGCTCGAGATGTGCCTCTCGCTCACCGACTCGGCGTTCGGCTTCATCGGCGAAGTCCAGCGACGCGACGACCACACGCCCTACCTCAAGATCCATGCGATCAGCAACATCGCCTGGAACGAAGAGACCCGCCGTCTCTACGGCACGCTCGACCAGGGCGGGCTCGAGCTCACGCGCATCGACAGCCTTTTTGGCACGGTGCTCACCAGCGCCACGACCGTGATCGCCAATTCGCCCGACACCGACCCGCGCCGCGGCGGACTGCCGCCAGGCCATCCGCCGCTGCACGCCTTCGCCGGCATGCCGATATTCGGTGCGGGCGAGTTCGTCGCCGTGATCGGGCTCGCGAACCGGCCAGGCGGTTACGATGAGAGCGTCACCGGCTTTCTCGCGCCGCTGCTTTCGGCGTGCGGCAGCGTGATCGCCGACCACCGGGCCAAGCAGTTGCTGAGAGCCAATCAGCAACGACTGGCCACGCTGCTCGCATCGATCCAGGACATGGTGCTGATCATCGGCTCGGACGGCCTGGTGCTCGATCACCACACACCCGACCCGACGACGCTGGGCGCCGACCAGTCACCGCGTCCGGGGCAGCACTATCGCGACATGCTCCCGGGCAACGTCTCGAAGCTGCTCGACGACGCACTCGCCGGCATCGAACACAATGGCGAGGTGCGTGAGTTCGAGTATGTGTTGTACCTCTCGTCGGGCGAGCATCACTTCCACGCAACCGTCAACAAACTGCTCGACTCCGGCTCGACGCCCGAAGGCTTCGTGGTGATCATCCACGACATCACCCAGCGTGTCCGTTCGGAATCCAGCCTGCGCATCGCCGCCACCGCGTTCGAGTCGCAGGAATGCATGATGATCACCGACGCGAAGCACAGCATCCGCAGCGTGAACCCTTCCTTCACCCGCACCACCGGCTACGATTCGAGCGAAGTCGTGGGTCTGACCCCCGGTATTCTCGATCCCAGGCAGCACGACGGCGAGTTTCTCGAAGCGATGTGGGATTGCGCGGCCTCGTTCGGATCGTGGCAAGGTGAAGTGCATGCGCGACGCAAGAGTGGCGAGACCTTCTCCGCCTGGCTCTCGATCACCGCGGTCCACAACCGCCACGGCACGATCACCGACTATGTCTGCGCGCTGGCCGACATTACCGACCGCAAGCTTGCCGAGGAGCGCATTCGCTATCTGGCCTACTACGACATGCTCACCCACCTGCCCAACCGCCGGCTGCTCATCGACCGGTTGAAGCAGGCCTTGCTCGCGCGCCGCCACAACGGCCGCGAAGGCGCCCTCTTCTTCATCGACCTGGATCATTTCAAGAACCTCAACGACACCCTCGGCCATGACACCGGAGACATGTTGCTCAAGGACGTCGCCGCGCGCATCCTGACCTGCGTACGCGAATCCGACACCGTCGCGCGCCTCGGCGGCGACGAGTTCGTGGTCATGCTGGAAGGGCTCAGCACCCACCCGGACGAAGCGGCGAATCGGGCCGAAGCGATCGCACAGAAGATCCTGGTGGCGCTGAACCAACCCTATGCGTTGATGCACCACGAGTACCACATCACCTCGTCGATCGGGGTCACGATGTTCTCGGACCTCGCGGATACCGTAGACGAGTTGCTCAAACGCGCCGACCTCGCGATGTACCAGGCCAAGGCCGCGGGGCGCAACACCATCCGCTTCTTCAATCCGCAGATGCAGGCGAACATAGAGGCGCGCTCGCTGCTCGAAACCGATCTGCGCCACGCCCTCGCGGCAAACGAGTTCTCGCTCCACTACCAGGCCCAGATCGATCTCGACGGCACCGTCACCGGCGCCGAAGCGCTGTTGCGCTGGGTGCACCCGATACGCGGTCCGATCTCGCCGGACAAGTTCATCCCGCTCGCCGAAGACACCGGAATCATCATTGCGCTCGGCCAGTGGGTGCTCGACACCGCCTGCGCCCAACTCGCGGCGTGGCACAGCCAACCCGAAATGCGCCACCTGACCTTGTCGGTGAATGTCAGCGTGCGCCAGTTCAGGCATGCACAATTCGTCGATCAGGTGATCGGCGCCATCAACAAGGCAAACATCCCCGCCGACCGGCTCAAGCTCGAACTCACCGAAAGCCTGCTCCTCGACGACCTCGAGTCGGCCGTGGCCACGATGACCGCGCTGCGCTCTCACGGTGTGGCGTTCTCGCTCGACGACTTCGGCACCGGCTACTCATCGCTCGCCTACCTCAAGCGCCTCCCGCTCGAGCAGCTCAAGATCGACAAATCCTTCGTCCGCGACATCCTCGCCGACCCCAACGACGAGATTATCGCACGCACGATCGTCGCACTCGGCCACAGCCTTGGTCTCACTGTCATCGCCGAAGGGGTCGAGACCGCCGAACAGCATGCCATGCTGGCCCGACAAGGATGCAACGCATTTCAGGGCTACCTGTTCGCCCGCCCGGCCCCAGCCGAAGCGTTCGACCCGGCGCCACGTTTCAAACCCCCCGCTGCCTGATCCGGACTCGGCCCCGTTTAACGCTCATCTCTCCCTTAAACCCTCCTGCGAATACTGGATTGAATCGCCCCGGGTTTGAACTGCCCCCAGAAGTTGGACGAACTTCAAGGGGTTTCATGAAGAAGTACGAAACGGAGTTCAAGCTGGAAGTGGTCCAGAGCTTCTTGACAGGCGAAGGTGGCGCGAAGCTTTTGGCTCGGCGGTGGTCGATTCCCGAGGAGAAAGTCTGCACGTGGGTGAGCCACTACCGCCTGCACGGCATCGACGGCCTGCGCGCCAAGCGCAGCGCGTACAGTGCGCAGTTCAAGTTCCAGGTGCTGGCTCATCAGGATCGCGAGCAGCTTTCCAGCCGTCAGGTCGCGGCGCTCTATGACATTCGCAATTCCAATCAGGTCGTGGTCTGGCGACGCAATCTCGATCAAGGCCGCTTGCAGGCAAGCGAGAGCGGAGAAGAAGAACAGCCCAAGATGAAGCCAGAACGATGCGCTGCAGCACCGTCGAGCACGGTCGTTGCCGATGCGGAGAAAGCCCTGCGGGAAGAGAACGACCGACTGCGCGCGGAGGTCGCGTACCTAAAAAAATTGCAGGCCTTGATCCGGTCGAAGAGGTCAGCTGCGCCGACAAAGCGCGTCTGATTGCCGGGTTGAGGCATGACCATAAGTTGGCGGACCTGTTGCGCCGCCGGCCTGATCGTGCACTCCGACCAAGGCTGGCACTACAAGATGCAGCCTTACCGAGCGATGCTCGCGCGACGCGGAGTCAAGCAAAGCATGAGCCGCAAGGGCAATTGCTTCGACAACGCGGCGATTGAAAGCTTCTTCGGTACGCTGAAAGCTGAGTATCTCCATCTCGAAAGGCCCGACAGCATTGATGCGCTCGAAGCAGGCGTGCATGATTACGTCCACTACTACAACTGCGAGCGCATCAAGCTCGGGCTGCAGGGGCTCAGTCCGGTGGAGTACCGACTGAGAAGCACCGCCTGATCCGCGGAATTGTGACCGTCCAACTTCTGGGGGTCAGTTCAAACCCCGGGGCGATTCAATTCGGTCCACGCCACATGCTCAGTTGTCAGCACAACGGGCACGAGAACCAGCCACCCGGCGTAGAGATCCGAAACGGTGCCGCTTCCGAACAGATCCTCATTGTCACCGGCGCGGCCGGCGAAATGCTCGAACACGTTGACGACGTCGCTCAACAACCCTCCGCCAATCCGTGCCTGGCCTCATTGACATAGGGACCGCCCACCTTGCCTCGGAACAACGTGCCGGAGAAGCCTGGCGGTGTATTCGGCCTGTGGGCGAGGACTCCCCAGTTCTCAGCGAATTCGGCGGCGAGGCCACTTGGGAACTTGCCGCTGAAGTCAAACCGTCAGGTGCAGACGCTTGAGGTTTCGTTCGGGGGAGTCGTTGACACACAGCATTCGCCGTCGAAGGCCGGGGCTTCTGGATGGTCCCGGCGTCGCGGCCATGCGCCCGGAAGTCCGCCGCTTCGCCCGATGGGTCGAGGAGGCCGCCGGGCTCGCCGCGCCCGGGTTGCCGGTCGGGTAAGCTGCATGCCACAATTGCGGTCTTTCCGCCATTCGACAAGACCATGTCCGATCAGACCAACGCTGCGCCCCTCGACGAAAACCACCTCATCGCCGAGCGTCGCGAAAAACTCGCACAATGGCGAGCGGCCGGTCGCGCCTACCCCAACGACTTCTCGCGCGAAAACACCGCGGGCAAGCTCGATGAGCTGTATGGCGAAAAAGACGCCGAAACGCTCGAAGCCACGCCAGTGCAGGTGCGCGTTGCCGGACGGATCATGCTCAAGCGGGTCATGGGCAAGGCGAGTTTCGTCACCATCCAGGATCTGTCGGGCCGCATTCAGCTCTATGTGCAGCGCGACGCGGTCGGCGAAGAACGCTACGCCGACTTCAAGCGCTGGGACAGCGGCGACATCGTCGGCTGCGTCGGCACCCTGTTCAAGACCAAGACTGGCGAACTGACCATCAAGGCCGAAGAAATCCGGCTGCTCACCAAGAGCCTGCGCCCGCTGCCGGACAAGTTCCACGGCCTCACCGACGTCGAGCAGAAGTATCGCAACCGCCCGGTCGACCTGATCATGAACGACCAGACCCGGTTCACCTTCGTCGCCCGCAGCCGGATGGTGCAATCGATCCGCAACTACATGATGGATCACGGCTTTCTCGAAGTCGAAACACCGATGATGCACCCCATCCCCGGCGGTGCGGCGGCCAAGCCGTTCACCACCCACCACAATGCACTCGACATGGAGCTGTTCCTGCGCATCGCGCCGGAGCTCTACCTCAAGCGTCTGGTGGTGGGCGGGCTCGAAAAGGTGTTCGAGGTCAACCGCAACTTCCGCAACGAAGGCCTCAGCCCGCGCCACAATCCCGAGTTCACGATGATGGAGTTCTACGAGGCGTATGCGAACTACCGCACGCTGATGGACTTCACCGAGGGTCTGATCCGCCATTCGGCGCGCGAGGCGCTCGGCACCGAGGTGTTCGTATACCAGGGTCGCGAACTCGATCTGTCGCGCCCTTTCCATCGCCTGACCATCGTCGAGGCGATCCGCAAGTACCACCCCGGCTTCAGCGAAGCGCAACTGGCCGATGCCGATTTCCTGCGCCAGAAGATCGTCGCCTTCGGCGAGAAGGTCAAGCCGGGCGGCCTCGGCAGCCTGCAACTGCAGCTGTTCGAAGCCTGCACCGAAGCTGAGCTGTGGGAACCGACCTTCATCATCGACTACCCAGTCGAAGTCAGCCCGCTCGCGCGCGCATCCGACGGCAACCCCGAGATCACCGAGCGTTTCGAGCTCTTCATCGTCGGGCGCGAAATCGCCAACGGCTTTTCCGAGCTCAACGACCCCGAAGACCAGGCCGCGCGCTTCCGCGCCCAGGTCGAAGCCAAGGACTCCGGCGACGAAGAGGCCATGTACTACGACGCCGACTACATCCGCGCGCTCGAGTACGGCCTGCCCCCGACCGGCGGCTGCGGCATCGGCATCGACCGGCTGGTGATGCTGCTCACCGACAGCCCCAGCATCCGCGACGTGATCCTGTTCCCGCAGATGCGGCCGGAGTGACTCGCGTCGTGTCGTCCTGACCCACGCCCCGGCGTGGGTCCTCGCTGCTTCACCCAGGCAAACCTGCGCGAAAGACCGCCCGACTGGACTTCGACGCCAATTTTGACTAATCTGAACGCCAAGTGGCAACAACCTGCTTCGATCAGGATCACGGCGCCAGGAATACGGTCATGTCTACAGTCAGCCTCAACAACACGATCATGTCAGCGGTCACGCTGCTCGGCGGCACCGGCCTGCTGCACGCCCAGCCGCGCGTGCTGATGGACTGGATCCCGCTCGTCCGGCAAGGCCTGCCCGCGGCATCGCTCGATTCGCTCGTGCGTTTCACCCGAATCGCACGCAGCGAGCTCGCCGGCGCGCTGGCCATTCCCGAACGAACCCTCGCGCGGCGCAAACGCGAAGGCGTGCTCTCCCCCGAGGAGTCCGCAAAACTGGTGCGCTTTGCACAAATCGTCGAACGCGCAGACGAAGTCTTCGAAAGCGCCGACACGGCCCTCGCCTGGCTCAAGACGGTCAATCCGGCGCTCGGCGGCGTGACCCCGCTGTCGCTCATGGACACCGACCTCGGCGCCGACGCCGTGCTGGATACCCTGGGCCGGATCGAGCACGGCGTGTTCGCCTGATGCGCCGTGCCTGGCGCATCACGACCGAGCGGTTTGCCGACACGGCTTTTTCGGGAGAAGGCGCCCGGCTCTTCGGAGGACGATGGAATCCCAAGGGTTCTGCGATGATCTACACGGCCGAATCGCGAGCGCTGGCGCTGCTCGAGATGCTGGTCCAGGATGACCCGCTGCGGGCCCGCTATGTCCTGATCCCGGCCGCGATTCCGGATGCCCTCGACATCACGACCTACCCTGACCGTGACTTGCCACCAGACTGGCGGTCGCTGTCGTCCAGGGACGCCTTGCAGGCCATCGGGCGCGCCTGGCTGCATGCACGCACCAGTGCGGTACTCGCCGTTCCCAGTGCGGTCTTGCCAGCCGAGCGCAACTACCTCATCAACCCGGCTCACCGTGACTTTCCGATGATCCAGCTGGGCGAACCGGAGCCGCTCGAGCTCGACCTGCGGCTCTTGCGCAACCTGGCCGGCTGAGACCCGATGCGCCCGCTCACCCCTTCCAGGCCGGCTTTCACCGCCGACGGCACGCCCTTCAACGACACCTACGGTGACGTCTACCATTCCGCCGACGGCGGCCTCGCGCAGGCGCGGCAGGTCTTTCTCGCCGGCAACGGTCTGCCCGGGCGCTGGCGCGGTCGCGAGCGCTTCGTGATCGTCGAAACCGGCTTCGGGCTGGGGCTCAACTTCCTCGCGAGCTGGGCCGCATGGCGGGCCGATCCGGCGCGGCCGCGGCACCTCCATTTCGTCTCCTGCGAGCTGCATCCGTTCGGGCGCGACGATCTCGCCCAGTTGCATGCACGCTGGCCCGAACTCGCCGAATTCGCCGACGCACTGGGCGCGGCCTGGCCCCCTCTCGCGCCCGGCATCCATCGCCTGCATTTCGACGACGAGCGGGTCTGCCTGACGCTGTACTTCGGCGATGCCCGCAACGGCCTCGCCCAATTCGACGCCCAGGCCGACGCTTTTCTGCTGGACGGCTTCTCACCCGCGCGCAATCCCGACATGTGGTCGGCACGCGTCTTTCACCTGCTCGCACGCCTGGCCGCACCCGCAGCCACGCTCGCCACCTGGTCGGTGGCCGGTGATGTGCGCGAAGGCCTGCGGCGCGCCGGCTTCACCGTCGAAAAGGCCCCCGGGTTCGGCGCCAAGCGGCAGATGCTGATCGGACGCTTCACAGGATCGGGTGCCAGCGGCAAGGCCGATGACGCCAGCGCCCCGGGCACACGGCTGCACGCGGGCATCTGGCACGGTGCAGATCCCGCGGCAGGCACCCGGCATGCGATCGTGATCGGCGCCGGACTGGCCGGCAGCGCCTGTGCCGAACGCCTGGCGGCACGCGGCTGGCGGATCGACGTCATCGACGCGGCCGACACCCCCGGCCAGGGTGCGTCTGGAAATCATGCCGGTGTGCTGCGGCCGCTGCCCAGTATCGACGACAACCGCATGAGCCGCCTGACCCGGGCCGGCACCCTCTACGGCTGGCGGCACATCGCGCGCCTGCGCACCCGCGGCCTGGCGGTGCGCGCCGAGGCCAGCGGCGTGCTGCACCTCGCGCGCGACGCCGCCCAGCAGGACAAGATGCGCCAGGTGGTCGAGCGCCTCGGGCTGCCCGAACGCCTGCTGCGCTTCGCCGACGCCGCGGAGGCCGGCGAACGCTGCGGCTGGCCGCTTGCTCTGGGAGGCTGGTGGTTTTCTGAAAGCGGCTGGGTACAACCGCCCAGCCTGTGCGCAGCCAACCTGGCCGCCAACCCCGAACGCATCCACACCCACTTCGGCTGCGCCATCGCGCGCATCGAGCACGACGACGCAGGCTGGAACGTTTACGACCGGTCCGGCAGCCTGACGGCCCGGTCCCCGGTCCTGATACTCGCCGCCGGCATCGGGCTCGCGGCCTTTGCACCGGCAGCCACGGTGCCGGTCGTCAGCGCGCGCGGCCAGGTGAGCCTGTTCGACGCGCCCGCCGGCAGCGCACCGCACGTGGTGGTATGCCGCATGGGTTATGTCAGCCCCGCGATCGACGGCTGGCGCTGCGCCGGGGCGAGCTTCGACGTGGACGACCACGACACTGGCCTGCGCCAAAGCGACCACCTGGACAACCTCGCCAAGCTCGAAGCGATGCTGCCGGGTTATACCGCCGCAATCGACCCGACCCGGCTCGGCGGCCGGGTCGGGTTCAGGCCGGCCTCGCCCGACCGCCTGCCGATGATCGGTGCCGTGCCGCTGACCGGCCCGGTTTCAGCGGCGACACCGTTGGCGGCGATCGCCCGTCAGCCAGGCTTGTACGTGCTGTCCGGCTTCGGTGCGCGCGGCCTGGTGTGGTCGGCGCTGGCCGGTGAACTGCTCGCGGCACAGATCGTCGGCGATCCCTTGCCGGTCGAGCGCGATCTCCGCGATGCGCTCGACCCCGCCCGTTACCTGCTGCGGCCACCAACCCGCACCAGCGGCGACGAATGAGCCGAGCCCGGCCGGGAAGATTCACTTTTTCGTGATGTCCGAGTGGATAAACCCTGCCGTGCCGGCCTGCGCGCCGCAGCATGCGAAGACCCAAAGCGAGAGGAGCACGAGCAGCAAAGCGAGTCCCGCGACTGTGACGATATCTCCCTCGGAAACCTCGCGTTGGGCCATCCCAGCCCCCCGGCGATAGAACCTTCCAGATCTCCACGAAGATCCGCGACGCCACCTTGGGTGCAAACATCATGCTCCACTCGCCGAATTGATATACTGGCTGCGGCCAACCGCCGATCAAGCAACCGGGAACCGGACAAGCAACTGGAGCAAATCATCATGTTGAAGCGCTGGAGTATGGCCCTGTTCGCGATGGCCGCCGTCATGCTGACGGGCTGCGCGAGTAAGCCCACGTCGCTGGACGCGCAGTGGGTCAATCCGCAGTTCGCCGGCAAGCGACCGGTCGGCAACGTGATGGTGGTGGCCGCCATGCGCGACGCCACCAACCGCCGGCTGATCGAAGACAGCATGGTCGCGCAGTTGAGCGGCCTGGGCGTCGAGGCGGTGCAGTCCTACAAGTTCATCACCGGCGACGACCCGGTCACCGAGCAGCAACTGCGCGCGGCGGTCAGTCAGGCCGGCGTGTCGCACGCACTGGCGTCGCGTGTCATCAACGTCAGCACGCAGGTCAACGTGTCGCCCGGCATGGTGATGGGGCCGGGCTGGGGACCGGGCTGGGGACCCGGGCGCGGCTGGGGGCCGGGCTGGGGCGGCTGGGCCGGCTACCACAACACGATGTGGACGACGACGACTCCACCACAGGTGACGACCACGCAGAACGTACACGTCGATACCCGACTGCTGGAGACCCGCGATGCGACGGTGATCTGGTCCGCTGCGACGACGACATCCATCGGCTACAACTCGGTGCAGCAGCTCATCGATTCCTTCGCGGAGGTCATCGTGCAGACGCTACAGCGGGATGGCGTCATCTAGGGTGTGTTCACAATTGAGGTGATCCGCGTCAAGCCAACCAGATATAGGCG